>ERZ791821.314-NODE-314-length-44536-cov-4.918077_pt1 | contig 44536 bp, 37 predicted proteins | sample MGYA00510300_ERZ791821 | MGnify/ENA primary metagenome ERZ791821 (study PRJEB30046, sample SAMN00792034) | human gut metagenome | study: EMG produced TPA metagenomics assembly of the A metagenome-wide association study of gut microbiota in type 2... | reverse complement strand
GTTACCTCCACATTCTTTTTTATTTTGAATGTCCGCAAAATCCGTCCTACATCTCCAGAACAAATGGGGCATTGACCCAAATGCCAAAACTCCGGCATATGAGATGGAAGACGGGGTTGACTATGTACCGGCCGATACGAACGTCGTATTCGGTCACCAGTTTGCATCAATCGCAGGTGCAGGTCCGATCAACGGACCGATCCAGGCAGCAATCTTCGGATGGCTTCCGGTACTTTTGTGGATCTTAATCGGAGGAGTATTCTTTGGAGCCGTTCAGGATTTCGCATCTATGTATGCATCTGTAAAGAATAAAGGACGTACAATCGGATATATCATCGAAGAATATATCGGAAAATTAGGTAAGAAATTATTCCTGTTATTCTGCTGGCTGTTTTGTATTCTGGTCGTTGCAGCTTTTGCTGATGTTGTAGCCGGAACTTTTAATGGATTCTCAGTAAGTGAAGCCGGAAAAGTAACAAAAATTGCAGCTAACGGTGCAGTCGCAACTACTTCTATGATATTTATCTTAGAAGCAGTCGGACTTGGAATGTTTTTGAAGTATACGAAATTCAACAAGTGGATTAATACAGCAGTTGCAATCGTATTATTGGTAGCAGCAATCGCACTGGGACTTCACTTCCCAATGTATGTAGGACTGGATGCATGGCATCTCATCATCTTCGTTTACATCCTGATTGCCAGTGTCGCTCCTGTATGGGCACTTCTTCAGCCTCGTGACTATCTGAATAGTTACCTTTTGATTTTTATGATCGTTGGTGCGGTTGTTGGTGTATTTGTAGCAAATCCATCTTGTAACCTTCAGGCATTCACAAGCTTTAACGTAGATGGACAGTATATGTTCCCAATCTTATTTGTAACGATCGCTTGTGGTGCGGTTTCCGGTTTCCATTCACTGGTATCTTCCGGTACAGCATCCAAACAGATTAAGAATGAGAAGAACATGCTTCCTGTATCATTCGGAGCAATGTTAATGGAAAGTATGCTTGCAGTTATTGCACTGATCGCAGTTGCATCTTTTGCCAAAGGTGAAGCAGCAGCACAGGGACTGACAACACAGCCTCAGATTTTCGCCGGAGCGATTGCGAACTTCCTGTCAGTTATTGGTCTGCCACATTCACTTGTATTTACACTGATTAACCTGGCAGTATCCGCATTTGCACTGACTTCTCTGGATTCCGTAGCCAGAGTAGGCCGTCTGTCATTCCAGGAATTTTTCCTCGATGATGATGTAGATCAGGATAACATGAGTCCATTCTTAAAAGTTGTAACGAATAAATACTTTGCAACAGTTATTACACTGGTACTTGCATATTTCCTGACAAAAGTCGGTTATGCAGAGATTTGGCCATTATTCGGTTCGGCCAACCAGCTGTTATCCGTACTGGCACTGGTAGCCTGTGCGGTATTCCTTAAGAAGACGAAACGCCAGGGATTCATGCTCTGGGGACCAATGTTATTCATGATGGCTGTTACATTTACAGCACTTGGTATGACGATCGTGAAACTGGCAAAGGCATTCCTGACAACAGGACTGGATCTTGGAAATACATTACAGCTGATTTTTGCCGTATTGCTTCTGATCCTTGGTGTGTTGGTTGCAATCCAGGGTGTAAAGAAACTTCTTGAAAAAACAGATGATAAGAAAGTAACAGCTTAATCATTATTTTATTCGTAATAAGAACATATAAGAGAAACTGTGATAATAGCGTGAAGGTTATTATCGCAGTTTTTTTGTTTTATATTATATATAGTAGAGACAGATTCTGCAGAATTGGATAAAATATATAAAAAAACATAGATCAATATAAAAATATTGATAATTAATCCAAAAATATTCTATGTCAAAAAAATAGTGTTGTAATTATAATGAGATTAGTCAATGAGTTAGACGCGATTAAAAACAAAACGCACAAAACAGGAGGAAAGAAAATGAAAAAGAAAAAAGTATTTGCACTCATGATGGCAGCAACACTTGCATTATCACTGGCAGGCTGCGGAGGATCTTCGTCAGGTGATTCAAAATCATCAGGATCTTCAGACAGCAGTTCTGTAGCCAATAAGGACAAACCGCTTTGCTGGTTTAACCGTCAACCTTCTAATAGTTCAACAGGGGAATTGGACAAAGAAGCGTTGAATTTCAACAAAGATACTTATTATGTAGGATTTGATGCTAATCAGGGAGCAGAACTTCAGGGAGAGATGGTTGTTGATTATATCAAAGCAAATGCTGATAAGATTGACAGAAATGGTGATGGAGTTATCGGATACGTACTTGCAATCGGTGATATCGGACATAATGATTCTATCGCACGTACACGTGGTGTTCGTGCGGCACTTGGAACAGGAGTTAAGGATGGTGACGAAGTTGCTTCCAAGCCGGCAGGAACAAACGTAGACGGAAAAGCAAAAGTTGTCCAGGATGCTAAGATTGATGTAAACGGAAAAGAATTTACAGTCCGTGAGCTTGCTTCTCAGGAAATGAAGAACTCAGCAGGGGCAACATGGGATGCGGCTACAGCAGGTAACGCAATCGGAACATGGGAAGCTTCTTTCGGAGATCAGATCGATATTGTTGTTTCTAACAATGATGGTATGGGAATGTCAATGTTTAATGCATGGGCAAAAGATAACAAAGTTCCTACATTCGGATATGATGCAAACAGTGACGCTGTTGCAGCAATCGCTGAAGGATACGGCGGAACAATCTCTCAGCATGCAGATGTTCAGGCTTATCTGACATTAAGAGTACTCCGTAACGCACTTGACGGAGCAGACGTTGATACAGGTATTGGTACAGCAGATGATGCCGGTAACTGCCTGACAGAAGGTGAAGATTACAGATACAGCGAAGAAGAGAGATCTTACTACGCATTAAATGTTGCAGTAACAGCTGATAATTACAAAGACTTTACAGATTCAACAAAGATTTATGACAAAGTGTCAAAACAGCTTGATTCAAGCAAGAGTCCATCTAAGAAAGTATGGCTTGATATTTACAATGCATCAGATAACTTCCTGAGCTCAACATACCAGCCACTTCTTGAGAACTATGATGATCTCCTTAACCTGAAGGTTGATTACATCGGTGGAGATGGACAGACAGAGTCAAACATCACAAACCGTCTCGGAAATCCAAACGAATATGATGCATTTGCAATTAACATGGTTAAGACAGACAATGCATCAGCATACACATCACTTCTCTCAAAATAAGAGACTGGTTAAATGGTAAATGAATGAAACGCAGAGGGGTGTCAGAGATGATACCCTTCTTTCATCAAGAAAAGGAAGCAGAGTTATGACAGTAGATAAGAATAAATACATCTTATCGATCAATGGCATGAGTAAGTCGTTCGGTAGAAACAAAGTTCTGAAACATATAAACCTGAATGTCAAACCTGGGACCATTATGGGACTTATGGGTGAAAACGGTGCCGGAAAATCGACAATGATGAAATGTCTCTTTGGTACTTATCAGAAAGATGAGGGGACAATTATATTAGACGGCAGAGAAGTAAATTTCTCGGGACCAAAAGATGCACTGGAAAACGGAGTAGCGATGGTACACCAGGAATTGAACCAATGTCTTGAAAGAAGCGTTGTAGATAATATGTTTCTTGGACGATATCCAAAGAATTCTTTTGGAATTGTCGATGAAGGAAGAATGAAAAAGGAAACTGCAAATCTCTTCAGACAGCTTGGAATCACAGCAAATCTGACACAGCCAATGAAAAAAATGTCTGTGTCCCAGCGGCAGATGTGTGAGATTGCAAAAGCTATTTCCTATCATTCCAAAGTAATTGTACTGGATGAACCAACCTCATCCCTGACAGCACCGGAAGTTGAGAAACTTTTCAAGATGATGCGTCAGTTGAAAGCACAGGGAATTTCGCTGATTTATATATCACATAAGATGGATGAGATATTCAATATATGTGATGAGATATCTGTGCTCAGAGATGGTAGTCTGGTTATGACAAAAGAGTGCAAAGATACAGATATGAATGAACTGATATCGGCAATGGTTGGGCGCTCGCTGGATAACAGATTTCCACCTGTTGACAATGAGCCCGGAGAGAAGATTCTCTCTGTACAGAATCTTTCGTCAAAATATGCACCAAAGATTCAAAATGTATCCTTTGATATCAGAAAAGGAGAAATATTTGGATTTTACGGTCTGGTTGGTGCCGGACGTACGGAACTTTTAGAAACAATCTTCGGAATCCGCACAAGAGCAGAAGGAAATGTAATATACGATGGAAAGATCATGAACTTTTCATCGCCGAGAGATGCAATGGATCATGGATTTGCCCTGATCACAGAAGAAAGAAAAGCTAATGGTCTGTTCTTAAAAGGCGATATTACATTTAATACGACCATCGCTAACATGAACCATTATAAGAATGGTGCAGTGCTGTCACATGACAGAATGGTACGTGCAACTGCGGAAGAGATTAAAATCATGCATACAAAGTGTATGGGCCCGGATGATATGATCACAAGTCTTTCCGGAGGAAATCAGCAGAAGGTAATCTTCGGAAAATGGCTGGAGCGTTCACCGAGTGTATTCATGATGGATGATCCGACACGAGGAATTGATGTTGGTGCGAAATATGAGATTTACGAACTGATCATCAATATGGCAAAGCAGGGGAAAACAATTATTGTTGTATCTTCTGAGATGCCGGAGATTCTTGGTATTACGAACCGTATCGGTGTTATGTCAAACGGACGACTGGCCGGAATCGTAAATACAAAAGAGACGAACCAGGAAGAATTATTGAGACTCAGTGCAAAATATCTGTAACAGAGAGGGGTATGGAAGATGGCAGAAAAAAGCATTATCATTTCGGCTGAAGAAGAAGCAATACTTTTGAAACCGATTGACGAATATGTTGGAAAAATACAGGAGCAGATCGATGCACTGCGTGTGGAAGGATCTGACAAAGTCAACAGTTTAAAAAATCAGATTGCAATAGCAAAAGAGAATAAGAACTTAACAAAAGAAGAACAGAATAAGATTATCGGGGAATGTAAGAAGAATCTGGAGAAGGCAAAAGCAACAGAAGATGCAAATAAACAGCAGATTGCAAAACTGATCGCAGATGCTGAAAGTTTTCTTTCCAAACATTACAACAGTGAGTATTATAACATTGTTGCAAAGAGCTGCGAAGCAGAGAAAAAAGCGGAAAACAGTAATTTTGAAAAATTAAAAGCGGATCTGCAGGAAGAACATAAGAAGGCAGTCAGCAGCCTGAAAGATGCAGAAGAGATCAAAGCTGAAAAATACACGTATAAGAATAAATTATATGATGCGCAGATGACACATGAATCCAGGATCCAGGAGATCAAGGATAGAAAACATGATGCATACATGCATAAGTTCCACCTGATCGATCTGCTCAGAATGTCAAAATATACATTTGCACAGAAGCAGGCACAGAATTTTGAAAATTACAAGTACACATTTAATATGACACAGTTCTTGTATAAGAACGGTCTGTATATTGTAATTATCATGATCTTTATCGCATTGTGTATTATTACACCATTCGTGAAAAATACACAGCTTTTTACAACCACAAACATCCTTAACATTTTGCAGCAGGCTTCACCGCGAATGTTCCTTGCACTTGGAGTTGCCGGTCTGATCCTTCTGACAGGTACAGACCTTTCTGTAGGACGTATGGTTGGTATGGGTATGGTTACAGCAACCATTATCATGCATAACGGAATTAACACAGGTACTGTGTTTGGACATGTTTTTGATTTTTCGGGTATGGCACCGGCATCAAGAGCTATATTAGCATTATGTGTGTGTATACTTTTCACAACTGTATTTGCAATGACAGCCGGATTTTTCATGGCAAGATTTAAGATGCATCCATTTATTTCAACGATGGCAAATATGTTGATCATCTTTGGTCTTGTTACATATGCTACAAAAGGAGTTTCTTTTGGTGCGATTGATCCGACAATCCCGAATATTTTTATTCCACAGGCAGGACGTTTTCCGATGATTATTTTATGGGCAGTAGTTGCGATTGCTGTTGTATGGTTTATCTGGAATAAGACAACATTTGGAAAAAATTTATATGCAGTTGGTGGAAATCCAGAGGCGGCAGCTGTATCAGGAATCTCGGTATTTAAAGTAACGATGGGAGCATTTATCCTTGCAGGTATCCTTTATGGATTCGGTTCATGGCTGGAGTGTGTACGAATGGTTGGATCCGGTAGTGCCGCTTACGGACAGGGATGGGATATGGACGCCATTGCAGCCTGCGTAGTTGGTGGAGTTTCCTTTACCGGTGGTATTGGTAAGATATCGGGAGTTGTGACAGGTGTACTGATCTTTACATCATTGACCTATTCTCTGACGGTTCTTGGTATTGATACAAACCTTCAGTTTATTTTTGAAGGTATCATTATTCTGGCAGCAGTAACACTTGACTGTCTGAAATATGTACAGAAGAAATAATAAATAAAAGACTGTTTATACAGGTTTATACAAAAAGAAGTAGACCGTCCTGCTCATCGGAAAGATGAAAGGGACGGTTTTTTCAATATGATGCGTTCGAAAGGAATTTGTGAGTAAAAAAATTTTGAAGGCAGATTTTGTATTTGGATATACTATAAGAGATGTAAATTTGTTATACTGGAATAAACGTATAGCGACCATGAAAAAGGGGAAAAATATGGAACGATATAAAGTGATTCTCGTAGATGATGAAGCAGAAGTCATTGATATGATAGAGAAAAAAATTCATTGGAATGATCTGGGGTTTGAGGTGGCAGGAAGTGCGACAAATGGTGTAAAAGCACTGGAATTAGTAGAAAAACTCCAGCCGGACGTGGTGCTGACGGATATTAAGATGCCTTATATGGACGGGTTAGAGTTATCCAGAAGGCTGAATCAGGAATATCCGAATATTTATATCATGCTCTGTACGGGATTTGATGAGTTTGAATATGCGAAAGAAGCAGTGCATCTGGAAATCAAGGAATATATGCTCAAACCGGTCAATGCGACAGAATTGTCAGAAAGCCTGACAAATCTGAAACATACGCTGGACAGGGAAAGAGAAGAAAAATTAAATGTAAAAAAATTAAATGATTATTTTCAGGAAGTACTTCCGAAATTACAGTCCAACTTTTTTATTTCATTAATTGAAGGAAGAGTAGAAAAACATGATTATGAAAGATTTTTACAGGCGTATCAGGTAGATATGAAAGGACCTCTCTTTGGTTGTGTAATCTTTCACACATCGGAGAACCATGTGCCCGAAGGCATGAACCCACTGCTTTTATCCATGTCGGTAGAAAGGGAGATCAAGCAGAGACTGATGAATCAATGGAACTGTCTGGAATTTATATATATGGGAAATACACTGCTGATTCTGGAACTGGATGCGGAAGATACGATTACCCAGATAACAGATGCCTGTGACAGATTCTGCCGGTGGGCGTACCGCATTATGGGTGCGGTTGTTACAGCGGGAATCGGAACCGTGTGTGACAGCCTGTATGAGATCAGTCTTTCCTATGAGAGGGCAAGAGAAGCAGTTTCTTACAGGGTTTTATACGGAACAAAACGGGCAATTAATATTGGAGAGATTGTTCCGAAGGAACAGATCAAACCGGTTCAGTCAGAAGAGTCAAGGATGCAGACGCTATTCCGTGCAATTCGGATAGGAGATTCGACAGAGATAGAGCGGGCAGCACATGGAGAGATGGAAAAGCTTCATAAAAATACAGAAACCATGAGTCAGTATAATCTTGCTACAATGGAGATCGTCAGTGGATTTTTTAAGTTCTGTACAGATAATTCGCTGGATTTCAATAAAATATCCGGTAATATGCAGAATATTTACGAAAAAGTATCGCAGATGGATGAAAGTTCACTGACGGCATGGATTGTGCAGATGTCGGAAACGATCAGTGAAAAGCTGAAATGCGCAAGAAACAGTTCTGCCAGACGGCTCATTGTGGAAGCACAGAACATTGTGAAAGAAAGGTATATGGAGGCGGATATATCATTGGACGAGATATGTGCGGTTCTCGGTGTATCGAATTCTTATTTTTCTTCTGTATTTAAAAAAGAAGCGGGGAAATCGTTTATCTCTTATTTGACAGATTACAGAATGGATATTGCGGCAGAGATGATATTGAATACAGATGAGAAAAGTTATACAATAGCAGAAAAAGTAGGGTATCTCGATGCCAATTATTTTAGTTATGTATTTAAAAAGAAGTTTGGAGTTTCTCCTTCGAAGTATAGAGCATCTGTAAAGTAGAACAGTAATCCGTATGAAGGGAACAGGAAAAAGCGTGAAAAAAAGAAAAAAAGATTCGGATTTTAAAAAAAATGTTGTATTTAATATACAGTCGATCATCATGTCTGTTCTTATGGCGATTACACTTGTCACGATTGTAACTATGGGATTTCTTTTGTATCAAAGATTTAAGCTTGCGATTGATAAGATGGCAGTATCAAATACAGAGGCGACGGTGGAAAGCACGGTAGACAGGGTGAATTCGGACCTGTTAGATATCAGGCAGATTTTTAATGCAGCGAATTATAATATCGTACAGGAATTTGATATATCCAGTGAAAAATTTGCTGAACAGTTCAGCTTATTATACGAGGTGAATTCGGATAAAATCGAGAGTCTGGCATTATATGGGAACGAAGGCCGGCTGATTGCTTCAGAACCGGTTGCTGTTGAAAAAGAAAATATAGATGTAAGGGGACAGGACTGGTATAAGAATGCCGAGAGTGCAATTGAAAATGTACATTTTTCCGTTCCGCATATTCAGAATTTGTATGAAGATGGTCTGTATCGTTATCATTGGGTTGTTTCACTGAGCCGTTATGTGGATATAAACGATGGGGAGATTCCGGGAAGCGGAGTCCTTCTTGTAGATATGAAATATTCGGTGATCGAAGATGTCTTAAAGCAGATTAATGATTCTTCGGAAGGAATCTATTATTATATGATCAGCCGTGACGGACAGATGATCTATCATCCGAGAAAAACAGAGATGGCCAGGGGACTGTTTGAGGAGAATAGTCTGAAGGCTTCCGGGTATGAGGAGGGCACTTATGAGATTACAACAGACGGACACAAGGAAAGTGTAGTGGTTGGCAACATTGCCTATACAGGATGGAAACTGATCGGAGTTGTACCGGAGAGCGTGCAGACTGCAAGAATTAACAATTTCAGATATTATATTTTTACAACGATCATGGTTCTTATGATGATGCTTCTGGAAGGAAACAGGCTGATTTCCAGAAAAATATCCAAACCGATCCGGAAACTGGATGAATCGGTTAAAACATATGAAGCAGGAGGGAAACCGGATATTTACATAGGAGGCTCTTCAGAAATACGACATTTGGGTTATTCCGTTCAAAGATCATATGAACGGATTGAGACGCTTATGGAGGAAATTATCCGTCAGCAGAATGAACGGAGAAAAAGTGAACTGGATGCATTACAAAGTCAGATTAATCCGCATTTTCTGTATAATACACTGGAATCTATTACCTGGATGGTCGAAGCACAGAAAAATGAAGAAGCAGTTATTATGATCTCCGAACTGGCAAAGCTTTTAAGAGTCAGTTTATCCCGCGGAAAGACGATCATTCCGGTTAAAGATGAACTGCAGCACAGCAGAAGTTATATGAATATCCAGCTTGTGCGTTATAAAGAACGTTTTCAAATGGAGTTTCAGACGGATAAAGAGATAGAAGATTATTGTATTGTAAAATTAGTCATTCAGCCGATTCTTGAAAATGCAATTTATTACGGCGTGGGAAATATGGATGAGGACGATGAGGGAAAAATCACAGTCCGGGGAGAAAAGAAAGAAGACGATATTTACATTACTATAGAAGATAATGGAATGGGAATGCGGAAAGAAGTTCTGGAAAATATCCTGAAAGATAATAATAAAGTTCCAAAACATGGTTCGGGTGTTGGCGTGATCAATGTGCATTCTAGAATTCAGCTGATGTTTGGTGAGCAATATGGTCTGGAGATATATAGCGAACCGGATGAGGGAACCAGGGTTGTTATCCATATACCGGCAATTCCATATACAAAGGAGAATGCGGAACAATTGGAGATGCAGAAATACACACAGGGGAGGGATGTAGATGAAAAAGAATAAAATTACATTCCTGATACTGGAGTGTGTTTTCCTGATACTGACATTATTTTTTGCCTGGAAGATTTTTGACCGGGATGTGCCGGAAAAACGAGTTGCGGTGATCTTACCGGAATCAGGAGATAACCGGTGGAATTCACTGATTAAAGGGATGAAGCAGTCGGCGAAACTAAACAATCTTCATATGATTATCTGTAATACAGATGAAATTGAAAATGCAGAGATGGAAAAAGAAATTATAAAAGAGCAGAAGCACAACAATATAGATGCATTTATCATATGTCCGGCACCGGGAAGTGATACGAAAGACATGTTAAAAAAACAGTGTGCCAAGACACCATATACACTGATCATGGAGGATGTATATTCCAAAGAAGGCGGGAATTCTGGTAATCCGGTAATCGGACCGGATTATTATAAGATAGGTTCTGAACTTGGAAAGGAGCTGGGAAAGAAGCGGCAGAAAATCGGAGTTGTCGCAAACTGGAAAGAATCAAAGTCAGATCAGGATGCGATCCGGGGATTAAAGGATTCGCTGAAAGATACCAAAAGTGAGATCGACTGGTATTGTTACCGGAAAAAAGATCAGAATATCTATGAAAAAGTGAGTAAAAAAGACAAAGTAGATGCAATAGTGGTTCTGGATCCACATGCATTGGAAGAACTAGGCGAGCAGTCTGATGAAGATTCATATCAGGGAGCGGACATATATGGCATTGGGAGCAGTGTAAAAGCGGTAGTGTTATTGGATAACGGAAATATCCAGGGACTGGTGGTTCCGGATGCCTATGAGATCGGATATAAAAGTGTCGGGGAAATGGCACAAAGGCTGGAACACAGATTCTACAGGCTAAAAGGCCATAAGACAGAGATAAAGGTGTTTGACAGAGATGAATTTTCACTAAATGATAATTTGGAAAGGTTCTTATATTCTTATGAGTAAAAAAGACAGAAAAAGAAGAAGTATGATAGCAGTTATCCTGCTGATCGCTTTTCTGATTACCGGATGTGAAGACAAGAGTGCAAAGACAGATCATATCATCCGGATAGGAGTTGTAACCTATACGCAGGATGATCCATTTATCAATGCTATGACGGATCAGTTAAAAGAGAATCTGAAAAAAATGGAAACAGATCATATGAAAATCATCACAACGGTAAAAAACGGCGATGATAATCAGCAGGATCAAAATGAGATCGTTGAGGAGATGATTGACGCCGGCTGTGATGTATTGTGTGTGAATCTGGTTGACAGAACGGAACCATCCCGTATTATCAGGATGGCAAAACAAGAAGACATCCCAGTCCTCTTTTTTAACAGGGAACCGGTCAGGGAGGATCTGATGCAATGGGAGAAACTGTATTATATAGGATGTGACGCAGAGCAGTCCGGGATCATGCAGGGAGAAATTGTGGCGGATTATATTAAAAATCATCCGGAAGCTGATAAGAATCAGGATGGGAAGATTCAGTACATACTTCTGGAAGGAGAAGCCGGACATCAGGATGCCATCAGCAGAACAGACTATTCGGTTAAGACCTTGCTTGAACAGGGGATTCATCTTGAAAAATTGAGTTATCAGTTTGCGGACTGGAACCGTGGACAGGCTGAAAACAGGATGAGTCGTCTTATTGAGCAATATGGAGAGAAAATAGAACTGGTTATTTCCAATAATGACGAGATGGCACTGGGAGCAGTGGCAGCCTGTCAGAAGGCCGGATATGACTGTCAGGACTGGCCTGTCATATTTGGAATTGACGGTCTGGATGATGCGTTGGAGGCAATCAAGACAGGAAAAATGCAGGGAACCGTCTATAATGATAAAGAGGATCAGGCAATGGAACTGGCGAAATTATCGGTAGAGATTGTCTGTGGAAAAGACACAAATCGGAAACGCTTAAAGGAAGGCAGATATTATCTCTCCGAATATTGCCGTGTGGATAGCAGTAATGTAGATCATTTTTTGAAATAATAATGAGGAAATAGAAAATGGATAACGCATGGAGAATTGCATTTTACAAAGAAACAGATCCGGTAAAAAGACTGGAGTTATTAAAAGCAAATACCGGCGACGGAGAGTCGGAGAAAGACAAATACCGGAAACAGTTATGGATTGCAAGATATGGAAAACGAACACCCGTAAAAGATGAATTTATGAGATGTCTTATGGAAATGAAATATCTGGCAGAAGGTACGACAGTGGATCTGGGAGGAAAACGGAGAAAGCAGGGAGCGAAGATAGCTGCCACTTTGGGGCTGTCAGAATCACTGCTTCAGGAAAAAGTATATAAGGAAATTCTTTTGCAGGAGCTTCAGAATGTCTTTCTGAAATTCATTGAAGTCAGCAGGGGAGGAAGGGCATTTACGTCACTTGTATTTGGAATGGGACAGATGTCAGAAGAAGGAGTGACAAAAAAGATTGCGCAGCAGATTAGTATGATCGCTTTTCGTGCACCGCATCTGCTTCATATGGAGAAAGAGTTTGCGCTGTTACAGGAGGCGGCGCTTGAGGCTTTCAGGCAGGTATATCCGAACAGGGAACATTTCCTGAAAAAATAAAGATAGCAGATAAATAAGAACAAATGTTCGAAAAACACTTGAAAACGAGAACGCTTGTTTGTATAATGGAACTATGAATATAGAAATCAAAAACAGTAATTATACAACACAGGAGAAATTACAGATTCTCGCTGATGCGGCAAAATATGATGTGGCATGTACGTCAAGTGGTTCCAGCCGCCGTGGAAAGAAAGGAGAACTCGGCAATACAGAGGCATGCGGCATCTGTCACAGTTTTGCAGCGGACGGAAGATGTATTTCTTTATTAAAGATTCTGATGACAAATCATTGTGCCTATGATTGTAAATATTGCATTAATCGTGCAAGTAACGATGTGAAACGGGCAACATTTACACCCGAAGAGATCTGTGAACTGACGATTGAGTTTTATAGGCGTAACTATATAGAAGGTCTTTTCTTAAGCTCCGGAGTTTTGAAAAATCCGACATACACGATGGAAAAGATGTGTGAGACTTTACTGCTGCTTCGCACAAAATATCATTTTAACGGATATATCCATGTGAAGACGATTCCGGGAGCTTCGGATGAACTTCTTGCCGCAGCGGGATATCTGGCCGACCGTATCAGTGTGAATCTGGAACTTCCGACGGAAGAGAGTCTTCGGACTCTTGCACCGAATAAGACAATGAAGACAATCCTTAATCCTATGGGAAAGGTTCAGAATACAATTGCTGCACACCGGATGGCTATCGGAAAGACAGCATATATGGAAAGAAGCAGGGGAAATCAACTGTTAAATAACGGCATTTTTTCGGAAATATCCAAAAGGAATTATCGGGAAAGCCTGGAAGAAAAAAAGAAGACAGACAGGCTGTCGGATGGAAAGGACGGAACGCTGTCTTCTCAAAAAGAAATGGGGACATTGGATGGACTCCTTACATGGGACAACGCATATCAGTTAGCACCCCGTGATATGTCAAGATTAAAGCGTAATTTTGCACCTGCCGGGCAGAGTACACAGATGATCATCGGTGCGACGGGGGAAAGTGACTATACATTATTGCAGACGACCCAGCAGTTGTATCAGGGTTTTGATCTGAAACGAGTGTTTTACTCAGCATATATTCCGCTGAATGAGGATGCCGCACTGCCGGGGCTCGGAACACCGGCACCGCTTTTGCGTGAACACCGCCTCTATCAGGCAGATTGGCTGCTTAGATTTTATGGATTCCAGGCAGGTGAATTATTGTCGGAAGAAAAGCCGGATTTCAATGAACTGATCGATCCAAAGTGTGACTGGGCATTACGCCATCTCGAACAATTTCCTGTGGAAATAGAGACTGCAAGTTATGCAAGACTGCTTCGGGTACCGGGAATCGGTCCCAAATCCGCCAGCAGGATCACACATGCAAGACGGTATGGAAGACTGGATTTTGCAAGTTTAAAGAAGATGGGTGTGGTACTTAAGCGGGCACATTATTTTATTACCTGTGGGGGAAAACAGATGTATCATACACCGGTTGAAGCATCGTATATTATGAGACAACTGGTGAGTGTAGATAAGAAAGATGTATGGAATATAGAACATTCCAATGAATCTTATGTGCAATTGTCGTTGGCAGACTTTGGGATAGGGTAGGAAATTATGAAGATATATACTTGTAAGGATCGTCTGGAGGACATTATGACCTGCATCTATGATGCCTGGTCGGAAGCTTTACGAATCGGTCATGATCAGATACAATTAAAGAAAGAACCGATATTACAGCAGACAATGTTTGATGAATATGTCCATGTAGACGGGGATAATGTGAAAGCAGAAAAAGTAATCCGTTCCGTTCGCAGGGATATTTCCGATGAAGCATATCTGGATGTATATTATGCAACCCTTTCTGCAGAAGAAGATGCGTTACAGGCGATCTATAATTTTCTGCGTGTCGGATTCGCAGTGGGAAGTAAGGTACTGGAACAGTATTCGAATCCTCATGTGATGCGTATATTGGAACTTCGGCGGAAAGTTGGTAATGAAAGCCATCATTTTAATGAATTCGCACGATTCCAGTCGCTGGGCAGAAAGGTCTATGTCAGTCATCTGGAACCCAAAAGTGATGTGATCATGCTGGTTGGCAGACATTTTGCGGACCGGATGCCGTCAGAACATTGGATGATCATAGATGATAACCGGAAAACTGCATGCGTACATCCAAAAGACGGAACAAACTATCTGCGTTATCTGACGGATGACGAATTTGAGTCACTTCGTAAAACAGAACAGTATGAAGATGAATATACAGAGATGTGGAAGACGTTTTTTCAGGCAGTTGCGATCAAAGAGAGGGAGAATTATGTGTGTCAGCGGAATTTGTTCCCAATCTGGAAGAGGAAGCATGCGGTGGAATTCAGAACGCTAAGGATATGAGCATAAAAACTTGCGAATCCTGAAAGAAATATCTGTCAGGAAGAGAATCATTGAAAGGGGAACAAATCAATGCAGCAAAATTTAAAAGTGTTAATGTTAAATGGAAGCCCACGGGCTAATGGCAATACATCTGTTGCATTAAAAGAAATGGAACAGGTATTTAAAGATAACGGAATCGAGACAGAGATCATACTGGTCGGCAATAAAGATATTCGAGGCTGTATCGCCTGTGGTTCCTGCTATGAGAAAGGCAAATGTGTATTCAACGATATGGTAAATGAACTGGCACTAAAGTTTGAAGAAGCCGATGGACTGGTAGTGGCAAGCCCGGTATATTATGCCTCAGCGAATGCGACACTGATTGCTTGTCTTGATCGTTTGTTCTACAGCAGTCATTTTGACAAGACGATGAAAGTCGGAGCAAGTGTTGTATGTGCGAGACGCGGTGGTTGTTCAGCAACATTTGATGAATTGAACAAGTATTTTACAATCTCCGGAATGCCGGTTGCATCAAGCCAGTATTGGAACAGCATTCATGGACGTATGCCGGGTGAGTCAGAGCAGGACGGAGAAGGAAAACAGACGATGCGTACACTTGCAAGAAATATGACATTCTTGATGAAGAGTATTGCGCTTGGAAAAGAACAGTTCGGATTACCGGAAAAGGAAGAACGAATTGCGACACATTTTATACGGTAATGGGATCGGAGAAAAGCAAATGACAGATACACATATTTCAGAAAGATATGAATTTAGAAACATAAAACAGGACGAAGCAGAAGAAGCAGCAGAGATCGAAAGAATCTGCTTTCCACCGAATGAAGCCTGTTCCAAGAAGCATATGAAAGACCGTGTTGCCGGAATTGCGGATTTATTTCTGGTAGCGATTGATAAAGAAAATGGAAAGATGGCAGGTTTTTTAAATGGACTTGCAACGGATGATGAGATATTAAAGGATGAGTTCTTTACAGATGCCAGTCTGCATAACCCGGAAGGCAAGAATATCATGCTTCTGGGACTGGACGTACTGCCGGAATACCGCAGTCAGGGACTTGCAAGAGAACTGGTACGCCGGTATCTCGAAAGAGAATGGGGAAGAGGAAGAAAAGAGATTATCCTTACCTGCCTGGAATCGAAGGTAGTGATGTATGAGAAATTCGGATTTAGAGATAAAGGAATCGCACAGTCAACCTGGGGCGGGGAAGAATGGCATGAGATGAGTGTAAGCATTTAAAAAGGAGTGGGACATTGACGTCCCACTCCTTTTGATATAAACTATTATCTATATGTCTATAGTAAAATATAGACGTTATATTATAGTTAAAAGAGTAAGGAGAGTACATACGAATGAAGAGTTTTTATGAGTGGTACAGAAAACACATCACCGGTGCGATTTTCGGCGGATTGATCCTCGGAATCCTGACCGGACTGTTTTTGGCGGGACGGTTTAAAGTGGTTCTGACTGCAACGAGTGTACTGGGAAGCATCTATATGAGTGCATTGAACATGATGATCTTCCCGCTGGTATTCTGTTCGATAGTAATGGGTATTGCAAGCATCGGAAGTGCCAGGACGACAGGTAAGATCACAGGAGCGGCAATGCTGTTCTTCCTGTGCACCACAGCGTTGGCAAGTTTTGTCGGACTGATCATTCCGAGACTGATCCGTCTTGGAAAAGGTGTCAGCTTTAAGATGGCTACATCTGATATTCAGGCAACAAAGATGGACAGTATATTAGATACAGTGAAAGGACTGATTCCTTCCAATCCGGTGTCTGCATTTGCAGAGGGTAATATGCTGCAGGTGCTGGTATTTGCACTGATCATGGGCTTCACATTGATCGCGATCGGAGAAAAGGGAGAGCCATTATTAAAGGTAATTGATTCGTGCAACGAAGCATGCCTGAAGATTATCAGTACGGTTATGTATTTCACACCGATCGGAGTATTCTGTACGATCGTCCCTGTCGTAGAGGCAAATGGAACAAAGACGATCGTATCACTGGCTACACAGCTGATTATCTTATATGTTGCGTTCTTTGGATTTGCATTTGTTGTATATGGCGGTGCAGTAAGCATTCTCGGAAAGACAAGTCCGGTGAAGTTCTTCAAAGCGATCATGCCGGCAGCACTGAATGCATTTGGTACATGCTCAAGTTCAGCAACGATTCCTCTCAGCAAAAGTTGTGTGGAAGATGAGCTGGGCGTACCGAATCAGATATCCAGTATCACAATTCCGCTTGGAGCAACTGTTAACATGGACGCAGTATCAATCCTGATGTCGTTTATGATCATGTTTTTTGCAAATGCATGTGGCGTACATGTCAGTATTCCGATGATGATCATCATCCTTCTGGCGAATGTTCTTCTGTCAGTTGGAACACCGGGAATCCCGGGAGGAGCAATCGCATCGTTTGCGGCACTGGCAACAATGGCAGGTCTTCCGGCCGGAGTCATGGGTGTGTATATCAGCATCAATACATTATGTGACATGGGAGCAACCTGTGTGAATGTAATCGGTGATATGGCCGGATGTGTCGTACTGAAAGAGAAGATTGAGATTGAAAAATAAAATGAAAACCTCAGAAAAACAAAATATATTAACAAGAACCTGGGTGGTTGCAGCTCTGGCGTGTGTCTGCTGCATCTTATGGGGCAGCGCAATTCCAGTGATCAAGACAGGCTACCGGATCCTGGCAGTCGATTCAGCGGACACTGCAAGTCAGATTGTCTTCGCCGGTATCCGGTTTGCATTGGCTGGAATTCTGGTATTAGTATTTGCATCTATCCGTGAAAAACATATGGTTCTTCCGGATGGAAAAGTATTCCGCTATGCGATTCCTGTCTGTTTTGCGCAGACCTTTGTCCAGTACTTTTTCTTCTACATCGGAGTGGCACATACCTCCGGTGTAAAAGGCGGAATTATCACTGGTCTTGGAAATTTTATCGCAATTTTAATGGCATGTCTGATAGTAAGAAATGAAAAGATGACAGGCAGAAAACTTGCCGGTTGTGTTCTCGGATTTGCAGGAGTCGTGATCATCAACATGGCAGGCGGCTCTATGGATATGGGCTTCAGACTGACGGGAGAAGGCTTTGTGCTGATCGCACAGTTGTCCTATGGAGCATCGACCGTACTGATCAATATTTTTTCCCAAAAAGTATCACCGGTTATCTTAAGCGGCTGTCAATTCTCCATGGGTGGAGTGTTGTTGTTTGTAGTAGGAATCCTCATGGGTGGACATCTGGATCATATGTCTGTTGCGGGAGCGGTATTGATCCTGTATCTGGCGATGGTATCGGCTGTAGCGTATACACTCTGGTCAGTTCTGCTGGCACATAATGAAGTGTCAAAAGTAGCAATCTTTGGATTTGTCAATCCACTTTGCAGTGTGGTGTTATCGGCACTGGTTCTTGGAGAAGTAAGCCAGGCATTTAATGCGAGAAGTCTGATTGCATTGATTCTGGTATGTGTGGGAATTTATATTGTGAATTACAAAAATAAAAAGTAGATTTCGGGAAATATCTTTTTGAAAAACAGTAATGAAATGTAAATAAAGTAAGAGGCTGAGAAGTTCTTTCTAAAAAGAATTTTTACAGCCTCTTTTGCATGTCAGCGATATAGAGTTTACAATTTCCCTTCCGAAATCTTACTGATAATCGTCTTATAAATTCTGATCAAAAATGCCATAGACGCAATAAATGATATCACTTCCGCAATCGGGAAAGACCACCATACAACGTGCAGTCCGCCGATTTTAGACAGGATATAAGCAGCAGGGATCAGTACAACCAGCTGACGCATGATAGATACGATCATGCTGAATACTGCTTTGCCGAGTGCCTGGAATACGGTACCGGCAATGATACAGAACCATGCGATCAGGTAGTGGATACCGATGATACGAAGTGCCGGAACACCAATCTTCAGCATGTCAGCAGATGCATTGAACATTCCAAGCAATACCTGTGGGATACCTTCAAAACAGAGAAATCCGATAAAAGTAAGGCAGAATGCAGTTGTCAGACTGATCCTGATCGTCCGGATCATACGCTTTCTCTGCTGGGCACCGTAGTTGTAAGCGATGATCGGTGTGATACCATTGTTCAGTCCGAATACCGGCATGAAGAAGAAGCTTTGAAGCTTAAAGTATACACCGAATACAGCAGTTGCGGTAGAAGAAAACTCGATCAGGATGCGGTTCATCGAATAGGTCATGATTGATCCGATAGACTGCATAATAATAGACGGAATACCAACTGCATAAATGTGTCCGATCAGGCTTATGTCCGGACGGAATCCTTTGAAGCTTAAGGACACTTCATGGTTATATTTGTGATTGCAGGTTCCGGCTACGATGCCGGCTACGCACTGTCCGATGACGGTGGCAACGGCAGCTCCGGTTACTCCCATCTTCGGGAATCCGAGAAGTCCGAAGATCATAATCGGGTCAAGGATGATATTGGTGATAGCACCGCATAACTGAGAAGTCATACTGAAGATCGTTCTTCCGGTAGAAGTCAGTAATCGTTCAAAGAAAATCTGTGTAAACAAACCAAAAGAAAAGATCATAACTGTACTCAGGTAATCAATTCCGAGATTCATGATCTCGACATCTGCATTTCCAATCTGGCTTGCATAGAACGGTTTTACAATCGTAAAGCCAAGGATTAAAAATACGATGTAACTGATGGCATAGATAAATGCTGCATTATCAGCAATCTTATTCGCCTTTTTAAAATTGCGCTCTCCAAGGGATTTGGATAGGAGTGCATTCATGCCGACACCGGTACCGGTAGCTACCGCAATCAGAAGTGTTTGAAGCGGAAAAGCTAACGAAACGGCAGTCAGCGCATTTTCTGATAATTTTGCTACGAAGATACTGTCAACGATGTTATAAAGTGCCTGTACCAACATGGAAATCATCATTGGCAGGGACATGTTAAATACTAATTTTCCGACGGGCATGGTTCCCATCTTGTTCTCTGCTATGGGAGCAGATGATTGATTTTCACTCATAAATCTCTTTCCTCCACAGTGACGCCGGCAAACCAGAGCGCCTGTTCATACAATTTCATTCTGTCTGTTATCAGACCCAAAAATATATATTAACATGAATGCAGAAAGGATTCAATCATTTGAATGCTGGATCGGACGATATTCGTAGCTTGGTATAAAATCCTTCTTGTCATATAACGTATCATAATATTGGAAGATACGATCCATTACTTTTGAGATCTGTGTCTCATCCGGTTCATACAGAATGAGCAGATACTGCATAGAACTGTAGCGGGTACAGATGTCTACCCTGCGGATTTTTTCATGAATGGCCTGTTCCATACATGCAAGGGCCTGTTCTCTGTTTTCCGTATGTGTGACAGATCCGGGCGCGGTGTCAATTGTGACCATTATAAGGAAACAGTGATGTTTATAGCGCTCATTGAGATGGTTCATGTATTCATATATTTTTGCAAATTCCCGATAATCAAGGTTCAGGGCACCATTGTAACGGCCACTTTCGCTCAGAGCATGGGCAATTAATCCTAGATCTTTGCCGGTCACTTCATTTTCGGAAAGATCCAGTTCCATCTGCTGATAGAAGAAGAATCCCTGCTTTCCGTTTTGTTTTACATGATAGAGTGCTTTATCGGCTTTGGAATAGCAATCTTCAAAAGGTTCGCCCTTTGCACTCAGATATAATCCCGCGGAGATAGAAGCATATTGGATCTCAGGATCTTCTGATGTGGCATGTTCGAACTTTTCAAAAAGATTCTGAATAAATGCTGTCACCTGTTCCTTGTCTGTTTCAGGAATGAAGAGCAGGAACTCATCACCGCCGAGACGGCATACGATAGAATTCGGCGAGACTTCCGTAAGAAGCGTACCGAGAACTTTCAGTGCTCTGTCACCTGCTTTATGTCCATGGATATCATTGATCTTTTTCAGATTGTCCATATCTATGAAGATGAGGCATCCGCTATATTGCTGCATGAATTGTGCAGTGAGCTTTTCACCTCTGCTCCGCATCGGAAGTCCGGTGAGGAAGTCAAAGCTTTCACTGTCTTCCTGCGTCTGTAGCTTAGACATGACATTTGAAACGAAATTTTCAATCTCATTTTCAATAAATGGAAGTTCCGGATCATCCTCTGAGAATTCACAGTGTTCACAGATCTGGACTCTGTCATCGCAAAGCAGTTTCAGGAAGATGTCTGCAAGCTCCGGATCAAACTGAATGCCTCTGTTGTTCTCAATTTCTTCAAAAATCTTTTCCGGCGGAAGTGCATTCCGGTAGATTCTCCTGGAATTCATGGCATCGTAACTGTCGGCAATAGCTACGATGCGGGCAGAAAGCGGAATGTCCTCTCCGGCAAGTCCGTCCGGATAACCTGTTCCATCATAATGTTCATGATGTGAACGGGCGACTTCGGCAACATGAGGGATCAGAGAAATGTTTTTTAGAATTTCGGCACCGATAACAGTGTGTTCTTTGATAACGGAATATTCTTCCGGTGTAAGGCGGGCAGGCTTGTTCAAGAGCATATCCGGGATACCGATTTTGCCGATGTCATGTAAGTGTGCGGCATATTTCAGATTCATGATCTCTTCGGAACTCCATCCAAGTTCACCTGCGATCAGGGCGGCATATTCAGCAACGCGGTGAGAGTGCCCGCGGGCATATTCATCCTTTGCTTCAATCGTAGTAGAAAGAGTCTGGATCATCTGAAGGGATACTTTCTCCATCTGACGTTTCCGTTTGGCCAGTTCTTTTTTCTGACGCCGGAGTTCCATCATATGTATATTTCCTGCGGTGCGAAGCACATTTAAAGAGAAAAGAATTATCATACCGATTCCGACAAATATACCGGAGAGAGATACAACAAAATAAGTAGAGATCCCTTCGATCATGACAGAGACAGTAGCAGCAAGCAGCCCGATGAATGCAAGCAGATTCCGGCGCTTTTTATCTTTCTTTATATCCAGTGCAAATGTGAACAGCACTGCAAATACCGTAAGAAGGAGGATGGCATGAGACACAAAAAGCGTCTCGATATAATCAAGAATTCCTGTAAGATGCAGAATGGTACTGATGATGAAATTAAAAATTGCAAGCCATCCGATCGGAAGATAGAGTCTGCGGTATTTTCTATGCTGTACCTGATCGGCATAAAAGAGTACCGGAAGAGGGGAGAGCATGAGAATAATAAAGCACAGGGTGGCAAGTGCTGAGGAGTGCGGAACCAGAAGCTGGCGGAATTTTGATTCGCCGAGCATCCAGATCGATCCCATAAGCATGCACCATCCCAGATATTCCATGTCGAATTTGGTATGATAGATAAGTCCGAGCATGATACTGAAGATAATGGTTATCACACTTGCAAACAACAGGAAGAATGCAATGATTGTTTCCATACCGTATTGACAACACCGGAGTATTGTTTGGTATTGGTGCGTAATTCGATACGCAGTTCTTTACCGGCATCTGCATCAGATGTCTTACAGAAAACATAACGGCTCGTAGAATTTTTGCCGGCAAGGCGGGTGTCTTTGGTGTCGTATTCGGAACGAAGTTTCCCATCAATATAAAAACGTACACTCTGTAAAGAAGAACGGACAGCTAATGTATTACTGTCGTAATCTTCTGGTAACGTAGAGGTGATCACCATAGTATCCTCCGGTGATACGGAATATCGTCCCGGAACGGTAATCTTTTCGGAACTGCCGTCGGATTTCTGCCAGGTGAACGAACCATGGTAAACTGGCATATCGGACACTTCATTTATGTCTCTTTCGTTGGTTCCGAATGCCTGAAGGATGAGAAACCAGACGAGTATGCCGGACATAAGAAGATAAAATAAATATCGTATTTTTGTATTTTGTATGTATAGTTCTTTTGTCATGTCAGTCCTCCTGGAAGTACGCTGTGATTACAGTTCAAAAAAGTCTTTGATCTGATTCAGAATAATGTCCATCAGCCGTATGCGCGCCTCAATGCCGGCCCATGCGATATGTGGTGTAATTAACAATTTGCGGCTGTCTTTGATCTGAAAAAGTGGATTCTGTTCACTCATCGGCTCCTGGCATAAGACATCCAGACCGGCGGCAGCAATCTCATCCGTTATCAAAGCATCATATAAGTCCTGCTCTACAACGATCGGTCCACGTCCGAGATTCAAAAAGATGCAGGATTTTTTCATCTTTGCAAATGCATCTTTATCTAGAAGATTTTCAGTATATTCATTCAGGGGAGCATGGACAGAGATGATATCTGAAGTAGTAAGCAGTGTATCAAAATCAACCTGAGTGTATCCGTTCTGGGCAGGTTGTCCGGAAGCAGAATAATAGATTACATGAGCGCCAAACGCCTCTGCAATCTGGGCAACACGGCGTCCGATAGCACCAAGCCCGATGATGCCCCATGTCTTGCCGTTAAGTTCTGAAAAATGTTCGGAAAAATGAGTAAAACAGGTGTCATTGATATAATTTCCATTTTTTACATAATCGTCATAATAACGCAGCTTTTCAAGAAGATAGAAGAGCATGGCAAATGTATGCTGGGTTACTGTTTCGGTGGAATATCCGGCAACATTGCGCCAGGCAATGCTGCGGGAAGCCAGATAGTCTTTATCCAGATTATTGGTTCCGGTAGCAGTAACACAGACAAGCTTCAGATGCGCTGCGGTATGGATTGTCTGTTCGTTAACAGGAACTTTATTGATAATCAGAACGTCTGCGTCCTTGACCCGTTCAGGTGCTTCTTCCGGTGTGGTAAAGTCGTATCTGGTGACCTCCCCAAGTGCGTCGAATCCGGAAAGGTCAATATCATCACCGATTGTTTTTGCGTCTAAAAATACAATTTTCATAATAAGTTCATCCTTTCATAATGAAATCATTGCTTTACCGGATACAGATATATACCATATAGGCAGCATATAAGATAAGCATGATGATTCCTTCCTTGCGGTTGAGTTCTTTTGAAGTCCATGCAAAGATCAGAGTTATCACACTGATCACGATCAGGACAGCAATGTCGATCATGTTATCCCAGGCGAAAGCCACCGGACTGATTGCTGCGGCAACACCGAGTACAAGAAGAATGTTAAAGATATTGGAACCAATGACATTTCCGAGCGCCATATCGACTTCATCTTTTCTGGCGGCAACAATGGAAGTGACAAGTTCCGGAAGGCTTGTACCCATGGCAATAATGGTAAGTCCGATCAATGTCTGGCTGAGTCCAAGGCGGACTGCGATCGCAGAAGCTCCGTCGACGACAAAATCGCCGCCGTACTTGATCGCGATCATACCTCCAAGAATGAAAATGAGACATTTCCATGCCGGAAGGAGATTGATATGTGAGGTAACCTGTTCAATCTCTTCTTCGGAAAGAGAGATTCTTTCTTCCTGCATAGAAGAAAGAGCATCAGGTGTTGATTTACGGCGCGCTCTTTTGACTGAGCGGATCATCCAGAGCAGATATCCGGTAAATATAATAAGAAAGAGAATTCCATCGATTCGTCCGAGTGTCATACCCAGATATCCAAGCAACAGTAAAAGTCCTGCACAGAAGATCGATAATGGGAATTCTTTCTGTAAAGTACTTTTCTGAACGGCAAGCGGAACAAATAAAGTACAGACACCGCATACTACCAGCAGATTAAAAATATTAGAGCCAACCGCATTGCTGATGGCAAGGGAATTATTGCCGGTCAGGGAAGCAGTTACACTGACTGCACATTCCGGAAGGCTGGTACCCATGGCTACGATGGTCATGCCGATGATCATGGAAGGGATCCGGAGCCGCTTTGCTACGGCAGAGCTTCCTTCTACAAAGAAGTCGGCACCTTTGATCAACAGGACAAATCCGACGATTAATATAATGAGTGATTTTAATAATTGCATGTGACTCTCCTTTTTTCCGTTTTTAAACAGATATTAACAGCCGGCAAAGGCTGTCTTCTTGTAATTGTACCATAAAATCAAACAAAGAGGAAATAAGTGCCAGTGTCAATGTATATAAATTATTCTTTCCAAACGCACGGATTTACTGTATATTTATATGGAAAATAAAACAAGAAGGAGAAATACAAGTATGTTAAGTATGGTCATTGACAGCATCAGTTCATTCATGTACAGTAAATTGCTGGTCATTATGTTAATCGGAACTGGTGTGTATTTTACGATCCGGACGAAATTTCCGCAGGTGCGGCTGTTTCGCAGCGCCTGCAAAGCGGTAATGGAGAAACCGGATGATGAAGATGCAGTCTCTTCTTTTCAGGCACTGATGGTCTCCACTGCATCGAGAGTTGGAACAGGAAATATCGTAGGAGTATCGTCTGCAATCTGTATCGGGGGATTTGGAGCCGTATTCTGGATGTGGGTGATCGCAATTATTGGAAGCGCATCTGCGTTCGTGGAGAGTACATTGGCGCAGATTTATAAGAAAAAGGGTGAGGACGGAACATGTTACGGAGGACCGGCGTATTACATAGAGGCTGCACTTCGGTGCAGACCGCTGGCAATTGCATTCTGTATTGCCATGATCGCGACATATGCATTTGGATTTAATATGCTGGCATCTTATAACCTGCAGTCTACATTTGCAGGATTTTCTTTTTATCATGCAGATGTGACACCGTGGATCATCGGAGGGATTCTGGCAGTTCTGACAGGATGGTGTCTGCTGGGCGGCGGTTCACGTATTATAAAAGTAACTTCGATGCTGGTACCGGTTATGGGTGTGGCATATATTGTGGTGGCTTTGATCGTGGTTGTGATCAATATCAGATATATTCCAGATGTGTTTGCAACGATTTTCAGGGAAGCATTTGACTTTCAGGCAATCTTTGGTGCATTTGCCGGATCTGCCATGATGCAGGGAATCCGCCGGGGATTATATTCAAATGAAGCGGGGATTGGTTCTGCACCAAATGCGGCTGCATCGGCAAATGTCACGCACCCGGTCAAGCAGGGACTGGTTCAGATGTTATCGGTGTTCATTGATACCTTATTATTATGTACGGCAACCGCTATGATGTGTATGTCATCCGGGGTAGCCCCGTCGGAAGCATTGCAAGGAGCACCATGGGTACAGGCTGCATTGCAGGAATCACTCGGAACGTTTGGTCCTGTATTTATTACGGTGTCTATGGTATTATTTGCATTTACAACACTGCTCGGTAATTGCTTTTACTGCGATAATCTGCTGACATATATTCATAAAAGTCAGCCCGGACGGCATTTCGTGATGGCATTCCGTGTGGTATGTGCGCTTGTTGTATTCATGGGAGCCGGAATGGAGATGTCTATGCTATGGAATATCGCAGATGTGTTAATGGGAGTGATGGCGATGATTAATATTCCGGTGATCATCCTCTTATCCAATACGGCACTGAAAGCACTCGGTGATTATGAAAAACAGCTGAAAAAGGGTATGAATCCGGTATTTAAGAGTACGGATATCGGAATGAAAGAGAAAATGGATTGCTGGGAGTAGAGGAGGTGACAGCTATGTATTATGTACCGGACGGAACAAAGGAATGCGGATATTACGAATGTAAGAAATGCGGGAATCGTTTTCTGTCCCTGCAGACGATGAAACGGATCCCGTGTCCGGACTGCGAGCAGGAGATCGATTACGAGATCGGACCGGATGAATCTCTGGAAGATGTGCTGGATACGGCAGAACTTCTGCAGAAGATCGAAGGCACAGAAGAAGTTGCGAAGATGGATGCGCTTCTGAGCCTGGCGATTACCGGCGGGGATTGTAATTGGATTTAATTGGGATTTAATTTATGAACGGGGAAGCGGCCTCTCAGTCCTTGAAGGAAACAATAGATAAGGCTTCTTGTTCAGGTTCCATACCATAAGAAACACTAAGAGAGTCAGAATCACCTAAAAGCAAAGGAACTACGCTCAAACTCGGCGTTCGCCTCAAACACGTTCGCTTCGTTCCTTTAACGGTGATTCTGACTCTCTAACTACTACTGAATTAACTCTTCCGCATGTTTAAGCGCGGCTGATATATTTGGACAGAAATTCTCACGTCCAACCAAATCTACGAATCCGGATTTTTTCATAACATTCAGAGGCTGTTTATTTACATGCGAGAATACCAGTGTAATTCCTTTATTTTCACATACCTTTGTAAGAGTGAATAATGCGTTCATAGCAGTACTGTCAATTGCAGGAACGCTTCGCATACGAAGAACCAGACAGCGTGTAAAGTCTTTGACAACAATGTGTTCGATTGCATCTGCAGCGCCGAAGAATAATGGTCCGGTGATTTCGTAGACACGGATCTGCAATGGCAGTTCCTTCAGTTGTGCATCAACATCCGGGGTGTCATCATCTACATAGACCCAGCTGTCTACATGAGTTTCTTCGCTCATACGTTTGATGAAGAGGAGACATGCAAGTACCATACCGATCTCAATCGCAACCACCAGATCAAACAGGATGGTCAGAAGGAATGTGGTGAACAATACAATGATGTCGCTCTTCGGAGCGGTGCGCACCAGATGGGTGAATGTACGCCACTGGCACATATTATAGGCAACGATGAACAGGATCGCTGCAATAGTCGGCATCGGGATCATTCCGGCAAATGGCATCAGGACAACAAGTACGATGACCAGTGTGACGGAGTGGACTATTCCGGCAACGGGGGTACGTCCGCCGTTTTTGATATTGGCAGCAGTTCTTGCAATTGCACCTGTGGCAGGGATTCCTCCAAATAAAGCAGAAGCAATATTACCTGCACCCTGTGCAACCAGTTCCATGTCGGAACGGTGCTTCCCGTTGATCATTCCGTCTGCAACAACGCAGGAAAGAAGTGATTCGATGGCAGCAAGTACAGCAATGGTAAATGCATTTGGAATCGCATTCTGGACAATCTGTACATTAACCTCCGGCAGATGGAATGAAGGAAGGGAATTGCTGATCGTGTAAAGATTCCCAATCGTGGAGACCTTAAGCGGCAGGAATTGTACCATCAGGCTTCCGACAATAACGGCGATCAGCGATCCCGGAATTCTCTTTAAGAGCATCGGTGAGATGATCAGGATCGCGAGACTTACGATTCCGACGATTAAGGCATCTGTGTTTATCGTAGAGATATTTTCTGCAAATGCTTTGAATTTTTCGGTCGTTTCGATTGGTTTTACGCCGTCGGGATAAGTTATGCCGAAGAAATCTTTCAATTGCCCGATCACGATCGTAACTGCAATTCCTGAAGTGAAGCCCGTTGTGATCGTATATGGAATGAATTTGATCAGGCTTCCAAAATGGCAGAATCCCATCAGGATCAGAAAGATACCTGCAAGGATGGTTGAAATCACAAGTCCGTCTAACCCGTCTTTTGCAACGATACCTGCAACGATAGTTGCAAATGCAGCAGTAGGTCCGGCAATCTGGACACTGCTTCCGCCAAGTGCAGAGATGACAAATCCTGCAACAATCGCAGTGAAGATTCCGGCTTCCGGTCCGACACCAGATGCAAGTGCAAGTGCTATGGACAGCGGAAGTGCAATGATTGCGACAATGATTCCTGCGGTCACATCTTTTACAAACTGGGAACGGTCGTAAGATTTCAGTGAAGTCAGTAACATTGGTTTTAATGAGTTCATGTGTTGATTTTACCCTCTCTCTCTTTTTTATTCCTCTAATTTATAAAAACAACAATTCAGTATAACATAGGAAGCAATTTGCAAAAACCGGGAACTGAGATGTTTATATTTATGTACAATTCCGGAAAAGCAAAATCTCCGGAAACATTATGTTAGATTAAGGAAAAGTATCGGGGAAAAGCTTGAAATTCATATTCTGAGCGTTTATAATATGTTGCGGGCAGTTATATGCCGCACAAAATAGTTAGAAAATAAATAATAAAATTCAAAGAAAAAGGCAGGTGAACAGAATGGACGGTTGCGATAGTCATGGGCGAAGTAGCAGCATAGGATGGGAACAAAAAAGTTTATTAAGCAACAGTCGGTTCTGTTGGATGTAAGTATCGCTGCGATATACATTATAGATTTCTTTTATTTCTTATCCTATTTCCCAATGAGTATGACAAGTGAATAGTAGCAGTCGTTGATGGAGGATATGATCGTTACATATCCTGCAGTGTATTTGTGGTGAAGAAAACCGGGCAATCTGTGCCATGGTTATATTTCACGTGAGGAAAAAAGGGTAGGAGGTAAAGGTATGGAAAATAAAGATTACACAGTTGAAATACTGGAAATCATCAGAAGCAATACATCACCGGGGATTATGAGAAGCAGACTGGAAGATTATCATGCGAATGACCTTGCTGAAGTATTTCCGCAGCTGAAGATCTCCGAAAGAAGAAAAATCTGTAGAATTCTAGATCTGGACATGCTTTCAGACATCTTTGAGCATATTGATGAACAGGCAGCAGCCGAATATCTGGATGAGATGGATATCAAGAAAGCAGCAGCAATCCTGTCTGCGATGGAGACAGATGCTGTAGTAGATGTTCTGCAGATGATGCCAAAGGAGAAGAAGAATCTTCTGATAGAATTAATGGATGACGATGCCAGAAAGGATATGGCAATCATCGCTTCCTTTGATGAGGATGAGATCGGAAGCAGAATGACGACGAACTGTATCATGATCCGTGAGAATCTGACGGTAAAACAGGCAATGAGCAGTCTGGTAGACCAGGCGGCAAAAAATGATAACATTTCTACGTTATTTATGGTAACGGAAGATAATACATTTTACGGAGCAATGGATCTGAAAGATCTGATCATTGCGAGAAGAGAATCCCCGCTGGAGGATCTGATCGCAACATCGTATCCATATGTATATGGTAATGAGCTGATCGATGACTGTATTGAGAGACTGAAAGATTATTCCGAGGATTCGATCCCGGTACTGGATAATGACAACAAGCTCCTAGGAGTCATCACATCCCAGAGCATGGTAGACCTGGTCGATGATGAGATGGGTGAAGACTATGCGAAGTTCGCCGGTCTGACCGCAGAGGAAGATCTGAAGGAGCCGTTAAAGGAGAGTATCAAGAAGAGACTTCCATGGCTGCTGGTATTATTAGGTCTTGGAATGATCGTTTCATCTGTAGTCGGTCTATTTGAAGAAGTGGTAAGCCAGCTTACAATTATCATGTGCTTCCAATCACTGATCCTGGATATGGCAGGTAACGTAGGTACCCAGTCGCTTGCTGTAACAATCCGTGTGCTGATGGATGAATCACTGACCGGAAAGCAGAAGGCAGAGCTGGTATTTAAGGAAATGAAGATTGCATTCTCGAACGGTTCGATCCTGGGAATTCTGTCATTTGCACTGATCGGACTTTACATTGCATTATTTAAAGGAAAGACGTTTGTATTCGCATATGCGGTATCCGGGTGCATCGGAGTCTCGCTGCTGCTGGCAATGGTGATCTCGGGAGCGGTCGGAACGCTGATCCCATTGTTCTTTAAGAAGATCCATGTGGATCCGGCGGTAGCATCCGGACCACTTATCACAACGGTCAATGACCTTGTAGCGGTTATATCATATTATGGACTGAGCTGGATATTCCTGATCAATATGATGCATTTGGTCGGATAAATATAGAATAAATATGCAAGAAGTCATATATCAGATTATAATGGCATGAATTTGATATATGACTTTTTGTATATGTATTTATGGATATAGAGGGACATGATAAGTAATGTGATATATAAAAAATATCATTTTGACAAAAATAAAGAAACAGGAATAAACGAACTAGAATTTGAAGGGGAAAGAATATTCGAGGTAACAGTATAATGGTAAAAATAGATCTGATCACCGGATTTTTAGGCTCCGGAAAGACAACATTTATAAAAAAATATGCAAAATATCTGATCGACAGTGGAGCAAATATCGGAATACTGGAAAATGATTACGGTGCAGTCAATGTAGACATGATGCTGTTAAAAGATCTGGAAGGTGAGAACTGTGAACTGGAGATGATTGCCGGAGGATGTGATGCGGAATGTCACAGAAGACGTTTCCGCACAAAACTGATCGCAATGGGAATGTGCGGCTATGACCGTGTGATCGTAGAGCCGTCGGGTATCTATGATGTGGATGAATTTTTCGATGTATTACGGGATGATCCAATCGACAGATGGTATGAGATAGGGAACGTGATCACAGTTGTTGACGCAAAATTAGAACTGGAACTGTCAGATGAAGCAGATTACCTTCTGGCATCCGAGGCGGCAAATGCAGGATGTATCGTACTCAGCAGAAGTCAGGAAGCGGAGGATGAAGAGATAGAAAATACCGTCGCACACCTGAATTATGCAATGGAAAAAGTACAGTGTAAGCGGAGATTCCAAAATGAGATTATAATAAAAGACTGGGAGACATTCGACAATACGGATTATGAAAAGCTGTTATCCTGCGGATATGTATCGGAGAATTATCGGAAAATGCATATCGAAGAGGGAGAGACATTCAAATCGCTGTATTTTATGAATCTGGATAAGACAAAGGATGAGATTACAGAAGCGGCAAAAAAAGTCCTGGAAGACGGAGAATGCGGCAAGGTATTCCGTGTCAAAGGATTCCTGAAAGATAAAGAAGAAAAATGGCTGGAATTAAACGCAACGCATCAGGAGATAAGGACTGCTCCGATTCCGGAAGGACAAGAGGTTGTGATCGTAATCGGAGAAGAGATGAATGAGGCGAAGATACGTGGGTATTTTTCCTGAAAAATTAATTCGTCAGAAATACAACGGGAATGTTAATAAAATAACTAAAAATATTTGTTGAAAAGACACAAGAATAATGCATAATGACGAAAAGAAAATAGAGGATAATTGTGTAGATTAGCTGAAAAGATGGAAAATGACTAAATGTCATTGAAATGATTTGTGCATCATGATATAGTAAATGCAGTTGAACAAGCAAGCTGAGATAGGAGAGCGAATACAAAGTAATCAGACGATTACTTTTTAGGCGCACTCTTTTTTTTTGAAAAATAACCCAGGGTGTAATAGAATAAATGCAAAGCATAATAGTTTAGCAAAGTAGAATGAGGACAGATAAGATGAATCAGATATTTTATGATGCGGTTGGCAATAATCCGATTATTGCGGCTGTGAAGAACATGGAAGATATAGAAGTAAGTTGTACAATAGAAGAGATACAGGTGATTTTCATATTATTTGGAGATGTCTGTTCGATAGACAGGATTGTAAAACGGGTGAAAGATGCCGGAAAGGTTGCGATGGTACATGTAGATCTGATCAGCGGACTCAGCCCGAAAGAAATTTCGGTAGAATATTTGGAAGAACATACAGAAGCAGATGGAATCATATCAACAAAGCCGTCACTGATCAAGAAAGCAAAAGAACTTGGAATGTATACGGTTCTCAGATATTTTCTGCTGGACTCCATGGCATTTGAAAATATCAGACAGCAACAACATATGGTGAGACCGGATTTTATAGAAGTACTTCCGGGTGTGATGCCAAGAGTGATCAAACGGATCTGTGGTTCAGTGAAGACACCGATCATAGCAGGAGGATTGATCACAGATAAAGAAGACGTGATGGCTGCATTATCAGCCGGAGCAATTGCAGTATCATCAACCAATCATCAGGTATGGAAGATGTAATAACTGTAAAAGAAAAAACAGAATATTTAATTGCTTGAGGGAGCAATTTAAATAGAACGCATGCGAAAAAGTAACAAGTAAAATGAAACGAAAATCAGGAGGAAATGAATATGGCAAAATATGTAATGGCGTTGGATGCAGGAACTACCAGTAACAGATGTATTCTGTTTAATGAGAAAGGTGAGATGTGCAGTGTGGCACAGAGAGAATTCACACAGTATTTCCCAAAACCGGGCTGGGTAGAGCATGATGCAGATGAGATCTGGGCAAGTATGCTTGGTGTTGCGGTAGAAGCAATGAATATGATCAATGCAGAGGCAGAAGATATTGCAGCGATCGGTATCACAAATCAGCGTGAAACAACAATCGTCTGGGACAAAGAGACAGGAGAACCGGTACATCATGCGATCGTATGGCAGTGCCGAAGAACATCAGAATATTGTGATTCCTTAAAAGAAAAAGGATTAACAGATAAATTCCGTGAAAAAACCGGACTGGTCATCGACGCATATTTCTCGGGAACAAAGGTAAAATGGATCCTTGATAATGTGCCGGGAGCAAGAGAAAGAGCAGAAAGAGGAGAATTATTATTTGGAACTGTTGAGACATGGCTGATCTGGAAACTGACGAAAGGTGCAGCACATGTGACAGATTATTCGAATGCATCACGTACAATGTTATTTAACATTAATACACTGGAGTGGGATGATGAGATTCTGGAAGAACTGGATATTCCAAAATGTATGTTACCGGAACCAAAACCATCAAGCTGCATCTACGGAGAGGCAGATCCGTCTTATCTTGGAGGTCCGATCCCAATCGCAGGAGCAGCAGGAGATCAGCAGTCAGCTTTATTCGGCCAGACATGTTTCAATGCAGGAGAAGCAAAGAATACATACGGAACAGGATGTTTCCTTCTGATGAATACAGGGGAAAAGCCGGTATTTTCTAAAAATGGTCTGGTTACGACCATTGCATGGGGATTAGACGGCAAAGTAAATTATGCGCTGGAAGGTTCGATCTTTGTAGCAGGAGCAGCGATCCAGTGGTTGAGAGATGAACTTCGTATTATTGATTCTGCACCGGATTCTGAATATATGGCAAAGAAAGTTAAAGATACGAATGGATGTTATGTAGTACCTGCATTTACAGGACTTGGAGCACCACACTGGGATCAGTATGCAAGAGGAACCATTGTAGGAATTACACGTGGAGTGAACAAATATCACATTATCCGCGCAACACTGGAATCACTGGCATATCAGGTAAATGATGTTCTTGTTGCAATGAAAGCAGATTCAGGAATCGATCTTGCTGCACTGAAGGTTGACGGCGGCGCAAGTGCCAACGATTTCCTGATGCAGACACAGGCTAATATCATCAATGCTCCGGTAAACCGTCCGCAGTGTGTAGAGACAACTGCAATGGGAGCTGCTTATCTGGCAGGTCTTGCAGTTGGATACTGGGAGAGCAAAGAAGATGTAATTAAGAACTGGGCAATCGACAAGACATTCGAGCCAAAAATCGATGACGAACAGAGAAATAAGATGATCAAAGGCTGGAACAAAGCCGTAAAATACGCTTATGGATGGGCGAAAGAAGATTAAAAACTGAATAAAGAAAGATAGATAGAAAAAGGGGGAATTTTCTATGTTACCTTATATTGCTGAATTCTTGGGGACAATGATACTGATTATTCTTGGAGACGGAGTGGTTGCGAATGTGAACCTGAATAAATCCGGAATGAAAGGCGGCGGAACGGTTCAGATCACCATTGCCTGGGGTCTTGCAGTTATGCTGCCGGCATGCATATTTGGGGCTGCATCCGGAGCATCCTTTAATCCGGCACTGACACTGGCGCTGGCAATCGACGGAAGTTTTGCATGGTCTATGGTTCCGGGATATATTGCGGCACAGTTTGCGGGAGCATTTGTGGGAGGTGCAGTTGTATATCTTCTGTTCAAAGGACAGTTTGATGCAACCGAAGACCAGGCAACAAAGCTTGGAGTATTCTGTACCGCACCATCGATTCCGAATCTTGGTCTGAATATTTTCAGTGAGGCAGTCGGAACATTTATACTTGTATTTGCAATCAAAGGAATGGCAAATGTTCCGGAACTTACAGACGGACTTGGCAAATTTATCGTATTTGGAATCATCGTTTCTATAGGTATGTCACTCGGTGGCCTGACAGGATATGCAATCAATCCGGCAAGAGACCTTGGACCACGTCTGGCGCATGCAGTACTTCCGATCAAGGGAAAAGGAAGTTCAAACTGGGGATATGGAATCGTGACATTAATAGGTCCGGTAATAGGAGCTGTTGCTGCGGTATTGCTTTTTGGTGCTATTCCGTGGTAAAATAACAAAAAATAGAACAAGAGGCGTGAGAGAAGAGAGCCTGACAGGATAATCGCATATTCGTGATGCGTTTACTTGTCAGGCTCTTTTTTCAAAAAATCATACAGATATTAGATAAGGAGAGATAAAAATATGTATGATGTGATAATAATTGGAAGCGGAGTCTCAGGCTCTGCAGCAGCAAGGGAATTGTCCCGTTATAAAGTAAAGGTATGTGTATTAGAAAAAGAAGAAGATGTCTGCTGTGGAACGTCAAAAGCCAACAGTGGAATTGTACATGCAGGATATGATGCAAAAGAAGGATCATTGATGGCAAAGTTAAATGTCCGCGGAAATGCAATGATGGAGAAGTTATCGAAAGATCTGGATTTCCCGTTTCAGAGAGTCGGTTCGCTGGTAATCTGTCTGAGAGAAGAAGATATGGATAAATTGCAGGCATTGTATGACAGAGGAGTGGCAAATGGTGTTCCGGGACTTCAGATCCTGAGCAGAGAAGAAGTGCTCGAGATGGAGCCGAATATTGTTGATAATGTATATGCGGCACTTTATGCACCATCAGCCGGAATCGTATGTCCATTTGGATTGAATATTGCGATGGCAGAAAATGCCTGTGAAAATGGTGTGGAATTCAAATTTGATACAAAAGTACAGAAATTGGAAAAAAAGGATGGTATCTGGGAAATTTACACAAATCAGGGTGTGTTCAAGACAAAATATGTGGTGAATGCGGCCGGCGTTTATGCAGACAAATTCCACAATATGGTCAGTGAAAAGAAGATACACATCACACCAAGAAGAGGTGATTATTGTCTGTTGGATAAAACAGCAGGCGCACATGTGAGCAAGACAATATTTGCTCTGCCAAATGAATTCGGAAAAGGAATTCTGGTTACACCGACTGCACACGGCAATCTCCTTCTTGGACCGACAGCGATCGATATAGAAGAAAAAGAAGGAACGAATACGACAAGAGAAGGACTGGATCAGGTACTTACAAAAGCAGGACAGAATGTAAAAGATATACCGATGCGTCAGGTAATTACTTCATTTGCAGGACTTCGTGCACATGAAGAAGGACATGAATTTATCATAGAAGAAGTAGAAAATGCGAAAGGATTTATTGACTGTGCAGGAATTGAATCTCCGGGACTTACCAGTAGTCCGGCAATCGGTGAGATGATTGCGGGAATTTTGAAAGAAAAGCTTCATTTGGAAGAAAAAGAAAATTTCATTGCAACAAGAAAAGGAATCCTGGATCCAAACACTCTGACTAAAGAAGAAAGAGTGACATTGATCAAAGAGAAACCGGCATACGGTAATATTATCTGCCGATGTGAGATGATCACAGAAGGTGAGATTATCGATGCAATCCATAGACCACTTGGAGCAAAGTCATTAGACGGCGTAAAGCGCAGAACCAGAGCAGGTATGGGGCGGTGCCAGGCCGGTTTCTGTTCCCCTAGAACGATGGAGATACTGGCAAGAGAACTGGATATTCCGATGTCAGAGATCACGAAATCCGGCGGAAAATCCCAAATTATCACAGGAACGAATAAGGATCAGCTGTAATAGAAAAAGGAAGATAGATTATGAAAACATACGATATAGTAATTATTGGCGGAGGCCCGGCAGGACTTGCGGCAGCCGTATCAGCAAGAGAAAATGGGATCCAGGATATTCTGATCCTGGAAAGAGATAAAGAACTGGGTGGAATTCTGAATCAGTGTATTCATAATGGTTTCGGTCTTCATACATTTAAAGAGGAACTAACAGGACCGGAATATGCCGGAAGATTCATCAAACAGGTAATGGATCTTGGAATCGAATACAAATTACATACGATGGTTATGGACATCAGCTCAGATAAAATTGTAACAGCGATGAACCGGGAAGAAGGATTATTTGAAATACAGGCAGGTGCAGTCATCCTGGCTATGGGATGCCGTGAGCGTTCCAGAGGTGCATTGAACATTCCGGGGTATCGTCCGGCAGGCATTTATTCAGCAGGAACAGCGCAGCGGCTGGTCAATATGGAAGGGTATATGCCGGGAAGAGAAGTTGTAATCTTAGGCTCTGGCGATATCGGGCTGATCATGGCAAGACGTATGACACTGGAAGGTGCAAAGGTCAAAGTTGTAGCAGAACTGATGCCGTATTCCGGTGGTTTAAAGCGTAATATTGTACAGTGCCTGAATGACTATGATATTCCTTTGAAATTAAGCCACACGGTTGTAGATATCAAAGGAAAAGAAAGAGTTGAAGGAATCACACTGGCAGAAGTGGACGGTAAAGGAAAGCCGATTCCGGGAACAGAAGAAGAATACACTTGTGATACGTTATTACTTTCCTGCGGACTGATTCCGGAAAATGAGATATCCAGAGGTATGGGCGTAGATATGAATCCTGTGACATCCGGACCGAAAGTCAATGAAAGCCTGGAGACTAATATCGAAGGTGTATTTGCATGTGGAAATGTACTGCATGTACATGACCTGGTGGATTTTGTGTCGGAAGAAGCGAAGACTGCGGGAAGAAATGCAGCAGAATATGTGAAGAACTTACAGGCAGATACAGACGATAAGGATAAATATAGCGGGGAAGAGGCAGCGGAGATTGTATTGAATCCGGTAGAAGGCGTGCGTTATACAGTTCCAAGTACCATTAATCCGGTTCATATGGATGAGAATCTTACGGTGCGCTTCCGTGTGGGCGGTGTATACAAGAACTGTTATGTAAGTGTATATTTTGATGAAGAACGTGTGATACATAAGAAACGTCCGGTTGTTGCACCGGGAGAGATGGAGCAGATTAAACTTACGAAAGAACAGCTTATGAAGTATCCGGGTCTGAAGACAATTACAGTAAAGATAGAGGAGGCGTAGAGGATGGGAACAGTAACAACGAGAGAACTGACATGTATCGGCTGTCCGATGGGCTGCCCTCTGATCGTGACAATGGAAGCCGGCGAAGTGATCAGTGTAACAGGAAATACCTGCAAACGAGGAGACGTATATGCAAGAAAAGAAGTGACCAATCCGACCAGAATCGTAACTTCTACGGTAAGAGTATCCGGCGGTGATGCGGATATGGTATCGGTGAAGACAAAGGAAGATATTCCGAAAGGAAAAATCTTCGAATGTGTGAAAGCACTGAAGAGTGTGGAAGTTCCGGCACCGGTATATATCGGAGATGTACTGGTGAAGGATGTGGCCGGTACCGGTGTGGATATTGTGGCGACGAAAAATGTAGAATCTATATAAAATTTACAACCGCTACAAAATACATAATGGATATGAAATATACAAAATATGTGAAAATTTGCTATAATGGGTTCAGATTTAAAAAGATAAAAATGGAGAGATGATCGTGGAACCATATTATTATAGCAAGATGAACAAAGTACAGCAGACAGCCTATCATGCCATCCGGCAGGGACTGCTTGAAATCTCAGATTCAATACAGATTCCAGGAATGGAGGCGGAGGAACTTTATAATGTATTCTTCCGCCTGCGTCTGGATCATCCGGAAATCTTCTGGGCAACCGGGTATAAGTACAAGTATTATCCGGATTCGCCCAATTTCATTTTTATCCCGGAATATTTATTTGATAAAAACAAAATAAAGGAACATCAAAAAGCACTGAAGTCCAGAGTAGAAAAGCTTGCAAGACCGGTAAAAGATAAATCCGAATGGGAAAAGGAAAAATATGTACATGATTTCATCTGTGAAAATGTACACTATGATAAATTAAAAAAGCCATATTCCCATGAGATCATCGGACCGCTCGGACAGGGTGTCGGGGTCTGTGAAGGAATTGCAAAATCAGTGAAAGTGCTGTGCGATGCACTCGGGATCTGGTGTATGATCGCAGTCTGTGGTAACAATCCGGAGAAAGGGATCAAATACCGTCATACTTGGAACATTGTGAGAATTGGTGGAAATTATTATCATTTGGATGCGACATTTGATAATACACTCGGAAATGACAAAAAAGAAATCCGCTACGACTATTTCAACCTGGATGATAAAAGCATTTTCAGAGATCATGAGCCGCTGATCGCTCCGGCACCAAAGTGCGAAGAAGGGGACCATTTCTATTATAAAGAGAAGAAACTGGCGTTTACAAAGACAGAAGATGTATATAGAAGAGCATTACAGACCGCAAAAAAAGGAAGAGTATTTACGTTTCACTGGCGGGGCGGTTATCTGACGAAAGCTGTTTTGGAAGAACTTCTGGAGCTGATTCAGAAAGCCGGAAAAGAAAAGCAGAAGAATGCAAGGATCAGTTTGAACTGGCCGCAGGCGGTATTGCGATTTGATTATGTAGAAGATCATGGGGAAGTGGAACCGGAAGTTGTGGTTGAAGAGGCAAATGAAGGAGAGAAAGAATAGTGGATGCATTTGTAATGTTGCAAGAGCTTCTGGAACAGGAACAGTTTGAGCTGATTTTTCCGGAGCGATCAATTTCAGGGCAACCGGATATCCGACTGGTATATCTGATGAATGATGCGGTGGAAAGCTTTCTTGTATTTCACAATGCCAGAATGACAGGGGAATACAGACCGGACTATGAAGGAGAGATATCGGCATCGATGAGTTTTGAAGATATGGAGTACATTCTTGTGGTCCATCAGGGAGATTCAGTCGTCACGATATTTTTCGAAGATCTGCTGACAGATGTCCATCTGTATGATTATGGGGAGATCGGACATTTCTGGATGAAGGATTATGAATATCTGCGGCAGCTGGAATACCGTCTGGCAATCATGAGAGACAAGTATGATTATCTGGGAGGGGAATACTGTACACCAGAGGAACGAAAGCTTGCGATGCTGGTGGATTTTCCGCCGCTTAATTACTGCTGTTATCCTGCAGTGCCGGAACAATACAGCAATTGCAAAAGGAAGGAAAAGATTCTGTTATTTTAAGAGAAGAACCATTCGAGATTGCAAAAGACAGTATCGGTTATCAGATTCATCTGATGATCTGGGAGAAGGGAATCTTAAACAGGAAAGTGAAAATAGAGAGTTATTCGCTGGAAAAGAATAAAGAATAGTAGATGCTTGTCCGCATGCCAGTATTAAAAATGGGCATCCACACCGGATGCCCAAAAGGAAAAAAGTTATGAAAAAGAAAAATGATATATATAAACTCGGTTGTTGTCTTTTATTAAATAACCGAAGGATTTTTTAGGCGAAGCCAGATCAGATAAAAGTTGCTTCATATTTCTGATACCTGAGTGACTTCTTTGTTGTTGATAATTATATAATACATGGCAAATGTTTCTAATTTGTGTTATAAGGCTAAAGAAAATATGAAAAATCTTAAGATAATCTGTAGGAAATCTAAAGTGAGCAATAAGACTTCCGATAGAAGAGGTTGAGAAGGTGTTAGCACAGTAAAAGCCAAAAAATTATCCCTGTGTAACTGCTGCTCTCTGCTGAGTTTATTCAGCTTTCTGATAGATCAGGCGGCTATCACCGCTTTTCAATGTAATATGCCCACAGCATGTGAAGCCTAATTTGGCGAGCAGATGCTGCATCGGGATATTATCATCGTGTGTATCAATCTTAATATTTGGAAACTGTTCATAAGCCCAGTTCAGGCAGAAGGTGGCAATGCCTTTCGTGTCCGGTGCTGTGGCAACTCTGTGAACAACGGCGTAAGGGCAGGAATTCAACCAGGAACCGTCAATGTTCAGATAATCGGGATCTTCTTCCGGATGAAAATAGAATACACCGCCAATCCGTTCCCGGTCATTTGCCCGGATGATACAGACATGTAAGCAGCCGGAACGGATGTCCTGTGTAGTCAGTTCTAACGGAGGATAGTTGTCCTTCCACTGGTCAGGGTTTCCATGTTCTTTCATATATTCCCGGGCATAAGCATAGATTGCAAGGATATCCGGGAGGTCATTCATTGTTGCTTTTCTGATCTGCATAAAAATCTCCTTTATATATAAAGCGTTCGTTTATTTTCGTAATTGTGGGAATATCTCGATACTCCGTTCCAGAATTCCCTTCATGTATGCAATCGCAGTGCCATAATTTGTGATCGGGATATCTGCATCATCGGCACATTTCAGGCGGTATTTCATCTCACGCTCGTTCAGCATACATCCACCACAATGGATGATCATCTTATAGCGGGTCAGATCCAGAGGAAATTCGGTTCCGCTGGTAAATTCAAAGGACACGTCTTTTCCGGTATATTCGCATACCCAGCGAGGCAGTTTGACAGTACCGATATCGTCACACTGACGATGGTGGGTGCAGCCTTCGCTGATCAGAATGGTATCTCCGTCTTCCAGTGTGTCTAATGCACGTGCGCCTCTGACAACTGTTTCCAGATTCCCCTTGTATCTTGCAAAAAGGATAGAAAATGAAGTTAAAAGGATATCAGAAGGTGTATCTTTGTCAACTTCTTTAAATGCCTGACTGTCGGTGATCACAAGCGCAGGTTTTTTGCCCAGTGAGTCCAGAGTACTCTTAAGTTCCGTCTCTTTTACCACAATGGCAGTTGTGCCGGCATCGAGAAGATCACGGATCGTCTGCTGTTGCGGAAGAATCAGTCTTCCCTTTGGTGCCGCCGAGTCGATCGGAACCACCAGCACGACAAAATCCCCGGGTTTTACAAGATCACGCACAATGAATCTGGAAGAATCCTCAGAAGGAACCAGAGATCCGAGCCGTTCCTTCAGTTCATGAATATGAAGATGTTCTGTGGTATTGGTCCACAGAATATTTTCCAGAGGAATCTTATATTTCAGGTGTGTGGATACGATCATTTCCTGGTGTACATGTTCGGATACCAGATCAGCTTTATTGAGGACGAGCAGGAGAGGGATTTTTTTATCCTGTATACGTGTAAGAATTGCATTGTCCTGTGGGGTGATTCCGGTGGTTCCATCAACTACAAGTACAGCAATATCTGTCTTGTTCAAGACCTGATAGGCTTTCTGGATACGAAGTTTTCCGAGTTCTCCTGTGTCATCGAGACCTGGAGTGTCAATCATGACAACCGGACCAAGCGGAAGTAGTTCCATGGCTTTGAACACCGGATCGGTCGTGGTTCCGCGTACATCGGATACGATTGCCAGATTCTGTCCGGTAAGTGCATTGATCAGGCTTGATTTTCCGGCATTACGCCTGCCAAAGATTCCGATATGTGTACGTTCTGAAGAGGGGGTGCTGTTTAAACTCATGATGTATTCCTCGCTTTCTGACAGCTATGTGTAAAGCTGACCATATAAAAATGTTAAAACTGTATGAATCTGCGGTATTGTTTCAATGATTAAATATTCAGGGAATCTCCACGGTCTGTTACAACCTGATATCCAACGGATTTCATCCGCATTTCCAGACAATGTCTGCACTGGGCGGATTCATCTCCGGTACAAATTTTATTATCATATAGCAGATAATCTTTCCGGACTTCCGTCGGTGAGAGATTTGGCATTACGACATTGGCTCCGGCAAGGATTCCGAGTTCACGTCCTTTCGGATGGATGGTTCCAAGTGCAGTTGTGGCCGGAAGCAGAACCTTTGGAATCATCAGACGAATCAGACCAAGCATATATAAGGTAAGCTCCAGTGTTCCCGCAGCTTCTCCGGCAAATGGGGTATCATGGTGTGGGATGAACGGACCGATTCCAATCATGTGTGGATTCAGTTCTTTCATGAAAAGCATATCTTCCGCAAGATGTTCTGCAGTCTGGTAAGGAGATCCGACCATGAAGCCGCAGCCAATCTGGTAACCGATGTCCTTTAAGTCACACAGACATTGCTGTCGGTGTTCCGGACTGAGATTTGCCGGATGAAGCTTTCGATAATGTTCATGATTATAAGTCTCATGCCGCAGAAGATAACGGTCGGCACCTGCATCAAAGTAAGCCTGATAGCTTTCTTTGGATTTTTCACCGATGGAAAGTGTAATGGCACAGTCAGGGTAACGTTCTTTGATCATACGGATCAGGTGGGTGATGCGTTCATCTGTATAATAGCCGTCTTCTCCACCCTGTAAGACAAAGGTACGGAAGCCCAGTTCATAGCCTTCGTGACAGCATTTCAGGATATCTTCTTCCGTCAGCCGGTAACGGTGTGCGTTGCCGTTGCTTTTCCTTATGCCGCAGTAAAGGCAGTCATTTTTACAATAATTAGTAAATTCAATCAGACCGCGGACATACACGTCGTGTCCGTAATAGCGATGACGTTCCTCACGGGCCAGGGAAAAGAGATATTCGGAAAGTTCCGGAGTGCGTCCCTCGATCAGTGTGATCCATTCTTCTTTGGTAAGTGTATGTTCTTTGTGTAATTTATCAATGAAACTTTTTGAATTTTGGTTATCTGTATGCATTTATAGTTGTCCTTTGATTGCTGGTTGTTGATAATCATCTCCATATAGTATATCATACTAATTAATAAGAGTAGACAATAAATTCATTGGAGACTTTGGAATGTAGTGTGGCAGCAGAAATAAAAAGGAAAGGAAACAAATTATGGGAATCGGCAAAAGAATATTAAATGTACTGATCGGACTGTTGTTTATCATAAGTGTAACGGTATTGGGATCAAGTTTTTTGGCAAAAAAGGTATTGGTGGATGCAATCAGTCAGGCAGGAGTCAATACTGCAATTTCACACCGGATGATGGATGCGGTATTCGGTTATGCAGGAGCGGATGATACGGAATGGATCGCAAAGATACAGAACAAGATCGAGAAAAACGGAGAAGTACAGGCAATTACACAAAAGGTCATGAACGAGATAACAGAGGATCTCTCCAGCGGAAAAGCGTACAAAGACGTAGATGTAACAAAAGAACTGAATCGGATTCTGGATGACAGTATGCAGGAAATTAAGGATACGAATCCGGAATTAAATGACGATATGCTGGCAATGATGAAACAGCAGTTGAAAGAAGAACTGGTTGATGTGCAGGATGTGCTGAACAGCTATGCTTCAAACCTGTATGATAATATGAACGATACCAGTACGATACAGGGAAAGGTTGCAAAGCTTTATACCATATTATTGTCTATGCCGTGCCGTGTGGCAGCGGGAGCAGCAATTCTGATTCTTGCGGTTCTGACGATTCTACTGGGCTATCCAAGATACAGAGGTCTCTTTTCACTTGGTGTAGAAGGTCTGATCTGCGGTGTTATCTTTGCTCCGGGAATCGGACTTATGGGAAATAAGGTACTCAGCTTACTGACGGACAGAATACTTGGACGTACGATTGATGTGAATCTGAAGGCATTCCTTTGGATGGGATGTATCTCTGCCGGAGCAGGAGTGGTATTCCTGCTTGCGGGGCTGATCGTGAGCTGGAAAGATGACAGATAAAAATCCAAAATTCAAGGTTGAGAAAGAAGGTGACAGTGGATGTTAAAGGCATATAAATATAGAATA
>ERZ791821.312-NODE-312-length-44602-cov-4.078187_pt1 | contig 44602 bp, 33 predicted proteins | sample MGYA00510300_ERZ791821 | MGnify/ENA primary metagenome ERZ791821 (study PRJEB30046, sample SAMN00792034) | human gut metagenome | study: EMG produced TPA metagenomics assembly of the A metagenome-wide association study of gut microbiota in type 2... | reverse complement strand
CGGAGATAGGCTTTAGCATATTGAAGCGACAATGCATTCCGTTTAGAGTCGCCGACATAAATGTTCTCCGAAACACTGTTAAAACCTTTATTGCGCAAAGAAATACTGAAAAAAGAGTCGTTAATTGGCAATTTACAACTGGCGACGCTCGTATAAAGCTCCGACATTTATATCCGGAGCTTTAAGCGAAAATATTATTGTTACAAGGTACTAGACCTTATTAATCGGAAAAGGCAAAGATAGAACAGGAATCCGTCTAATGATGAGGAGTGGTCGAGCGGCAGGATTCGAACTTGCGACCACTGCGTCTCAAACGCAGCGCTCTACCAGGCTGAGCTACGCTCCGATCATTTGTTTTAATTCTCCAATAGAAAGAAGAATTGAAGTGAGTGGAATTATTTCACAGAGGCTGGTGGTTTCGCTAGTCACGCAAGTTAGCTAGGGGGATCTGAATATTACGCTAAGACTCAAGCAGAAGCTATTTCGTTTTCCATCATCTAATTCCTCATAAAGAAAATCAGTTCGATTAGCTTAAGAATAAATACCGTAGACGAAGCCCTGGTGGAGAGGGAATAATTTGGCATACGACTCTCAAACCACTACGAGGACAAAGGGGGATTGGTATGCACCAATACATCAAAGTATCCGGAACGCCATATGAAAGAGGATTTCAATACGGATCTCAAGCAAAGGAAAGAATTCATAAAGTAATCGAAGAATACAAAGTTCTTTTTGAAAAAGAAGCCTTCATCACTTGGGACAAAGCCTACGAACTCTCTAAGCCTTATCGAAAAGAAATAGAAAAGTATCGACCCGACCTTGTTGAAGAGATGCAGGGAATCGCAGATGGCGCTGGACTTGATTTCAATACTATCCTCACGCTTAATTGTCGTTCTGAAATTATGTTTGCTAAGGCGGATGTTGCCGAAGATGCCTGCACGACGATCGGTGTGCCTCTCGAAGCCAGCGAGAATGGTCATACGCTTTTGGCTCAAAACTGGGACTGGTGGTCGATGGGGTATGGAACAACCGTACTTTTGGAAGTTGAACAAAAGCCGTTTGCTAAAGCCATAATCATCACGGAAGCCGGTCTTGTCGGCGGAAAAGGCTTGAATGAATGCGGAATCGCGTTGTCGATGAATGCGATGTCGGTAAAGAAAGGCAAACTTGGCGTTCCCCTTCAGGTTCTGCTTCGCGGTGCTTTGTCTTGTAAGACGATCCCAAAGGCAATCGATGCGATTGCCAAAGCAAATAGAGCTGGAAGCGCCTGCGTCGGCGTTGCAGGAGTAGACGGCTTGCTTTTGTTTATCGAATATGCTCCGAATGACTTGGATATTCTCTTGTCTGATGGAGAACCGTGCTGCCACAGCAATCACTGGCTGTCCTTGAAGATGATCCTTGGTCCGGAAGCCAAAAACTATTCCTACAACTCCACTTTCATAAGACTCGATCGAGCAAGAAGGCTAGTCAAGAAAGAAGACAAGCTATCGGTAGAAAAGATATTCGAAATCTTGTCTGACCATGCCGGTTATCCCGACGGCGTTTGCAGACATGATGACGAAACACTACCGATTTACCACCGACATAGTTCTGTTTGGTCTATGGTGATCGATGTGAACGAAAAGATTATCTACTTAACAGACGGAACGCCGTGTAAGTTCAAACCTAAAGAGTACAAGCTTACATAGGAAGAAAACAGAACGTTTTGGCTTTAGTGATGATGTGAGGAAAGCGAGTCTTCAATGTTCGTTCTCGCTTTCCGATCACAAATATCAAGCTCTTCTGCTTAAATGAGATCCATAAAATAGAGGACTGAAATGAAGAAATCAGAACAAAAGACAACAGATAGGATCAAGTCGGAGAAAGACATTGCTTCTGAGTTTCTAGCTTCGCGTCGAACTCGAAGAAAACTGTTGTTGAGCGAACTCATAGACAAGTTCGAAAAAGCCAAATTCGACAAAGGCTAGTTACGAGGACAGCGAGTGGCTGAATTCTCCGCCCGTCGGTAAGGAGTCGCTCTGAGGTAAGTTGGTCCTTTAGAAATGGATAAAAAGATAAGCAGGACACCCGTAAATAGGGTATCTTCTGTCCAAGGAAGAACTCAGCTCCAAGGACCATGAATCTATTTTTAGTGACAGCCCGTGTGTTGTTAGGTACCGTGCTCCTGACGGGATTATGTTTCCTTACTTCTTCTTTTGCCAGCCAGCCAACTATTCGGATCGGATTAGAAGAAGATATTGAGTCTCTTCCTTTCGTAAAAGAAACCGTCGAATCTTTAGAAAATTCGTTGGCAGATTACCCTATGGTCTTTGTGCCGATAAAATCGGCTTCCCTTCAGCAAAAAGCCGGGTTAAAGGATCTGGACTTCGTAATCCTATCTCCTGAAAAAGCGGCCCTGGTTTATCAACTGGGACAAGCTTATTCGATTGCCAGCGAACAGTCGGAGCTCTCGGAGGATCCAACTCGCTCGCTTTCGCTAACAATCCTTGTGCCAACGGAGAGGAATAAGGACGCCGGACAGATTGGTTTCCTAAATAAACCTTCTGAGTTTCAATGCCTTTTAGCGAATGAAATAATGAACCATTCACCGAACGCCGGCAAACAATCTTCCTGCATGCAGTTCAATGGAATGGATCATCTTCTTTCTGCGTTGAAGAACGGTGAAATTGAAGCTGCGGCTTTAAAGCCTTGTGCCTTAGAAGCTTCTAACGATCGATTGAATGAAATCAAAGTTCTGAACGAAAAATTTTCTCCTAAAAATCATTGTTCCGTCTCCTCGGAAGGCTACCCAAACCTGCAGTTTATGGCTGTGAACGGGGCACCGGCAGAATTGAGGGGTCTTCTAACTGGGACTTTAAAGACCGTTTATTCAGGAAAGGGCGGAGCGACATGGTCGGATCCGGTAAGTTTGCTGCCTGTTAAACATCTATTAGAGAAGTACAAAGTAAAGGAATATATAGAGGCGCAGCCCTTGGACTGGGCTAGGTTCATAGAACGGTTTTACTATCCGTTGGCTGCAGTTGTTTTGCTTTTCTTGTTCTTCGTTATTCACAGCTTCTTGGCTGAGTTGAAAGTCCGAAAACAAACTAGAAAACTCTTAAAAAGTCAGTTGGCCAAAGAAGCCGCCGAGAGAAAGGCACGAGAAAAACAAGCCGAAATGGAAAAGCTCGAACGTGTCAATATCGTGGGACAAATGTCATCCATGATTGCACATGAGTTGAAACAGCCTTTGAGTTCTATTACCAATTACTTGAATGCCTTAACGGTTTTGATCAATAAGGAAGCGACGGATAAAGAGCTATTGCGATACTCCGTCATCAAGATGAAGGAATCTAATCAAAAAGCCGCGGCGATAATCGATCATGTAAGAAGTTACGCTAAATCCACTAAAACCGAGAGGCATGAGCTCAATCTTTCTTCTCTGGCTCTAAAGATCTTCAGAGATTTTGAGGTTCGGACAAGAATTGATCAGCAAATGTCCAATATCGCTTTTAAAGCGACTGTTCAGGAAGATATTCTCATAGATGCGGACGAATTAGAAGTTTCTTTGGCGATTTACAACATCCTTAAAAACGCAGTGGAAGCAGTCAAAAGCGTTGACGATGCATTTGTCTCTTTAGAGATAAGCAGGGATGGAGATGATTGCTGCTTAATCGTTAAAGACAATGGCGCTCCTTTAACAGAAGAGCAAAAAATCAACCTGGAAAGTCCTTTCCGTACGAGCAAGACAGACGGATTGGGATTGGGACTGGCAATTGTTAAGCGAATCATGGAATCCCATGCAGGGAAAATTCTCTTTGAATGTAATCCGGCAGGAGGGTTAAAGGCCTGCTTAATTTTTCCGCTTGCACAAGGAGATAAATGATGGAAGTAGCCGAATTACAAAGAAAAAGTCTTATCAGAATTGTGGACGATGATCCTCTTGTAAGAGAATCCTTGTCATTTCTGCTGAAAGTTAAGGGCTGGTCTGTCATTGCGTACGAAAACGCGGAAGCTTTCCTTGAGGGCGAGCGGTTCAATATTCCCGGATGCGTCATATTGGATATCCGTATGGCCTCTATGAGCGGATTGGAGCTGCAAATCTACCTCGAAAGAAACCTCGCCAAAATTCCGATCATTTTTATCACAGCCCATGGAGAAGTAGATTCTGCCGTCCATACCATGAAGCACGGTGCAGTGGATTTTCTGCAAAAACCGATCGATGAGAACCGTCTGGATAAAGCTATTCTTTCTGCGGTTTCCAAAGATATGGACTATTGGAAAAAGAAAAAAGATTCTCGCAGAATAAAGGCAAACTACGACTCCTTAACACCAAGGGAACGGGAGGTCATCGAACTTGTTGCTCAGGAATTAACGAATCGAGAAATCTCCGACAGACTTAGAATCTCGGAGAGAACGGTCCATACTTATCGCTCGGTGGGTATGGATAAGCTGGAGGTCAAGACAGTTCTTCAGTTGGCTAATGCTTTAGAAATGATTAAGAATTGATCGGAATACAGCTTCCTGCAAACCGCCCGAAGACCAAGGAAGCTAAAAGCTCGTTGCCTTTCACGGCTCTTCTGCCGTGTACGCCGCCTAAAACTCCGCCGCAAGCGTAAAGTCCTTTTAAAGTCTCTCCGTTCCAGGTAATAATGTTCATTTGGTTGTCTACGGCAATACCACCCAAATAAGCCGAAGGCTTGAGAAAAATTGGGTGGCAGAAAGCCTTTTCAAATGAAATCTTGTCGGTAAAAGAATCAGGGTCTCGGCTATCTTCAAGGTAGTCTTGTTTGGCTTCGACTGAAGTGTTGAAGGCTTTGATCGTCTCCTCTAATTCTTTTCTAAATTCCGAACTCTTCTTGCTGACATAAGAAACCAGAGATTCCGCAGTTGTAGGAGCCTTTCGGAATCGAATGCAAGTGACAGGCTGAGCTGTGGCTGCGATTCTGTCGTAGAGAATGCGCTTATCAGCGTCTTCTCGAATGAAACGTTTGCCAGACCCGTCGACAAGAATGTAATCAGCTGGGTTGCTTAAGAACAAACGGGTAAAGGCATCGATAGGCTCATACTGGATAAAAGAAAGTCCGGCAAAAGCAGCATTGATTTTCAACAGAGAGGAAAGTAGAGGAGGGCCGGAATGCTTTGCACCTTCAAATAATTCGCCGATGCTTCTTTGTCCGGCGGCTAAAAGAACATTTCTGAAATTTTCTGTTTGTCCGTCCGAGTCCTTAATACCCCATTCAGCGTTCTTGGAGGCCAAAATTTCAGCCACCTCGGTTCCTTCGGATACCTCAATCTTGAGAAACTCAAGGCGTTTTAATAATGCTTCCGTTAAGTTTTTGGTTTCGAGCAGATGAGTTCTTGGACCTAGCCCTTCAGGAACGCGAATGACGCGGGACGGAATTTTGACACCGAGTTCTTCAAGCCACTGAATGGTGTTAGGGCTGGTGTAACACAGTTTTCTCACAAGATCAGGAAAGCCTCGATATTCTCCGTAGGAAATGGTCTGTCTAAAAAACAGCTCCGTCGAATCTTGGATTTTTTGATTTTGTTGTCTTAAAGGGTCAACAGCATTCAAGTAAAGCTGAGGATCTTTTATCTGAAGAATTCTGCCTCGATCAAAAATCTTTACTTTTAATCCTCTTTGCGCAGCAGTAATGGCAGCGGAAACGCCTGCAATGCCTCCGCCGATAATCGCCAAATCGATCATTTTGTTCATGCCTGCTTCTCCTTGAGCGTGAGTCCGAACTCTCTTCCAAATACCATGGCTTCCGCTATGGCATTGCCACCGAGTCGGTTCGATCCATGGAGTCCTGTCGTGATCTCACCTCCGGCATAAAGTTTTGGGATCGGAGCTCCGGAAAAATCCAAAACCTCTGTTTTGGAGTTGATTCTTATACCACCCGCACAATAATGACGATTCATGGCTTGTGCGCAGGCATAGAAGGGCGGGACAGAGATCTTGTGAAGCAGGCTTTTCTTACCAAAATCAGTGTCTTTTCCGTTTTCTACGAACTGGTTATATCTCTCAACGGTCTCCACTGTCGCCTGCGCTGGCGTATTCATTGACCTTGCAAGTTCTTCCAGACTGTTGGCCTTATAAACTTCATTGCGGGCTAAGCCCCTGTTAATGGCTTCCTGATGTTCTTTGTCTAAGAAATCAAAACCTTTTTTATCTACGATGGCAAAGCAGGAGCGTTCGGGAAGTGAGAGCAGAGATTCACGCAGAACGTCTCGACGGCTGTCTTCTGCGACGAATCGTTTGCCTTCACGATTGATCCAAATCATTTGGCCGACGAATAAATGAAGAACCGTCCTTTCGCTTCTGCCGGGAAGCTTCCCAGGAATACATTCAATAAATTCAAGGTTTTTAAAGGAGGCTCCTGCGGAGATTGCTGCCTGAAGCGCATCTCCGTTTGCTTCCGGTCGATTCGTCGACGGAAGTCCTTTCAGTCTCGGATCACACAAGGCACACATTGTGTCATTTTGAGCGAATCCACCGGCGCCGAGAAATAAGGCTCTATTAACCTTAATCGGTCTTTTAATTCCTTGGTCTATAACCTCACAGCCTATGACTTTTCCGTTTTCGGGTTCACGGTAGATTTGTGTTAAACGACAATTTCGCTTAATCGGAACATTATTCTTGATCAAATAATCCGAAAGAACCTTGATGTATCCGGATCCATGAGGTTCAATAGGAATGTGGCAGCGAGGGAAAAGCGTTCCGTATCCTTCCTCAACTTCCGGTTTGAATTGCATTCCCAGACTTTCTAGCCAATGCAGTGTCTCTGTGGCTTTATGGCTGAAAGCTTTAACCAATGGAGCGTCGTTGAGATTGTCGCCTTCTTTAAGGATCTGAGATTCAAATAATTCGTAGGAATCTTCAATTCCTAATGGCTTTTGACGCTGGGGATCGACTGCGTTGAATAAGCCCGAAGAGATGAGGGTGTTGCCGCCGATAACTTCGGCTTTGTCAATGACCAAGATCCTTTCAAATCCACTCTGCCGAGCAGAAACGGCAGCACTTAACCCCGCGCCTCCTGTTCCGACGATAAGAATGTCTGTCTCTAAGTCAAATTTGTCGGGAACCTTTGCAAAAGAGGTTATCGACATAAAAGTTGCGCCGGAACAAAGACCAAGAGCGAGAAGCTTTCTTCTTGAAATTTCTAGATTTTCACTATATCCCACGTTTTTGGTAGTCAGGGATACGGAGGTCTCTTTTGGAAGGGGCATTTAGATTATCAGTCATAGAGGAGTTCTCTATAAATCCTAAAGGAGAAATTTATGAACCTCAAGAGAAGGTCTTTCCTATCCGTTATCGCTGCAGCATTAGGCGCTTCTGCCGTCACAAAAACAGCTCAGGCTCAGTTGTATACACCGGTTCCTGAAAAATGGAACGAAACCGTTGATGTGTTAGTGATCGGTGCAGGCGGTGCAGGTTTCGCAGCCGCAGTTACAGCAAAAGAAGAAGGTGCTAAATCCGTTCTTCTGGCAGAAAAACTTCCGTTCGTCGGCGGCAATACAATGCTTTGCTCCGGTTTGATCAACGCGGTAGACCCGGAAAGACAAAACAAATTAGGCATCAAAGACTCTAAAGAACTTCATTTGAAGCAGACTTTGGATGCCGGTGACAACAGAGCTAATCCTGAACTCGTTAAGATTTTGACCGACAACGCACTTGACAGCGTTCATTGGCTCGAAGCTCATGGAATGAAGTTTAAAGACGAGGTCTACCAGGCTTACGGTGCTCTTTATCCGAGAACTCACGTCCCTGTTGAAGCCAAAGGCCAGGGCTATATCAAAGCCATGGTTGAAGCGGCTAAGAAAGTAGGCGTTAATGTTCAGACCAATCTGAAGCTTATCTCCTTCGTTCGCGAAAAACCGTTAGAAGGCAGAGTACTTGGCGCATTGTTTGAAAACGCTAAGAAAGAAAAGGTATACATTCGCGCCAAAGCGGTGGTTCTGGCAACCGGCGGTTTCGCTGCTAACCGCGAAATGAGATCCAAACACGATCCGAGAATGTATTCTCTGACAACAACGAACAACGCTGCTGCATCTACCGGTGAAGGTCTGTTGGCTGCTAAGGATATCGGTGCATACCTCATCGGCATGGACTACATCCAGTGCAACCCGGGTACACCTCCGGGAAAGAAATATCGCGGTGTTTTACACCTTGATGTAAGTCGATATATCTTCGTAGGACCTGATGCCAAGAGATTCGTTGCTGAAGATGAAAGACGTGATGTTCTTCGTGACGCTATCCTTAATCTTCCTGAAAAATTCGGCTACACCGTTGTTGACAATGATGGATTCCTCCATAACGACGCAGTCGTTCAGGAAACCACCAAGAAGATGGTCAAAGAAGGCGAAGCCTGGACAGCCGACAGCATTGAAGAGCTTGCCAAGAAGATGGGTCTGAACCCGACAGCTCTGAAGAAGACTGTTGACGAATACAACTCCTATGTTGATTCGAAGAAAGATCCGATTGGGAAAAATGAACGAAACTTAAATCACAAAATCATTAAACCGCCGTTCTGGGCTTGCTACTCCGCTATGAGTGTTCACCATACAATGGGTGGGGTTCAGATCAACACCAAGACTCAGGTTTTGGACGATAAAGGCAATGTGATCCCGAGCTTGTACGCAGCCGGTGAAGTCACAGGCGGTATCCATGGTACGAACCGCGTCGGTGCTAACGCAGTCGCTGACATCTTCACATTCGGACGTATCGCAGGTAAGAACGCAGCCGCAGAATCCAAAAAGTAATCTTCTAGATTCTCCTTGAAAATATTGTCCTTCCGATGACAGTAAGTTGCCGGAAGGGCTTTTTTCTTATAAATCTTCTTATCAATCTTCCTCAGACTTAAATCCAGTTAGCAGTTTCTAAAAATCATTTGTAAGTGTTTCTTCTTGCTTTGAATTTCAAAAAAATGATGATGTTCGCAGTTGTGCATAACTAACTTGCATCAGAAACAACATATGTGACACTTTGTTGCATTTGCTTGAAGATTTGCACATAACTCAAATCCACAAAGGAGAAAAAGCCATGGATGTATTCTTACAAGCAGTAGTAGTGATCGGCGCCGTGATCATCGGCGTTCGATTCGGCAGTATTGGATTAGGTATCTGCGGCGGCGGTGGCCTAATGATACTTAATCAGGTTTTCGGGCTTCGTCCGACTGGCGCACCGGTCGACGTAATTCTTATTATTTTGGCAGTTGTCACGGCTGCTTCCACAATGCAGGCCGCAGGCGGGATTGACTGCATGGTCAGAATCGCAGAACGGATTATTCGCGCAAATCCCAAACGCATCGTTTTCATTGCACCTCTAGTTACATGGTTTTTCTCTTTCTTAGCCGGAACAGCAAACATTGTTCAGGCTCTGATGCCCGTGATCTACGAAGTCTCTTACGCTTCTAAAGTTCGCCCGGAACGTTCCATGACAGTATCAGCCATTGCTGCTCAGCAGTCTCTGGTTGCTTCGCCTGTCGCAGCTTGCACGGCAGCGCTTCTCGGTCTCTTAGGTTCCAGCGGCTCCAGCATGACGCTTGGCCAGATCATGATGGTTACCATTCCTGCCACACTCTGCGCAGTTATCATTACTTCTACCGTCATGTCTTTCTATGGCAAAGAGTTGGACAAGGATCCCGAATACTTGCAGCGTGTTAAAGACGGTTTAGTTCTGCCTCCGAAACCCATCGAACACAAAGAACTTCCTAAGACAGCCGCTTGGTCCGCAATCATCTTCGTTCTCGGTGTCGTATTCGCAGTGGTTGCCGGCTTCTTCCCAGAAATCCGTACCCCGCACACCGGAAAGATCATCGGTATGGGCACTTTCCTTCAGATGTCCATGCTCGCAGCTGCCTTCCTGATCCTTGTGATCTGCCGTCCGCAAATGAAGAAAGCGCTTGAATCTTCCGTGCTGAGAGCAGGTGTTTCCGCCATCATCGTGATCTTCGGCCTGGCGTGGATGGCTGACACCTTCATTTCCGCGCACAAGGCTGCCTGGATTGCCTCTATGGGTTCTTACCTTCAGGACTATCCGCTTCTGTTCGCCGTCGTGTGCTTCTTCGCTTCCTCTTTCTTAGCCTCTCAGGCAGCGACCGTTAGAGCTATTATGCCGATCGGTATTGCCTTGGGTCTGTCTCCCGCTACCATCGTCGGTCTTTATCCGAGTGTTAACGGCACATCTTTCTTCCCCGCTAGCGGTCCTGTGATCTCCACGATGCAGTTCGACCAGTCCGGTACAGTCGTGATCGGTAAGTATGTTTTGAACCACTCCTTCATGGTTCCGATGTTAACCGCCACAACATCTGCGACCCTGATCGCACTGGCACTTTCTAAAGTTCTTCTCTAGTAGCAAGCAAAGCGGGAGGTTCTTCTAAAGGGCCTTCCAAACAAAGCAAAAGGCTCCGTCAAAAACGGGGCCTTTCTTATGGGCTCAGTAGTCGAAGTTTTCAAGAAGTAGTTCGGGTATCAAAGAATTTAATAATCCTCTCTCTTAATTCTTCCGCTTCCTTGTTAACCGTTTGAGCAGGAGCCTTTGCAGGAAACTCTATATAAGACAGATTAGGAAGTTCTGTCTTTCTAAATTTATTGAACTCGGAGATCGGAAGACGCCCTGTGTTCTGGTAGGTTACAACGATAGGAACATCTTTGATTTTAGAGACTAATACATAGGGATCTTGATAGTCGGAAGCCAAGAGTGCGCTCATTGCTTGACCGAGCCCAGGACCATAGTTGGCCAGCATGTAGCTTCTGAAACTATACGGGCAATTGTGGAGAATCAATCCCGCGGCTTGTTCAGAGGCCTTTGAAACGTTCTCTAGAGCGCCGTACGCACCGATAAAATTACCGGAAAATAAAACCTTTTGTTCCTGAGGAATCTCCTGAAGAATCCGATCGACAAGTTTTCCGGTCTTACGAATATAAGATTCAATCGGGAAGCCCTTATCGTCCTCAGACTCACGGATATCAAACAAATAAACTTCTAATCCTAATTCACAAAGCCAAGCAGTCTCAGGAATGTGGGCGGTTAAATTTTTAGAGCCGTCGTGGAAGTAAATCACCGAATCTTTTGCTTCGATATTAGGTTTTGTCAGGCGGAGCACGGTTCCTTCATCTGAGAGGGTAGGAAGCTTTTGTCCGTTAAGGCCAGCATGTTCCGGTGACCAATAGACTTGATCTTCCGGGCTAAAGAACAAATCCTCAACGAGAACCGACAGGTAATTAGCGAATGATTTCTTCATGTTTTAAAAATGTCGAGTATGGGATTTTCTTATCGTTATCTAAGTCGATTGTGTAGATATCTTCCTTCAGCCAAGATGCAAATTCAATTGTCTTTTTCGCTAATCGTTCTCTCGTGATCCGAACCAACGACTCAACAATGAGGCGAAAGAGATCGAAAGGAAAAGATTTCTTCGAAACCAGATAGAGCTCTCTTGAAAGCAGGGGCTTGGGCATCGGAGCTAACTTAACGTTCGGGATCGTCTCCCAATGCTGGATGATCCCGGCGGGTCTGGTTATTGCCCAGCCCATGCCTTCGTTAATTAGTTCCAAGAGCACAGCCGTGCTGTCAACATTGATCCTCTGATGGATCGGGATGTTGTGCGTCAGAAGAAAGTTATCAAATAACTTGCCTCCGCCGCTTCCTGTGGTCAGCCCTATGTAGGGGAGACCGCAAAATCTCAGATGCGGCCAGTCGATATTGCTTTCCGGGAACTGAACGGATGCCGGATAGGCAAGAAGCGACGGTTCTCCGTAAAAGAATTGTCGTCTGACGTCTTCTAACCCCAGGGAAGGATCGGAGGTGATAAAAACATCTAGCTCGTCCCGCTTAAAACAATGCAGCAAATGGTCACTGGTGCCTGATAAAGCCGTGCATTGGGTTACGTCTGAAGAAACGTCTTTAATAACGTGACAGGCGATGTACCGCGTAAAAGTATCAACAAAGCCTATCCTCAGCTTTCTCTTAATATTGCTGTCGGTTTGAAGTTTGTCTAATACAACCGGCAATCCTTCGATGTACGGCATCAGAGCCTCAAGAAGCATCTTTCCTTCCGGTGTCAGTTTGACCGGACGGCTGCTGCGGTCAACAGCGGTAATGCCGGTTGTCGCCTCAAAAGCACTGAGTTTGCGGGAGACCATAGACTGAGAAAGTCCCATAAGGCGGGAAGTCTCGGTAAACGATTGGGTTTTGCTGATGTAAAGGAGAAGATCAATCGTTTCCGTTACAAGAAAGGAACGAGGCGAGAGCGAGGACATGGTGATTTAGTTTGCAACATAATTATTCCTATTATGCATAATTTTTGAGGTTCTTTTGCATCCGGCGAAGAATAACAATCAATAAATCGCCGTAAAACGAATAAATAGCGTTTTCGGCAAAGAAGTAACTCAATCCCGCAATAAAAGGAGAATTGCAAAAATGGCAGAACAAGCAAAGGATTTCAGCCGCGGCAAAATTTCTAAGCCTCTGGCTCAGGAAATCATTAAGTACATAAACGATCCGATCGCAAGATCAGACTTTGAACATTCTTATGACACGATGCTCGACATCAACCGCGCTCATGTCTTAATGCTCTGCAAACAACACATCATCTCAGAAGAGGTCGGTAAACAGATTCTGAAAGCCACCGATGAAATTCAACAGAACCGCATCCTCCCGGACTTCAGCGAAAACATTGAAGACCTTTATACCAACTTGGAAGGCCGCCTGATCAAAATGGTCGGGATGGAAGTCGGCGGTCAGCAGCACACTGCTCGCAGCCGCAACGATTTAGGCGCGACAGTGGTCCGCATGGATACCAGAAAGTATTATCTCCAGCTTGCGGGCATGTTCAATAAGATGCGCAAGACTATTTTGGCCCTGGCCCGAGACAACTATGATGCTGTTTTCTCCGGCTACACCCATATGCAGCCGTCTGAACCGGTCTCTTTTGCACATTACCTTTCTGCCGTCTTAGCCGGATTGGCAAGAGACTACAAACGCTATGCCAACGTCTGGGACTCTTTAAATCTCTGTCCGTTAGGCGGCTGCTCGATGGGATCGACGTCTTACAATATCGACAGAAACTACACGGCTAAGCTCCTTGGCTTTAATGGCCCGATTCAGAACTCTATCGACTGCGTCGCATCCCGCGATTACGTCTTAGAAACCGTTGTCACACTGGCGATGGCCAGCGACACGATGAGCCGCTTAGCTTTTGACTTGTATATTTGGTCCACACCGGAATTCGGATACATTGAAGTCGACGACTCCTGCGCTGTCTGCTCATCCATCATGCCGCAGAAGAAGAATCCATTCACGCTAGAACACATGAAAGGTTTGGCAGGCCACATGGAAGGTTTCGTGGTTGGAATCTATTCCTGCATGAAGAATATTATCTATTCTCACAGCAAGGATACCAGCGTTGAAGCTACTCGCTACCTCTATGAAGCTATGCATGACATGGAGATTGACTTCACATTGGCCAACATCACGATCGGCACACTTAAAGTGAAGAAAGATCGTATGCGCAATAATGCATTGAGAAACTTCTGCACGGTTACTGAACTTGCGAACTATTTAGTTCGTTACGACGACATCTCCTTCCGTCAGGCACACCATATCGTGGCTGATGTCGTCGGCAAGCTCTGCAAAGAAGGCTTAGACAGCTCTCATATTGACCGCGCTCGCGTCAATGAAGCCATGAAAGAGCAGTTAGGCGCTGAAACCAAGCTCACGGACGAACTAATTAAAGAAGCCTTGGATCCCTCTCGTATCGCAGAAGCTAAGAAGTGCATCGGCGGAACCTCCGCTGAAGAAGTCAAACGTCAGCTGGATTTACTTGAAGAACAGATCGACGCCGACGAAAAAGTTCTGGCCGATCGTCTGATGTATCTTGCTCAAGCCAAGGAAGAACTCAACGTCGCTGTTAAAAAGTTAGAAAACAGCTAATTATCGAAATTTAAGGCAGGAGGCGGGATTAAACCGCCTCCTGAAATCTTAATGCTCACTTCAAACCGAGAAATCAAAGAGTTCCGCGATTATCCTCAGCTCATAACGGCTTATGCGGAAATCAAAAAAGCATCCGCCGCCGCTAATGCTTCCTTAGGTATCTTAGATTCATCGGATGCGGAAGCGATTATCAAAGTGTGCGACGAGATTATCGATGATCCGTACCGATGCTCGGAGTTAACGACCGGAACCTTACATATTGACGGCTTGGCTTACAACCAGGCCTTTAATCGTCTTCTGGCCGCTAAATCCGGCGTTTTGGAAGAAAAAATCAACGCAGGACAAGGATACGAAGACGTCTTCAACACGGCTCAGAACCTTGTCGTGTACCGTGCGATCAACTTAACGCGCTCCGGTGTCGATAATCTTTTGCAGAAACTGCGCAATAAGGCGGTGGAGTTCCGGAATGAAATGCACATTGCCCGAAGCCATCTTCAGGAATCGCTGCCGGTTTCGTGGGGTGCAGTGTTCGGCGCCATGTATATTCGCTTAAAGAGAAGTGCGGATGAGCTTCAAAGGATACAGGATCTTTTCTTAAGCGTTAATTTAGGCCTCACGCCGATCGATTCCTTTACGCATTCAGCGCCCGGCTTCAACGCTCTAGCCGTTAATAATCTTAGAAAAGTGACTGGTCTGCCTCTGCATTCCGTTTCTCAGGCCGATGATCCGGTGCTTGGATCTTCCTATGTTGAAGCATTAGAAGGAGATGACAGGTTTATTCGCTTGTCTTCTGCACTGAGACTGATTGCTCTGAATTTGGCTCGATTAGGAAACGACTTCTATATTTATTCTTCCGGTCCTCGCTGCGGTATTTCCGAGCTGTCGCTTCCGGCTATTGCTCCGGGATCAACGATCATGCCGGGCAAGATCAATCCGAGTATGCCTGAACTCATGCTCCAAGTTATGCACCAGGCTGTGGGCATCGATCAATTGGCGGCATATTCTTTTGTTGAAGAAGATATTGATATCGGCAGTTCGAACGGCTGGGTATTTTTCCAATTATTGGAGATTTTGGAGATTATCGGCCGAGGCTGCAATAAGTTCGTTGAGAAGTGCGTGAGCGGCATTCGCGTTAAGCATGATGAGTCTTCCGCTCATCTCGAAAGCGCTGCTTCTCTGATTTCTTTAGTCGCAGCAGTATTCGGAAGAGAAATCGCTGAGAAAGTTTTAGCGGTTGCTTCTTCACAAAATCTGTCTGTCCCACAGGCACTGCTTCAGATTGAGGAAGTAACCGCAGAGGATGCCGAAGCGCTCTTTAATTTCGATCGATTCTCTAATCCTCAGGAACTAACTCGGTTTATTTCGACTTTTAAAAACAGGCAAGGGAGGGCATAAAGATGAGACTGGAACATGATTCTTTGGGTTCTCTTGAAGTTCCCAACTTCGCCTACTACGGAATTCAGACAGAGAGAAATCGGCAGGCTTTTGATATCTCTGATTTAACGCTCGAAGATTTTCCGTCCTTTATCGAAGCTGTTGCAAAGATCAAAGCGGCGTGCGCCAGAACCAATCTGGAAATCGGGGCCCTAGACAAAGAGAAAGCTCAAGCGATTGAACAAGCAGCCTGGGAAGTCATTCGGAGAGACTTTGATTATTCGCTTCCGGTTTGTATTTACCGCGGTTCCGGAACTCCTTTGAATGCAGGCGTCAATGAAGTTGTCGCTCACCGCGCCAACGAAATCTTGACCGGCAATAAAGAAGAGGGCGACATCCATCCGAGTACTCACGTCAATATGGCCCAGTCGAGCAACGACGTCATCCCGACCGCAAAAGCGATTGTTGTTCATGATCAGCTGGAAATCATCATTGAGCCTTTAAAACTCCTTATTGAGACATTGAGAGAAAAGGGCGAAGAATTTTCTTCCGTCATTAAGATGGGCAGAACCGGTTTACAGGATGCCGTTCCCATTACCTTAGGACAACAGCTTAATGCCTTTGCTAGCGGAATGGAACGTTCTTTATCGAGGCTTGAGTACGAGAAAAGCCATTGGAACCACAGCTGTCTAGGCGGCACTGCAGTCGGTACAGGCATGGGCTGCCTTCCGGGATTCAGAGGCAAAGTCAACAAGCATCTTTCGGATGTTCTCGGATATGAAGTAAAAGCCTACGATGATCTGGTTGACGGCATGATGGCTATTGATGACTTAATAGCCTGTCACGGACAAGTCGTTGCCTTGAGTGCTCAGGTATGGAAGTTAGCTCGAGATCTTCGTGTTATGGCAAGCGGACCGAATTCCGGGTTGAGAGAGGTGTACTTTGAAGTTAAACATCCGGAGAATGCTCTTAATCCTCAGCGTTTTGCGTCTTGCAGTCTAGAGTCAGTTATTACGGCGTGCAATCAAGTCAGTGCCAATAACAGCTCGATTCTGTTCGGACTGAAAAACGGCTGGCTTGATCTCGGTGCCTGCTCAAGTATTCCTTTGAGAGCCATGATCAATAGTGCGACCATGCTGAAGGAAGCCATGAAGATACTGACTGAAGAAGTTCTGCCGTCCATGCGTGTGAACAGTCAGCTTTGCCAAGACAAGGCCGAGAGCTCCGTCTCTAATACGACCATGATCAGCACGATTTTTGGTTACGAGGTCGGAAGCCAAGTTGCTCATTTGGCATTAGAAGAGAATATCTCTCCGAGGGAAGCAGCTAAAAAGCTGAAAATCCTTCCGGACGAAGTCATTGACGAACTTTTTGATGTCTCGAACCTAACGCATCCGGAGAATATGGAAGCGCTGTTCGAAAAGTACAAGGACTTTAGAAAACTCTAACGGCATTTAGTTTGGAGGAAAAACGGGTAGACATAAAAATCCACCCGTTTTAACTAAGCCACTTCAAAGCAACCAAAGCTCTCCATCCGCTGAAGAAATTGTCGTATTCCATCAGCTTGCCAATTCCTCGCAGCTCCATTGATTTTCAGAGGGCTAAGTTCAAAATTTTTCTGAAAACTCTATCAGAGGTTGTTTACCTCTTTAGAACTAAGATTTGCTGAAGCAAGCGCGGGTTTTTCTAATCCTTTAATGCTTAAGCTTCTTAAAGCCTCAGACACTTGACACTTTAAAAACGAAGAATCAGAGGGGCTGAGTGGAGGCAAAAGGTCGTCGTAGTAGGAAAGAGCCCGAAGCGAAAGCATAGGCGAAAAATCGGTGCCGAAGAAGACAGAGGCTGCACCCAACGCTTCTATTAAGGACTCATCGTTTTTAATCAGCCGAATGATATCGACATAATCTTTGGTCGAAGGCCTTTGGATAATCACTTTCAACTTGGTTGCAAAAATATCCAATGGAGATGCGACAAGAAGGACCTCATCTTCAGTCAGTCGAGGTTCTCCTATACGGCCGAAATCGATAGTTCCAAAAAAAGAAATTTTTACGGAGCCTTTATCGACCTCCGGATGAGAGATTTCAAATGTCTGTGTATTTTCTAAGTCCTGAAGCTGAGTGACGAGATTTGCCTCTTCCAATAAAGGGAAAGCGTCTCGCAATTGCTTTTGGTCTAATGGGTCATGTAAGAAAAAATCAAAGTCCACGGATTGTCTGTGACCAAGCTGCAGCGCAAGAGCTGTTCCTCCATAAAGAACAAACCCAAGTTTTTTTAGATTTTGAAGTCGGGGATAAATCCAGCGTTGAACTTCTGGGAGGATTTCTAAATGAGGGCTGAAACGGATCATAGTTCGTCCCAATCTGGAATCTTTCTTACTGGCATAGGCGGAGTGACGAAGTTGTATTCGGGAAATAACAGGTTATTCCAGGAACCCCAAGTTCTTTTGTCGCCAAACCATCCGGCCTTAGCTTTCAGTAAAACTTGACGAAGGATTTTGTGGTCAAAATCGCAGAAAAGTTTTGCAGAGTCTGTGAGATCCCCCAGATTCATGACTTGCGAGATGACAAAAAGAGGATCCATCATGGCTTCTTCTTTTGTCATCCACCATATGTATCTTTTTGCAGCCTTCACCAAAAATTCAGTCTGCTCTTGTGAAAAAACAATTGAACCATTCATCCTGAGAGCTTTCACCAAATTAATATATACATACATAATTCTAAGGCGCCTCATACTTATTGTCCTTTCAAAGATACTGGAATCGCAGATATCACTTTCCTTAAAATCAAAGGGTTGATTGGTGTATCCGTTCCTAGTGTTGAGTCGTTCCAGTTCTTCTTAGCTCTTCTTAACTGTGGGACCTTTTTCTACAGTTCATTTTCCGAGGTGTCAACTCAACAGAAAGTTGCAATTCGTGCAAATTAATTGTCACAACTTGCACGTTGCTCAATACTGTCCTTGTTCTTAAGAAAAAGCCTCAAACAACAAACCTAAGGAGGAGCAATGAGGTTAGAAAAAGACTCTCTCGGAGAATTAGAAGTTCCGGATGAAGCCTACTACGGTGTTCAGACAGTTCGTTGCTCGGGCAACTACAAGATCGGAAACCATACTTACAACGAATTTCCTGAAGTGATCCGCGCAATGGCAGAGATTAAAAAGGCCTGCGCCATCACCAACAGCGAAATCGGTGCTTTGAATCATGTCAAAGCAGAAGCTATATGCAAAGCGGCCGACGAACTGATTGCTGGTAAATTTGCCGGACACTTCCCGGTCAACGTTTGGCGCTCTCAAGGTACCGGCGTGAACATGAACGTCAATGAAGTAATTGCTAACCGCGCTAACGAAATCTTGACGGGTAAAAGAGCTTACGACCAGGTGCATCCCAATACGCACGTCAATATGTGCCAATCTTCGAACGACGTGTTTCCGACAGCCGAAGCGATTGTTCTCTATCGTTTAATCGATCCGCTGGTTGCTTCTGCTAAAGAGATTGAAAAGACCTTAGAAGGGAAGGCCCGTGACTTCAAATCCGTTGTTCGCTTAGGAAGAACCGGTCTCCAGGACGCTCTGCCTATGACTTGGGGTCAGGTGTTTGCAGGATGGCTGAGATCGGTGCAGAGAGCTCGAGAACAACTCGAAAGCTTGAAAGAAGTCTTCAGTTACGGCGTTTTAGGCGGAACCGCTGTTGGTACAGGCATGGGTGTGATGCCCGGATATCCGGAAAGAATCTTCGAGAACCTGTCCAAAGTGCTCGGCTTCACAATGAAGCAAAAGGTCTACGCAGACGAAGTGATCCCTAACAGCGGCATTTTCGACGGCATGCGCAATACCGACCACCATTCCGTTTTGATGGAAGTGGTTAAAGAGCTGGTTGCCTCTGTGACAAGAATTGCCAACGATCTTCTGCTTTACGCTTCCGGCCCTCGTTCAGGTATCAACGAAGTCAAGCTTCCGATGAGTGCCGAAGGAACTCAAGGTTATGAATACGAGAACACCGCTTACCTTTGCGAAATGATGACGGATGTCTTAGGCGAAATGGTCATCGCCGAAGACATGACTTTCTACTCTGCCAACGAAGGCCAGCTTGATCACGGCTCCATCAACTCCGGCGGCTTTATCACATTGGTTAAGGCGATCAAACTCGCTGCTCATGCCTTGAGCCTATTCAATAATGAATGCTTAAAAGGTGTCGAAGTAAATGAAGAACTGCTTCGCAGCTATGCAGAAAAGTCCACTTCATTGTCCACGATGGTCGGAAGCCTTTTCGGATATCCCACAGGCGTGAAGATTGCCAAGCAAGCCATTGCTGAAGATTTGTCCTGCAAAGAAGTAGCAATCAAAGAACACGTGCTTCCGGAAGATGTCTGCGAAGAGATCTTTGACGTTCTGGCGCTGACAGATAGAAGCAAGACCATTGAGTTATTCAGAAAATACAAGAACATCAGAAAGGTGGACTAAGAATGCAAACTTTAAACCTCAGTGAGAAAGACAACATGACGAATAACTCTGCATTTTTTGCCAGCACTGATCTTAAATATCAGGTCAGCAGCTTCCCCGGCGACAAACTTCGTGACTATCCGGAATACCTCCGTGCTTTGCTTCAGGTCCGTTTGGCCTCCGCGAAAGCCAATGGAGCCCTGAGCTACATCACGCCGGAAAACGCTTCCAAGATCGAACAAGCCTGCCAAAGCCTTCTAGCCGATCCTAATGCTCTGACAGTCTTAGACCACACCATGATCCGCTTTGTCGGCAAACCCGCGCAGCGAGCCGTAGATTCCGTAATCCGTGAACTTGCCGGCGGCGCATTGTCAGCCAAAGAGATTGCGCTGAATCAATTTACGGCCGATGTCACCACAACAGCAGAAGGCATTGCTGTAAGAAAGGTTCTTCTTAAACTTTCTGACCATGTGCGTGATCTGTCTGAAGCCATCGGACAAAAGGCCAAAGAATTTGCCGGTATTGTCAAATGCGGAAGATTAGGACTGAAAGACTCTCTTCCGATGAGACTCGAAGACGAGTTTGCAGCCTATCAATCCTTGCTTCAGTATTCTGCCGCTGAGTTGGCCGAAGAAGCAAAGAACTGGAACGTCTGCCTGTTAGGATCCGGAGATATCGGAAACGGCTTGGGTGTCTTGCCCGGATTTGCAGCACAAGCCAAAGCAGCTTTAGAAGAGCAGGTCGGGTATTCTCTGGTAAGCGTGGAACCGCTAACATCTCTATTGAGCAATAAATATCGCTTTATTCTGGCTCATGCCAAAGTTCAAGCAGCTGCCGATATCATCTGGAAAATCGCACGCGACTTAACGATCCTTTCTTCAGGGCCCCGCGCCGGTATCCGAGAAATGGTACTTCCTGCCGTTGCCCCGGGCTCTTCCATCATGCCGGGCAAGATCAATCCTACGGTTGCAGAACTGATCATGCATCTGTGCGACAAAGTCTTCTCCAATGCCGCTGGTTTAAATATTGGAGTTCACTCCGGATGGCTTGGCTCCGACTCTCATTCATCTCTGCCGCTTAAATGTATGTTGGATTCCTGCACATTGCTTTCTGACGGCTGCGAAGTCTTTAAGAGAAAAGTTATCTCGGGTCTTACTGCAAACAAAGAAAGAAGTGCTGAACACGCAAGAATGTCTTTGGCGCTGCAAATGCTGCTCTCTCAGATCGTCGGAGAAGATAAAGCAAGAGAAGTTGCCCGTTACGCCTACGACAACGATCTAACACTTGAAGATGCATACGCCAAGCTTGAAGGCAAAGCTGCACCGGATAGTTTGGAAGCGACGCTCTTTAATGTTGAAGCTATATCCAATAAGGAAGGCGCTTCTGAATTCATGGAGCGGTTAAGCCGGAAGCCGGCCGTCTAAAATGAAAAATTAACTTCGCGCAGAACAAAAGTAACTTAAGGAGACAAATATGCACCAGTTTCAATGTGACTACACGGGCGGATGTTGTCCGGAGATTCTTGAAAAGCTGGTACATACCAATCCTTTAGAGCTGCCGGGTTATTGTGAGGATTCGATCTGCGCGGAAGCAGAAAGCCTAATTCTCAAGAAAGCAGGGCTAAGTCCGGAAGAAGCTGGAGTCTTTTGGGTGGCTTCGGGAACGATGGCCAACCTCTCGGTGCTGACGACCTTTTTATCTGCAAATGAAGCGGTTTTGGCTGCAGATACGGGTCATATTCATACAGCAGAAGCAGGTGCTATTGAATTCTCCGGACACAAAATCCTGTGCGTCGGCGGTAAAGACGGCAAAATTCTTCCGGAAAACATCGAAGAGGTCTGTTCAAACTATGAAGAATCTGATCCGGTGAGCAGGGCACACATCTGTCGTCCAAGAGCGGTCTACATTTCCTTTCCGACCGAATTAGGAACCATCTATACCTTAGAAGAACTTAGGACGATTTCCGGTGTCTGCAAAAGGCACCGGCTTTTTCTCTACATTGACGGTGCTCGTCTAGCTTATGGTCTGGCGGCTTCCTCAGTTGTCGGACTCAAAGAACTCGCAGAATGCGCTGATGCTTTCTACATAGGGGGCACGAAGTGCGGAGCGTTATTCGGAGAGGCCGTAGTCATAAAAGATCCCGAGGTTCGAGAGCGTTATCTTGGCGTTCTTAGAATGTGTGGTGGTTTGATTGCCAAAGGAAGGTCTTTAGGATGCTCCTTCAAAACTTTCTTTGAAGATGACTTGTATCTGCGTCTCGGAAGGTCTGCCAATGAGAAGGCGTCAAAGATCCGCGCAGCCTTCGACGATGTTGGCGTCAGGTTTTATTCGGAATCTCCGACAAATCAGCTCTTTCCGATTGTTGATGAAAAGCTTTTCAAGCGTTTATCCGAAAAGATAAAATTTAAAGTAATCGGGCGGACGCAAGAGGGACAGCGCATCCTGAGGCTATGTACTTCTTGGTCCACGCCGGATGAAGCAGTGCAAGCTTTGCTCAACCTCATAAAAAGCAAACAACAATGAATGTGCCGGAGACCGTATTTTCCCATGAGTGGCTTCTCTTTCTATCGGTTTGTGAGAGTAAGTCGTTAAAGGAAACAGCAGAGAGGTTCAACATCAGTACCTCGTCCGCTTCTCGCTCTTTAAAGAGGCTGGAAGATTCTGTAGGCGTGACATTGTTTGATCGGTGCTCTAAGCCGATGGATCTCACCGAAAGCGGTAAACGGCTCTACCGTCAGGTGCTTCCTGCGATGAAGATCACTCAAGAGGCCATGGAGCAGGTTAGGGAAGAGAATTATTTGTTTTCTGACCTAAGAATCGGCTTTTTAGAGAGCATGTCTTTGCATCTGGCTCCGCAGTTCTTATCTACGTTTAAGAAGAAGGTCGGGCGTATTACTTGTCTGACAGGCAGCTCCGACCGCCTCTTAGAATGCCTGCGCACGCATGATCTCGATATTATTATCTCTTCCGATCCGGCTCTGTGTTATACCGATTGGCGCCGGCTGATGATTATTCGGGAGCCATCGGTTGCCGTATTTCCGAAAGCGTTCAAGTTTGAAGATAACCATGCTAAGAATTGGCAGTCATTGTCTCTCTGTAATCTTCCTTTCATTAACTCGTATGAAAAGAGCGGACGAGGCAAGCTCGTCAACAATTTCCTTTTAACTTACGGGATACAATTAAACGGGAAGATCAACGTCGACAACCTAGCCATTAAACTAGCGATGGTTGTCGACAATAACGGATGGACGATTACGAGCCCGCTGAGTTTGATGACGCATTCGGATTTTCTAGACAAAGTGACACTGAGCGCACTTCCGGGTTTAGGGATGGAAAGAAAGATTTATCTGCTTTCCCGTTCGGATTTTTCTCAAGAGTTGTTTGAAAGTATCGCCAGAGAGATCTGCCGAATCTACAAAGAAAGCGTCATGCCCACACTGAAGAAGATGACGCCGGAACTTCAGGATTCTTATTTCGTGCCGGATTTTGATCAAGAAGCCTAAAGCCAGTATGGATTCAGGTCCATGGCATTATATTTTTGAACTGCGGGAGAAGCTCTTGAGCGTAGAAGCTCTTGCTTAATGCTTCTACGGTATCAACCAATTCAGGATTGACGCTTTTCCCGAAGATCAGAATCACTTCTCGCTGCATAACCGGATCCGGCATTTTGCAGAAGTGGACCCGCGCGGCTAAGTCAGGATGCTGAACCAATGTGGCGGGGCGTACCAAGCTCCACCCGATACCTTTGCTGATGAGTTTCAGCATGACGCCGCCGTCATCGACTTCAATTCGGTTAGGCAAATGAATGAACAAAGAATTCAGAAAATTCTCCGTCATCTCGCTCCCTCCCGAGAATCGGTTGTATCTCAGGAAGGGCAGGCCGCAAAACTTAAGTTCTTCCCAAGTAAAGGAATCCTTTTCAAAACGAGGTTCTTTAGGAAGCGCCAATACTGACGGTTCAGAAAACAGGTACTTTTGAGCAAAGAAAGACTCGTCGATTTTCTTAGTGCAGGCGATAGCGATGTCAACGGTCTGGGTCTTAACTAACTCGATTAATCTTTCTGAAGTCCCAGTTAAAAGAGAAATCTCATTTGACAAAGGGGAAAGTTTTTCGATGAGATGTACGCCGAGGTTCCGAGAGAGACTTTCAATGATGCCGATTCGGATAACAGGCTTCAGAAAGTTCTTTTGTCTTAGTTTCTGAACTCGAACATTAAGCGAAGAGAAATGATATTTCAGCTCGTTATAGAGATTCAAACCTTCGGAAGTGAGCTTTAAGGGCCTTTTGGAATGATCAAACAGAGGAAGGTTTAGGCTTTTTTCTAGTTCGGAGAGATGATAAGAAATGGTCGACGGATGCATATCCAAGACGGAAGATGCTTCCGACAAATTACCGCATTCTGCCATTACTAAGAAGACTTGTGTGCCGGTACTGAAGAAACCGGAATTTTCCGACCACTGTTTTTTATCCATTGTCTAGGCTCAGTTGATTATTCGTGTTCTCTGATAATTATATGAAGGATATTCAGTTCGGGGCCGCGCTGTCTTGCCGCAAGGTTTCTCCTTAGACACAGAACTTGTAAAAAGCTCCGGCACTCCGCTCTTCTTTTGAAAGTCCAAGACAGTTTTGTCTGTCAATTGTCTTTCAGCCGTAAAAAAACGGCGCTCCAAAGGGAACGCCGCCTGGTTGGAAAAACGGGAGGTTAAAGTTTATGCGATAGCTTCGGCGACCTTGCGCTCTAATTCTTCTTTGGCGCCTTTAAGTTGGCCGATTCTGCTTTCTAGTATCACGTTGTCTCGGTCTAGGTTTGCCTGCAGACGATTGAGTTGACGGGTGACTTCTTCAGAATTCGAACCGCCGATCGTCTTCTTTGACTGAGCATTTCTCGTTGGATCAAGCGCTTCACGGATCAGGTCATCGGTAAGGCCGGTCTTCTTACCAAGAAGGAGCTCGCAGATCGGGTTGATGTCGTCCACGGTGATTTCGTTGGCTAACTTGTTATGCTCCTGCATGTAGCCGACTAACATAGCGACAACGCCGTGCGCACTGCGGAAGGAGATTCCGTCATGACGGACGAGGTAATTGGCCAGTTCAGTTACCGTGCAGTAGTTTTGGATTGCAGCTTGAAGCATCCTTTCTTTCTTGAGCGTTAATGTCTTGATCGTGACATTTAACAATGCCAAGTCAGCCTCAAATTCCTGCAAAGCTGTCCATACAAATCGCATGGCCTCTGTCGAAGAATCTCTGCAGTGTGTGAACGGAATATTCTTCAGTGAACTGAAAACTGACACGAAGAAAGCTTCCATATGAGCGGCTTTGCCTTTGCAGCATTCAAGTGTCAGAGCATTCTTCTTCTGCGGCATGATGGAAGAGCACCCTGCAACAGAATCGTCGACTTCGACATAACCGTATTCAGGCGTGGACCACATGTAGAGGTCGTAAGCGAAGCGGGAAAGCGTGCAGGAAGCAACAGACATCGTGCCGATGATCTCAAGGCAGTAATCTCTGCTTGCCGTGCAGTCGATGGAGTTTTGCATGGGTTCGTCAAAACCGAGCAGGGCACTTGTTCTGTTTCGATTGATCATGAAAGTGGTAGAACCCATGGAACCGCCCCCAAGAGGGCAAATGTTCAAGGCCTTCCAAGCATTTTGGATTCTTTCGTAATCACGCTCTAAAGCATTTAAAACACCGGCACAGTAGTGACCGAAGGTAATCGGTTCTGACGGCTGAAGATGTGTGTAGCCGCTCATGACAGCATCGATATTTGCTTTGCCTAAATTAATAAGATTCTGGCGAAGCTCATTGAACATGCCGCACAGACGCAGATAGAAACCTCGGATGTCCATTCTTGCTTCTGTTGCAAAAAGGTCGTTTCTGGATCGGGCGGTATGCTGCTGGCCCCCGATCTCGGCGCCGGTTTGCTCAAGAAGATACTTCTCCAAGTTGAAGTACAGGTCTTCGACATTGGGATTGATTTCAAAGGTCGGATGACCTTCCATTGCAGAGATTTCCTGCGTGCACTCTAAGATCTTCTTTGCAACGTCGGTACTGATGATGCCTTCCTCGGCAAGCATTAAGACATGAGCTTTGTTGATATCGAGGATGGTTTGATAACTTCTTTCTAGGTCTGTTTTAATCGCCGGGTTGATAAGATATTTCACAACTTCCGGTGCGGGTGCTTTTTTGATTTTCCCGCGATGGTTCTCGTCCATGGTGGCTCCTTGAGATGATTGGGACTTGATTTCCTAATGATCCTATCGATGTCGCCGATTGTCTCCTCGGGAAGAGGACTTTTCAAAATTTAATTGGAAAATTTCAAAATAAAAGATACAAAACAAGTGCCAAGGTAAAAAAATTCTCTCTGAAATAATATGAAACGCCTTAAAGGACGCCGTTATCGTAGCGACCTCATCTTGAATCGTCCCTATATCGGGCCCACAGAGATCTCTACAAAAAAAATAGTTGTTGTTTGGAGAATGGCATCAAAGAATCGGAGAAGAAGGTAGACATCAGGAAAGATAGCAATGGGGAAACCCCTAAACTGCAACCACGAGTATCTTCTCCTTCATGATCTTTTCATGGATTATTATCTTGAGAAATGTATTAAAACAATTTATCCCTCGGGCAATGGTGAAGCAAATGGAACGTCGGTTCTCTCTGAGAAAAATCTGCCATGTGCCTTCGGTAATCCTATACTTTGCCATTGCCGGACAGATGGCGATCGGTTTAGTTGCCGCAAACGAGGTTAACCTCAGTCAGCCGGAAGAAAAGAAAACCATAAAAATCGGCGTTGTGCGCCTCGAAGATCCTTATTTCTATCTCGACTGCTTCGGCCCTACGATGGAATTTCTCAGAGAAAAACATAAAGACTGGAAAATTCTGACCGAAGAAATCCCGATGGAGACAACAGCCCCGGAACTGGCGGATAAAGATTTTGACTTTCTCATTTCACCGAGCGGCTTTTTCGAAGCCAATTTGAAAGAAGCAGGACTTCGTCAGATTGTAACTAGAATGCCTGAAGGTTCTCAAAATCCTTCCGAGTCCGTTGGGGCGACTTTTGTTGTTAAAGAAGATTCTCCATTCCGGAAGTTAGAAGATTTGAAAGGAAAGAGAGCCGTTTCTTATGACAACAGCGCTTTGGCCGGTTGGTTAAGTGCAGCCTATGAGATAGCGTCAAAGGGCTTTGATCCTGAAAAATTTTTCTCATCTTTCCATCCGACGCGCTATAACTTACCTTCGCCTTTGTCTTATTTGGCTCGCGGCAGTGCAGATGTGGCAATTCTTCCGACTTGTGAGTATGAGAGAATCATTCAGAATGGGCAGTTTATGAATGTCGGCTTCAGGATCTTGGAGCCTAAAAATTCCGCACTTAAGTGCGCAAGTTCTACGAACTTATATCCGGATGTAGTGTTTTCTTCTTTTCCTAAAGTTGAGCCGGACTCAGCCGCTTCGATCACGCTCAGCCTTTTGACGATGCCAGAAGAATTGATGAAGTCTAAATGGAGTATCGCTAATGACTTTAGAAATGTCGGACAGCTCTTTGAGAAATTAAAAATCGGTCCTTACGCTAAAACATTCCTTTCTCCTAAGGAGCTTTGGGATAAGTACCGGACGGAAATTTTACTATTGTTTATCCTCCTTGGCTGCTTAATATTCCATATTGTCAGAGTAAATAGTTTGGTCCTGAAGAGGACAGCAGAATTGAGGATGGCCATAAAGCAAAGAGATGAAGTGGCCAGAATAGCCAAGGAACGATTAAGAAGACTGAATCAAATCGAAAGAAGAGGGATGGTCTCTCAGATGTCTTCCATGATCGCGCATGAATTGAAACAGCCGCTGAGTTCAGTTTCGAACTATGTCAGAGGACTTCGGAAATATGTCAATAGGCAGGATAGCAACGACCCGATTATTCATGAGGCTGTCAACGGAATAGAAAGGGGTATTACACGAGCTTCGAATATCGTCGAAAGAGTGCGAGGATTCGCACGAGCGCAGGATAAAACAGAAATTCGAGTCATTTCCCTCAAAAACGTTATTGAAAAAGCTGTGGCTTCTTTCGAAGCTTATGTTTCGACTTCATTAAAGATAAAGCAGAGTATTCCTTCAGACGTCAAGATTGAAGCAGATCCTTTAGCCATCGAGCTTCTCATTTTTAATTTGCTGAAAAATGCTGCGGAGGCCGTTGAACCATTGGGCACAGAAGGAGCTGTCTCAGTGTCTTTGATTTTGTCCGGAGGGAAGGCGGAAATTAAGGTTGAAGACAACGGAGAAAAGATAACTTCGGAAAAATTGCAGAGAATGCAAAAAGCTTTGCAGGAAACGGTAAAAGCAAACGGCGCCGGTCTTGGTCTCGGAATTGTCTTTGCGATAGCTGAAAAATACGGGGGAACCGTCTCTTTTGAGCAAAAAGAACCGAACGGCTTGCAAGTTACAGTGGGCTTTGATGCCGTCCAACCGACCTGATCACAGAGGAAAAAATGATTGAACAGAAAAAACTTTCTCCACTAGTTAGATTGGTTGACGATGATGAGATGGTGTTGAGAAGCGAAAGCTTCCTTGTTCGTATGGACGGCTGGCAAACGGCAGAGTATTCATCTGCTGAAGAATTTCTCGAAAGAGATGACTTCACTCGGCCGGGATGTGTTGTCCTGGATATTCGAATGCCTCGGATGAGCGGCATTGAACTTCAGTCGCTGATGAATCAGAGAAACATAGACCTTCCGATTATTTTTCTCACTGGCCATGGAGACATAGATATGGCGGTGAGTTCCATGAAGAAGGGTGCTGTTGATTTTTTGGTTAAACCGCCGTCTGAAGAAAGATTTCAAGAGGCGGTTAAGGCGGCAGTAGAGAAAGACGTAACAAACAAGACAATCAAATTTGAAAGACAAACAAAAGAGGCTTTGTTTGCGGAGCTCACTCCAAGAGAGCAGGAGATCGCTTTGCCGTTGGCAAAGGGTTCTGCAAATAAGGTGATTGCAATTGATCTAAACATTTCCGAGCAGTCGATAAAGAAGTACCGCTCTTCACTGATGGGTAAGCTAGGAATAAGGACGACTGTGGAACTTAATGAGTTCTTGCGCAGTATAGGAAAGTTGTGAGGTTCAATTGAGACGTCGTGAATTTGTTTTATCCGGATTGTTGGCGAGCGCGTCTGGCTCCGCTTACTGTTGGCCGTCTCTTTTCTCCTCTGAAGAGACAGCGGATGTTGTGATCGTTGGGGCCGGGGGTGCCGGTTTGTCTGCCGCGCTCAGAGCCTCTGAGTTGATTAAGGGCAAAATAGTCGTTCTTGAAAAGAGCAAACACGTCGGCGGGAGCACGTTGATAAGCGGCGGCTATCTGGGAGTCGTGGATCCCGTGCGTCAGTTGCCCTATGGAATCCATGATTCAGAAGAACAGCATTTTCAAGACATTTCTTCTAATGCTGACAACACGGGCGATCTGGAACTTATTCATCATTTAGTCTCAAAATCAAAGGAAATGCTCGAGTGGCTTGAAAAAGCCGGGATGCGTTTTAGGCCGGAACTAATTGAGATCTACGGGTCACATTTCCCGAGATGTCACGTCCCGGAAGAACCGAACGGTTATGGGTACATATCAACGTTAGTCAATAGAAGTGTCCAAAACAATGTTGAACTGAGGACAGGATCTCCGGTTGTTAGTTTGGACAGTGATAAATCGGGTGCAGTGGTTGGATTAACTTATCTAAAAGATGGAAAACTACAAAAAATAAACGCTAACAAGGGTGTGATTTTGGCCTCCGGCGGTTTTGGGGCCAATCCAGCGATGGTTGAAAAATTTGATCCCCGACTGGCTGGTTTGACCTGTAACTGCGCCCCGGGAGCAACAGGCGAAATGCTCCTGCAGGCGGAGAAGTGTGGGGCGGTTCTTAAAGATATGAACTATATTCAATGTCTTCCGGGGGTTCCTCCAAATGGGAAAATCCGCGTTAGATTCCATAATGACATTTCACGTTTTATTTTGATCAACACCGACGGAAAGAGGTTTGTAAACGAAGACTCTCGAAGAGACGTCCTCAGGGATGCTGTTTTATCTCAGCCGGGAAGATCTTGTATTGTTATTGTCGATAGGGAAGGCTTTGAAAGTTATGACCTGTTAATGAGGCGAGACGCAGTCAGAGGTATTGAAACCGGTGACGCCTATAAGGGCTCATCGTTAAAAGAATTAGCCGAAAAGCTCGGAGTTCCACCGGAAAATCTCACAAATTCCGTAGAAGAATATAACCGATTGTGTACAACTACAGTTTTGGGAAGCCAGCATCATCCAATCGTTAAAGCGCCTTTTTGGGCAGCAAAGTCAGCAATGTCAATTCATTACACGATGGGTGGAATTTCCATTAATTCCTCGGCAGAATGCCTAAACCTGCAAGGAGTGGCCATCGATGGGCTCTATGCTGCCGGAGAATGCACCGGGGGCGTCCACGGTAAAAATAGAATTGGGGCAAACGGGATTTGTGACGCACTCACTTTTGGAATGACAGCTGCAGAAACCTTGGCTAGCAAATAATTTTAATAAAGTCAATACACCTTGTGGGGTGTGGAAAATTTGCCTGATCTTTTATTGTTTTCTCAAGAGCGAAGATACTTCGCTGATCACTCAACAAGGAGAAAACAAATGACAAAACTTTCTCGTCGCGGATTTTTGGGCAGCCTCGCTGGTAGTTCAGCCGGGTTCCTTACAGCTGTGACACTGCCTAAAGCTGCTTTTGCGGCTGACCAAGCTCCCCAAAAATGGGACCAGACGGTTGACTTACTCGTCGTCGGTGCCGGAGGTGCAGGTTTAGCATCTGCAGTTTCTGCTGCTCAGCATGGCGTTAAGAACATCGTAGTTCTGGAAAAAATGCCTTTCTTCGGCGGCAATACTTCTATTTCCGGCGGCGGCTTTAACTCTGTCGACCCTGTCAGGCAGGGAAAACAAAAAATCAAAGACTCTCCGGAACTTCACGCCCGGCAGACTATTGCTGGTGGTGACGGTCGTGCCAATCCTGAGCTCGTAAAAACGATGACCGCCAATTCCTACGATGCCATTAAGTGGCTTCAGGATATGGGAATGAAGTTCAAAGATGACGTATATCAAATCTATGGCGGTCTTTATCCTCGCTGCCATGCTCCCTATGGCTCTTTAGGAAGCGATTACATCAAAGTTCTCAAGCCTCAGTGCGATAAAGAAGGCATCAACATTCTTACGAACTCCCGCGTTGTTCGCATCTTCAGAGAAAACCAGCTCTCCGGCAAGGTGCTCGGCGTTGAATACGTGGATAAAGACGGTCAGCACAAGACAGTGAAGGCCCAGAAGGCTGTAATTGTTGCAACAGGTGGTTTCGGTGCAAATCCGGAAATGCGTGCCAAGTATGACCCACGCATGCGCAACTTGACCACCACAAACCTTCCTTGCTCTACCGGTGACTTGATTCCTCTTATGCAGGACATCGGAGCAGATACCGTCGGTATGGACTTCATTCAGTGCAATCCTGGTTGCCCTCCGGGACGCAAACAGCGCATCATTTTGCACCTCTATGCTAAGAACTTCATTATGGTTGGTCCGGATGGTAAGCGTTTCATTCGTGAAGACGAACGCCGCGACAATATCCGTGATGCAGTTCTTGCACTTCCGACTCAGACTGCATTCTCTATCCTTGACTCCAGAGGTTTCGGAGACTTGAACCCGGGCCATCAGGACGGTGCAAAGAAGGGGCTTGAAACGGGCGACGCTTGGAAAGCCAACACTATTGAAGAGCTGGCCACGAAGATGGGAGTCGATCCGAAGGCTTTACGCGCAACAATTGATGAATTCAATGCCGGCGTAGATGCTCAGAATGACAAACTTGGCAAAGCTCCCCGCAACTTAACCAAGATTGAGAAAGCTCCATTCTGGGCTGGTTACTCTGGAATGAGCGTTCATCACACAATGGGCGGTGTCGTTATCAACCCGCACTCCCAAGTGATTGACCGTTATGGCAAACCGATTGACGGTCTCTATGCTGTTGGTGAAGTTACCGGTGGTATCCACGGTACAAACCGTTTGGGTGGCAACGCCATCTGCGACATCTTCACATTCGGAAGATTGTGCGGTATTGAAGTCTCTAAACTTTAATTTCTAACTTAACCTAACGAGCCGGCCGATCCTTCGGGATCGGTCGTTTTGTTTATGACTTTGTGAACGATCTCAATAACGGAAGCTTGAAGTTTAGAGTTGATAAAGCGTTTCTCACGCTCGGTTATGTCTTGAAAACCAGAGAAGATCTTTAAAAATCCTTATGGATGATGACATTAGGGGCGCTTCATGAGAAATTTTTTTTTAGGTATTGAATAAACGGCAATCAAACAAGTTTGAGCGGCATGTTGCCGTTGTTTACAATAGATCTAACACTGTGAGGGGGTCTGGTGGTTCTTCGCGCTCTGCCGCTTGGAATATCTTCTTTTAGAAATCTTCGTAAGGGCGATAGGATCTACGTTGATAAGACGGACTTGGTTTTTTCAATGGTTCAAAATCAGTCCAGAGTCTTTCTAACCAGACCCCGACGTTTTGGAAAATCTCTGCTTGTCTCAACACTAGAAGCTCTGTTCGGCATAGGACTAGAGGACTTTCAAGGATTGAAGATTGCAAAACTTTGAAAAGAAGATAAGCAGTATAAAGTTGTCAGATTAGATTTTTCACAGATTAGCTCGATCAAATTAGAGCGCTTTGAGCTAAATTTCTCGGTACATCTTGTAAACGCATTTGGTCAATTCGGCTTTGAATGTGCTTTGAATGTGAAGAGTACCGCTTAACTGTTCTTTTAGGAAAACTGTCTACTTGGTTAAGTAAGCAAGAGCTTGGATCGTTTGTCTTGTTAGTGGATGAATACGATTCTCCACTGACAACGAGTTTGAATGACAATCAACTGTTTACCTTGATCCGAGAGGATCTGTCTCAGTTCTTTTCGACTATTAAGTCCCAGGATTCAGCTTTCCGTTTTATTTTTATTACGGGTATTACAAAATTCAATAAAACGAGTATCTTTTCCGCCTTCAATAATCTTTCCGATATCTCTTTAATACCTGAATACGGCGACATTGTGGGGTATCACCATGATGAAGTTAAAAAATACTTTTCAGGTTACATAGAAAAGGCCGCTAAAGAGCTCGAAGTTGATTCGGAAAAATTATTTGATTCTTTGGTTAGGTACTATGATGGCTTTTGCTTCGAAGAAACAGCAAAAATCAAAGTCTTTGCGCCATGGTCTCTCTTAAGCTTCTTCACTTATCCGAGCAGAGGTTTTAGAGACTATTGGTTCGAGAGCGCCGGCCAACCAAGAGTCCTTATCGAATACCTCAAATCTCATAATTTAAGAGACCCTCTCAACTTCACGGCAGCCAAATCCATTTCTATGGCACAGCTGGCAGGGGCAAGCGATGTGGAATCGTTCACAGATGTCGGCCTACTCACTCAAACAGGCTATTTAACGATTAAATCTGTTTCCGGAGAGACGATTTTCGTGGATTATCCTAACGATGGAGTTCGGCAGGCTATGGCGTCCTTGTATTTGCAAGTGCTGTTGGGCTTCTAACTGTTAAAATAAATCTATAAAAACATAGTAAAAAGTATAAATTATTTGTAGATTATGAACTCTGACTTTGTTCCGATTGGGCAAGCGTCTAAAATTCTGGGCGTCTCAATCCAGACCCTCCGCAATTGGGAGAAAACAGGCAGACTGCTTCCGGATTTTGTTTCGGCTGGCAGGACTCGTCGTTACAGCAGACGCCGACTCCTTTCTATTGCCGGATTGACTAATTCTGAAACTAAAGAAGATCAGAAGGTAACCATCGCCTATGCCCGTGTGAGTACTAATGAGCAAAAGGAAGACTTAAGCCGACAAATAGAATTATTGGAACTCTTTTGCGCAAAGAACGGTTTTACCTATGAAGTCATTTCCGACTTGGGGTCCGGAATGAATTATCGAAAGAAGGGGCTGAAAAAACTTCTGGACGCTCTTCTTAACGACAAGGTTGAACGCTTGGTCATCACTCACAAAGATAGGCTGCTGAGATTCGGAGCGGAGCTGGTTTTCACTATCTGTGAAACTAAGGGGGTTGAGGTTATCATCCTCAATAAGGGAGATGAAACGGTAGGATTTGAAGAAGAACTTGCCAAAGATGTTCTTGAAATAATCACCGTTTTTTCTGCCAAGTTGTACGGAAGTCGAAGTAAAAAGAACCGAGAGCTTCTAAAAAAATTAACCGAAACGGCAAAGGATCAGCTCTAGGGCTTTAAAAATGACAGTAACTTTGTCCCACAAGATCGAACTAAAGGCGAACAATAAATTCAAAACTTATTGCCGCAAAGCCTTTGGTGTTTCTCGATTTACGTGGAACTGGGCTTTAGAACGAGTAAACGATAAAAGAGAGCGAAAAGAAAAAATCGACGTTCTCGAACTAAAAAAAGAGTTCAATCACATCAAAAGAAGGCAATATCCCTTTGTCATGGAGGTGACAAAGTATGCCTCTCAGCAGCCCTTTATCTTTTTGAAACGAGCCTTGTCACAGTTTTTTGATGACCTCAAAAGCGACAAATCCTCTTCTAAACGGAAAGGCTTTCCGGTCTTTAAAAAGAAGAGATACAGCTCGGGATCGTTTTATATCGGCGGAGACTTGGTCGTCGTAAAGAACGGCTCTGAAATTAAAGATAAACGCTTCGGAGCTTCTGACAATAAACCCTACTTACACATTCCTAAGTTCGGTTGGGTAATGCTAAGGGAAGAGATTCGTTTTCCCGGAAAGATTAACAGCGTGACGATATCTCAGGACGGCGATAAATTCTTTGCATCATTCAGCATAGAGACATCCGAAATCGTTTATGAGGGGACGCATAAAGAGAACGCACAAGAGGCGTTATGCGGCTGCGACTGGGGAGTTAAAGATCTCCTGACGCTGTCTAACGGAATCAAAATCAAAGGAAGTAAGCATTTAAAGAGAAGACAAAGGCAACTTGCAAGGCAGCAGAGGAAGTTGGCGAAAAAACAGCACCCGAGAACCAAAGGTGACAAAACGCCAACATCCAAGAACTACATCAAACAGTCAAGGAAAGTAGGAAAGCTTTACCGACGGATCAAGGCTCAGAGGCTCGATGAGAATGAAAAGCTATCAACCGTGCTCGTCCGCCATTTCAGAGTTATTTGCTTAGAGACGCTAAATGTTAAGGGAATGATGTCAAATCATCGGTTGGCAAAAGCGGTGTCAGACAACAGCCCCTACGCTCTGAAAGAGATGATCAAAAGAAAATCAGCCCGTCGAGAAAGGACCGTTATTGAAGCGGATCAGTTCTATGCGAGTTCGAAAACCTGTAGAAGATGCGGCGAGGTAAACAAAGATCTTAAGCTCAGCGACAGGATTTTCGTCTGTCCCAAGTGCGGTTTTACAGAGGACAGAGACGTACAGGCTGCAAAGAATTTGACTGAGATATACATCAACAAAGTAGGGTCAGCTAGCCCCGAACTCAAGCCTGTGGATCTGACGGCTCTGTTAGACGATTTAGCAATAAATGGTCTGGCAACCAGCAGGGTTGAAACAGGAATTTAATTAAAGGTCTGTTTTATAGATTTTTGTAGATTTAAAGTAGCGGAAAGACGATAGAGCAAGCGGGTGTCAGAAACCTTGCTTCCATGCTTGCAAAAGATAATCCAGAGACACTTGTTCATATGTTTAACAGGCTGCTGGAGTCTATTGATTACAAGGATTATGCGATCAAAGATGAGGCTAGTCTTCGGGCTGTTTTGCAAGTTGCAATGGTAGGGTCTGGTCTGTCTCCTAGGATTGAATGTCATAACGCCCATGGCAGAAGCGATTAAGGAGTTACGTCGGGGGAAAGGCATATTGTTTTAGAACTCAAATACTGTGGTAGCTGTATCTCAGCCTCGGGCCCAAAGCGTCTATTGAAAGAGATGGTAGAGCAAATGGAGAAACGCCGCCACGGAATGCAGACAGAAGAAAAAGAACTGCTCAGAATCGCTTTAGTTTTTTCTGGAAGCGAAAGGCGGATTACAGAGTGGTCAATTGTGCCTCCCACAAAGAGTTTGGAAGTTGATGAACAGTTCGGAACTGTTTAGATGGAAGGGCTTGGCACCCTCAAGATTGATAATCGTTCAAAATGAAACGTTTTTCGTTTCGGTTAATATAAATCGCAACGAAAAAGTCATTTCCGCAATAATTTACTAATGACCCCGACACTTCAGTCTTAGGCTTCCGTCAATCCGGTTCCGACAGCTGTTTGCTGAGCGTAAAGATTTCCTGAAGCTGCTTATTGTCAAGTTCGGTAATCCAATGCTCTCCGGTGGCCACCGTCATTTCGGCCAGAGCCTTTTTGCTTTCGAGCATGTCATTAATCTTTTCCTCAAAGGAGTTGGCCGTAATGAATCGGTAAACCGTGACATTCTGTTTTTGACCGATTCGGAAAGCTCGGTCCGTGGCCTGATTTTCAACCGCCGGATTCCACCATAAGTCGTAGTGAATCACGGCGCTGGCGGCGGTAAGGTTGAGACCGGTACCGGCTGCTTTCAGCGAAAGAATCATGATTTTTTCGCTTCGGTCGTTTTGGAAGGAATCCACTAATTCCTGCCTTTCCCTGACAGGCAAACCACCGTGAATGAAATGAGGTTTCTTTCCGTACTTTTCTTCCAGCCACTTTTGCAGGAGGGTGCCCATTTGTCTAAACTGTGTGAAAATCAAAACCTTTCTGTCTGCTTCGAATAACTCATCTAAGATGCCGAAAAGCTGCTGCATCTTTCCGGAATATTCCGGTCCCTTAAACGGCGAGTTCTTCTCAAATTGAATCGGCGCATTGCAGATTTGTTTGAGCTGAAGAATCATTTGAATAACAATGGCGGCTCTTTCCAGTTGGCCTAAACCGGCGTTCAATTTCGCTAAATTTTTGTCGACGGTAGCCTGATAGAGCGCAGCTTGTTCCGGCGTGAGAACGCAGTATTCCTCTTTGACAATCTTTTCCGGAAGATCTCGGATAATGGATTTGTCTGACTTTAATCGTCTGAGAATGAAAGGCTCTGTGAGTTTTTTGAACTGATCAGCGACAACCTTGTCTTTGGTAATCTCAATCGGGTCTGCGTATTCCTTCTTGAATTTTTTCTCGGTTCCTAAAAGTCCCGGATTGGCGGTTTCCATGATGGACCAATACTCGAGCAGACGGTTTTCAACAGGCGTACCGCTCATCGCAATGCGATGTTCGGTTTTTAGAGCCTTTACGCACTTCCACGTAGAAGTTTTGTGATTCTTTACTGCTTGAGCTTCATCTAAGATCACTAATTTGAAATCTTTCTTCTTAAATGCATCCTCACGCCGAATGGTTCCGTATGTCGTCAGGTAAGCATCTGCGCCATCCACGGATAAGTTTCGGTTCGGACCATAGAAGGGGACGATTTGCAGATCAGGCGTAAATTTTGCTGCTTCTCTCATCCAGTTCGTGAGAAGCGTAGTAGGAACGATAATCAAAGCCGGCTTCGAATCAAACTCTTTCCTTGTCCGCATGCTTTCAAGTACCGAAAGAACCTGAAGCGTTTTACCAAGACCCATGTCATCGGCAAGAATGGAGCCGACACCGATCTGAATGTTTCTCAGCATCCATCGATATCCGCGTTCCTGGTAGTTTCTGAGTTTTGCTTTGACAGATTTAGGCAAAGGAGCATCGACATCTTTGAAGAGATTTTTGATGGCTTCTTTGACCTTGTCGCCTAACAATACAGGTGCCTTTTCTGCTTGCCCTGCAAGAACTGCACGGAAGAGGGCAAGTTTGTTGGGCTCTTGAAGTTTTCCTCCGAGGCGCTTGCGGATATTTTCCAGCTCTTGCGGATCAAGATAGACATAATGGTCATGGAAACGAACCACTTTGCCTGCCTGGCTAAAGAGGCTGGATTCTTCTTCTGGCGTGATTCTTCTGTTGCCCACAGCAACAGTCCAATCAAAGTCGAGCAAGCCGAGAAGACTTAGGAAGCCTCCGCCCTTCCATTCCTCGTCCATGTCGACTTCTAAGTGAACTTGCGGCTTAAGTAAATTCTGCAATGATTTCGGCAGGATGATAGAAACACCGAGAAGCGTCAGCGCAGGTATCGACTCAAGAAGAAGAGGAGTTAATTTATTCGCAGTTAAGGAGGAATCTGTTGAAGGATTCTCTAAAATTCCATAGATTTCGGGGCAGTGTTCGGAAAGTTTTGCCGAAACTTTCATAGCATCAAACTTGTATTCCGCCAGTTCCGGGTTGGTGAGGAAGTCGTTGAAAGAATAGTAGCCGCGCTCCTTATTACGTCCTTTCGTGTTTTCTAGGTTGAAGCCCAGCTTAATTGTTAAATGAGGTTCGAATTTTTCCTCCGGCTCAAGCAAATCATCATCAAGAATTTCTGCATCGACAATCTCTTCTTCAGTAATACTTTTATCGAAAACATTGACAGAAAGAAGTCCCTCCCGTCCGGGGAAATCACTTCTTTGCCGCATGTCTTCAGAAATTGTCAGCACCGGCTGAAGTTCCGAGCGCGCAACTGTCAAAGAACTGAGCCATTCAGACAGTCTCAAACGAGCGGCTTCAGCAGATACTTCATCTTCGGTGTCGATAAAGCCGCCGCCGAGGAGCGCAGACTGTTCATACACATTCAAATCTGTTCCCGAGGTTGACTGGAAAGCTGCGGTGACGTAGCTCTGGATGAAACTTCCTAAGAAAATTTCTCCCAAAGTTTGCTCGTCGATTTCGTCCGGGCACTTGAGGATGTCAAAAACTTCTCGATCAATACCTTTGAGTAAATTACCAAGTTTGACGACTAAAGTCTTGATCGTTAGATCAGATGTCGCCGGAATCCACCGCACAGCAAAGCATTTTGGAACGGGTTCATACATTTGCGGAACAATGGCGCCGGCCAAAGTGATTTTTGATGCGAGCACCCAGCAGTAATAAAGTGCTTCAACAGATTCCGGCGAGTCTTCCAGTCGTTTGCTGTTAATGTAGCCGGAGAACATTTCGTGATACCTTACAACGGATCCGTCCGGTCTTTTTTCTCCGACCTTTCTGTTGACCAGACCTTTCTTGTCTAAGTCGAATTCTTTCCAAAAAAGATCTGAGCTCACTCGAGCTTGGCCCCAGGAGTTAATGCAGATCATTTCGTGCTCGCCTTCAAATAGGGGAGGCGTGCGCTCTGATACGTCATTTATCTGTTTTTTGGCAATCTTGGCAGCGTTTTTCAACACTTTGGCAGTCAAAGCTCTTAAGTCGCCTTGGACATAGCCGGCAGGCTGCTCTGTCAAAATTTTGAACAAAGATTCTGCATCGAAAGTGATTTTTTGAAAAACCAGCGGTTTAAATTTTTCGAGCCAGTCCTTGCGGCCCTCAGCAGATATAACCGTGTATGTATCCAGTTCAAGGTGTTCTACAGGAGGATATTTCTTCTTAAGCAAGTGCTGCCAAGTGGGTATCTCGGCTTTCTTAGCTCTTTTGATGGATACACCTTCCTTCTCTAATTCTTTGATGAGGTCAATTCCACGCAAAGAGAAGAGAATGAAAGGATTGGCATCAATTTCGCGGCTCATGATGTAGATCACTGCAGCCATATGTTTGCAAGGAACGGCGAAATCAGGACAGCTGCAAGAAAGCTCCATATCCGACCAGCGTCTCGGGAAAAGGCGAATCCCAAGCTCACGGCAAATTGAAAGTATTTGCGGATCGAGCTTTCGGGTGGCCAGTTTTGCGAGGATTAAGGGAGAGGCCGCAATTCGCTTTACCAGCTCGCTGATTTGTTCTTGCGTGATCGGCGGAAGTCCGATCGTGACGCGATAATAAGGATCGTAGTTGCCTTCAACTCTGGCTTTGATGACCCTTCGGGAGGAGTCTATTTTGAAGGATAAAACGCGGCCGGTATTGGCGTAGGTTTTGCCGCGAGGTATGCGATTGTCGTAATCAATATCACCTAAAGCCTCGAGCCATTGTTTGCCCCACCAGGTTGTGCCGTATTCAGTTCTCGCCATGATCGTTGAGTCGCCGTAAGAATGTCTAAATTTTGGACGAAATTTGAGCGGCGTTGCAGATTTTTGGTAAGCGGAATCAAAAGAAGCTCTTGTCGGCGCTTTCTTTAGAAGTAATTAACCGTTGAAAACTCAAACTGTTCGATGAACATTTTCTTGAAAGAAGGAAGAGAGTTTTGTTCAAAGAAGAGCAATGTGGCGTACCGATAATCGTCCGGATCAACGGTTCTGAAGGAAATTGGACAATATTTGTTTGCGAGCAGCAAAGCATTGCAAAGTATTCTTGCCGTTCTTTTGTTCCCGTCTTCGAAAGGCTGGATGTAGGCAATTAAGAGCAGAGTGATTAAGGCTTTTTCTAGAACATTTTGTTTGAAATTAATGAGATCGCAGACATCTTGGAGAGCCTTTTGAATTTGACGTGCATCGCTTAACGGCTTGTAATTTGTGCCTGTAATACCGACTCTTCCGGATCGGATTTTGTTCGGTATTCCAAGTCCTTTTGTAAGAAAGCGGTGAATCTCAAGGATGTTTTCAACTTTTAGCTCACCAAAGTAATCAGGGTGGCTGAGGACGTAGTCCAAAGCGGCTTGATGGTTTAGAAGCATGGCGGCTTCTTCTTTTATTTTACCTTTGGCTCGTTTTCCTTCTTTGAAAAGTGATTCGGTTTGAAGCAGCGTGTAGGTGTTACCTTCAATTTGGGATGATTTCCATGATAAATCAATGGCTAATCTCTCCATTTCCTTCTGTCGAAGTACAGGCGATAGTCCTTTCCAGCGTTCTTCGAACTCTCTTTGTCGTTCAACGAGTGTTCTCATTTCTTCCTGAGAGAAAAGATCATGACTCCTTAACGTGTCAAACAAATCAAAGTTAAAGGAAGTCAACGCTTGACGGTCATCCTGTTCTTTCCGGAAATATTCCTCTGGAACTCGCGGATTAAACAATCTTCCTAAGTTTGTTACTTCATACTTGGCAGATCTCCCGGCACCGCTAGAAACGACTTTTCCGTCTTTTGCCAAAGACGAAACTAAACGATGAACGGTTGTCTTAGAAAAGCCGGCACCTAATTCGTCTGCGAGCTCTGAAAGACTCTTTGGAGAATTAAAAAGAGAAGACAGAACTTTTGATTCTTTATCTAAGAGAATGGACATTTTCGTTCCAAAATATATCGATTTTCGTTCTATTTTAATGATAGATAGAACGATTAGAGAGAGATTTTGGAACGATTAACTTGTTTCTCGAAAGCAAAAATGTCTACGGAGTTTGCCAGAAGGCATAGAGACGCCGGCTCTGACTCACGGTAGTTTTCTCTTAGAATTGGCCTGTAGGCTCTAGGAGAGGAGGATGGAGGAATTAAGGTTACTGCCGCTGGGAACTTCAGATTTTGCGGCGCTAAGGCTTAGAAACCAGATATATGTAGACAAGTCGGCACTTGTCTACAAGGTTGCCTCTCAAAATGGAATATTCCTCTTTGTTCGGCCCCGTCGATTCGGAAAGTCCCTGTTGATCTCTACATTTGAATCCTTGTTCAAGTTCGGATTGAGAGATTTCAAAGACCTAGCCATTGAAAAACTTTGGATAGAGAAAAAGATTTACAACGTCGTTCGGCTGGATTTTTCGGAAATGAGCCCCGACTTTGGTTTGAAGAAATTCAGGGATGATTTACGAGATCGCTTAATAGACAATTTCTCCTCATTCGGTTTTCGCTATGACCAAGCCGGATCTTCGATTTTCAAGCAATTGTCTGTATGGCTCAAGAAACAAGAACCTAACTCATTAGTTCTCCTTGTAGACGAGTATGACACGCCTCTAACCTCTTGTTTGAATAATCCTGAACTTTTCAACAGTGTTCAGGTTGCTCTTTCAGATTTCTACGCCGTTCTGAAATCTAACGATGACGCGCTGAGGTTTGTTTTCATTACCGGCATTGTCAACTTTAACAAGGGGCATCTTTTTTCCGAAGTTCAGGAGTTGTCTGTATTTCTCTGGATACGGAATTTGGCGAGCTCTTAGGTTTCACAAGAGGTGAGGTAGAGGAATATTTTTACCCGTATTTGGAGGCTGCTTCTCAAGTCTTGAATTTGCCAGTTTCAGAACTTTTAAAGAAGGTAATTAAGCAATATGGCGGATTTTGCTTTGAAAGAATGGCAACAGAAAAAGTTTTAGCTCCGTGGTCCTTTCTCAATTTCTTAGCATCGCCAAGGAATGATCTCTTGGATTATTGGTTCGAAAGCGGTGGTAAAGCTTCTGCTCTCATGGATAGTTTGAAGTCGGACTCTATGAGGGATCCGGAAGAATACGGAAGAGATAAATTCGTTTCCTTGTCATCATTGTCCGGAAGTTCCAGTCTGGAATCTTTGTCTGACTTAGCACTTCTTACCCAGACAGGCTACTTAACCATCAAAGCGGTCAAGTATGGAGATACCGTTTTTCTAGATTATCCAAATCTTGAAGTAAAGAAGTCTATGGGGCAACTGTACGTAGAGCACCTCTTGACAGGTAGAAGCGCAGGACAAGTTGGAGCTGGTCCAATTGTTCAAGTTTTGTCGGAAGAATCAGCCGAGGCGCTTGTCCATATCTTTAATCGTCTTTTTGCAACAATTGATTATCAGCGATATCCGGTAAGAGATGAAGCCTCTGTCAGAGCATTTACTCAAGTTTATTTAGCAGGTGCTGGATTAGAGCCAAAAGTAGAGCACCATACCGCTCATGGGCGCAGTGATTTGGAAGTAAAGTTAACAACAGGCATTGGATCCTAGAATTTAAGGTTTCTCGGGATCAAGACGACCTAGATAAAAAACTCGGAGAAGCTGGCGAACAACTGAAACTTAAGGGATATGGTAACGATTCTTCATCAGGAAATCTGATCAAAGTTGCCTTAGTTTTCTCCCTAGAAGAACGAAAGTTCGTCCGATGGAAAGAAGTTTAATTGCTACGAAAACGTCCCCAAAATTCTTAGGATCGGAACGTTAGTGGCCCTTTTAGTTTTGTAACGTAAATTCTAGTTTTGGGTATCTTTCAAGTCAGAGAGCGAGGGCCATTGATTAGGGTTTAGTCGTACTCCTAAAGCTTGCATGATTTGCAGTTGATGCTTCGTGGGACGCTTATAAAATTTACGATGGTTCCCGATAGAACCTCTTCTGATGGATGCCACTTCATCAAGCAAGCCGGTGACGGTTTTGACATATTTTGGCATTTCACCGTTGGACTGAATCTCGTTAAGTAAGTAACACCTCAGAATTTCGGCGATAAACTGTACAAATAGGCGCGACTGCCGGGTATGGCAAGAATGCATTCTCAGCCGTTTCAAGTCGGCATCATTCTTGAGGTCATCAAATCTCTTTTCCACTCCGTCACGAAGTTTATAGGCGATCAATGCGTCGTTGGGATTTTTAAACTGCGTGCTGAGGATGGCGAAGTAGCCCGCATCGACATTCCTCAGCTCAGAGATTTGTTCTAATTTAGGTGTAACTCTCACACCTCGAACCGGTGTCTTTTTCACATCGAAACAGAGCTGGGCCAATTCTTCAAGGGCCGGATCTTTTATTTTTTCCTCCAGAGAAAGTTTCTTTTCTAAGGACTTCAGGGTGCTCATCAAAGCCTCTACTTGATGATTCTTGTAGTAGTCCGTGTAATAGAGATGCAGATAAGCACGATGACCGTCAATGCTGACCAAACGGGTGGTCGCCTGCGTCTGATAAGAGTCGTGCGCATCGAACAAGTTCAGAGTACTCCGAGGGTCACAGAATTCGTTGTTCTTATAAGCTTCTTTGGCCATGTCACGGAAGCGCGTGAAACGGCTCAAAGGAATTCCCATCGTAAATTTGAACTTGTTTTTCATTAGACAAGAAATATTTTCCCAGCTGGCAAAACCTCGATCTACGACTATTTTTAATGGCGAATGAGCCGCTTGAGAAAGGAGTTTGACGGTGTCTTTAATCGTTGTCGGATCTGAAATGGCGCCCGGCAGCTGTTCGTACCAAATCGGCAGCTTGGAAGTCTGAGAGACAATCATGAGAAGATTGATTTGAGGCAGCTTTTCCCTGTCTCGGTTATAGCCATACATGACGTCATAATTTCTAGTCGGATAGCTGGAAACCGAAGTTATATCCAAGGAATACCTATCTTTAGGCTCAACAGTTTTAACCCATCCGGACAAGAAGGAAAGAATTTGATTTGGGTGAATTGTGTTCAGGATGCCTGCAATATTAAATTCGCTCAGGCTTTCCCGACAGGGAAGAACTTGGTCCCGGCTCCATATTGAGGCTTTATAAAGAGGAGAACAGTCCTGACTGGCGCAGTAATACGCTAAGGAAAGGATCTTATCGGCCAGAGCCGTTCCAAAGCAATCAGCCAAGAAATCGTTTAACTTCAAGCGTGAGGCGACGGTCCCTAAAACTAGATCGATACCCGCACAAAGGCATTCGCAGTTGACGACATCCTGTTCAGAATAGACCGCTTCGTTATTATCGTTAGCCTGCTGAAGTCCGCGCCAATTCCAATAGGCCCTCTCGTGAGGGGTACCTTTAAACAGATCAGCGAAATTTTGAGCTCGTTCGTGAAAGTTGTAATCGACGCCGTTTGTAGAGCCTAAGTATTCCTGTTTCTGTTTTTGAGTCTTTGTTTCTTTATCCCAAAACGGAGTGATTGCATAAAAACGTATGACGTTTGGGTAATTTGGACGTTTACGAGAGGCCAGGTAAGTCATGATAACTGTATCTTGGCAAGATGTCCAAATTATATCATAGAAAATCGCTTATTTCAAGCGATAACTCTATGTTTTTCAATAAATTTACTCAGGGTGCCTAGAATACCCAATTTAATGACATGGAACCCCTTTGCTCCCAGCGAGATAGAGGGAGCAAAATG
>ERZ791821.309-NODE-309-length-44887-cov-11.944504_pt1 | contig 44887 bp, 31 predicted proteins | sample MGYA00510300_ERZ791821 | MGnify/ENA primary metagenome ERZ791821 (study PRJEB30046, sample SAMN00792034) | human gut metagenome | study: EMG produced TPA metagenomics assembly of the A metagenome-wide association study of gut microbiota in type 2... | reverse complement strand
CGCGGCAAGGCGGCTATATCAAAGTGGTTTCAGAGCCGGGCAAGGGCTCGGAATTCTCCATTATGCTGCCGACGAAATAGAACACGGCGGACGGCCAATTCCGGCTGCCCGCCGTATGTCTTTTCGCAACAGTGTACCGCTAAAGCTGTCTGTGGCAGATTTCCGGAGGAAATGTCCGGGCGTTGTAACATTTCGTTCCTATTTTCAGTGAATTTTTTTGGCTGCTGTAACTTTTCGCGGACATTTGAATTTTACAATACCCTTATCAACAGGCAGAAGCCTTGAAAGGAGTCTTGAATATGAGCGTTTTACAGACGATTGACCTGAAAAAGTATTACGGCGCAAAGCCGAACATTACCCGCGCCCTTGACGGCGTGAACTTCTCCGTAGAGGACGGCGAGTTTGTAGCCATTGTGGGAACATCTGGAAGCGGCAAGTCTACCTTGCTTAACATGATGGGCGGGCTGGACACCCCCACCAGCGGAACTGTGATTGTCCGTGGAGAAAAATTGGCAAAAAAGAATGATGAACAGCTTACGATCTTCCGCCGCCGTAACATCGGTTTTATCTTCCAGAATTATAATCTTGTCCCCATTCTGAATGTGTATGAAAACATTGTCCTGCCGGTGGAGCTGGACGGGGACACAGTGGACAAAAAGTTTTTATACGAGATTATTCGCCTGCTGGGGCTGGAAGATAAGCTGAAAAATATGCCGAACAATCTTTCCGGCGGTCAGCAACAGCGTGTAGCGATTGCCCGTGCTCTGATAACCAAACCAGCCATTGTGCTGGCCGATGAGCCGACTGGCAACCTTGACAGCAAAACTAGTGCCGAGGTACTGGGGCTTATCAAGCGCACCAGTGCGGAGTTTAGGCAAACCGTAGTCATGATTACCCATAACAATGACATTGCCCGCCTTGCAGATCGGATTATCCGCATTGAGGACGGCAAGATTGTGGAATAAGGAGGTGGCAAGCTATGACATGGCCTTTTGAAAATGATACCAGTTTTATCGAGAAAAAGATTGCAGGCAGAAGTTTTCGCTGTGACAGAATGCGTAACATCTTCATTATTATGGCGATTATCCTGACATCGATTCTTTTTACGGGGCTGTTTACGCTTGGATCTGGTATTGCAGCGAGCACACAGCGGGCAAATTATATTTTGTCTGGCGGAGATGGACATGCCAGAATCATTGATATGAATGACTCTGAGTATTCTACGATTAGCAGTCATCCCTTGATACGGGAAATAGCGTACTGCCGTAAGTTAGCTGATAGCGTAGATAATGGACAACTCTCAAAAAGAGAAACACTTTTCTGGTATTATGACGATGTTGGCATTAAGTACCAGTTTATTGAACCAACAGTTGGACATAAACCTGTAGCTGAAAATGAAGTTATTGCAGATACCACAACATTGCAACTGCTTGGTGTGCCAGAAAAAATCGGAGCAGAGTTATCTTTGGAGTTGACTGTGCACGGTCAAAAAGTGACTCGGAATTTTATTCTCTCTGGTTGGTGGAACAGTTATCCGGGCGTACCATACGGAACGATTGTAGCCTCACGCGCCTATATGGAGGCACATGAGGATGAACTGGTGAATACTTTTTTGCAGGATCATAATGATACTGGCACAATTACTGGCATTATAAAGTTTGAAAACACAAAAAATGTGGAGAAAGATTTAGCAACAGTAATTGCAGATAGCGGTTATTCTTCCAATTCGGAAGCTCCAAACTACATCAATGCAGGCGTGAACCCTCTATATTTGTCTGAGAAAAAGTCAACTGGAACCGGTACAATTTTCGCACTGATCTGTGCCTTGGCAGCATTTTTGCTTACGGGGTACCTCATTATTTATAACATTTTTCAGATTTCTGTTTTGCGCGATCTGCATTTTTATGGATTACTGAAAACCATCGGCACGACAGATCGGCAGATTCGTTCAATATTAAGCAGGCAGGCATGGATACTTTCTTTGATCGGTATCCCGATTGGATTGATCGGAGGCTTTTTTATCGGCAAAGCACTCTTGCCCATGCTGATTGAGCAAACAAGTTTTTCCGCAGCTTATGCAACGGTGTCTCCTAATCCACTTATCTTCATAGTTGCGGCCCTATTTGTGCTACTTACAGTAAAGATCAGTATCCGAAAACCTGTGAAAATGGCGGCGAAAGTTTCTCCTGTTGAGGCGCTCAGATATACAGATTCCGATACCATTAAGAATGGTAAGAAAAAGAAAAGCATTCATTCTGGCAATTTGCAGAAAAGAATGGCGTGGGAAAATCTGGGCCGAGATAAAAAGCGGACAATTCTTGTAATCCTCAGCCTTTCTTTGAGTATCGTTCTTACCAATACCGTTTTTAATTTTTCTAATAGCGTTGACCCGGAAAATGCAATTCAGAATATGATCAATTTTGATTTTTGCATTGGTCAAAGCAGCCTATTAGACTACTATCGGGTAAGTAAAGAAAGTGCATTGAGCCAGAGCTTTATTCAAGCTGTCGAGCAGCAGGATGGATTTGACTATGGTGGCTACGAATATGGATGCAAGTCGAGCTATAAAAGTGAAACAACGAAGCAAGCATATAACCAGCAGGAGGACGGTTCTTTTCCTACACACCTTTACGGCCTTGATTCGGTTCTGCTTTCGCGGGTGCAAGTGGTAGATGGGGAACTGGACATGGAAAAAATTGCATCGGGCAATTATATTTTAGAGGGCGCCTATGTTAGTACCAGAGGTGAGCTGGATGAAAGCAGTCTCAATCATTCCGTTGGAGATCAAGTCCAAGTATCCTGCAATGGAATCGTGCGAGATTTCACAGTACTGGCTCATGTTGTGGCAAATGAAGCAAACACCTATGATTGGGTAGGTTCTTGTTTCTATCTTCCAAGCGAAATTTATGAAGATTTTACCGGCAACCATTATGTCATGAGTTACAGTTTTGATGTTTTACAAGGCAAAGAACCCGAAATGGATGCGTTTTTGAATGAGTACACAAACAGTGTGGAACCCACTATGACTTACAAATCCAAGAGTACAATCATGGCTGGCGTAACGGATATTCAAAATATAGTCGTGTCTATCGGTGGTACAATGGCATTTATTATTGGTCTTATCGGTGTGCTTAACTTTGCTAACACAATGTTGACCAGCATTTTCACTCGGCGCAGAGAATTTGCTACGCTCCAAAGCGTAGGGATGACGGGAAGGCAATTGCTGAAGATGCTTCGCCGGGAAGGCTGCGCCTATGTACTTTTGGCAACCGCTGTTGCCGTCCCGCTATCCTTGGTTGGGGCTTTTCAAATTATTCGGCCAATCTGTAAGCAGATTTGGTTTCTGAATTTCAAACTGGAACTCTGGCCTATGCTGTTAATGCCTATACTGCTCCTTCTGTTCGGCTTGGCAATTCCATATATTGCATACCGATTGATAAATCGTCAAAGTATCACAGAGCGATTAAAGGCAGGTGAATAATCCAATGCGGCAGAAAACCAGGAAAAAACGCCGCCATGGAAAACGGATCGTTCTTATCCTACTTGTCCTTATCTTAACGATCAGCGCAGTCCGAGCTGTGGTACATCAGACGGCTTTGCAGGAGTTTTTACACCTTAATACAAGTGTTGCCAACACTGAGACAGATGCTGCCAGCATGGAGCATGGCTGGAACCTTATTCTTGTTAACTGGGAGTATAAGATACCGAAAGACTGGAATGTAGAGCTTACGGAGCTATCAAACGGTCAGAGCGTAGATTCCCGCATTTATCCGGATTTACAGCAGATGTTTGACGATATGCGTGCCCAAGGAGTATATCCAGTCGTTGCCTCTGGTTATCGTACCGCAAAAAAGCAACAAGAATTGATGGACGAGAAAGTGAACAGCTTTCTCGCACAGGGCTATTCAAAATCAGAGGCAAAATCAGAAGCAAAGAAATGGGTTGCCGGGGTCGGTTATAGTGAACATCAAACGGGTTTGGCTGTTGACATCAATGCAGACGGTGTGAATTCTTCTGGACAGCAGGTATATGCGTGGTTGGCTGATAACGCATGGAAATATGGTTTTATTTTGCGATACCCGGAGGATAAAACAGAAATTACCAAGACGGATTATGAACCGTGGCATTACCGATATGTTGGGAAAGAAGCGGCCAAGGAAATTTATGAAAGTGGCCTTTGCCTGGAAGAATATATCGGTATGATGAACTGAGTAACGATGGCGGGGAAAGCGTGATACGCCCCGCTATCATTTTTGAAAAATAGATTGAAATGTCCGAGCTTTGTAACAATTCAGCCTGATTTTCTGTCGAACGCAAAGTTACCTCGGACATTTGTGTAACATTTGAATTGTATTATAATTCTCAGAAAGACAAATAGATTGTTATCAAACTGCCGGGCGACGGCAAAAGAAAAAAAGCCGCCGTACAGCAGTCCTATCAACACGCCTATATGAAGCGGCGGCTTTGAATTTCAGAGCCGCCGTTTCTTTGCGCTTGCACAAACCAATGACGACTTGCAGAGACGCGGTAGCCGATGGGAGGTTAATTTGCCGTGTCTCATTTGCTTTTCCATAACTCACATGATTTACATCAGTTAAAAAAAGCATAGCTCCCCCACCGGGGCAGCCCGGCTATATATATGAACTATACCGTGTAAATAATAATTGTATTGAAACATATCTGCGCCCAGCAGGTCCGTTGCGACTTGCCGGGCGTTTTTTGTCGCTTTTTGCAGCACGGCCAAACCCGAAAAAACTTTTTCAAAACATTTCGAAAAGGTGGCGTTCAGCGGGTAGCAAAGGGCCTGTCTGGTGTCATGTTGGCGGAAAGGGACAGAACCACCACATCCCCCACAGAAAGGGGGTGAGAAGATGGAAGCTATCCCCCGCGACTATGGCGAACAGTGCCGGTTTGATGCTTTCTGCAAAACCGTACTGCGAAATGAGGCCCGAAACTACCACCGGGATATGAAACGCCAGCGCGACCGTGAAACGTCGTTCGGCGTTCTCCCGCAGGCAGAATTGGACAAGCTCTACACCGTAGATCATTACCCCAGCGACGATTTTGTGTTTTCGTCGCATGGCTATGATTTACATGATCTCGTTTCGCAGCTCCAGCCAGAAATAGCGCGTGGAGGCAAAATAGGAGTCTACCCGGTTTCCGAGCTTCGTATAAGGCTCAACCTCCTCCTCAAAGCTCGGGGTGACAACGATCAACGGATCGATTTGCTTCTTATAGATCAGATGATCTATCATGCTTGCCGTGATATTACCGTAATCCGTGTATTTCTGAACATCATCCCCACGGTAGCGGCCCTGACCAAACCAGTAGCCCTCATTATCTGTGCCGCCGTGCATCAGAAACAGCACGTTGTATTTTTTGGATGGATCATACCCGTAGGGCGTGTAGACCCACATGGACTTTTCCATCGTGATCGGGCTCTCCCCAAAAATCGCTTCCAGCGCGTACGCACGGCTGGTGTAATGGACAAGCTCCAGCTTTCCCTGCTTAGGGCAGGGTGCGGCAAAGGATTCAAGTGTCGATTTGTTCAGCATTTTTCTTTCTCTCTCCAATTGTTTTTTGAATCTCAACCATCTTCTCCTTGGAGATGGGCGTCTTTTTCATGGCGATCAGCGTGCAGATCCAACCGAGGACCGGCAGGACATACACAACGAGGATTCCCATGATCACAACAGGCATCGTCTTGGGGTCGGTGGGCTGGGGAATCGTGGCCGTATATCCGATCAAAGAGATGCAGAAGGTGGCGATCACGGCACCGAGGGAGGACACCACCTTGTCAACCAGGCTGTAGACGCCCGCGACAACGCCGGGCATGTATCTTCCGGAGCGGTATGCCTCATAGTCCACCACATCTGCCAGCATAGAGGTGGTGGCGGTGCTGACCACGACCTTCAGTCCGTTTTGCAGCATCGTCAAAACGATAAAGAGGATCAGCAGGGGGGCAGAGGCAACAATCGGGGTCGTTCCGGCGAAAAGCAGAACAATCACAAAGGCAAGGTTTACATAGATACTGACCTGGCTCCAGAATGCAACGCCCTTGGCGCTGCCGTGCTTTCCGGTGTATTTTCCGCCAAACACCGAGAAAATCAAAGCAGGGAAGATCGCGACCATATTCATAATCGCGCCGATACGCACATTACCGATGATAATTCCGTAGAGAAGCGTGGTGATCACAGACTGACCCGCGATATTCATGGCCAGCTTATCCGAGGTGGCGGCGAAAATGAAACACTGCAGCGCTTTGTTGTTTTTAAGCAGGTCCAGCATATCCTTCCCCTTGATAGACTGGCTTTTTCCCTGGGCGGAAGTGAAATTTTCAGGCTTGTCAATGGGGGAGACGCCAATTATTGCAAGAACGGTAAAGACTGCCGAGAGACCCACGAACAGTACCGCGGTCTTCGAGAGAAGATCCACGGTGTAGTTATCTCCATACTGGGGCAGCAGCACCATAGAGACGATTATGGACAAGACAATTACAATCACATAGTTATAGATTGTAGAGAAAACGCCTACCATGGGGCGCTGCTTCGGATCGTTGGTGATGACCGGGGAGATGAGATTGTTCGCCATGTTATGGAACGTATAGCCGATGTAATACAAAAAATAGAACAGGATGAACACGCCCACAGAGTGCCCCTTGCCGCAGAACCAGCTGTAAAGGCACAGCAGAGAGAAAGCTTCAATGGCCCAGCCGATGATTATAAAAAGGCGGATCTTTCCGAAGCGGGTGTTGACCTTGTCAATCAGCAGGGAAATCAAAGGGTCGGTAATTCCGTCAAACAGGCGGGCGACGGTCATAATCGTGCCGACCAGTAGCATCGTGACCCCGAAGCCCAGGTTGGCGGCATAGCTAACATAGCCAATTGCGGAGAAGAAACAAGCGAGAGAGAGCGCTGAGGTCATCGCAAGCGCAAGTCTTGCGTTGGAGACTCGGCGATACTGAACACCGTCGGTCTCGGTTTGGGTAGGTGCCTTAGATTTCACAGTAGAGTCCTCCTATTCATTTTTCGGGGGGCGGGAGAATCCGTCCGCTGTGTATATCATAAAGTGCACCTTATCAAAAATATATTCCTAATTTTGATTTTCCGTGCCAAAATTAGCCATTATAAAGTATATTGATGAAAAAAAGCACAAAAAAACGAGGATTGAAATATCAACACCCGCGAGAATATCGTAATATATACCGTGTCAAGCTATTTAGGAAAGGATGTGTTGAGAAATATGGCAAATCCGTTTTTACCCCTGGATACCTATATAGCGGACGGGGAACCTCATGTGTTTGGCGACCGAGTGTATCTGTTCGGTTCCCATGATCAAGCCGGCGGTGACACCTACTGTATGCTCAGCTATGAATTCTGGTCCGCCCCGGTGGACAATTTGGAAAGTTGGAGCTGTAAAGGGACATCTTATCCGCGCGGATCAGGACCCGCAGTATGGCGAAAAGCTGAAATATATGTATGCGCCCGATGTGGTGCAGGGCAATGACGGCAGGTTTTATCTCTATTACTGTATGTCTGGCGAAAAAGGCGTGGGCGGCTACGGCCAGCAGATCAGCGTTGCCGTCTGCGATACCCCCGACGGAAACTATGAATATTATGGCTGTGTTCGCAATCCAGACGGCAGCCCCATGTTGAAATTCGTCACCTTTGATCCGGCGCTGATCAATGACAATGGCACCATTCGGCTCTACTATGGCACATGGTATCCGTTCCATGAGCGTGGAAAGCTGTTGGATCCTATTTTCCACAAGGTGGAAAGCAATATGTTTGGCAAAAGTGTGGAGGAAATCCAATCCGATCCGGATGGCGTCATGGGCGCGAATCATGTGGAGCTGGCGGATGATATGCTGACGATTCAATCGCAGCCTATCCATGTTATGCCCAGTCGTGTGAAGGGAACCTCCTTTGAAAAGCATCCTTTCTTTGAGGGAAGCTCAATCCGGAAGCTCGGGAGCACCTATTATTTCATTTATTCCTCTATCAAGGGCCATGAGCTTTGTTATGCCACAAGCGCTTACCCGGACCGAGACTTTACCTACGGCGGAACCATCGTTTCCAATGGCGATGTGGGCTATGAAGGCCGCAAAGATCGGGACAGGCTGAACGCCACGGGTACCAATCACGGCAGTATCGAGTGTATTCGCGGAAAATGGTATGTTTTCTACCACCGCAACACCCATAAAAGCGGTTATTCCCGGCAGGCATGCGCGGAACCTGTTGAGATTCTGCCTGACGGGAGGATTCCTCAAGTGGAAATTACTTCACAGGGTTTTTGCGGGCCATTGGAATCGAACCGCACATATCCGGCGTCTATCTGCTGCAATCTGTATAGCGGAAAAATGCCCCATATCGGAAACGGTGTTTCCAGTGCGAAGATCCCGCATATCACCTGCGAAGACGGACAGCAGATCGTTGTCGCGACCAATAGAGCCCGGATTGTATACAAATACTTTCATCTAGCCGCGGGGGAGTATGTCCTGATTCTGCGTTACAAAACCAGCGGAAGGGCAAAGATAACCGTATTGGGGGAGCATGGAGAAATTCCTACTTTGATCAAACCCTCCCGCACATGGATGGAGATGGAGATCCCATGCCGGTTTCAGTCTGGCATTCAGCCCCTGATTTTGCGTTATCATGGATCCAAGGAACTGAGCATTCAATCCATTTGCCTTCAAAGAAGTTCATCTCACGAAACCGAAGCCAATCATGCCGATTCTTGACTTAAGGCAACACCGCTGGGTGGGGACAGCGGGCTTCGGCGGATCTTTTGCCCCAATCGTGCAGTATGAAAAATGGGAAATACATCCAGTATTCCCGCATTTTCCATTCTTTCGCTTGTGTCAAAATCTCTCGCCGAATCTCCTTGCCCCATTATGCGGTGTTGCCTTAATAAAATTTTTACTGTGAATGCGAAGCTTTCACAGTAAATACCCATGCAATATGCTTGCGCCATAAATCATGAAAGCAGTTCGTGCATGGGGATTTATGTGCATCAGCATCGGTTGCCCCGCCAGGGGCGAGACGCTGGCACTATAATCCATTATTTACTGGGCACCTCTAAAAACTCCCCTTTTGGGTTTTGAACGGATCTTTTGCCCCAACAATGCGTTTTGAAAAGTCCGCAATACACCAAGTATTCCGGACTTCCCAAAACTTTTGTTGGAACAAAATCTCTCGCCCAAAACACCAAAAAGTAGTTTTTAGAGGTTGCCTACTATGAATACGGAGCTTTCATAGTAAAATGGCCTGCCGATTTCGTATCATTCATTTGTATTTCGCTTTCGATACGCAATGGGCGTGCTGCCTACAATATCGTGAAATTCCCGGCTGAAATGGCTGCGGGAGCCGAAGCCCAACTGAGCCGATATGTCTTCAACAGACAGCTTTGTGCTGCTGAGCAGAATTTTGGCCCGTTCCATCCGGGCATATTTCACATAATTCCGGACGGTGAAGCCGGTTTCCTCTTTGAACTTCTTCGTCAGATAGTACATGGCATATCCCGTCCGCTCCGCCAGCACCTCCGCTGTAAGCTTTTGACCCAGATGCATTTCGATATAGTCACAGCACTTCTGGATTTCTCGGCTATACTTTGGGTTGGTCCGGTTGTTATGGACTCTGCGTACAAAATCATCATACATGGACATGGCAAGGGGCTCAAGATCGGAGGGGTTTTCGATCGATTCCACCATCTGAATATAGCTGTCACCCAAACCATAGGCCTCTTCCGGTGACAGCCCTCCCTCCACCGCCGCGCGGCAGACGATGGATACGAACACAATAATGGAAATCTTACTCTTTGCCAGAGCGGTTTTGCCGTTCACGTTGACACCGGTGCTCAGCCGCATAACGTCTGACAAAGCCTGCTTATAATCCAGATCGCCGTTCCGAACGGCTTGCAGAAGGGCCTGTTCCGCCGACCAAACCTGATAACGGTCGTGGGAAGGCTGCTTTTGTGAAATCTCTGGGATTGAGATATTGATCTCCGCGTCGATATCACTGATTTGAAGACGCTCCCCTGTAATGCAGTAGTGGAGCATCAGGACCAAGAGCATCATAACGGTGCACTGCATCAGGGGAATATGCCGGATTGCGTTCCGAAAATGGGTATTCCATTCCGCGCTGATCTTGTCCTTTGAGATTCCCCGAATGCCGCTTTCAATCGCTGCTGCCGAGATGTCATTGTAAAATACCGGCCCCACCGCGTAGATAAACTTTAACGCTCCGTTCTCACGCTCAAAAGCGGCATACCAAACCAGGCCGGGAACGGTTCTCAGCGAAATTGGGCGGCTGTGGCTGCTGCCGTAGTCTACGATGCGCTGTTTACAGCCGAGCAGTTCAAACGCTGTGCCCAAAACCGCTTCGTCGGGGCAGTTGCTTTGTAGCAAATTGCCGCCGGAGTCTAATTTCCAGAGGTAGATGTTGCCGCAGCATAACAACAGGTCTTTGAATTCCTCTACACCCATGCGTTTCTCCAAATCTTTAAATGGTTCCTGTATCATCATCTGCACCACTACTGTTTTGATAAGGATATTTTATCATACCGGAAACCCTTTGGATATTGCCAATTTATACAAACGTTCAGGAGGAAAGTTTATGCGCACAATTGTTTCATTCAATGAGGGCTGGCTTTTTACCAAGCAGGGAAAGGACGAACCCGTCACCCTGCCCCACACCTGGAACGCAGTAGACGGCCAGGACGGCGGCGACGATTACTACCGGGGCACCTGCCGTTACACCAAGCAGTTCCCCAAGCCTGCGCTAAATCCCGGCGAGGAAGCCTGGCTGGAATTCAAGGGCGCAGCCTATACGGCGGACGTCTCGGTCAACGGGGAAGCCCTCTGCCACCACGAGGGCGGCTTCAGCACCTTCCGGATCAAGCTTCCGGAATTAAAGGACGAAAACACCGTTGAGGTTCGGGTGGACAACTCCAGCAACGACCGGGTCTATCCCCAGAAGGCGGACTTCACCTTCTACGGCGGACTGTACCGGGATGTGAACCTGATCATCGTTCCTGCCTCCCACTTTGAACTGGGCTACTGTGGCACCTCAGGCATCAAGGTCACCCCCCATTGTAAACCTGGAAACGAAATCCGCAGCCCTCACCGTGGAAACCTGGCAGAACGGGGAAGAAGTGACCGTCACCGTGGACGGGCAGAGCAAAACCGTCCCCAGCGTGGATGGTTACGCCAAGGCGGAATTCACCATTGAGAATGTCCATCTGTGGGACGGTGTGGACGATCCCTACCTGTACACCGCCACGGCCACCCTGCCCAGCGGCGACCGCGTCTCCACCCGCTTTGGCTGCCGGAACTACAAGATCGATCCGCAAAAGGGCTTCATTCTGAACGGCCGAAGCTACCCCCTCCGGGGTGGCGCCCGGCACCAGGACTGCAAGGGCGTGGGCAACGCTTTGACCCGCGAGCACCACAAGCAGGATATGGAGATCATCCGGGAGCTGGGGGCCAACACCCTGCGCCTGGCCCACTACCAGCATGCCCAGGAATTTTACGACCTGTGCGACGAAAACGGCATCATCGTCTGGGCCGAGATCCCCTATATCACCATGCACATGAAAAACGGCCGGGCCAACACTCTTTCCCAAATGGAAGAGCTGATCGTCCAGTGCTATAACCACCCGTCCATCGCCGTCTGGGGCCTGAGCAACGAAATCACCGCCGCCAGCCCCGTCAATGATTCCCTGATAGAAAACCACCGGGCGCTGAATGATCTGTGCCACAAGCTGGACCCCACCCGTCCCACCACCATGGCAAATGTATTCATGCTGGACATCGACAGTCCTCTTCTGGAGATTCCGGATGTGAACAGCTACAACCTGTATTTTGGCTGGTATGTAGGCGACCTGGAGCAGAACGATGAATTCTTTGACGAGTACCACGCCAAGTTCCCAAACCGGTGCATCGGCCTGAGCGAGTACGGCGCAGACGCCAACCCTCAGTACCAGTCTCTTGCTCCCGAAAAGGGCGACTATACCGAGAGCTACCAGTGCGTCTACCATGAGCACATGCTGGAGATGATCGAGCAGCGTCCTTGGATGTGGGCCACCCATGTATGGAACATCTTCGACTTTGCTGCCGACGGACGGGACGAGGGCGGCAAGCACGGCGAAAATCAGAAGGGCCTTGTCACCATCGACCGCCAAACCAAGAAGGACGCCTTCTACCTGTACAAAGCCTACTGGAACAAGACCGATCCCTTTGTTCACGTCGCGGGCGGACGGTATGTGGACCGGGCCGAGGATATAACCGAAGTTACAGTCTATTCCAATCAGAAAACCGTCACCCTGAGCGTGGACGGACGGCCCTTTGAGACTCAGACCGGAAAGCATGTGTTTAAGTTCAAGGTCCCCATCTCTGGGGAGCACTCCATCCATGCAACCGCCGGGGACTGTCACAGTGCGATCTGGGTTCGAAAGGTATCCCAGCCCAATCCGGAGTACCGTTTCCGGAAAACCGCTCCTGTAATCAACTGGTTTGACAAGGAGGATATCGTCCCTGATTGTTACTCCATTGCCGACAAGCTGTCGGACATCCGTAAGCACCCGGAGGCGGGTGCGGTCATCGATCAGCTGATTACAAAGGCCGCTTCTGCCCGGGGCGAAGTGGCGGGCACGGTAAAGGATAATCCCGCCTTGCAGCGTATGATGGGGAGAATCACGCTGGTCTCCCTGCTCAAGCAGATAGGCGCCGATGAATCAGCCATGAAGCAGCTCAACCGCATTCTGCAAAGATACAAGAAGGTATGATGGCGCAATATGCGGTATGAACGGAATAAGAGGGAAAGTAAAACAGGGATCCATTATGGGCAATGAATCCTTGTTCCGGGACAAACCGGTATGGAAGACAAGCTCTGACTCATTACCCATATATAATTTCAAAAAATGGAGAGATTCAATATGCCGCAAATTCTGATCACGATTCTTGTCACCTTTTTTGCCGGAATGGGCGCCGGGCTGGGAACCGGCTTTGCCGGTATGAGCGCGGCGGCGGTAATCAGCCCTATGCTCATCACCTTTTTGGATATGGAACCCTATATGGCCGTGGGTATCGCCCTTTCCTCGGACGTACTGGCCAGCGCCGTCTCCGCCTATACCTATGGAAAAAACAAAAATCTGGACGTCAAAAACGGTCTGATCATGATGCTTACCGTAATGCTGTTTACTGTGGTGGGAAGCTGGCTGTCCAGTCTGGTTCCCTCTCAAGCCATGGGCAGCTTCTCCGTATTTATGACCTTCCTGCTGGGCGTCAAATTCATTGTCCGTCCGGTGATGACCACCAAGGAGGATATGTCCAAGGCATCCCCCGCCAAGCGGGCGGTGCAAAGCGTGCTGTGCGGTATCCTCATCGGCCTGATCTGCGGATTTGTTGGAGCCGGAGGCGGAATGATGATGCTGCTAATTTTGATAAGCGTCCTGGGCTACGAGCTGAAGACTGCCGTCGGCACCAGTGTATTCATCATGACCTTTACCGCCCTAACCGGGGCCGTCTCCCATTTTGCCATCGGCGGGATGCCGGATCTCACGGTCCTGGTCCTGTGCGTCGTCTTTACCCTGCTCTGGGCCCGGATTGCCGCGAAATTTGCCAACAAGGCCTCCGCCAAAACACTGAACCGGGCTACCGGCATTGTGCTGGTCATTCTCGGCCTTGCAATTTTCTTGTTCTCCCAGCTCAGCTGACTTTTTCCATATCTTTCTTAGGAGGATCAATCTATGAACACAATTCAGGTCACCACCCCCTGCGGTGTGGTGGAAGGTTTTCAGGAAGATGGCGTAAACTGCTTTTTGGGTATTCCATATGCTACCGCCAAGCGTTTTGAATATCCGCAGCCGGTCATCTCATGGAAAGGCATCTGTGATGCAAAAAAATATGGGCCTGCCCCGATTCAGCAACGCGCCTATGTCCAGGTGGATGCCAGTGACCCCCAAAACCATTATGAGCATGAATTTTATCAAAATTTCCAGTCTGAATATTCCGAGGATTGCCTGAACCTGAACATTTGGACACCGGAGAACCCGCTGAACTGCCCGGTGTTGGTGATCATCTATGGCGGCGGTTTGGTTACGGGGCAGAATAACTCGCCGGAATGCAACGGATCATTCTTGGCCAAGCACGGAATCATAACCGTTGCCATGAATTACCGGGTGAACATTTTCGGCTTCATTGCCATGAAGGAGCTTGAGGATGAGAACGGAAAGAGCGGTAACTATGGCTACTATGACCAGCAGGCGGCCATTGCCTGGGTGCGGCACAACATCCAAAGCTTTGGCGGTGATGTGAACAATATGACGCTGATTGGCCAGAGTGCAGGCGCGACCAGCTGTGAGACCCAGATCAAATCCCCGCTGAATAAAGGCATATTCAAGCAGGCGATTATCCAGAGCAGCGCGGGCCTGGCTAGTTTCATCAAGCAGAAACCCGATAACACCAAGGAGTACGCCAAGTGGCGTCAAGTGTATGAGAGGACCGGATGTAAATCCATTGAGGAATTCAAGCAGCTGCCTGCCAAAACACTGTACGATGCTTTTGCGGAGGTTTCGGCCAAGTCGTCTATCGGTTTCTGCAATGCTGTATATGACGAGAATTTTACCAGCGGGATTAAAAATCAGCCCTGCCCGGTCAAGATCATGTGTTCAGTCACATCCGAGGATGTCATGCCGTTTTTGCTTTATTGGATGTGTGGCTTTTTAGCAAAATCCCAGCGCAAGCTCGGCGTGGATACCTATACCTACTATTTCCGCAGGCAGCTGCCCGGCGATACAAAGGGAGCCTGGCATGGCAGCGATCTGATTTACCTATATGGATGGCTGTCCCATTCCTGGAGGCCGTTTGGGAAAGAGGATTACATGCTGCAGGAGAATATATTGGCGTATCTGATCAACTTTATCAAGACAGGGAATCCAAATGGAGAAGGCCTTGCGGAATGGACGCCTTATAACAAATCCAAAAAGTTTATGGTGTTTGATGAAAACCCAACTCGCATGGGGAAACCTGAACGGCTTCGCCTGCTGAAAAACACACTGCATCCCAATGGCCTCGGCATGTGATTTGGAAAGGCTCCTGCTTTTTTCTTTATTAAGGGCTTACCGCATGGACTCCTTACAGCAAATCCAAGAAGTTTATGATATTTATAACACACCTTAGAAAACATATAGAATAAAAAATAACTGCTATGCGGGAATTTTAGGCCTGCATGGCAGTTATTGCTTCAATAGGTTCCCGGGAATAATAACGTTTCTTCTGCTGTGTAGGATGCACTGGGATGTATGATGCAAAAGCAGACGTGCCATCGGTACAGACTGTAAAGAAGTGGGAAGTCTGATACTGAAAATCGATTCTCTCCCAGCCGATAAAGGAGCAACGTTCTCCATAGAAGAAATTAGCCTTATGCGAATCACTATTTACGCAAAATTCATGAGGTAGATTACGCAGAAAAAGACTGCAACAATTGTTGCAGTCTTTTTGGTTAGACATCGGGATTTGCCGTTTGGTCTATGCCTTTTCCTCAGATTACCTCCAATTCAAGCGTTTTGGCCGACAGGCCTTTTGCTTTCACCGTGACCGTAATCTTTCCGGGGGCATCGCCGCCGCGGACCACGGCCAATGCCTTGCCGTAGTAGGTCGTGTGGGTATCGGAGAAAAAGTTTTCCCCCATGTTAGGACGTGCAGAACCAAGGGCCAGCAGCGTTCCGGCACCGTCAACCTCCACCGTGACCGCAGTATCCTCAGAAGATTTTGTGATGCCATCCGCCCCCGTCAGGTCAATGCTGATGTAGGCCAAATCCTGCGTTTTTGCCTGCAAGGTGCTCCGGTCGGCCACCACACGCAGTTCGGCAGGTCCTACAGCTGTCTTCATGGAAGTGCGGCTCTGTTCTTTTCCCTCGCCATCGTAGCTGATTGCGGTGATGGTACCGGGCTCATAGACAACGCGTTTAAAGACAGCCTTGTATTCCTTCGTCTTTTTTCTGCCATAGGAATGCCCGTTGACAATGAGCTCCGCCGTTTCGCCGTCAGAGTAGACCGTGACCTTGGTTTTTTTGCCTTCACAGCCGGCCCAGGACCAGCTTGCCACTGCGTCTGTGTCACGCCACATGGATTCGGAGCCGGTCTCCCCTGCGTGGGTATACGGTTCTACGCCGATGCCGGGGGTATGGTCCAGCCCCCAGATCAGCCGATTCCACTGTACCTCGGGGCGAAGCTTTCCGCAAATGTCGATCACGCCGCAGCCGGCGGAGATGATGGGCGCGTCCTGACCGGGATTTTTGAAGCTTTTGTAACGGACGGTACCGATGCCCGCCTCTCCCAGATAATCCCAGCCCGTCCACATAAAGTCGCCGATGACATAGGGGAATTTTTTCACCAGTTGCCAGTTATGATACAGGTTCTTGGGCAGGGTCTCGGACCCGACAATGACGCGGTCGGGATGGAGCGTACCGTCCTTCTCGTATCGGGACGCGGCGTAGTTGTAACCGCCAATATCCAGATAAGAGAAGCTCACCTTTGTGGCATCGTCCGCGGCAGGTTTGGCGGCCATTTTTTCAATCATACCCCCCGCCAGGTTCATCAGCATGTTGAAGAAGGCGCTGGTGGGAACGTTGTCCATCGTCTGACTGCCGTTTTGATTCTCTTTCCCGTTCTTTTTGTTGCCGTATATGCCGCCGCCCTTGGCCGACATACTGCACAGCATCAGGTTGACCCCCATCGTCACTGCTTTGTCCGGGTCCAGCTTTCGTGCCAGGACTGCCAATTTTTTACAGTACTCCTGTCCTTCGGGCATAGCCAGTTCGGAGATTTCATTTCCGATAGAGTTCATGACCACACTGGGATGATTGTAGTTTTTGATGACCATAGCTGTGAGATCCTGCTGCCACCATGCGCGAAAATCCCGGTCCGCATAGTCGTAGGGGTTTTTATGTACCAGCCAGTTGTCGCAGAATTCATCCATGACATAAAGACCCAGCCGGTCACAGGCATCTAACAGCGCCTTGGAGGCAGGGTTGTGGGCGGAACGTATCGCGTTGAAACCGGCCTCCTTGAGTAGACGGACACGGCGGAACTCGGCATCCTCAAAAGAGCAGGCGCCCAGAATACCATTGTCGTGGTGGACGCAGGCGCCACGGAACAGCGTTTTCTTGCCGTTTACAAAAAATCCTCTGGTGCTCCAGCTAAGGGTACGGAATCCAAACCAGGCGTCCGCCTCATCCACCATCTCACCATTTTTCAGCAGTTCCGCTCTGCATTGGTACAGTTCGGGATGTTCCGCGTCCCAAAGCCGCGGCTGGGAAACGGGAATGTCCGCCGACGCAGTGCCTTCCTTGACCGCAGTTTCGGCCTGCGCTACCACCTTTTCACCATCCAGAACAGAGACTCTGACCGTATCACCACCGGTGACCGAAACTTTCACATGGGCCGCCTCGTTTCCGGAGGTGGAGACGAGCAGTCCATCCGGGCGGATATGACTCTTATCCCCCAGGAAGAGGTTTACGTTGCGATAAATTCCGCTGCCGGAATACCAACGGGAATTGGGTACCGACGAGTTGTCCGCAATCACTTTGATTTCATTTTCTTCGCCATACTTCAGTTGTGGGTCCAGCACCACAAAGAAGTTGGTATACCCGTACCGCTGTTCAGCCACAAGCGCATCGTTCACGAACACCTGTGCGTTTTGATAAACTGCCTCAAATTCCAGCACAGCGGACTGTGTCCGCCACGTTTCAGGCACAAGAAACCGTTTGACGTAGACATAGGCCCCGCCGGGAAAGTATCCGCATGCTCCCGCTGTTGCCGCATCCTTCGAGCGTTTCTCGTACAGCATGGCATCGTGGGGAAGTGTGACCGGCTGCATAGACGGTTCCTTTCCCACGGCGCCAAATAGCCAACCTCGGTTAAAATCTTTCTTTTTCACTTTCCTGCTCTCCTTAAATATGCGCGAACGCTTCGCTGTTTGTGCAATATACGATATCGTTTCGGCCTGCGATCGATTCAAAAAGCCGCTCCAAAGCATACCAACTGGCGTTTCCCTTGTCGTAGTCCATTTCATAACTGTGTGCCCACAGGAACAACAGCAGATCCTTTTCTCCGGGTTCCTCACATTTGAAACGCTCCACCAGCTTCACGGCATTTTTCAGAATCAGCGAGGAGGAAGGCCGAAAGTTCATCGGATTATCCGGGAACGCAAAGCCGCCGGAGGGAAAGACCACTCTGGCATACTGATACCCCTGCGCCTTCAGATACGTCTGAACAGCCGGCGAGGTTGACCCCTGCGCATAGGCGTGCCCCACGACCGTGGTGCCGAAGATTTTTTCCAGCGCGGCCTTGTCCGCATCCACCGATGCGCGCATTTCATCCTCGCTGACAGCCCCCAGCGGTTCATGCCGGAAGCCATGGGTGGCAATCTCCATTCCCTCATAGACCTGGCACACCTCGTCCGGTGGGATTCGGTTGTGCTGCACATAGGAAAATGGCCACTTGTGCTTTACGCCTTCGGGGCAATCCTGAAAAGAGAAGGTTCCAAGCCCCTTCACCTCGCCGCGAGTGCCAAGCAGGCCGGCATTGAGGTTGAAGGTTCCTTTGAGCCCGTATTGCCTCATGAGTTGGATCACCCGTTTGTCCTGCTCCAGTCCATCATCAAAGCTGAGCGTGAAATACTTTTTCCCCATGCCTACGCCTCCCCTGTCAGCTTTTGCAAATCATACGCCTGCGCCAGCAGCATTCCTCCGGCCTGATTCGGGTGCAGGTGATCCCCCTGGTGATAACGCTCGTCGGTGAACGAAGGATTCTTCGGATCGCGCAGCAGTGCATCCGCATCAACCATATAATCGAACAGCGCGCTATCTCGGATCCATTCATTGATGCGGACTCTCAGCGCCTCCATCTCCGGGGTATACCCTTTTTTCACAAAACCGCTGCGGGGCGGAAGCGTCTGGGCAATCACCCGGACACCGGCCTTATGAAGCCGATCCACAATATCGGTTACGGCAGAACCATATTGTTCCAGCGAGATGACCGCCCCTGTCTTTTGGGAATAGTAGGCCACATCATTGACCCCCAACGCCAAAATCACGCCGCAGAGTTCTGAAAAGCGGAGTACATCGCGCTCAAAGCGGGACACCCCTTTTTCCCCGTAGGAAACGCCCATCAGACCCGGGATATCATAAAGCAGACAATTCCCGCCGATTCCGGCGTTCATCAGTGCGTAGTCACCGCCATACGCATCGAACAGACGCCTTTGCAACGGTTTTACCCAGCGGTTCATAGCCGTTATACTGTCCCCGAACGCCACGATGATTTTGGAAGGCTGACCGGTAAACACCTCGATCTGATCCATCCCGGGAATTGCTTCATAAAGGCCGTACTGTTCCATATATCTTTCCCGCCGGGGTGGGGGCAGCTCGCTGTCCGTCGTATGATTTCCCGGGTAGCTTACCGCATTTTCCTCGATCATATTGCTGTCCATGACCTTGGATGCATAGTAGAGTCTGATTTCCAGCTCTTCCCCCATCGTCACTGGGAGCGTCAACGCATCCGAATAGCAGCTTTCCCCCGCGGGAACCGTGAAAACACAGCTGCCGTCCCGCGTGACGGTATGCATCTCTCCCTGTGCCCACACGGTCAGTCCCCCAATGGTGTAGGGTTTCTTTCCATAGTGGTTGGAGAAACGGATCCGAAGTTTCTCGCCCGAAACCTGGGATATAACAGAATACACCACTGTTTTTTTCTTGCCCGCCAAAAAGCCCATCGCGAAGGCAGGGGCCGCGGCTTGGTGCCAGATTGGTGTCCAGTCCATCATTATCCTCCTTTATGCCAACGTAATACTCAAGATGTCAAGCGTTCCCTTTCCCTTATACCGGAAATACAGCGGGCAGGAATCCAGGGGGCGCCCGCTCTCCAACGCCAGACGTCTGGCGTCGAATTTTACTCCGGCGGTTGTCCAGTCGGCCGTCCCGGCAAGGGGAATGGATGCTATGACAGGATCTTTTTCCCCGGGTAAGAGTTCCAGCACGCCGCCTGCGCCGCGAACCGTTACAGCAATGTGGGTGCTTTCAGTCAGATCAAAATATCGGAAACCGGCAATACTGCCATTCTTCATTTTGGAAATATACGCCTTTGGTGCCGCCTTCTCTGTCTCTATGGTCACTTCCCGTTCCGCTGGCTCCGGCGGCTCGTAGTCCGGACCATCCTGGGTGATTTCGGGTCCGTCCATCGGGTTGCGCAGACCAAACATTCCGGCATGGTGCAGGACGCAGGCAATGTAGGCCGGATAGGTCCCGGTTCCCTTCAAAGGGCCGCCATTCAATCCGCAGCTCGTGGACTCCACCATGCGGATGGTCCCGTCCTCACGGATCTCAATGGGCTCAGCTACCGCCTGCCGGTTTCGTTTGGCGCCATTGGTCGTTCGGTGGTCAAATATATACCATTGCCCGTGTACGCATACCATACCGCCGTGGCTGTTTCCCATCGGATATGCCGCATTCATGAGCTTTCTGCCTTCCAGACCGATATCACTTGAGGAATGGATCGGTCCCTTGTGGATAAATCCCTTGTCGGGGAACAGGCTCATCGCGTAATTGAGACCGGTGATGTCCGTGGCCGGATAGACCAGATAATACCACTCACCGATGTGACGGATAGAGGGTCCTTCCCAATAGTTCGGCTTCTTGGGATTAAAATCCGCCGGCATGATGATGGTTGGTTCGCTGATGATGGTCAGCATATCAGAGCTGAGTTCCATCACAAACAGCCCCTTGATCTCGTGGCCGAATTGTCCATTGGATTTCTGCCCGCTGCCCACGTAGAGAAACACCCGCCCGTCATCATCCACCAGAACGGCTGGGTCAAACATAAACCAATCCTCCGGCTTTGAGCCGTAGACTCGCCCGTCCGGGAAGTGAACATCGCCCAAATATTGGTATTTTCCCGCAGGTTTGTCACACACAGCGACCGATGTGATCGATGTATTGGCCACCGAATAGTAAAGGTAGTACCGTCCGTCTGTGCCGCGCACCACATCCGGTGCATAGTAGGACAGGTTCTCTTTATTCCACGGCGTATCTTGCTTTTTGAAGATTACGCCTTCATACCGCCAGTCGGAAAGATCCTCTACCGGGGTCGACCAGCATACGTAATCGCCCTCACAGTATTCCTTGGCACCAAAAAGATCATGGCTCCCATAAATGTACAGCCGCTGACCAAACACCTTCGGTTCAGCATCCGGGATGTATTCCCAACTGGGAAGATAGGGGTTATAGCATTGCCGCTTCACAGATACTTCCTCCTTCAAAAATACTCAATTTCATGTTATACTATACTCAATTCCATGCTATACTGCCATAAAAAGGGGGGATGCTCGCATGGAACATCTGTTTTTTGACAGCATTGATGAAATGCGGAACCAGACCGGCAGCCATGGTCCGAACTATCTTCGCAACCATACGGCCGAACGGGACTATTTTTCTCCGTTGTCCATTGTAACCAGCATCCAGAAGCCTCAGGAGTATCTGTTTTCCAACTATATGGATGCATGGTCCTTTTGCGTTCACACCCCGAACAAACACGAATTCTTTCATGAGACCTACATGCACAAACATAATTTTTTTGAGCTGATGTATGTGCAGCGGGGTCAAGTCCGGGTGATGATCGAGGGGGCCGAGACCACCTATACGCAAGGGAACCTTTGTCTCCTCAATCGAAACACCATGCATCGCGAAACAGATATGTCGAATGCGGATATCGTTTACATCGGCATCGATGCCTCTCTGCTGACACAGTGGCCCAAATCATTTCCGCCGCCCTTTCAGTACAAAAGCATTCTCAATCAGTTTTTCAGCGACAATCTGTCGGAACGTGCCGACTATAAAAAGGACTATCTGGACTTTACCCTTTTAGGAGCAGATACGATCCCGCAGCTCACCCAGGAATTGATTCGCGCCTTTACGGTCAAGCGGATCGGATACCAGTTTGACGTTTATTCCTCTCTGCTCCGGCTGTTTGCCGCCTTGGAGAATCCTGACATATACAAAGCAACACACATTTCGCTGAGGAACAGTCAAGAACTGCTGACGGCGGAACAGGTCAAGAAACTGATTGAAACTCACCACGGGGCTATCCAGCGGACCAATCTGGCGGAGGCACTTAACTACTCCTGCGAGCATATATCTCGCATCATCAAGACAAACACCGGATACACTCTGAAAGCGTACTGTCAAAAGGTACAGATGGCCGAGGCGGCGCGGCTTCTGAGAAACACAGAGCTGCCGGTCTGCCAGATTGCGGCATCCATGGGCTATGAGAACAGAACGCAATTCTACAAAGTGTTTCGGCGCGAGTACGGCCTCACCCCATTGGAATACCGCCGCCATATTGCGGAGGAATGATCCTTACCCGGCATTGCGGCGATCCAGACATTCCCGGATTTTTCGGCGCTCATCGTCCTTGATCGGGTATGTCCGCAGGATCAAAGCCGACAATGCGCCGAGGATGGCAGGAACAAGACCCATGATAACGATAAACCAATTGAGCATGGTCGGAATCTGCGACAGTTCCCCCATGTATTCGGAGGTGACGGGATCCACGTTGTAGCCGATTGACATGAGCACAGCGCCAATAATTGCAGCCGAAAGCGCTGCCTGGGCTTTGACAATGAAACCGCCGACAACCATTGTCAAGGCAGAACGATCCTTGCCGGTTTTATAAATGTTGTAGTCCATAATCTCCATTTCCACCATGGATTGCGGGACAAAGTCAGTTCCCACCCCCACTGCCATGATGAACAGGGTGACGAAGAACAGCGCAGGAACCTTCGTAAGCAGACCCGCCATCTGGGTAGTAAACAGGACCACCCCGCCGACAGACTGCACAACCAGAAGGAAACAAGTCATTCTGATCGGGTTGTTCTTAAAGAGCTTCAAGAGCGGACGACCAATAACTGCACCAACCAGCAGCGGTATGAGCATCATCATGGAAGAAATGCCGTTGAGGACACCATACTGCTCCATGTTTGTGACGCCGGTGGTCAAATCCGTGCAGAATCCCCATTTTATGTAATACGCAGGCGTGGCAAAAATAAGGGACCAGATAAAACCGGAAAAGATGCCTTTCAAATAGTAGACCACCATCGGCTTGTTCTCTTTGAACAGAAGAAAGAAGTCCTTAAACTTTACCGGCTCTGCCTCTTCTTCCTGCACACTGTGCTTTTCCTTGACAAGGAACCAGCCAATAAGGGAGAGCACCATCGCTGCACCAACAATACCGGTGATCAGGATGGCAAATGAGTCGTGATAGTTGCCCACATGTTCGTTGACCGCAACCAGCACAGCCGTAAAGGCGGACGTAACGACGCCCAGAATCATGGTCCAAACCCGCGGTCCGATAAGCAGCTTGGAACGTTCGTTGGGATCATTGGTCATCGTTCGGAACAAAAGATTATCCTTATAAAAGGATGTTCCCACATCAAACAAAAAGTAGAAAACGATAACCCACACAACAACCAGTACGGGCTTGGACGCCAACTCGGACGGGAACGAGTAGAGGCATACACAGCCAATGCCGGTCAGCAGTATGCTGAGGAGAAAAAAGGGTTTGTACTTTCCGATTTTGGTTCGTTTTCCGCGATCCATCAAAAATCCCTGAATGGGATCATCCACGGCATCAAAGATCCGCGCAAACAGAAGAAGCGATGTTGCCAAGGTCGCCCCCATAGCGCCCAGCCCGGCGTAGTCGGTCATATACTGCATAAACATACTGGACATAAACACGGTACACAGACCATTTACCGTAGACAGCGCCGTTGCGCCGAAACAGTCTCGCAGCGTAATTGCGTCCGGATTTTTCACACGGACAGACTTGAGCATTATTATCCTCCTTGTCATTTCATCAGTTATTCTCAACCAACAAAGCCCGAATTCGTGCAATTCCAACAATTCAATGATAGATTATTCCTTTGTATTCCACAATGACAAAAGGTCGCCCTTTTTCAATTTATTGTATCATTTTGTTTCTTTGCACCGAAGCGAGAAAGAAGAATCACATTTTGTTACAACGTGGTATGTACCTTTCACAAAAATGGTCCACTGCACCGTTTTGCCCGCCGCACGCAGGGCGGCGAGACCTTACGGGTTATGCGTATTGTATGACATCGCCACACGTGTATCAGAAATTTGCAGTCTTCGCATAGAAGATATCCGATTTGAGAACCCGCCACACATTCGCATAATGGGGAACGGAATGAAAGTGCGGGCAGTTCCCATTTTGCCAGCAACTGCAAAAAACGGAAAAACCCCGCAGCCAATGGGAAATTGGCTGCGGGGAAATTGAAACATTCTGAAAACGGCAGGATTTATTCTGTTTTTCTCAAAAAAATTGCCCCTTCTCCTGCCAAATTCCAGAAAGCGGCAGGGAAAGTGGGCATCAAGTTGGGGAAACCGCCCTAAAATGGTTTGACAACACTGTAAAACCGCGTCCCAAAATTGTGTGGTGAAACTGCCAATTTTCGACGATACAGCAAAGAAAAAGCCTGCGACATCTTTTTTGTCACAGGCTTATGGTGCGACCGGGAGGATTCGAACCTCTGGCCTTCCGGGTCGGAGAACTATGACGCAGCGCGTAATTTGATGATATGCCGCACTTTTTTGTTGGTTTTGCACTGCCACGGCACACCTATCACAAGCAATATAAAACAATGTGCCAACGATAAAAACTGACCACCGGCAGCAAAAATCACTGCCGGTGGTCAGTTGGTGGTCAACTATTGTGCCGTACAAACCATTTCGTGAATCAGCGTTCGCAAAAATCATCTGAACAGGCAACCGCTTTTTTGCTTCTACCCGCCCCCTCAATTGTGAAATCTTACAATGGCAGCGCAGAAAATACAATACAGAAGGCGGGCTGCTGTTTATACTGAGGGTAGCAAATCAAAAAGCAGGAGGAAACGGTATGCGTGCAAAATTGTGTGGATTGCAAAGTATTCCCCAAGTGGTGGCGGATATGACGCTGGAGGAAAAGCTGGATATGGTCGGCTGTTATCGGGCCTGTCACACGCGCCCCATCCCGGATATGGATATTCCGGCCATTTATCTGATGGACGGCGCAACCGGTCTGAACGGCAGTCACGTTGTGCTGGACTATCTGACGGATCCTTGCCGTGCAGATGATCCCAGAACGGCCTATGCCACACCCGAGATGATAGCACTGAACCGTGTGGATCTTAAACAGGCGGCAGAAACCTATAAAAACGATGCCTTGATGAGTGGACTTGTGCAGCAGGCAGAAAAATATCGCCCCGGTGGGCGGCAGCATATCAGCTTCCCGTCCGGTATCAATATCGGTGCGGCATTTGACCCTGCAGGTGCAGAAAAAATCGGTAAAGCGGTCGGACAGGAACTGCGAAATGCAGGTGTAGATGTCTGCTTTGGCCCGAATGTGGATATTGCGAGGGATCCTCTGGGTGGGCGCAACTACGAAATGTACGGCGAGGACCCGGAACTTGTGGCACAGACTGCCGCGGCGTTTGTGCGTGGTATGCAGAGTGCGGGAATTTCTGCCTGTGCCAAGCATTTCCTTGCCAATAATCAGGAAACAAACCGCAATACAACCTGTTCGTATTTGTCCAAACGGGCGATGATGGAGCTTTACGCCCGTGGCTTTGCGGCAGCTATCGAGGAGGGACACGTCCGCTGTATTATGAGTGCCTATAATGCAGTGAACGGCGAGTTTACCTCCTACAGCAAAAAGCTGTTGACGGATTTGCTGCGAGGAGAATTGCACTTTGATGGGGCGATTGTAAGTGACTGGGGCGCAGCCGGGCAGGACAAAGCCGGTACGCTGGCGGCCGGTATGGATTTGATTCAGCCGGGTCCAAACGATATGGCAGCTTGCAAACAAGCCGTAATAGAGGGGATACTGCCTGAAGAAACGCTGGATGACCGCGTTGCCCATATTTTGCAGCTGATTGTAGAAATTAAAGAGAATCAACGCAGAATCGAAGCTGAATATGATGCGGATGCCATTTTGAAAACCGCTTGCGAAACGATTGAAAATGGTGCGGTATTGCTCAAAAATGAAAACGACACACTGCCGTTGGCCGAGGATGCAAGAACGGTATTCTGGGGTGCGCGCAGCTGCGATACACTGGAATGTGGTTCCGGTTCTACAGCAGTAGAAACCGACCTGCACAGCAATGTGCTGGAGGAATACAGAAAACTGCGCGGCACGGCGTATTTTGAGGAGTGGGCCGATGCTGACACGCTGGTGTACACAGCAGCGGCTCCCGCCGGTGAAAATGTAGACCGGGAATGTATGGCGGTAGAAGAGCAAGACAGAAACCGCATGACCGGGGTGCTGAAACAGGCAAAAGAAAAGGGACTGAAAACCGTAGTGCTGCTGAACATCTCCGGCCCGGTAGAGTTGGGGGACTGGCTGCCATACGCTGATGCGATTCTTTGTATCTTTATTCCGGGCTGTATGGGCGGTGTGGCTGCAGCAAGGCTGCTGACCGGGCAGGCAGAGCCGGGAGGCCGGCTGCCGGTTACGTTCCCCCTGCGCTATGAAGATACCCCTGCTTACCCGAATTTCCCCGGGGAGGGCAATGACGCTTACTACGGAGAAGGCGTTTTCGTTGGGTATCGCAGTTACACAAAGCGCAAGCTGGCCGTACAATATCCCTTTGGGCACGGCTTGAGCTATACGCAATTCTCGGTGGAGCTATGCGAAAAAGAGCTCCACTGGAACTTGAAAGAGCAGGACACTTTGTATGTGCCTGTCAAGGTCAAGAACATCGGCAGCCGCGCGGGCAGCCAAGTAGTACAGCTGTATTGCCACGAGGAAAAGCCGCATATGCTGCGCCCGGTGCGGGAGCTGGTCGGCTATGCAAAGGTTTCGCTGAACCCTGCGGAGGAAACCATCGTCCGTGTGCCGGTCAGCAAAAAGGCGCTGCGGTGCTATGATGCAATGAAGGACAAATGGGTGCAGCCGATTGGTGCACACACGCTGTATCTGGCACTGTCGGCAGAAAACATTCTGGAATCGGCAGCGCTGACAATCGAGGGAAAAAATCCTTATCCACTCAGCGGAGAGAGCACCATCGGTGAAATTCTGGAAAATCCGGCGGCGAAGGAGCTGGTCAACCAGTTCACCAACGGAATGTTTACCTCGCTGCCCAAAGAGACACTGGATTTTATGGTGTACCGCAAGCTGAATGATATTCTTTCAATGGGTATGATTCAGGTAATCCCGGATACGGTAAAGCTGCACGCAATCCTGCAGGGGCTGTATGCACAGCTTGCAGAGCTTTAAACGAAAAGGGGACAACAATGAGCTTTCCGAAAAATTTCCTTTGGGGTGCGGCCAGTGCCGCTTACCAGATTGAGGGTGCCTATGACGAGGATGGAAAGGTACCGGGCATCTGGGATGCTTTGAGCGCCGGACACGTAAAGCACGGCGAGAACGGCAACATTGCCTGTGACCACTACCACCATTACAAGGAGGATGTTGCCCTGCTGAAAAAGCTGGGTGTCAAGGCCTATCGGCTTTCTGTCAGCTGGCCGCGGGTAATGTCGGGGCCGGACACGGTAAACCCCAAGGGGCTGGAATTTTACAGCAAGCTGGTGGATGAGCTGAAGGCTGCCGGGATTGAACCGATGGTTACGATATTCCACTGGAATCTGCCGATGTGGGCGTACGAAAAGGGCGGCTGGTACAGCGAGGAAATCAGCGATGATTTTGCAAACTATGTTCGCGTGCTTTCTGACGCCCTGTCTGACCGAGTGCGCTATTGGTTTACCGTCAACGAGCCGGCAAGCTTTGTCGGCAACGGCTATTTTACCGGGATGCACGCGCCGTTTGAAAGCCTGATGCAGGCACAGCCCGCCGAGATGATGACAAAGCTGGCGGCGCTGACAAAAAATGTCCTGCTGGCGCACGGCAAGGCGGTCCGCGTACTGCGCAGCCGTGCCAAGCAGAGCCCGCAGATTGGTATGGCGCTGAACGGCAGCGTCTATCTGCCGCAATCGGAATCGACTGCGGATGTGGAAGCCGCGCGGGCGCTGACCTTCCCGGAGCAGGCATTCTTCCCACATTTCAACTGGTGGGCAGATCCGGCCGTGCTGGGGCGCGTTCCTGCGGTGCTACAACCGTTTTTCACCGCGGAAGAATTGAAAATAGCCTGCCAGCCGCTGGATTTCTTTGGTTTTAACTGCTACAATTCGTCCGACTATGACGAGTATACGGGACCCAACCCGGCAGTGAAACCGGGAATGGCACGCACCACTATGGAGTGGCCCATCACGCCGGACGCCCTGTACTGGGCCTCACGATTCCTGACGGAACGGTATCATCTGCCGGTGCTGGTGACGGAAAACGGTATGGCCAATATTGATTTTGTTATGAGTGACGGCGCTGTGCACGACCCCCAGCGCATAGACTTTGTCAAGCGCTACTTGGCGGGATTGCAACGTGCAGTGGACGAAAGAATCCCTGTGATGGGGTACCTGTACTGGTCCATTATGGATAACTTTGAGTGGGCCGAAGGCTACGACAAGCGCTTTGGGCTTATCTATGTAGATTACCAGACCCAGCAGCGCATCCCGAAGGATTCCTTCTACTGGTATGCAAATATCATAAAAAACAACGGATTATCTTGATTCAGAATGGTGTTGCCTACGATATTGCATCGGGGTAACACCATATTCTTTTTTGAAAACGTTCTGGAAATAGCTTTGGCTGGAAAAGCACAGATAGCTGCTGATTTCGGCCAGCGTCATCTCTGTATAGTGCAATAGACTTTTTGCCTCCTCCAAGCGACATTCTGCAATGTAAGAGCCAAGTGTTTTCCCGGTTTCTTTTTTGAAAAGGTTGCCTGTGTAGGAAACGCTGCGCCCGATGGAGGCGGCCACATCGTCAAGACTGATGGGCACATTGATGTGGTTGTGAATATAGCACATACAGGCATGTACTTCGCGGCTTACATCATTTGGAATATGTGTTTCGCTGATACGCCGACAAAAATCCATGGCTGCGGTCATGTGAAGCCGGTCAATTTCCGGTATGGTAGAGGCGCGCTCACAGTCCATGGTATAGCTGTCCAACAGCTGATAGGTCAGCTCCACATCCAAGCCGGCGGGAATGGCTGCCAGCATACCGATTTTGGTAATGGTGCCGATGAACAAATTCTTTGCCTGCCGCAAAGGAGTTTCTGCCATTGTGCCTCGGTTCAGACGTGCTGCGGCATCCTGCAGCAAAAAAGCCTCCAGCTGTTCCGGGTCGCCTTGGCGAATACGCTCATAAAACATCTGCTCCCACTGGTAGGTATTATGATATGTTTCTGTTTCCTTGCGTTCCATCATCGTTTGCGCCACATTACAGCCAACGGACAGATTCTCTCTGTCCTCCATCAAATCAAAGTAGATGGCAGGGTCAAGAATTTCTCCGTCTACGCAGTAGTAGAGATAAGCAGCCTTGTCAAAAAATTCAAGCAGACTTACATTCGGGGCTGCCTCCAAAATACTGCTTGCAGCGTTCTTTTGCGTGGAAGGAATCGCACACTCCTCCATATAGGACTGCACGGTGGTCGCACTGATTCGCCCATTGTAGACAGGTCCTATGATAATCTGCCATCCGCCGTTAAGAAGCATCTTCGCGTAGGCGGCGTGACTGGGTGAGGAGATGATATCCAAAGCGCAGTCCCGGACGCTTGCCTGAAAAAGGGATTGCGTGTTTCTGTCCGGTGCAACGGGATATTGCAGCTGGCAAATACCGTCTGCATCATACAGCGAAAAGGCAATTCCTTCCGCACGGTAGAATAGCATACACAGGTTTGTAATGCGTATAAAGCGTTCTGTATCCATAGAAAAGCCCCCTGCATTGATAGTTATATTTTACAATCACAAATCAAATAATGCAATATCCAAAAGCTGCAGACTGCTATACTGATAACAGAAAAAGGGGAACGGTTCCCCCAAAAACAGGAGGAAAACAAAATGGCATTTGGTAAAAAAGCGCGCCCCACTGTAGATAAAGACGGTGCAGCGCTGGTCATGCGCGGACGTGACTATCTGGCTGATTTTTCCGGACAGCTCGGTCTGGGCATTATGGCAAACCTGGTCGGTCAGCTGCAATACTTCTACACCGACAAAGTCGGTATTGCAGTTGGCTCGGTAGGTATTGTCATGGCCATTGCCAAGATTGTCGATGCACTGACAGACATCTGGTTCGGCAATATTATTGACCACTCCAAGGGTGGCAATATGAAGTACTATAAGTGGATGCTGCGCATGGCGGTCCCGGCCGCAGCCATCACGGTACTGATTTTTACGGTGCCTATCGGGGCAGGGCAGCTGCCGGCTGTGCTGTATGCACTGGTTACCAATCTGTTGATTACGGCGGTCATTTACACTATGATTGCCACGCCTTTTTCTGCGACTATGATTGTGCGCACACAGAGCCAACAGGAACGCGGTAAGATGGGCATTTATCGTGCAGTAGGCAACTATGTCTCCGGCATGGTCATTGCGATTGCGACCATTCCGGTAACCAATATGCTGGGCGGCACGCAGCTTGCGTGGATTAAGTACGGTGCTGTGATGGCGCTCGTGGTTCTGCTTACGCTTTTGATTTGCTACCGCAACGGCAGCAAGGCTATGCGCAAAGCTGCAGAGGAAACCGTGCAGGCCATGCCGGAGGAAGAGCCGGTCGAGTTTGCGACCGCTGTCAAGTGCCTGTTTGGCAACAAATACTGGGTTATTGTGCTGCTGTTTAACCTGATTACCTCGGTATCTACCGCAATTACCTCTGCATCCGGTGCGTATTACTGTAAGTGGATTTTCGGCAATGATAATCTGGTCGGCATTATCGGCGCACTGGGTTTGCTTTCTACAGTGCTGGGCTTTGCACTGTCAAACCTGATTATCGGAAAGCTTGGCATCCAACGCACCATCTACATGGGGTTGCTGGGGTATGCTGCCAGCTGCGCGCTGAGATGCTTTGTCCCGACGAATTTGCCGGTATACGCGGTAAGCGGCCTGATTGGCAGTTTCCTGCAAATTCCGCTGATGTGTCTGTATGGCGTTCTGCTGGCTATGGCCGTGGACTACAACGAATACAAATACGATAAAAAGCTCGTTGCGGTTTCTTCCGGTGCAATTGGCTTTGGCAGCAAGGTCGGCAACGGTCTGGGTGCATTGATTCTTTCCGGGTTCCTGATGCTTGGTGCCTATGATGCCACCCTGACAGAGGCAACCACTTCCATGCGGGTTGCAATTTATGGTTTTTCCAACTATCTTCCGATTGTTCTGAACGTAGGTATGTTCCTGATTTTCCGCGGCTTTGACTTAGAGGAAAAGCTGCCCGCCATGCGCGCCGAGGTCGAAAAGCGCCACGCAAAGAATGAGGAGAACTGATCCATATGAAATTTACAATTCCTGCAAATGCAGCGGCAAAGCCGTTCAAAAAGCATTGGAAGTTCTGCGTCGGCAGCGGTCATGCCGCGTTGGCCATGCGCACGGATTACTGTGAGCAGCTAAAACAGATTCACGATGATTTAGGCATTGAGCGTGTACGCTTTCACGGGATTTTCAGCGATGATATGCACACCTATGACACAATGGCTACGGTTATGCCCATGCCGGGCGCAGAGCAGATGCCGTTCTATGAAAGCAGCTTCCGGCTGCCGGGGCTTGTGTATGACAATGTACTGAAAGCCGGCATGAAACCGTTTGTGGAATTGAGCTTTATGCCCAGCCAGATGGCAAAACGCCCGACACGCGGAACGTTCTACTGGAAACCCAACATTGCGCCGCCAAAGGATGAAGCGCAGTGGCAGGCACATATTCAAAAATTCATCCGCTTTCTGCTGAACCGCTACGGTAAGGAGGAAGTGGAAAGCTGGTTCTTTGAGGTTTGGAACGAACCGGACCTCAAGACACCGTTCTTTGACGGCACGCAGGAGGAATACTTCCGCCTGTATGAAATCACGGTGCAGGCCGTCAAGGCGGTGGATGATAAGCTGAAGGTCGGCGGTCCTGCCACCAGCAACAGCAAATGGATTTCTGCCTTTGTGCAATACTGCAAGGAGCATTCTCTGCCGGTGGACTTTATCACAACCCACCAGTACGCGGGCGACCCCATCAGTGAGATGTGTAATCAGACGGATGACGACCATATCAAAAACACGGAAGAAATCCAGCAGGAATATGAAGTCGATATGGCACAGCTGTTTGCCGGCTTAAAGCCGGAAGATGGTCTGCTGCCGATGTTCCGCCGCGTTATGCCGGAAAATACCGAAACTGCAGATCTGAACCGCGACCTGCTGCGTGATGCCGCCTTGCAGGTGCGGCAACAGGCCAAAGGGCTGCCTGTTTATTATACGGAATGGAACGCTTGTGCCACCTTTGGCGCGCCGGGCAATGATACCCGCAAGATTGCCGCCTACGATGTGCGCGCGGCCCTCTGCGCCGAGGATGCACTGGAGGGCTCCAGCGTGTGGTGCTTCAGTGATATTTTTGAGGAACTGCATCCTTTCCCGGAGGAATTTCACGGCGGCTTTGGTATGATGTCGCAGCACGGAATCCCCAAGCCGGTTTACCACGCCCTGCGCCTGCTGAATCAGGCCGGGGATAAACGGCTGGAGCTGCCCGGCGCACTGGACGGCGAGGTGAGTGTGGCAGCGTTCCGCGATGCTGCCGACACACAGCTTACCGTGCTGGCTACCAAACAGAACCTGCACCACTTTGCAGGGCAAAGCATCCCGGCCACCCCGGTGGAGATCGAGGTCGAACTGGACGCAAAGCCGCAGAGCGTGCAGCTTTGCCGCATCGACGAGGAACACGGCAACCCGCTGAAGTGCTGGCAGGCAATGGGTGAGCCGGAGGACATGACCCCGGTGCAGGTACAGCAGGTCATTGAGGAAAGTGCAGTGGACTACGCCCCGGCTCCGTATGAATATGCGGACGGCAAACTCACCGTAAAGACAGAGCTTGTCACCAACGACTTGGCTTTTATCCGCATCGTAAAATAAAACTGCGGGGTGCATCCGATGGATGCACCCCGTTTTGCGTAAGAGGGAGTTATTATGATATTGGATTTTAACGCCGATTGGCGCTTTTGCAAGGCAGATGGAAGCTGCCGCACCGTGCATCTGCCCCATGATGCCATGCTGGAGGAACCCCGGCAGGAAAACTGCCAAAACGGCAAGGACTGCGGCTATTTTCCGGGCGGGAAATATGCCTATGAAAAGACGTTCTCTCTGCCGGGGGAGCACCTGAATGAGGCACTGACATTTTTGTTTGAGGGCGTGTATCAGAATGCGGTCGTTTATCTGAACGGCGAAAAAATTGCCGAACACCGTTACGGCTATACGGAATTTACCGCCGATGCCACCGGAAAAGTGCGTGCCGGGGAAAACACCCTGCGCGTCACGGTGGATAACAGTCTGGAACCCAACTGTCGCTGGTACACGGGTAGCGGCATCTACCGCCCTGTGCATCTGATGGTAAAGCCGAAAGACGGAGTGCGCCCGGTAAAGATCCGCACGGTGTCGATTGCTCCCGCCGTAGTTGAGGTGCAGACCGAAACTGAACACGCGACGGTGGAAATTTGGGATGGCGCACAGTGCGTGGCAAAGGGTGCGCCGGGGGTCATCGAGATCCCGCAGGCTAAGCTGTGGGATGCCGAACACCCGGACCTGTACACCTGCGTGGTCAAGACCGAAAACGACGAGGAATCCGTCCCGTTCGGCATCCGTACACTGACATGGAGCGCAAAAACCGGTCTGTGCGTCAACGGCAAGACGGTCAAGCTGCGCGGTGGGTGCATCCACCACGACAATGGCATTTTGGGCGCCTGCGGCTTTGCCGATGCCGAGGAACGCCGCATCCGCATTATGAAAAAGGCGGGTTACAACGCCGTGCGCTGCGCCCATAACCCGGCAAGCCGCGCCCTGCTGGATGCCTGTGACCGCCTTGGTATGTATGTGATGGACGAAGCCTTTGACGGCTGGTACACACCCAAGACCTACCATGACTATTCCCGCATTTTTGCCGAAAACTGGCAGAATGATTTGACCACTATGATTGCCAAGGATTACAGCCATCCCAGCGTGATTCTGTATTCCATCGGCAACGAGGTGTCGGAAACGGCCTTCCCACAGGGTGTGGAGACCGCCGACAAGCTGACCCGATTCGTACACGCGCTGGATGATACCCGCCCCGTGACAGCGGGCATCAATGTGCTGCTGAACGTCTACGCACAGAAAGGGATTGGCGTGTATAAAGAAAGCGGCCCCTACAAGCCGGAGCCGCTGCCGCCCAAGCAGCCGGAGGAGAAAAAGAAAGAGTCGGGTTCTGCGTTCTTCAACATGGTCACGCAGAATCTCGGTCCGCTGATGTTTTACATGAGCAAGGGCAAAAAAGGCGACGCCGCCTGCCGCGATGTAGCGGAAAAGCTGGATGTTCTCGGCTTGAATTACGCGGCCTCCCGCTATGAGGACGACTGCAAAAACTATCCGAATCGCTTGATGGTGGGCAGTGAGACGATTATTGGCGAGCTGCCGTACAACTGGGCGCAGGTGCAAAAGCATACAGCGCTGATTGGCGATTTTGCATGGGCGGCCATTGATTATCTGGGCGAAGCGGGCATTGGTCAGATGATCCCGCAGGATACGCCGGGTCTGCCGATTGCGGCGGGCAGCGGTGCGATTGATTTAACGGGAAACATTACAGCGGAAAGTTATTTCCAGCAGGCGGTGTGGAGCCTGCGCAAAGCACCTTACTTGGGTGTGCGCCCGGTCAACTGGAACGGCAGAAAAATGACGGGCAGCGCGTGGCGTATGACGAACGCCGTGGAAAGCTGGACGTGGCCCGGATGTGAGGGGCAGAAAGCCACGGTGGAAGTGTACAGCGATGCAGAATTTGTGGCGCTGTACTGCAACAGTAGATTGATAGGAAAAAAGAAGCCCAAAAAGTACCGTGCTATTTTCAAGGCGGTCTACTGCCCGGGAACTTTGCGCGCTGTAGCGTTGGACGCGGATGGAAATGCAATTGGCCAGGCAGAGCTTAAAACGGCCGGGGAAGAGACAAAAATTATGTTGTCACCCGAAAAGACTGTGATTCACACCGATGGGCAGGAGCTGTGCTTTATCCCCATAACCCTGACGGATGCCAACGGCATATGGAAACCCGCCAAGGAAGCTCAGCTTTCGATTTATATGGATGGCCCCGCCCGGCTGCAAGCGCTGGGAAATGCCGCCACCCAAACCACGGAAACCTACACCGACAATACCCACAGCACGTGGCTCGGCCGTGCCCTGGCCGTAGTCCGCGCCGGAACAAAGCCGGGCACAGCACACATCACCATCACCGCCGAAGGCTACGCACCGCAAAGCGTGGAGATACGGATTGTATAAATAGGCAGTTTCTTTGCCGAAGGTGGGTGCCTCATTTGCATTAACTCTCTGGTATCAGGTATCCGCCATATAGTAAAGCGCCTTTTCTGGTACGCGAACTGTAACGCAAGCATAGCGTTTGGATATCCACAACGCATTTTTGGGGTGAACCCCAAACCCCCGCGGTCGAAAAATGTTACGATTTTCTCAATTATAGCCACTTTCCATTGACAGGCTGGTAAGCTCTGTGTTATCCTGAACTTGCAGAAATTCTCTGCACAGCACCTTTACAACTGAATACACAGCATAACAGGTACTTTACTCTCCCGGTGGGGCGCGCAGCACGGTCATGGCAGACCATAACCCACGACTGGGGAGAGGGCATAATGATACTCCTGCTGCCCCACGCGTCAGATGGGGTAACTGAGTTAGGATTGTAAGAAGTAAGATCCTAACAAGGTCAGTGAACGGCTGTATGCCAACAGCCTGCCTGTTATGTTCCCACTGTCTGGGGGCAAGCGGCAAATAAGACATTTTCCCAAGCACTTATTTTGATGCACACGGTCTTTTTATTATATTTGTTTATCCGTGTGATTGACGCTAGTATGCGTATTATTTGATTTTTATTGAATTTTCATCAAGATTTGCGTAGAAAGTGTACCCTTACGCCAGAACAGAAAATAGATAAGAGGCCCGGAGGGCTTTACCAAAATCGGTAAAGTTCTCCGGGCCTCTTTTTTCTCCCCAGAAGACGCATTCAAAATGGTTATACGAAACAACAAAAAAGGAGATGAGCAAATGGCAAAGAGAAGTGTTCATTATGCCCGCGAACCTCCAGAGTGAATCAGAATTGATTCACTCTCTTGAATCAAAACCGAAAAAGTGAATCAAACCTGATTCACTCGCATACCGCGCCCAAACGCGCCCTGTGTGGGGCGGCTGCCATAAATCGCACACGGATACCGGTTGCGAAAGAGAACCGCCGTTTGGCGCGTTTGTGGGGCTGTGTGGCGGCGCGAGCCGTACAACTTAACACTAGAGAGTAAAACTTACTACACGCAAAATTACGATATTATGAGATAATAGATGTATACCAAACAAGAAAGGATGATGGACGAGCCGATTCTGTACAAAGCCTATTACACCATGGCGATTGCCACCGGGCTGCGGCGCGGTGAGCTGTGTGCCCTGCGCTGGGAGGACATTACTGGACCTTTTGAGTTCACAATCCGCCATTCCCGCAGCTATGTGGTCGGGCAGGGAATTGTAGAAAGTGACACAAAAAATCATAGGGAGCGCATTATCGTAATTCCGGCGCAAGTGTGGGAATTTCTAATGAGCCTGAGGCATTGGCAGACAATTCGCAGCGGAAAGCCGGAGAATAATCAGCCTATTTTTACCGACTTGGACGGCCATGTGCCTAACCCGGACACGTTCACCCGACATCTGCGCAAGTTGTATGCCAAGAATGGCTTCCCAAAGGAGTATCACCTGCACACCCTGCGGCATTATTACGCAACGTACTTGCTGCAGGAGGAAACCAGTAAGCAAGTCGCGGCAGATTTACTGGGCCATGCTGATACGGCATTTCTTGAACGTACCTATTGCCACCCGCAGAATATGGCAAAGCGTGAGGCGGCGAACCTGATGGAGGATTTGCTTTCACCTAAAAATATCTACTATCAGCCCTTCAAATGGGTTCTTAAAGGCAAAAAAGTAGGATAACATACACGGCACCGCCAGAAATGACGGTGCCGTTTTGTCGGTTTCACGATAGGTTGGGGACAAAAGATTGGTGGTTCTGGTGATAGCTTTCTATCGCAGTTGTCGGTATGCTTTGTTGTACCGCAGGTCAATAAAACATACGAAGGAGTGCTGAAAATGGCATCTATCAGAAAACGCGGCAGTAACAGCTACTTAATTGTGGTATCTCGTGGGTATGACTACGAGGGCAACAGGTTGAAATCTGTGCAGAAAACGGTCAAGCCACCCAAGGAGTACACACCCAAACAGGCAGAGAAATGGGTAAAGGAGCAAGCGATTCTATTTGAACGAGAGGTTCAGCATACGCCTGAACCCATCAACCGTAGCATCACGCTGGCAAAGTACATTGAGCATTGGGTGACCGATGTTGGACCGAAGAAGCTGGCTGACTCCACATTCCGACGCGACGAACAGGATATTCGCAGAATCTTGCCAGCACTGGGCAACTACAAGTTGACCGATTTGCAAAAAGAAGTAATCCGTGAGTTTTACGAGGAAATGCGGCACAGCCCGCGTTTGGACGGCAGAGGAAATCTATCCGAGAAGTCAGTCGAAGGTTTACACAACACGCTGTGCGGCATCCTATCGGCGGCTGTGGACGAGGGATACCTTACTCACAATCCCGCATGGAGATGTTACAAACCGAAAGGACAAAAGAAAGAGCGCCCGGTGGCTGACGAGGAAACCGTAAAGAAACTGATTACAGCGTTTGAAGGTCAGAGTATGAAGTACGAAACCTATTTCAAGCTGGTACTTGCAACCGGGCTGCGGCGTGGGGAAGCCTGTGGATTAAAATGGAGTGATATTAACTGGCGCAAGAGGACGATTCATGTACAACGCGGGGTGGTCAAACTTAGTCACCAAGAATCAATTACAAAAGACCCTAAGACGACCAGCGGTGATAGAATGGTATATCTGAGCAAGGAAATGTGCCAGCTGTTGAAAGCGTGGCGGAAAGAGTGCGAGTGGGATAGGCAGCAGACGGCAAATGAAACTGTGGATGAGGATGACTACTTATTCCGCCAGCTTAACGGCAAGCCGATGAACCCTTGCACATTCACTTACAGATTCAAGCTGATTTTGAAAGCCAACAACTTGCCGCTGGATTTGAATGTGCATAGCTTACGGCATACGAACGCCAGCCTGCTGATTGCGCAGGGCGTTGACGTCCGCACGGTGGCTAGTCTGTTAGGACACGCACAGGCAAGTACAACGCTGGATATTTACGCTCACGCATTTGACAAGAACAAGCGTGAGGCACAGCAAAAGCTCGGAAAGGTGATTGGACTATGAGGAACGGAAAGAAAATCAAACTGACCCACGCCAACAAGATTATCCTGATAACTGCTTTGGGCGATTATTACTACCTACAAAGAGCCAATAATACAGGTTGGCAGGAAACTGGTTACATGATACTCAAAGTGGATTCTCTCTCAGCCGGTAAAAAAACAGTTTTCACCAGCGAGGAAATCTGCCTTGCAAGAACAGCCGTAAATCAGCTGCGAAACAAGAAAATCCAACAAGGCCAGTACACCGACGCAACCGATGATATGCTGCTGAAGCTGATTTAAAGCGGAAATAGAGTAGACAAAAAATCACCTTGCAAACTACATTGCAAGGTGATTTTTTGGTGCGCCTGAAGGGATTCGAACCCCCGGCACCTGGCGTCGGAGGCCAGTGCTCTATCCAGCTGAGCTACAGACGCAGATGTATGAAAAATCGCTTTTCAGCGGTTCTCAACATATGAAATTATAGGAAAAAACGGTCAAAAATCAAGTAGTGGTCAATTCGTGGTCTGACCACCGCTGACCACCGCGTTTTTGCGAGTGTAAACAGCGGTACATCGCACAAAAACAGCAATGAAATATGCTCTGTCGCAGTAGTCGGAGAACTACGACGCGGAGTACAATTCGATGATATACAGTGATTTTTTGTTGGTTCTGCACTGCTAGGACACATCTATCACAAACAATATAAAACAATGTGTCAACGATAAAAACTGACCACCGGCAGCAAAAATCACTGCTAGTGGTCAGTTGGTGGTCAATCTTCGAGATTCATATTTTCTAATTGTACAGGCTGATTCTGCCCGGCGTAAATCACGTCTGTGATATGAACGCAGAGATTTGATTCGTTTATCCAGAAGTAAATATAATAGTTTTTGCTTACCAAGCGATGAATGCCCAGACTGTGCCATGGTTCTTCCGGTGTAAGATGAACACGGTGAGGGAACATATCCAATGAATTGATGGCCTTTTGCAATGTTCGCAGCAATTTTACCGCAGTTTGTGGTTCCATCAAGTCAACCGCAATATAGTGGCTGATTTCGCGCAGAGATTGCTCTGCACGTACAGTGACTTTGACCTTATACTGCTTTTCCATTCTGAATCTCACCAATTAAACGGTCAAATACTTCATCGGAAGGTGCCGCTTGATTCTGCTTGGCCTGAGCATAACCGGCAGACATTCGTGCATTGAATTCGGCATCGTTCATTTCACTTCGGGATTTGAGCCGCGCTGCAGGAACGGAGGGACGAAACGGCAGTCCGTTCCAAAGGACAATTTGCCTATAGAAGATATTGATTGCAGTGGAAACGGGAATTCCTAAATCGGAGAGGATGGTTTCAGCCTGTTCTTTGACTTCCGGCTCAACCCGCGCAGTAACATTAGAAGTTTTAGTTGCCATGCAAAGCACCACCTTTCTAAGTTTCAGTATAGCATATTGTATTACATATTGCAATACAAATGCGTGGCGGCTTGGCTTTATTTGCTGCCCAGAGAAATCGGCTATTTTTTGTGGAAAAATATCCCGGAACCGTGGGTTACAGCGCTTCAAAACGGATTTGCAGCAAATCCGCAGGGCCTTCGCCGTGGTAGGTCAGATAGAGCGCCGCTGTGCCGGTAGCGTGTAGTAGAGGTAATAGCGGTCGTCCTTGCCCTGCACCACATCGGGCGCGTACAAATCAGTAACACCGGGGCGGGTGTGGGGGTCCTGTTCGGCGGAGTACATAACGCCCTCATATCGCCAGTCGCTCAGATCGTCCAGTTGGGCAGACCAGCCGACATAGTCGCCTTTAGAGCAGTAGCGGTCGCCGCCCTCGGTATCGTGGGAGCCGAACAGATAGATACGGTCCCCAAAGATATGCGGCTCGCCGTCGGGGGTGTACTCCCACAGGGGGAGGAAGGGGTTCATCGCTTGTTTTTTATGGGTGATTTTCCTTACTTGTAACAAAGCTGCAGCCTGGGGCTTATCAATCGACGGCGTAGCTGCCCAGGAAGGCAAGGCTCGGCTTCGGGTGGCGGGTCTGGCCGTTGGCACGGTCGACGGCAATCAGGCCGAACGTCATCGAAAAGCCCTTCTGCCACTCAAAGTTGTCAAGCAGGCTCCAATGCAGATAGCCCTTGATGGGCAGGCCCTCGGCAAGGCAATCCTGCACACCGGCCAGCGCCTGCCGGATAAACTCCACGCGGCGGGTATCGTCGCCGGTGCCGATGCCGTTCTCGGTAATCAGCAAATCACCGTGGAAATCCTTGGCCACGGCGCGCAGCACGTTGGCCAGCGCCTGCGGGTAAAACTCATAGCCCATCTGGGTAAGCTCCGCGCCCTCCGGCATAGGCAGCTGGCCATCGGGGCCAATGCGGGTGCGGGTGTAGTTCTGCACGCCCAGAAAATCATCGTTCTGGATGTAGGGCAGATAGTGGGTAAATTCCTCGTCCCACTCATTGGCGGCCAGTGCCTCACAGCCCAGCTCCGGCTGTAAATCGTGCAGGCTCAGGGTCAGACCGACCTTCAATTCGGGGCAAATCGCCTTGATGGCATCCCGCGCCGCGGCGTGGGCACGCATAATGAGCAAATCGCCCTCCGGCGTGCGCTGCGTCTGGAAGGTCTGCGGGTTCTCGGTACCGAAAAGCGCCAGAGATTCCGCGGCGGCTGCCTTGCGGTTTTCCAGCATCTTCTGCAAATTCATACCCATCTGCACGCTGCTTTCGGCCTGCCCGGCGGCTGCTCTGGCCGCGGCGGCCTTCTGCATCTGCATCATGTAGCGCTTCGAGATGGCAGCAATCTGCAGGCCCATATTGGCCTCGTTGATGGTGCAGATATAGTGCAGCTCATCGCCGAAAGCCTCCACAACCTTGACGGCATAGCGCTTGAAATAGTCAACCGTGCTCTCGGCCTCCCAGCCGCCGCGCTCAATCAGCCATTTGGGGCTGGAAAAATGGTGCAGCGTTACCACCGGCTCAACACCGTGCTCGCGGCAGCAGCGGATTACCTTGCGGTAATGCTCCAACTCGGACTCGTCAAAGCAGCCCTCCTGCGGCTCCACGCGCGCCCACTCGATAGAAAAACGGTAGGCATTCAGCCCGGCCCCGGCCAGCAGAGCAATGTCCTCCTCATAGCGGTGGTAGTGGTCTACGGCATCGTTGCTCGGCTCGGCAAAGCTGGAATGTTCCATCTGCTCCTGTGCCCACAGGTCGCTGTAGCGGTTGTTGCCCTCCACCTGATGCGCCGCCGTGGACGCACCCAGTAAAAACTCCTTGGGAAATTTCATAGTGTTGTCTCCTTGCGTTTGTGTTACATCCATCATAAAGTGCGGAAATGCAAAGAAAATAATATGGCGTTTGTTTGGTCTGTCAGCAGAGCTGGTTGAGCTTTGTCAATAGCTGTGCAAACAGTGCCTCGCCGCCCGGCATCATGCCTTTCAAGTCGTTGAAGCTCTTGCCGGCAAGGAATGCGGCGGCAGGACCGTCCAGCATACCCGGCAGGGCAGCGGAAAGCACCGCCTTGGCGTCGGCGTCCGCCAGCATGGTGCGCAGCGGTGTGTCCATCGTAAAGCGCTGCGGGGTTAAATCGGTTTCAGTGGCGTAGGAATACTGATAGCTGCCGCTGCCCAGCGTGATGGAGCCTTCCTGCTCCGGCAGGAAAAGCTGTGCGGTGGTGTTGGCGGGGATTTCCACTTCCACGGTGATGAGATGGTTCAGGCACTGCCACGCAAGGCGCACCCTGCCGTAGGGGGTGGTGCGCAGGGCACAAGCCTGCGTGATGCCCTGAATCAGCTGCGGCTGCAGCGTAATGGCGCGGTAGCCCGGTTCAGCCGGGCGGATACCGACCAGCTGCTCCAGCAGCCAGTCGCCCACAGCGCCAAAGGCATAGTGGTTAAAGCTGTTCATGCCGCTTTCGTCAAAGCTGCCGTCGGGGCGGACGCTGTCCCAGCGCTCCCACATGGTAGTTGCGCCGCAGCGCACCTCATACAGCCAACCGGGGAAATCTTCGTTCAGCAGCAGCTTTCCGGCAAGGTCATTGCGGCCGATTTTAGAAAGCGCGTCCATCAGAATCGGCGTGCCGATAAAGCCGGTTGTCAGGTGCCCCTGATGCTTGTCCAGATTCTGTACAAGGCTTTGGGCAATGCGGTCGCGGTGCTCCGGCCCGGCAAGGTCAAACAGAAGAATCAGCGCCAGCGCGGTCTGAGTTTCGCCCACCACGCGCCCGGTTGCGGTGATGTACTCCTGCTGGAAGCCGCTGCAGATTGCGCGGTGCAGCGCGGTATATTCGTCTGCCTCCTGTGCTTTGCCCAGCACGGCCGCCGCCTTGGCAAGCAGCTGGGTACAATGTGCGTAGTAGGCGCTGGCAATCAGGTAGGCATCGGTGCTGCCACGGTTGCCGCGGCCCTCCTCGCGGTCAAGGGCCAGCCAGTCGCCGTGCTGAAAGCCGCACTGCCGCAGATGGTCGGGCGTTTCCTGACGGCGCATAGATTCTACCCACGCTTTCATGCTGGGGTATTGCCGTTCCAGAATATCCCGTTCGCCGTAAAGCTCGTAGAGCGTCCACGGAATGGTGACGGCGGCGTCACACCAGACGGCAGCGCCGCCGCTGCCCTGTCCGTTCACGTTCGGCACGATGTGCGGCACACCGCCGTCCGCGGCTTGTCCAATGGCAAGGTCGGCCAGCCACTTGCGGAAAAAGCGGTAGACGTCCTCATTCTGCGCGGCGGTGCGGCAGAAAACAGCAGCGTCACCGGTCCAGCCCAGCCGTTCATCGCGCTGCGGACAGTCGGTAGGCACATCGACAAAGTTGGAGCGCTGGCCCCACACGATGTTCGCCCACAGGCGGTTGACCAGCGGGGAGGAGCAGGAAAATTGCGCGGTGGCGGCAGCGTCCGTACCCAGCACCAGCGCGGTGAAGGCGTCAAGCGGCGGGTTGCCGCCCATGCCTGCAATCGAGACATAGCGGAAGCCGTGGTAGGTGAAGCGGGGGACAAACGTATCCTTGCCGCCGCTGCACACAAAGGTATCGGTGGCCTTGGCGGTGCGCAGGTTGGCAGTATACAGGCTGCCGTCCGGCGTCAGGGCCTCAGCAAAGCGCAGGGTGATTTCCTGCCCGGGGGAACCCTGCCAGTCCAGCCGGACAACACCGGCCATATTCTGGCCGAAATCCAGAATCGGCGTGCCGTCCGGCGTATGCAGCAGCTGCACAGGGGCGCGGCGCTCGAGCACGCGCACCGGCTCGCATTGCTGGGGAACCAGCGCCGGGGCATGGGCGTTCAGATCTTCTGCAAGGACAACCGGCTGCGGTGCAGTTGGCACAGCGGTGCGGTCGATGCGCTCACCGTGGTAGAACTCCGCCTCGCGGTGCTGCCCAAGGTACCACTGCCAGCGCGCATCGGTGGCAACCGTGACGCGGTGGCTGTCCATGCAGGTGAGAGAAAGCTCGGCAAAGATGGCCGTCTGCTTGCCGTACACCTGCCGCGTTCCGTTCAGATAACCGGCATACCAGCCGTTTGCGGTGGTGATTTCCAGCGTGTTTTCCGGCTGAATCAGCGCCGTGACGTCATATACCTGATATTGCAGGCGGCTTGCGTACTCGGTCCAGCCGGGAGCAAACCAGTCCTGCGAGACCTCCTGCCCGTTCAGCCGCACGGTATAGATGCCGCAGGCGGAAAGATACAGCCTTGCCTTCTGCACAGGCTCGGCAGAAAAATGTCGCACAAAAACAGGACATTCGCTGTGATTGTCCGCCAGGGTGTGGGTAATCCACTGCGCGGTGAGAAAGCGCGGCGCAAACAGTGCCGTGGAAAATTCGGCCTTGCCCTGCGCGGACTCGCCGTGGTTATCCCAGACAGTCAGCTCCAGTGTGTAGTGACATTCCTCGTTCAGCGGCGGGCCAGCATAGCGGACGGCGGCACTCTCACTGCCTGTGATGCGCCCGCTGTCCCAAAAGGGCATCAGGCCGTCCCTGATACAAATCCGGTAAGCGGTCTGGTGTACGTTCCGGCGGTCACTTTCGAGCTGCCAGCCCAGATACGGCGTCGGCTCACTCAATGCGGCAGGGTTTTCCTGCCGGTCAATCAGAATTTTGGAAACCTTCAGCATAGCTTTCCTCCTGTTTATTCCCCGGCGCACGCCGCATCCAGTGCGTGCAGCACCTCCGGCGGCAGGGCCTGACCGCCCATCGAAAGCAGCTTCTTCAGGCTCATGCTCTTCATCTGGGCCAGCATCGGGCTTTCCAGCATCGGTCCCAGCACCTTTGCCAGCACGGCGCGGGCTTTCTCGTTTTCCAGCAGGGTGCCCAGCGGCAGGTCGGCGGCACTGGGGGCAGCCTCATGCACAGGCAGAGACTGCGCAGCAACAGGGGTGAAGCCGATGCCCAGCTCGGCCACCAGCTCGCCCAGCGTCACGCGCAGCAGCGCACCCTTGGCACCGCCCTCGCTGCGGATAATTGCCAT
>ERZ791821.298-NODE-298-length-45909-cov-8.971649_pt1 | contig 45909 bp, 41 predicted proteins | sample MGYA00510300_ERZ791821 | MGnify/ENA primary metagenome ERZ791821 (study PRJEB30046, sample SAMN00792034) | human gut metagenome | study: EMG produced TPA metagenomics assembly of the A metagenome-wide association study of gut microbiota in type 2... | reverse complement strand
TATGGATTTTTGTTTTTTGATTACCTGTTCAAATTCATTTTACAATTAACCATTACATTAAAACCATACGAATCTCCTATGAATAAATTAAATACTTTTTCTTGACATGCTGCATGTAAAGTAATACGCTACTATAGTAAAGTATTACTTTATCTCAATGGGGAAAGGATAACGTATACCTTTACAGCATAATTACATAGGAGGGGATCCGTATGAAACACACCGCTGCCGCCGTCGCTTACAGCGACGATACGCGCGGCTCTTTTCTCAAATGGTTGGAACGGGCAGGCAACAAGCTGCCCAATCCAGCTATTCTTTTTTTGATTTTCTTCATGGTGCTGGCCCTTTGCTCTTACGTTCTGCAGCTGGCCGGCGTAACGGCGGTAAATCTCAAGACCAACGAAATCATCCATATCCGCAGCCTCATCAGCGCCGAAGGCTTGGACTGGCTCCTGACAAACCTCATCAAAAACTATATCAATTTCCCGCCTCTGGGCATGATCATCGTCCTGACCTTCGGCCTAGGCGTGGCGTCGGAAACGGGGCTGCTCCAGACGCTCATCCATCACTCCATGCACAACATCCCGCGGAAGTACGTAACACTGGCCGTCGTCTTCATCAGCCTCATGAGCCACATCGCTTCCGACGCGGCCATCGTCATCATGCCGCCCTTAGCGGCCATGCTGTTTTATTCCATGGGACGCCATCCCTTAGTCGGCTTCGCCTGTTCCCTAGCCGCTATCTATTCGGGATTTACGGCCAACATCCTCATCGTCACGACGGACGTCCTCTTGTCGGGCATTACGACCCAGGCCATCCGCACTATCGACGCGACGATGACCGTCACGCCCATCGACAACTGGTATTTCATGTCCTTCGCCGTCTTCTACCTGACGGCCGTGACGACCTTCATTACGGAGAAATTCGTCGAACCGCGCCTGGGCGTATATGACCCGGCCCACGCCCAGGAAAACCTGACCATTCCCGACGTGTCGCCGGAGGAAAAAAAGGCCCTGCGCCACACCCTCATCGCCGCCGTCCTGTATTTGGCCGTCGTCTTCCTCATGGCCTTTCCCGACAACGGCCTGCTCCGCAATCCCCAGACCCATTCGCTCCTGGGATCGCCTCTGCTGCGCGGCGTCATCCCGCTGCTGTGCGGCTTTCTCCTGACCGTCGGCCTGACCTACGGCGTGTCGATCCGTAAAATCAAAAACGCCGACGACATGATACATTGTATGACCAACGCCGTCAAAGGCCTGTCGGGCTTTTTGGTCATGGCCTTTTTCATCGCCCAGTTCATCGCGGCCTTCGCCTGGACCAACATGTCGACGATGATCGCCATGAAGGGGGCTCTGTTCCTGAAAGACGTAGGCATGACGGGACTGCCGGCCCTCATCTGCTTCATGCTCTTCGGCCAGCTCCTAGGCCTCTTTACATCCAGCGGCTCCGCCGTATGGGCCCTGCTGTCGACGGTCTTCGTCCCCATGTTCATGCTCCTGGGCTATCACCCGGCCTTCATCCAGGCCGCCTTCCGGGCCGGCGACGGCGCGCTGAACACCGTAGCCCTGGTCAACCCGTTCCTGCCCCTGTTCTTGGAAATCATCCGCCGCTACAAAAAAGACAGCGGCATCGGCACCTACCTGTCACTCATGATGCCTTACGCCATGGCCTTCCTGGTCATGTGGTACGCCCTGTTCATCTTCTGGTATCTCACAGGCTGGCCCGTCGGCCCAGGTATTCCGCAGCGGTTGTAATTGAATTATTTAACAGATAACAAAAAAAATCAGGATCTTCCACTATTATTAGGGAAGACCCTGATTTTTTATTGATGAAATTTATTTGACAGATGCTTTCCTCGCCGACCAATAGGCGTCCTGACCGGCAATGCCGTGGCGCGTCTTGTATTTCAGGACGGCCATGACCAGCAGGGACGTCACGAAGAGGGCCGAGAAGACCTGCAGGGTAATGGAGTAGCTGTTCGTCGTTTCCTTGATCCACGACAGGAGCAGGGGACCGGCCACGCCGGCGGCGCCCCAGGCCGTGAGGATGCGGCCGTGGATAGCGCTCAGGGCCTTAGTGCCGAACAGGTCGCTGAGGTAAGCCGGCATACAGGAGAAACCGCCGCCGTAACAGGTGATGATGAGCAGCACGACGATTTGAAAGCTGAAGGCGTTTGTTTCCGTCGACAGCTTGAAGAAGGCCAGGGCCTCGATGAAGAAAAAGAGGACGTACGTATTGGCCCGGCCGATATAATCCGATACAGTCGCCCAGGCGATGCGGCCGGCGCCGTTCAAAAAGCCGATGAGGCCGACCATGGACGCGGCAGCCATGGGCGACATGCCGACGACTTCCTGGGCCATCGGCGAGGCGACGGCCAGGAGGGCGATGCCGCAGGTGATATTGACGAAAAAGAGCCACCAAATCGTATAGAGCTGCCAGGTCTTCATGGCCTCTTTCAGGGAAAACTGCGGCATGGCATCGGCATAGACCGGGCCGGATGGCTTCGCCAGCTCTGTATCGGGACGGGGTATTTCGTCGTCCTTCGGCGGCGCTAAGTACAGGGACGAGGCTGTCATGACGACGAGATACACTGCGCCCAAGATAAGGAAGTTCGTCGCCAGGCCAAAATTAGCGACGAGAAGCTGCATCGCCGGACCGGCGATCATGCTGGCAAAGCCGAAGCCCATGATGGCCAAACCCGTGGCAAAGCCGCGGTTGTCGGGAAACCATTTGACCAGGGTCGAGACGGGCGTAATATATCCCGTCCCCAAGCCGATGCCGCCGATAACGCCGTAAAACAGATACAGCATAGGCAGGCTGCGGAACTCCATGGCCGCCGCCGTGCCGAACATAGCCGAAACGAAAAATAAGGTCGAAAGGAGGCCCGACTTACGGGGGCCGGCCTTTTGGACGAAGCTTCCCAGGCATCCGGCAGACAAACCTAAAAACAAGATAGCCAGCGAAAAGGTCCACGTCGTCTGCTGGAGCGTAAAGCCCATCGATTCCATAATGGGTTTGGTCAAGACGCTCCAGGCGTAGACGCTGCCGATGCAGATATGAATTCCCATGGCGGACAGGGCAATGAGCCAGCGATTTCTCTTCATGATATCGTCTCCTTTGACTTGTCCCGCCGCGGCAATACAAAAAGCCGGCCGGCTGGACAAAGAATAGATGTACTCTTGCCCAGACGGTCGGCGTGTATGTCACCGTGCAGTCCACGTGGTTATTCCACTTCATTCCGTCAGTCCTGCACTGTATAGGTACGTTGTTATGATATGATTATACGGATTTAGAGCATACCTGTCAAGAATTATGCAGATTTTTTCACAGCTGCCGCAGCCATGTCGGCCGTATCGGCGTCCGTTCCGTAAGCTGTTTCCTGCGCGGCTTGACCCTTAGCCTTGGCGTCCGCCGCAGCCTTGGCCTGCTCCATCTGCTGCCGGCCCAATTCGGTCAGCGTCTGACCTGCCGGGGCCTTGCGGATGATGTAGACGTTTTCCAGAGGCTTCAATACGGAAAAGCCGTATTTCATCAGGGCCTGGGCGTCGCCGTAGCGGTCTTCCGAATTTAGGATAGCCGCGATGACCGTCCGCCCGTTCTGAGTCGCCGAAACGACGAGGCACGGCCCGCCGGCATTCGTCGTGCCGGTTTTAATGCCGTTGGCACCGGGGAAGCCGCTAGTCAGGAATTCGTTCGTCGAAACGCAATGCTTATAGCTGCCGTCGACGTAGGGCATATCGAAGGTACTGCGCTTGACAATATCCCGGAAAGCCGGCAGTTTCATGCCGTAGGCGCCTATCTTGGCCAGATCCCGGGCCGTCGAATAGTGGTTGGCGTCGGGAAGACCGTGGGGATTGACAAAATGCGTATGGGTCGCGCCGATAGCCGCCGCCTTCGCGTTCATTTTCGCGACGAAGGCTTCTTCCGTCGGTTCAACCGTTTCCGCAATGGCCACGGCGGCATCGCAGCCCGACACGAGCATCATGCCCGTCAGGGCGTTGCGCAGCGTAATCTGGTCGCCCTGCTGCAGGCCGAGGACCGACGCGTCGCTTTCGACGCTCAAGGCCTTGTCAGTAATGCGAATCGTCTTATCCATCATGGCCTGTCCGTTTTCCAGGGCGACGATGCAGGTCATCATCTTCGTCGTACTGCCCGGATATCCTTTCAGGTCAGGCTGTTTAGCGTACAGTTCGTCGCCCGTATCGGCGTCCATGACATATGCGGCCTGGGCCGCTACTGCCGGCGGTTCCGGATTTTCGGCGAAAGCTATGGAAGATAGGGCTACGCAGGCAGTCAGCGCAGCTAAGATCGTTTTCTTTAAAGACATGATACATGCCTCCCTTGAACATAAACTACAGATGATTACAGCGGATTTTTAGCGGCCATTTTCGGCTTGCGCGGGTATTTGGCCGGACATTTTTTCGTCTTTTTGATATACAGGACGGCCCGCTTGTCATCCAATCCCGGCAAATGGACGGGGCGGACTTCCGCCGCCGCGCCGCCGAGGATGGACAGTGCCTTTTGGGCTTCAGCCAGCTCTTCCTCGTACTGGGCGCCTTTTAAGGAGATAAATACGCCCTGGCGAGCCGTATAGGGAAGGGCCCATTCGGCCAATATCTGCAGGCGAGCTACGGCCCGGCTGGTCACGATATCGAAGCGTTCCCTGTATTCCTCTTTGTGGGCCATTTCCTCCGCCCGGCCGTGCAGGAAGGAGGCCGGCAGGCCCAGCTCTTTCGTCACGCCCTGTAAAAACGTCAGCCGCTTCTGCAGGGAATCGAAAAAGGTCACCTTCAAATCGGGCCGGTAGATGAGCAGGGGAAGGCCGGGAAAGCCGGCTCCCGTGCCGAGATCCAGTACCGAGGCCCCTTCGGGAAACCACGCCGCGTCGTAGCATGACAGGCTGTCTATCATGTGCTTTACGGCTACGTCGGCCGGCTCCGTAAGAGCCGTCAGGTTCATGACCTTATTCGTCTCGACCAGGCGCTCTGCAAACAGGCAGAATCGGTCGATTTGCTCCGCCGCCAACACCAGGCCGAAGTCCTTCGCCGCCGCGATGAGTTCGTCTCTAAACATGGCTTTCCTCCCGCTGGCGCTGTTCCAGCACGATGAGCAGAGCCGTAATATCCGCCGGCGATACGCCGGAAATGCGGCTGGCCTGCCCTAAGGAGCGGGGCCGTATGGCGTCCAGCTTCTGCCGCGCCTCGCCCGACAGGGTATCGATATCGGCGTATACGATGTCTTCCGGCATCAGCTTCTTTTCCAGGCGGTTCATCTTTTCTACCTGTTCCAGCTGGCGGTTGATATAGCCTTCGTACTTGACCATGATTTCGATTTCCTCGCACACGTCGTCGGCCAGCTGCGGCAGGGGAAATACCTGGCTCAGCGTATGGTAGGTCACTTCATTGCGCCGCAGCAAATCGTAGGCTTTGAGACCGGTGCGGACAGGAGCCGTACCGATAGAGGCCAGCTTTTCCTGATTTTCCTTCGTCGGCGTGACGGGCAAGGCCTTCAGCGCTTCCAGTCCCGCTTCGACGGCTTCTTTTTTCTGCATAAAGGCGTCGTACCGTTCCTGCGTGACCAGGCCGATGTCGTAGCCCTTCTGGGTCAGGCGCAGGTCGGCGTTGTCCTGCCGCAGGATAAGGCGGTACTCCGAACGGCTGGTCATCATGCGGTACGGCTCTTCCGTCCCCTTGGTGACCAAATCGTCGATGAGAACACCGATGTAGGCTTCCGAGCGGGTGAGGATAAAGGGTTCCTTGCCCTGTACCTTTCGGGCCGCGTTGATGCCGGCCATAAGCCCCTGGGCCGCCGCTTCTTCGTAGCCGCTGGTGCCGTTGGACTGGCCCGCCGAAAAGAGGCCGCTGACGGCCTTCGTTTCCAGCGACGGCGTCAGCTGTGTCGGGTCCAGGCAGTCGTATTCGATGGCGTAGCCGGGACGCATGATCCGCACGTCCTCCAGGCCGGGAATGGTCCGCAGGAAGGCGTACTGCACGTCGACGGGAAGGCTGGTGCTCATGCCCTGGACGTACATTTCTTCAGTCATTTCGCCTTCGGGCTCGACGAAGAGCTGATGGCGTTTTTTATCGGCGAAGCGGACGATTTTCGATTCGATCGACGGGCAGTAGCGCGGGCCAACGCCCTGGATGACGCCGTTGCACATAGGCGCCCTGTCGAGGTTTTCCCGAATGATGCGGTGCGTTTCCTCATTGGTAAAGGTCAGCCAGCAGCATTCCTTGTTGCGGTTCTTCCGTTCGGACAAGAAGGAAAAGGCGTGGCCCTGCTCGTCGCCTTCCTGCTTCTGCATTTCCTCCGTCCGCAAGGTGCGGCGGTCGACGCGGGCCGGCGTGCCCGTCTTAAAGCGCATGAGTCTGATGCCCGCTGCCAGCAGGGAATCAGACAGGTCTTCTGCCGACCGCTGTCCCATGGGGCCGCCGGAATAGACGCATTCGCCCGTAATGATCTTTCCCTTTAGATAGGTCCCCGTCGCCAGGATGACGCATTTCGCCTTGTACACTTCGCCCATTTCCGTGACGACGCCCGTGACGGCGCCGTTTTCCATCTGGATATCCGTAATCATGAGCTGCTTGACGTCCAGATTGTCCTGATTTTCCAGCACCTGGGTCATGGTCATCTGGTACATCTTTTTATCGGACTGAGCCCGCAGGGAATAGACGGCCGGCCCCTTGCCCGTGTTGAGCATGCGCATCTGGATGCACGTCTTATCTGTATTGATGCCCATTTCGCCGCCCAGCGCGTCAATTTCCCGCACGAGGTGGCTCTTGCCGGGGCCGCCTACGGCAGGGTTGCAGGGCATGAGGGCGATATTATCTAAATTAAGCGTCGCAACGAGGGTCCGTGCGCCTAACCGCGCGCTGGCCAGGGCCGCTTCGCAGCCTGCGTGGCCTGCGCCGACGACGATGACGTCGTATGTATCGACTACAAACATGATTTCACCTTTTTCTACTTACCTAAACAAAATCTGCTGAATATTTCTTCTATAATGTCGTCGTGAACCGTATCGCCCGTGATAGAGCCCAGGAGCTCCCAGGCTTCGCGGATATCGACGATAGCGCAGTCGACAGGCATGCCCGCTTCTATCGTGTCTAGGGCCCGCTGCAGGGCTTCGCGGCTCTGCCGGACCAGCTCGATATGGCGCGTATTGGCCAGCAGGGCGCTTTGAGCCGTCGTCAGTCCCTGCTGCAGGGCCAGCGACAGCATGGCGTCCTTCAATTCGCCCATACCAGCTCCCGTACTGGCCGAAATCGAAAGGAGAGGCAATCCGTAGGACTGCAGCTCTTCCGTTTCAAAGGCCGGCTGCAAGTCTTCCTTGTTCAATACGATCAGAGCCTGCCTGCCTCTGGCCGTTTCCAAAATCTGCCGGTCTTCCTCCTGTAAAGGACGGGACTGGTCGACGACGACGAGGATAATATCGGCCCGGTCCATGTATTCCTTCGCCCGGCGCACGCCGATTTGTTCGACTGTATCGTCGGTGCTGCGGATGCCGGCCGTATCGACGAGGCAAATCGGCACGCCTTGTATGGTAATCCACTCTTCGATGACGTCGCGCGTCGTGCCCGGCACATCGGTAACGATGGCCCGTTCCGTTTCCAAAAAGCGGTTGAGCAGGCTCGATTTTCCGGCGTTAGGCGTGCCGGCGATGGCTGCCATGACGCCGTCCCGCATCATGCGGCCGCTTTTGGACTCGGCCAGCATATCGTCCAGACGCCGCTCCATGTCCCGGATAGCGCCGGCAATATCAGGCACCTCTATTTCTTCCAAGTCTTCCTCCGGATAATCGACAGTCACTTCCAGCCGCGTAATGAAATCAGTCAGATGGAGCCGCATATCGCCTACAACCCGGGACAGGCGGCCTTCGAGCTGGCTGACGGCGCTGGTCAGGCCCTGGGCGCTCTTGGCCTGAATGACGTCCATGACGGCCTCGGCCTGAGCCAGGTCGAGGCGGCCGTTGACAAAGGCCCGCTGGGTAAATTCGCCGGGATTGGCCAGCCGCGCGCCGTGGCGCAGGACCAGCCCCAGGATTTCGCTCAGGGACTGGCGGCCGCCGTGGCATTGTATTTCCAGTACGTCCTCTGCCGTATACGAACGGGGGCCCTTCATGATGAGAAGAATGACTTCGTCCACCGCTTTGCCGTCGTCGTCAACGATCAGGCCGTACTGTATGGACCGATCGCGCCGCTGCGCTAAGGGAAGGGAGGATTTGCTCTTAAAAATCGCGTCGCCTACGTCGTAGGCCTTACTTCCGCTGATTCGGATGACGCCGATGCCGCTTTCGCCCAGCGGCGTGGCAATGGCGGCTATCGTATCGGTTGTATCGTACACAGTGAACGCTCCTTTCAAAAAAACCGGCGCCGCGGCGCCGGTTTTTACTGTACCAGTGACTCGCCCGCTCATAGCTGCCGACTCACTGCCGTGTCATATTCAAGCTTATTTTTCGTAATAAATAACCACGTGGCGATACGGGTCCTGGCCTTCGCTTTCCGTCCGCACATGAGCTTCGTTCTGCAGCGCGACGTGGATTATTTTTCGTTCGTAGCCGTTCATCGGCTCGAGGACGACCTTTTCACCGCTGCGCTTAACCCGTCCGGCCAGCCGTACGGCCAGCTGCTTCAGCGTTTCTTCGCGGCGCTGGCGGTAGTTTTCTACGTCCAGCATGATGAAATGGCGCGTTTCTTCGCCCTGGTTCGTCGTCAAGTTCGTCAAATACTGAAGGGCGTCCAGCGTCTGACCATGCTTGCCGATGAGGATGCCCAGGTTCTTGCCGTGCAGGTGAAGGATGATTTTATCGGATTTGATCATCTTTTCGATCATCACTTCGATGCCCATGTTGCGCAGCACGTCCTGCAGGAAGGCCTTGGCCTTAGCGGCCGCTTCTTCAGCCGTAAAGGTTTCTTCCGCCGGTTCAGCTTCGCCGGCAGCCGGCTCTTCAACCGGTTCCTCCGGAACTTCCGCCGTCACGTCTTCAGCCGGCGCAGCTTCTGCTGCCTTGGGCGCTGCCGGAGGCGCGGCTTTCCGTTCTTCTTCTTCAATATCGTAAATCGGAGCATTTTTTCTGGCCTTTTCCGTCAGGCGTACCTTGGCCGGCTTGCTGCCGAAGCCCAGAAAACCGCTTTTCGGTTCAGCCAGTACTTCGATCGTCACTTCTTCTTCCATCAATCCGAGGCGGACCAGGCCGGAACGGACTGCGTCTTCTATCGTTTTTCCTGTCGCTTCAATGGTTCTCATGCTTTTGCACCCTTTCCCTTATTACGGAACATAATCACCTGCTGGGCCCACTGGAACACGTTGGAAAGGAACCAGTAAATAACCAGGCCGCTGGGGAAGCTCAAGCTGATCCAGCCGATAAACAGCGGCATGATGACGCGCATGATCTTCTGCTGCTTTTCCTGCGCTTCCGAAGCCGCCACCTGCGTACCCGACATCTGCTTCTGGATGACGTAGGTAGACGCGGCGGACAAAATCGGCATGATGTACGTCGGGTCAGCCTCGCCTAAGCTGGGCAGCCACAAAAAGCTTTCGTACGCCGGATCGTAAGGGTAGGAGCGAAGGGCATAAAAAATAGCGATGAGGAAAGGCATCTGAATCAGGATAGGCAGGCAGCCGGACAGGGGATTGACGCCGGTCTGCTTGTACAGCTTCGCCATTTCTTCCTGAAGCTTTTTCTGATTGCCTTTGTATTTCTGCTGTAATTCCTTAATCTTCGGCTGCAGGGTCTGCATGCCTTCCATAGAACGAATCTGCTTGGCCGTAAGAGGCGAGAGGACCAGCTTAATTACCAGCGTCAGGATGATAATGGCCAACCCGTAGCTGGGATATCCGATGCTCTGCGTAAAGGCATAGCAATAATCCATAAACGTGGTCATGATGCCACTGAGAAAATCCATTATTCCACTAAAAAAATCCAATATTCTCAACTCCAGTCAAGGATAAAATACCAGCAGGCAGCCTCTGTTTCATCTGCCTGATACTTACGGCACAGGATCATATCCGCCTTTATGAAAGGGATGGCATTTTAAAATGCGCCTGACTGCTAAATAACTCCCCTTCACAGCGCCGTATTTCTGCAGCGCCTCGATGGCGTAAGCAGAACAAGTAGGGTAAAACCGGCAGCACGGCGGTTTTAATGGTGATATACAAAGCTGATAAAGCCGTATAAGAATGATGAAACATGTTTTCATGGCATCTCGTTCTTTCGCAATATCCCGGCCTGTCGGAACAGCTGCAGGATGCTTCGTTCCGCCTGGGCGTATCCGGCGTATTTCAGGCTGCTGCGTCCAATAAGCACTAGATCGACGCCGTTTGCCAGCTCGAACTGATGAAGGCGGTATACCTCTTTCATCAGGCGCCGGCAGCGGTTCCGCTCTACGGCACAGCCGATTTTTTTGCCCGTTACGAAGCCGATGCGGGCCGGCTGCTTAGGCGACCGCTTCAAGACGTACAAGACGGCCAGGCGGTTCACATAGGATTTTCCCCGTCGGTACACAACCTGATATTCCCGATTTTTGCACAGCCTTTTTTCTTTTTTTAACTCATACATACGTTATTGTCCCGAAAATGCCAGAAGAACAGAAAAATTCCTTAGCGGAACTTTTCTGTTCATCTTGTAATAATTACGCGGAGAGTCTCTTTCTGCCTTTCAAACGGCGTCTTTTCAAAACCATGCGGCCGCCTTTGGTTTTCATTCTTTCACGGAAGCCGTGCGTTCTTTTTCTCCACAGCGTATTCGGCTGATATGTCTGTTTCACGATAGGCACCTCCTTTGTCTCAATCAACAGTAGATGAACTTACACCATAACAGCATAATTATATTCAAAAAGGATAGGACTGTCAATCGTTTTTTCCGGAATCGCAGCGATGATACCGTATTTGTCATAGGGATAGCGTTATGAGCTTATACCGTTTGGACATAGCGGCGCATGGTGTCGCCGCTCTTTGCTATACTGGGGATGTCAAAGGGAAGAAATTCTCCCAGGAAGATGTTTCCACATGCATTGTGGACAGCATGGCAAGTTATCAACACGTTGTTCACAAAATGTGGACAAGTAGAAACTACTGATAATCCTAGATATATACTGGCTTTTCTTCTCGTTTTTAAATCGAGTTATGCACTGTATCCACAATATTGCCGTAAACATATCCCCAATCGTCATTGCAAAGAAGAACTCCGTTTACGGTATGAGCGGAGAACGGGAGGGAATGGCCTTATGAATTTTTTGACAAATTCAGTCGCCTCTATGTATTTTTCAAGGATTTTGTTGTACAATGTAATCAGATGTGTGGATAAAAAGTTCAGTTATCAACAGGTTGTTCACAATGTGTGGATAAATCAAAATCAGGCCGGAAATTCGATATTTATCGCGTTTCCGCTTTTTTCAGCCTTTAAATTCGCACTTATCCACATTGCGATACAATGCACATATCCACAATATTATGCGGGAAGGACTTTACTATTATGGAATCAATGGATCTAGCTACATTATGGGCGGGAATGCTGGAACAGCTGAAAAAGGTTCTGCCAAAACCGATTTACGAAACGTGGTTCGTCTCGTCTCTCATCCCGACGTCCTACGAAAACGACGTCCTCGTACTGGCGGCGGCGCAGAAATTCGTATGCAATTTCGTCAATAAGAATTATGCCGATCAGCTCAACGAAGCCGCCGAAGCCGTTACGGGACGGCCGACGACGGTTAAGCTGGAAGATATGAACGCCCCCGCCGCGGAACCGGCAACGCAAGGGGAAACGGACGATTTATATAAGGACACCTTATTTTCCGACGAAGACCTGCCGAAAGCGCCGCCAAAGAAAAAGGCAGAATCAGAGCCGAAGGCTGTCATGGTCAAGGAAGCCAATGAATCCATCTCGCCGCCGCCGGAAGAACCGACGACGGAAGACAACCTCATTCCGAATTATACCTTCGACAACTTCATCGTCGGCAACAGCAACCGCATCGCCTATTCCATCGCCGCCAGCGTGGCGGAAGCACCGGCCAAGAAATATAATCCCTTATATATATACGGCGGCAGCGGCCTGGGCAAGACCCACCTCATGCACGCCATCGGCCACCAGATTCTGAAAAATTTCCCCCACATGCGCCTGCGCTGCATTACGAGTGAAGATTTCGTCAACGATTTCATCCAGGCTATTCAGGATAAAAACACGGAAAACTTCCGCCAGCAGTACCGCAACATCGACGTCCTCCTCGTCGACGATATCCAGTTTTTGGGACAAGGCGACAAAGACAGCTCGAAGGAAGAGTTTTTCCATACCTTCAACAAGCTCTATCAGGGCCAAAAGCAGATGGTATTTACCAGCGACCGGCCGCCCTTGGATATTAAAAGCCTGGAAGACCGTCTGCGCTCACGCTTCCAGAGCGGCACGGTGACGGGCATCGAGCCGCCGGACCTGGAAACGCGGACGGCGATTCTGCGGACCTGGGCTCAGAAGGAAAAAATCAATATCGACAAGAACGCCATCAACTACATTGCCGCCAACGTCAGCGATAATATCCGCGACCTGTACGGTGCGTACAACAACGTCCTGTCTATGGCTTCCATCGAAAAAAACGACGTGACCTTGTCGCTGACGCAGCGAGCCCTGAAATACCTGGTTGCGGAAAAGGAAGAAAAGAAGTACATCACCATCGACGAAATCACCAGTTCGGTCTGCCGGTTTTACAGCGTAAACTACAACGAGCTCATGGGCAAGAAGAGGACGAAAAATATTGCCCTGGCCCGGCAGGTAGCCATGTACTTATGCCGCGAGCTGACGGGGAATACGTATCCTCACATCGGCACGGCCTTCAGCGGCCGCGATCATACGACGGTCATGCACGCCTGCGAAAAAATCACCAAGATGATGAACGACAGCGACACCTTCAAGGAAATGATCGAGCGGCTGAAAGAGAAGATTTTAGACGTGGACAAGTAAGTGCATAGCGTGTAGATAGTTTGTGGACAGCGAAAATTTGCGGAAAAAAAGTGAATTTGTGGATAGGGAAGCATGAATTATACACAGGTTATACACAGCTGTGCATAGCTGAAAATTCAGAGTTTTCCCCAGTTTTCCACACTATCCACACCCTCTACTACTACGACTTCTATTCTTTTAACTTACTTCAATTAAAAAACTAAACGCAGAAAAGGGGATACGCCCATGAAACTTATCTTAAAAAAAGAAGATTTAAACAAAGGCCTTCAGACTGTACAAAAGGTCGCCCAGAATAAAAACAACAACCTGACTTCGGAAAACGGCCTGCTCATCAAGGCCATGAACAACGTAATCGAATTTCAAGCCAACGACTACGACATGGGAATCAAAACCATCGTTCCCGGCATCATCGAAGAAAAAGGCGAAGCTTTTATTGCCAACCCATACTTAATGGAACTGACGCGCAAGCTTCCCAGCGACGAAATCGAAATCACCAAAAAAGACGCCGACACGCAGATGATCATCAAAGGCGGCAAGCTGAAATTCGAATGCCTGACCATGAATCCCAACGACTTCAACGAAGTGGAAATTTTAGAAAACGGCTACTCCCACTTTACGACGACCAGCGTCGTATTAAAGGATCTGATCGACAATACGTCGTATGCCTGTGCGACAGACGTAGCCCGTCCCATCTTTATGGGTACCTACTTGGATGTTCAGGAAGACACGATTTCCATGGTCGCTACGGACACTCACCGGCTGGCGCTGAAGACGGCGCCTCTGGATACGCCGATTAAAAATCCCCTCCAGGCAGTCATTCCCAGCCGGCTTCTCACGGAAATTTCCCGCCAGCTGCCGACGGATATTCCCGAACCGGTGGAAATCACGGCGGTCCGCAGCTATTTAGCCATTAAGTTCGGCAACGTCTACATCCGCACCCGCCTGATCGAAGGGGAATTCCCAAACTACCGCCGCGTCATCCCGACGGACTTCCAGTGCAGCATTACCGTTGACCGCAGCGAATTTACGGGAGCCGTCGAACGGGCCTCTATCGTCGCCAAGGACGCCCAGTACAATGTCATCAACTTCGTATTCGGCGACGGGGAAATCCATCTCATGAGCCAGAACCCCGATTACGGCACCATCGAAGATTACGTAGCCTGCCAAATGACCGGGGAGCCGTTGGAAATTTCCTTTAACGGTAAGTTTATTTTAGATATTTTAAAACACTGCCACGACGACAAGGTCGTGTTAAATACGCGGCAAAACAGCCCCATGCTGGTACAGGATAAAGGGGACGAAGCGAGCGTGTTCGTCGTGACGCCGATGAGGACAAAATAATGGAAAAAGTAAAAATTGAAACAGAAATGATACAGCTGGACCAGTTTTTAAAGTGGGCCAGTATCTTGCAGAGCGGCGGCGAAATCCGCTTTTTGCTGGATGAACAGCGGATTTTCGTCAACGGCGAATTATGCTCGGCGAAGCGGAAAAAGCTTCATGCCGGCGACATCGTAGAAATCAAGGGCATCGGGACGTATGAAATCGTTGGTGCATAAGTATGAATATACAGTCTGTGCGGCTTCATCAATTCAGAAATTATACGCAGGAAACGATAACCTTTCCTAAATCGATTATTTTGTTGTACGGCCAGAATGGACAAGGTAAGACGAATTTGCTGGAAGCCTTATACTTAGGAGGTATAGGGAAATCCTATAAGGGGATGGCCGATACGGACTTGATTCAATGGGATTGCAGCGAAGGCAGCGTCATCCTGGATTTTGTCCGCAGCGGCGTCGTTCAGCAAATCAAGGTCATCTTATCGAAGACGAGTAAAAAGGAATTATGGGTCAACGAGACGAAGGTGTCTCAGAAGGAATTGGTAGGGACGCTGAACGAAGTCTTGTTTTCCCCGGAAGACCTGCAGCTGGTCAAGGGCAGCCCGTCCCTGCGGCGGCGGTTTATGGATATGGAAATATCCCAGGTCAATCCGGCCTACTACCGCCTGCTGTTGCAGTACAACCGGGCCGTATCGCAGCGGAACCTGCTGCTGAAGCAGATGAAGTACGAAGGCCGGGCGTCGCTGGAGGAATGGGACCGGCAGATCGCTTCCTTTGCCGCGGCAATCGTGCGGCGGCGCCTCGACGCCTTGCGGAAAATGAGCTTTCTGGCCGGCGTGATTCACCGCCGCCTGACGGGCGGATCAGAGCTGCTGACGATGGATTACGTGCAGCCCTACGGCGACGGGGCGGGAGGCATTACCGACGCTCAGCGGTACTACGACCTGCTGCAGGAGCATCGACAGGACGACATATACCGCATGTCCACGTCGATAGGACCTCATCGGGACGACCTGTCCTTGGCCGTAGGCGGAGCCGATTTAAAAAAATACGGCTCCCAGGGGCAGCAGCGGACGGCCGTGCTGGCCCTCAAGCTGTCGGAACTGGAATATATGAAATCCGAGACGGGAGAGTATCCCGTCCTGCTGCTGGACGACGTGATGAGCGAGCTCGACGCCGGACGCCGGCAGGCCCTGCTGGATTTTGTGCGCGGCCGGATACAGACCTTTATTACGACGACGGAGCCGCTGATTTTTGAATCCATGGCCGGCTGCTGTCATATCTGCATTGCGCAGGGAAAGGTAATATCCCATGGAGGAACGGAATCATAAGATGGAGAAGGCCGGCCTTTCCATTCCTAAAATATTGGAACGAAACCGCCTTCTCGTCCCCTATAAGCTGTATCAGGCGAAGCTGGACTGGAAGACCATCGTCGGCCCTCAAATTGCCAAATATTCCTATATTCAGGGCTTCGACGAGTCCGTCGTGCAGGTCGCTGTACTGAATTCCGTATGGATGAACCAGCTGTTCATGTATAAGAAAAAAATCGTCGACGCTATCAATGAGTACATCAAGGAACCCTTCGTCACGGACATCCGTTTCGTGCGGAGCGGCCGAAAGCCTGCCGTCGTCACGTACGCCAATACTGCCGGCGAAGAAGAGGAAGGTTTCTCTGTCAGCGTGGGGAACGCGCGGCTTTCGGAAGAAACGGTGCGGCGCATCCGGCAGGAGACGGCGGCCCTTCCCGAGGCCATCCAGGAAAAAATGGCCCAGCTGCGCTTCGCCCAGGCGAAACGGCAGACGGCGTACCGGGCGGCAGGCATCCGGCAGTGCCCGTCGTGCGGGCGGTGGCTGGAAAAGGGAGAGGAGCTGTGCTTTATCTGCCGGCTCCGGGCCCGTCAGAAAAAGAAAAAAGCCGTCTACGCCACGGTCATGGCCATGCCCTGGCTGACGCTGGACGAATTAAAGGCTTACGGCATGATCGGAGACGAGGGACGGCTGTACGAGGAATTGTACAACGAGGTGCGGCGCGAGTGCATTTATAAATACATGGAGCGCATTTACCACGGCTGCGATACGCCGGAAGACGATATGATGCTGGCCCTGCTGATTACGCGGCGGAATCCGACGGAGATGACCGACGCGTTTATTCGCAATTTAACGGAAAAATACAGGAGAAAAGGCGATGTATCTTCACATAGGCGGACAGAAAATGATTGACATACGCCGCATTGTCGCGATGTTCAAGGCCCATCCGCGAAAGATGAACAAGTCGAACCCGCTGCGGCAGTATTACCGCCCTCTCGTGTTGCTCGACGGCATGGACGAAGGGCAGATTCGCTGCTACATCGTAACGGAGGAATGCATTTACGCTTCGCCCATTACGCTGGAAACGATTATCGGGCGGTACAAGCGACTGTTTTCGTCAAAAGGGCCCGTGCAGCGATTGTAAACTAGCTATCCCAGGGGGATTTGCTGTATAATAAGATGTTAAGTATGTTTGAATAGGAGGAATTGCTGCATGCCGCAAGATAAAAAAGTAAATTATGGCGCAGAACAGATTCAGGTCCTGGAAGGCCTGGAAGCCGTTCGCAAGCGTCCTGGTATGTATATAGGGAGCACGTCTCTGCGCGGTCTCCATCATTTAGTATATGAAGTCGTCGACAACAGTATCGACGAAGCGCTGGCAGGATACTGCACGCATATTGAAGTGACGATTGAAGCTGACAACAGCATTACCGTCGTCGACAACGGCCGCGGCATTCCCGTAGCCATGCATAAGATCGGCAAGCCTGCCGTCGAAGTCGTACTGACGGTGCTCCACGCCGGCGGCAAGTTCGGCGGCGACGGCTATCCCATTTCCGGCGGCCTGCACGGCGTCGGCATATCCGTCGTCAACGCCCTGAGCCAGTGGACGAAGGTCGAAGTCAAGCGCGACGGATATTGGTGGAACATCTCCTTCGCCCGTGGCCTGACGGCGGAACCGCTGAAAAAAATTCGTCCCATGGAACGGGGCGAGGAAACGGGCACCAAGGTAAGCTTTAAGCCAGACGCGGACATTTTCCCCGATACGACCTATGATTTCGACACGCTGAAGACGCGTCTCCGCGAGCTGGCCTTCCTGAACAAGGGCCTGCACATTACCCTGACGGATAAGCGCGGCGAAGGGCGCAGCGAAGTATACTGCTACGAAGGAGGCCTTACGTCCTTCGTGGAATTTCTGAATGAAAACAAGGAAGCCGTCAACCCGACGGTCATTACGCTGGAAGGCGAAAAGAACAAGGTTCTCGTGGACATCGCCATGCAGTACAACGACGGCTACAGCGAAAATATCCTGACCTTCGTCAACGACATCTTTACGGAAGAAGGGGGCACCCACCTGAGCGGCTTCCGTTCCGGCCTGACCCGCACGATCAACGACTACGGCCGGACGGCGGGACTGCTGAAGGACAAGGAAGAAAACCTGTCCGGTGAAGACGTGCGCGAAGGCCTGACGGCTATCGTCAGCGTCAAGGTACGGGAACCGCAGTTCGAAGGGCAGACAAAGACGAAGCTGGGCAACAGCGAAGTCAAGGGGATCGTCGACAACATCGTGTCCGACGGATTGAAGGAATTCTTCGAAGAACATCCCGGCGAAGCCAAGTCTATCGTCAACAAGGCCATTTCCGCCGCCAGAGCCCGTCAGGCAGCGCGCCACGCCCGCGACCTGACGCGCCGTAAAAACGCCCTGGAAATCAGCAGCCTGCCGGGAAAACTGGCCGACTGCTCGGAAAAGAACGCCGCCATGACGGAAATCTATCTGGTCGAAGGCGATTCGGCCGGCGGCTCGGCAAAGCAGGGCCGGGACCGGAAATTCCAGGCCATCTTACCGCTTCGCGGCAAAATCATCAACGTCGAAAAGGCCCGTCTGGACAAAATCCTGGCCAATGAAGAAATCCGCTCCATGATTACGGCCTTCGGCACGGGCATCGGCGAAGAATTCGACATCAGCAAGCGGCGCTACGACAAGATCATCATCATGACCGATGCCGACGTCGACGGAGCTCACATCCGCACGCTCCTGCTGACGTTCTTCTACCGGTTTATGAAGCCTCTCATTACGGAAGGCCACATCTACATCGCCCAGCCGCCCCTGTATCAGGTGCGCAAGGGCAAGCAGGTCTGGTATTACTACACCGACGAAGCGATGAACGCCAAGCTCGACGAGCTGGGCCGCGACAACAGCGTCGTCGTCCAGCGCTATAAGGGCCTCGGCGAAATGAATCCGGAGCAGCTCTGGGAAACGACGATGGACCCCCAGAACCGCACGATGCTCCAGGTCCACCTGGAGGACGCCGTAGAAGCGGATCGCATTTTCTCGGTCCTCATGGGCGACAAGGTCGAACCGCGCCGTCAATTCATTCAGGAAAATGCCAAGAAGGTGCGGAATCTGGACTTATAGGAGGATGTGTCTATGCCGAATATATCGAAACGAATTTCCTTGTTTTCCGAATCGGCCATTGCCAGAATCTCCCACATGGCCGAAACGTACGAGGCGATTAATTTGTCGGAAGGCTTTCCCGATTTTCCCCCGCCGGAAGCCCTGCGGAACCGCCTGAAGGACATCGCCGCCCAGGGGCCGCACCAGTACAGTATAGACAGCGGCGCGCAGAACCTGCGGCAGGCTTTGGCGAACTACCGCCAGACCTTCGCCGGCCAGACGCTGGACCCGGAACAGGAAGTCGTCGTCACCTGCGGCGGCACGGAGGCCCTGATGACGACGATGATGGCCCTCGTCGACCCGGGAGATAAGGTCGTCGTATTTTCGCCCTTCTATGAAGCCTACGGCACGGACGTGCTGCTGGCCGGCGGCGAGCCCATTTACGTGCCTCTCCGGCAGCCGGACTTTACCTTCGACGCCGACGTGCTGGAAGACGCCTTCCGGCAGCATCCGAAGGCGATCATCCTCTGCAATCCGTCCAATCCCTGCGGCAAGGTATTTTCTAAGGCCGAGCTGGAAATCATCGCCGGCCTGGTGCAGAAATACGACGCCTTCGCCATCGTCGACGAAGTATACGAGCACATCGTGTACAAGCCGACGGAATATACGTATTTTTCCAATTTGCCGGGCATGTACGAACGGACCATATCGTGCGGCTCCTTGTCCAAGACCTATTCGATTACGGGCTGGCGCGTCGGCTATCTCTTCGCGCCGCCGCATCTGGCCGCGGCGCTGCGGCAGCTCCACATGTTCATGACCATCAGTGCGCCGAGCCCCCTCCAGGAAGCGGCTGTGACCAGCCTCGGCTTTGGCCGGTCCTATTACGAAGGGCTCCGCGACTTGTACACGAAGAAGCGGGACATCGTCATGAAGGGCCTCGACGCTATCGGCATTCCTCACAATGTGCCTCAGGGCGCCTTTTACATGCTGATGGATATATCGGAATACGGCTATGATGACGATACGGCCTTCTGCGAAGACTTGATCCGGAAGCTTGGCGTAGCCCTTGTACCTGGCTCGACCTTTTTCCACGAAGACGTGCATAACCTCGTCCGCCTTCAATTTGCCGTCAAGGACGAAACGCTCTATGAAGCGCTGAACCGTCTGGAAGGCATTCACTGTATGAAACGATAATCCTCATATTGCGTTTAAGGAGGGATTTTGTATGAAATGGTCTGCGTTAGTACTCAGCGTATTGTGCTGCCTCGGCAGCTTTTCAGTCTTTGCCGATGCGCCGGAAGTAGCAAATGTACAGCTCGATCCGTCAGTTCGGATGGAAAATTTGGATGACTACTACATTACGAAGGGCAGTACGTATGATAAGATTACGGCCCTCCTGCAAAATCTTCCTTCCGAGGCGTCGGGCCTTTCGGGAGACTACTATTTCCGCATTGAAAAAAAACTGACTCACGACTATTTTTATCACGTCAAAGCTTACGATACGAATACGCACGTTCAGAAGGGAAATTATTTCTTCGCCAAGGACGAAAGCTGCGTATGGCGTCTCGACCCGACAGGCGACGCGGCGATGATTTACGGCAGCGCGGAAAATCTGCTGAAAAAGACGGAAATCGTCGTCTATCCCAAGAAAATCGCCTTGGGCAGTTACGGCATCATCAGGGTTCACGTGCCGGGAATGCTCCCCTATGATATCAAGCTGACCAGCTTAAATGCTAATGTGGCGCAAATTTCCGATAAGATGAACATCGTCCCGGTCAGCGCCGGCAAGACGGACATCGTCGTCGACTTAAAAATCGGTTCGGCGACGCGTACCTTTACGGAGACCGTCTCCATTATCGATACGGCCGACGATGGCCGCGACAGAGGTATGAGTCCTTCCGTCGGCATCGGTATCGGCGTAGGCTGGGGCAGTGGCTGGCATCATGGCGGTGGCATCGGCATCGGTGTCGGGCCCTGGTGGTAAATCGTTATATTCTATGCATAGGCACAGAGCGGAATACCCATTGTATTCCGCTCTGTTTTTTATATACTATAAGAAAAAAAGTTTGCCCATCTTCCGATCATAATAACAAAAAGACAATATTGAATGTATTTCTATATGATTTATGTATAAAAGCAAAGAGAATTGAAATACGTATGAGAATTTGAAACGATGCGTTTCTTGTGATATAACGAAAAGGAACCTGTCTAATACCATATCATATGATACGACGGCGTATGAAATCTATTGGTATATCGTATTTCAATGCGCTGTTTGGCAGAAAGGACGTGAATGCTATGAGAGTGGGAATTTTCCGCAACGTGAGAGGCGGCGCAGCCAGATTTGCGCCGTATGTACGCCTTGGATGCGACGATATAGAGTTAATCGGCCTGCCTTGCGAAGCGGCGTTGGATACGATAGAAACGGTTAAGAAGGCGAAGTGCGAAGGCCTTATTTATTACAGCGATCATAAGGAAGATGAACCCTTTTATAAGGCTCTGGCCGAGAGCGGCGTCAAATACGTCGTGACATGCAGCGCCGGTTACGATCATCTCAATATAGAGGCGATGAAAAGGTACGGCATCAAAGGGGCCAACGTGCCGAGATATTCGCCCAACGCCATATCGGAACACACGGTGATGATCGTGCTGGCCCTTCTTCGCAAGCTGCGGACACAGATATTACGCGTGGAGCATGGCATTTTTTATACTGTGGGAGTGCAGGGACGGGAACTTCGCAATATGGTCGTAGGCATCGTCGGCGCCGGCCGTATCGGATATACGACGATACAATGCCTGAGCGGTTTTCATCCTAAAGCGATTCTGGCGTATGATTTGTACGAAAACGACGCCGTACGCCAATATGCGTCTTATACGACGCTGAATGAATTATACCGTAAGGCCGACGTGATCATCTTCCACTGCGCCTATACGAAAGAGAATTACCATATGGTAAACGACGAGGCCATTCAGGCTATGAAAGACGGCGTCGTCCTTGTCAACAGCGCCCGAGGCCCTTTATTTGATACGCAGGCCGTGCTGCGGGGCCTCGACAGCGGTAAGATTGGCGCGTTAGGAATCGACGTTATTGAAGGAGAAGGGGCGCTGCGAAAATCGTCGGGAGCTCAAAAAGACGTCGCTTCCGATATTAGAAAACTGCTGTCTTACGAAAACGTCATATTTACGGCTCATACGGCTTTCTATACGGATCAGGCTGATTATAATTTATGCGAAACGACGATTCAGAATCTGCGCCAGTATGCCCAGACCGGATCGTGCGACAACGAATTGATACGTGAATAAAGTCGGCCTATGTCTGCGTACTTTGCAAGTCACGATGACGGCCGGGCAAGGTATCGGGCCGTTATTCGGCATCATTTCAGCGGAATATTTCGGCATGAGGCCTTCCTTGTGTCCCATGCTGTGCTGCGCTTGTAGGAATGGGAAAAACACGATATAATATAAACTAAAAAATTATTTTTTGCGTATTAAAGGAGACGTGATTTGTTTTGGAAGTTTCCCTAGGGAAAGAGTGCATCGTCATATTATTGCTGATTTTTGGCAACGGCGTATTTTCGCTGCTGGAAATGTCCATCGTCAGCTGCCATCAGCCGCGGCTGGAGGCCATGGCCGAAGAGGGCAGCAAGTCGGCGAAAATCGTCCTGAAGCTGCGGGAAAACCCGAATAAGATGTTTTCGGCCGTACAGTTCGGCATCACCCTGATGGGCCTGCTGACGGGCGTATACGGCGGTACGGAAATGGCCGGCCCCATGTCGCAGTACGTGGCCATGATCCCCGGCCTGGAGCCCTATGCCTACAGCGTCAGCCTGACGACTATCGTCGCCGTCATTACCTATTTGACCATCATTTTAGGGGAAATCGTGCCGAAGCGCATCGCCATCAACAAACCTGAAGCCATTGCCTGCTTTCTGGCCCGGCCGATGCTGTATTTCTGCACGGTCAGTACGCCCCTCATTTGGTTTCTGTCGGCTTCGACGGCCTTGGTGACCAAGATCATCGGCATGGGCAAGCCGGAGGTACAGCCCGTAACGGAAGAGGAAATCAAAATCCTTCTGGAGCAGGGCGCGGAATTAGGGGCGTTTGAAAAGGAAGAGCCCGAGCTGGTAGACCGGGTGTTCCGCCTGGCCGATATGAACGTCAGCGATATTATGACCAACCGCACCCAGGTTGACTGGATTGACGTAGAAGATCCCGACGAGACGATTATGAATGAAATGATCGCCTTCAATCATATTCACCTGCCCGTCGGCAGGGGCTCTCTCGACGAATTTCTCGGCATGGTTTCGGTCAACATGGTCTTCCAAAAATATTACGACGCCGTCCATTCTGGGAAAAACGTGACCATGAAATCCCTCGTCGAATCGAGCGTCCAGAAGCCAGTCTTCGTGCCCGAATCGATGGATATCATGAAGGTCGTGCCGGTTTTCCGCGAGCACAGCGTCCACGAAGCGGCCGTCCTCGACGAATACGGCAACTTCAGCGGCCTGCTGACCCTCCACGACATCTTGGAAGAGCTCGTAGGCAGCATGCCGTCGGGCGAAAAGGAAAAGAAGGAAAACGACAACCGCATCGTCCAGCGCGGCCCCAACGAATGGCTCATGGAGGGTCTGCTGACCATCGAAGAATTCAAGGATTTCTTCGAGCTGGAAGACGACCTTCCCGGCGAGGAAGACGACCTGTACAAGACCCTGGCCGGCTTCGTCACCTACGGCGTAGGTCGCATTCCCAAGGAGACAGATACATACGTCTGGAACGAATTTACCTTTGAAGTCATGGATATGGACAACCTCCGCGTCGACAAAATCCTCGTCACGCGGCAGGAAGTAAAAGAGCCAGCTGGAGAAATAGAAGAATAATATAAGCAGCATATGAAAACAACGGCAGGAGCGGGCGAACTCTTGCCGTTGTTTTTATATGGTTTTCAGCATGTGTTTTGAGAAGATACGGTGCTTGTATTGCGGCGAAAGCGATACGAATGGAATAGATGTATGCATCAGATGCCGTAGTTTTTTTAGAGGAACCGGACAGCTTCTGTAGCAGATGTTCTTACGATTTTGGCAGTGCCATAGGGGAGAACATGGCTGTCTTACGCCATGTTTCGGCATACGTATCCCGTGGTGTAACGCGCGCGTAACGCAATAGACCAGAAAAGACTAGATAAGAGGGAGAAAAGAGAAGAGAGAAGTAACGCTTTCTTAGCAGTTGTTATATATCGATCACAACGACAGGATTGCCGTGTTCTTGTATAAGGGATATGAGGTCTGCTGTCTGCAGCCATAGGGAGGCCGTGTTGTCGTTGGGATGGACGGCGATTTGATCGTCTGTAAATACCTTGTCGATGACGACTGTTACCGTATGCGTTTCGTCGTTCAGCACGCCTAACGGCGTAACGGCTCCTTTGCGGAGCTTTAAGTAGTTCCATAGATCGGCTTCGGAAGCAAAGCTAAGGGGGCGTGTGCCGAGCCTTTCTCTCAGGGACTTGAGATTAACCGTTTTTTCCTGATGAACGACGATGACGTAGTAGTTTCTCTTTTTATCGTCACGAACGAAGAGGTTTTTGGCGACGGCATCGCTGCCCGGCAGGTGAAGCGCAGCCATTTCGTCTATCGTATACACGGGAATATGCTCGACAAGGGTATAGTCTATATGCCTGGCTGTCAGTACGGAAATGACAGCTTGAATGGCTTCGTTCATTATTTTTTGCTCCTTTCCGCATAAAATAAGGCTGGTATTTTCCATTATTTTAATAGACCGATCATTCCGGTCCATTCATGTGATACAATACAAGAAGATACGAACTACGAAGTGAGGAGGCTGGCTATGCGGACCAGTTATGCGTTAAACCACTATATGGACGAAGCGGCGGAGAAGATACGGCGGATTGCCCATGAGGCCCGTTCCCTGTCGGTAAACGGTACGCTGATGCTGCAGGATTATCCCTTTTGGCTGTATCATGCTCTGTTTGCTGATTATTCGACCATTTCCTTTTTGGCCAAGTGCATGTCTGATATCGACTATTTTGATTTGCGGCCCTTGTATTGTATGTTGCGTTCTTCCTTGGAGAAATACGCCGACCTGGCGAATTTATGCGCCAAGGGACGGACCTATGAATGGTATTTGTGGTATTTGAACTTCGAGTCCAACGCCATGGAAGCCTATACGGCCGGCGACAGCCGGGAAGGGGCGTCGCTGCGCCGGAAGGCTGACTCGTATAAGCGGCAGTTCATGGAGCAGTGGGGGATTTCCCGCTGCAACCGCCTGACGCGGTATTACGTGCTGGGGGATTTTAATCAGCTCATACAAGGCGATGTCTCGCCGGATATCGTCCAGTTCAACCGCAGCCTTTCGAAAATCGACTCGAAATGCAGCCAGATACTGCACAACAACGTGACCTTTGCGGCCCGGCATAATCGGGAGGAAATCAAGGATATCCTGACGTATATACACTATATCATGTGGACGTCCCAATGGATGCTGCCGCGGTTTTACTACTGGAATCTGCCGGAAATACAGGAAGGCTTGGCGCGGCTGCAGCAGGCCGTCGACTGTATTCACCAGGGAAAGGCCTTTATGGAGTAGGCTTATTCGGCCTTGGTAGAGCGCAGGAAGAGCTGTTCCAGCATGGCGTGGGGGTCCTTGCCGAGCTTGACGATGCCGTACAGGACCTGCGTAATGGGCAGCTCGACGCCGACGCGGCGGGACAGGTCGACGAGGGCTTCCGTCGTGTACACGCCTTCGGCTAACTTGTAGAAGGGCTTGCCCTGGATGAAGTCTTCGCCGAAGCGGCGGTTGTTGCTGTGAGCCGAAAAGAGGGTTGCTTCGTAATCGCCTAAGTGGCTGAGACCGTAGACGGTCATGGCGTTGCCGCCGAGCTTTTCGATCAGGACGGACAGCTCGTGAGTGCCTCTGGCCATGAGTGCCCCTTTGAGGCTCGTAAGGCCTGCGCCGTCGAGCATGCCGGCGGCGATGCCCATAACATTTTTGGCAGCTGCTCCGATTTCAATGCCCAAAAGGTCTTGTCCGTAATAGAAGCGGATGAGGGGGCTGGTGAAGACGTCGACGAGGCGGCGCGTCAGCTCCATATTGCGGGAGGCCATGACCATGCAGTTTGGCATGCCGGCGACGAAGTCCTGTACGTGGCCCGGGCCGACCCAGACGGCGGTCTGCACGTCGGGCCCCAGCTCTTCCTCCATGACTGTCGTGAGGCGCTTGCCGCTGCCGATTTCCAGGCCCTTCATGGCCAGGATGAAGGGCAGGGATGGGGAAAATCCCGTTTCCCGAAGCTGTCCGGCGAAGGAGCGGAGCTGCTGGGCGCTGATGGAAATGATGCAGACGTCGGCCTTATGCAGGGCGTCGGCCAAATCATCGGTCAGGGCGATAGACGAGGGCAGGGTTAGGTATTCGTTTTTTCCTGTGCAGCGAAGGGTTTCCAGATTGCGGGACGACGGGCGGCCCCATAAGGTGACGGTGTGGCCGATGCGGTCGGCGTACCAGGTGTGAAAAGCGCCCCAGCGGCCGCAGCCTAAGACGGTAATATTCATGAGTATCCTCCTCCGTATGTTTTCTTAAATTATATCATAACTCCGAGGGGTTGGGCGTATAAAATCCTGACGGCCAATCTGTTCTGCTTCCTGTACAGTTTGGCCTATAAGAAAAAATATATTTAGGAATAAGTAAATATAGGGTTTACGAAATACTGAAAATGTAGTATGGTTATAAAAAATAATAAAGGCGTTTAGGCGGGCACGATGAAGTGTATATCTTTCATCGTGCCCGCTGTGTTTAAAAGGGGGCGGGACCTGTGGGAGTAACAGTTGGTTTTTTATATGACAAATGCCGAAGCCTGTACGATATAGAGCTCACAGCGGGACGTCAGGGCTTGGACCGCAGCGTTTCGTGGATACATATGATCGAAAGTAAGGAAGCGGCGCTATTTCTGCATGGAGGAGAGCTGGTATTTTGTACGGGCGTATTGTATAATGGGGAACTCTGGCTGCTGGATTATATAAAGAACTTACAGAAAAGCGGCGCCGGCGGCTTAGTCATCAACGTAGGGCCGTATATCGGAAGGGTTCCGAAAACGGCTTTAGACTTTTGCGAAGGCCGCGGATTTCCTCTGTTTTCTATTCCATGGAAGGTTCGGTTAGTAGACGTTACTCGTTACTTATGTCGTTTTATTATTGAAAAAGAAGAAAAAGAACGGCAATACTTGCAGTATTTTCTGTTCATCTTGATGAATCCGGACCGCTGTCGGGATGCCAGCCTGGCCCTGCAGCACTATGGATTCGAAACGGACGGGATGTTCCGGGTAGCAGTGATACGCTGCACAGAAGAGCCGATCGAGGATATAGCGGCTATGGCCGGAGGGGGGACGGCCGAGGTTCCCATGTTCGTATACGGCGGCGCGCTGCTGTGTATCCTTTCGGGGGCCGATGAGAGCCGTAAGATGGAGGGGATGATGCAGGTATGCCGGCGGCTTTGGGATCAAGGCGCAGCAGTGCGCGTCGGCGTCGGCTCCGCCGTGTCTCCCGTCAGCCGGCTGGCAGCCAGCTATAAGCAGGCATCGGCTATGGCGGCGCTGGCGTCGGAAATGCGGCCTGTCGTGCACTACGACGAGATGGGCGTATATAAATTATTGGTCGACGGTCCTTCTCAGGATCTGCTGAAGACATTTTACGACGATACGCTGGGAGCGTTGGAGGACTACGACGGCGCTCACGATTCGGGGCTCATGGATACGCTGGAATATTACCTGTCCCACCGATGCAGCATCAAGGACACGGCGGCTCACGAGGTCGTCCATCGCAATACGGTACTGTATAAATTGAACAAAATCGAGAAGATTACGGGAAAGAAATTGAGCGAAGAAGACGAAAAATTGGATATCGTCATGGCCTTGAAAATCAAGAAGCTGCTGTCGCCGCACTCCTCCGTGTAAGTCTGCACAGGTAAGATTGGACCTTTGCCTAATAGTATTTTTCTTTTTCCCGTGGCATAATACGCAGTATACGGCAACGGCGCTTATAGTATCAGGCTCCGTTGCTTTTTGTATTGGCGGCGAAATGCTTGCCGGGTTAGATAGATTGCGGCAGGACGCCGCGCAGCGAGGGGGAGAAGAATATGGACGCGTTTGATTGTACAGAAGAGTTTTCCCGACGGCCCGTATGGGCGCAGGTGGATCTGGATGGGGCGGCATATAATATGCGGTCTATTCGAAAGCATATCGGCTCGGGCATCTTGATCATGGCCGTCGTCAAGGCGAACGCCTACGGTCACGGAGCTGCCGAATTGTCCCGGGTGTTTTTGGAAAACGGGGCGAATCGCTTGGCCGTCGCATGTCTGGACGAAGCCGTCGAGCTGCGGCGTGCCGGCATTACGGCTCCTATCCTGGTGTTGGGACATACGGACGGACGGCGGGCGCCGGAGGCCGTATTATATAACGTCGACGTAACGGTGTTTCGATATGACGACGCAGCATTGTTTGCAAAGGAAGCAGCGCGCCGGCGGCGGAATATACGGATTCACATTGCCGTAGACAGCGGGATGGGACGCATCGGCTATCAGCCGTCTGAAAGGAGCGTGGATGAAATCGAACGCATCCTGGCACTGCCTCATCTCGTCGCCGAAGGAATTTTCACGCATTTTGCCGTCGCCGACGACGCCGCAGAAGACGCCGTCGCGTATACGGAAGAGCAATTTCGAAAATTTTCCCGATTCTGCCGCCGCTTGTCTGAGGAAGGGATTGCCTTTTCTCTTCGCCATTGCTGCAGCAGCGCCGGCATCTTGGCCTATCCGGCCTATTGGTGCAATATGGTGCGGCCGGGGATTATACAGTACGGCTACGCCCCGTCCGACGCCGCAGAGCGGCTTCCCTTTACTCCGCAGCCGGTCATGTCCCTGCGGTGCTGCATTACCCATATCAAGCGTATTCCTGCCGGAGAGACCATTAGCTACGGCCGGCGGTTTACGGCGCAGCGGCCGACGGTTGTTGCGACGCTGCCCCTGGGGTACGCCGACGGCTATCCCAGGGCCTTATCAAATCAGTCCGACGTGTTGGTCAGAGGAAGACGCGCCCGGCAGATCGGCAGCATCTGCATGGATCAGTGCATGATCGATGTCACGGATATTCCCGGCGTACAAGTCGGCGACGAATGCGTCCTCTTTGGCCAGCAGGGCGGCGAATCTATTTCGTTGAAGGAATGGACGGACAAACTGGGCACGATACCTCACGAATGTCTCTGCAATATAGGCCGCCGCGTTCCCCTCGTATACGTAAGGGGCGGACGATGCGCCGGACGGACAGAATACATAGGCGGCAGATGTGGCGAAGGCTATGGGCGGCAGCAATCCTTCGTTTGATTTTCCTGCTTTGCGGGAACCTGTTATGCAAATGTACAATAAAGTTTGTATGGGAATCACATTGCATAATGTATGCTGCCATGTCATACTATGTTCAGGAAAAGCAACGGCGCTTTGGATATACGGGCCGTTGCTTTTTATTTTGTATAAGGGGGAATATGGAAATGACAGGACAGGAAATACGCGACATGGATTTGAAGTATAATCTGCATTCGTGGTCGAAGCAGAAGGGGCTGAAGCCCTTAGTCATTACGAAGGCGGAGGGCATCTATTTATGGGACAGCGACGGCAAGCGGTATATGGATATGTCGTCGGAGCTGGTCAACGCCAACGTCGGCCACGGCAACAAGGAAATCGTCGAAGCCATCAAGAAGCAGGCCGACGCCTATTGCTTCTTATCCCCGGCCTTTGCCGTAGAGCCGCGGGCTGTTTTAGCTAAAATGGTCATCGAACGGATGCCCGACAACATGGGAAAGGTATTTTTCACCAACGGCGGCGCCGACGCCAATGAAAACGCGATCAAGATGGCCCGCTTGTATACGGGGCGCTATAAGATCATGAGCCGGTACCGCAGCTATCACGGCTCATCCTTCGGCGCCGGCAATATCAGCGGCGAACCGCGGCGTTACGCCCTGGAGCCGGGGATTCCGGGGTTCGTCAAATTTTTCGATCCCTACGTATACCGGGAAGCCATTTCCTTTGAAAGCGAAGAAGCGGCGACGAAATTTTATATTGCGAAGCTGCGGGAACAGGTCGTATATGAAAACCCATCGTCCATCGCGGCCATCGTCATGGAAACGATTACAGGCTCCAACGGCGTCATCATCCCGCCGAAGGGCTATCTGGAAGGGGTGCGCAGGATCTGCGACGAATTCGGCATCATGATGATCTGTGACGAAGTCATGGCCGGCTGGTGCCGGACGGGCAAGATGTTCGCCTTTGAACATTTCAACGTCAAGCCCGATATCGTGTCCTTTGCCAAGGGTATTACGTGCGGCTACGTGCAGCTGGGCGGCGTCGCCGTTTCCAAGGACATCGCCGCGTTTTTCGACGACCACGTCTTGTCCTGCGGCCTGACGTACAGCGGCCATCCGCTGGCCTGCGCCGCCGGCATCGCCTGCCTGAACTACTACGATTCGGCCCATATCTTGGAGAATGTCAATGCCGTAGGGGCCGTGCTGGGCGAATTGGAAGAAGGGCTGAAAGAAAAGCATGCCTGTGTCGGAGACGTCCGCTATATCGGGTTGTGGTCGGCTATCGAGCTGGTAAAGGACAAGAACACGAAGGAACCCCTCGTGCCGTATGGGAAGGACGAAAAGGGCACGATGGCCTCTATTGTGCAGTCGCTGATCCGCAAGGGCTTTTATACGTATTCACATGAAAACATGATTATCGTCGCGCCGCCCCTGATCATTACGAAGGAGCAGCTTTTGGAAGCCATGGATATTCTGGACGGCGTGCTCGGCGAGGTAGACGCCATGATATAGCGGAGGCTCCGCGCGGCGTGCGTGGAGAGCGTACGTTTGACGGCTTGTCGGGTTTAGATGCTTAAGCGGTGCAGATACTGTCTAAAAATGTTTGTGCAGATGTCTAATTGCTTTTTGGATTTTTAAGTGTTAAACTTATTTCATTACAAAAATAAAATATTTCAAATGACGACGGCGTTATTATTAAAACATAATTGCGCCGTCTTTATTTTTTGAAATATCGTTGGGAAAGAGGGACATGGATATGATGGAAATCAGGGCGATCATTCGCCGGGAATGCTTGAACGCGTTAAAGGACGGGCTGGCTGAAAAGGGCCTGTACGGCCTGACTCATTGGCCTGTAGTAGGACGAGGAAAACAGAGGGGCGTCGTCGTCAACGGCGTATCTTACGACGAGCTGCCGAAGGAAATGGTGTACATCGTCGTTCACGACGACCACAAGACGGAAGTGATTCAAACGATTATCTCCGCATGCCAGACCAAGCCGAAGGGAACTCCCGGAGACGGGCGGATATTCATCAACAGGCTGGACGAAGGATATACCATAAGCCAGCAGCTGCTCTGACCAAGAGAGAAACACGGCATAGGAACGGAGGGAAATACATGATGGAAGGCACATTATGGCTGCAGTTCGTGCAGCAGCTCATTAACGGCATATCCTTAGGCAGTATTTACGCGCTGATCGCCTTGGGATATACGATGGTATACGGCATTATGAAATTGATTAACTTCGCTCACGGTGATATCTACATGATCGGTTCGTACGTCGGATTTTTTGCGATTACGGCTATGGGGCTGCCTTTTGTACCGGCTATCTTGGCAGCGATGGTCATGACGGGTATTTTGGGGATGGTCGTCGAACGGCTGGCGTATAAGCCCCTTCGCCATAGCCCGAAAATCGCCATATTGACGACGGCCATCGGCGTCAGCTTGTTTCTGGAATACACGACGATGCTCGCCTTGTCGCCGCAGCCGCGGACCTTTCCGCACGTACTGGACAACAGCGTGTACCACATCGACAGCTTAGTCATTTCGTTTCAGCAAATCGTCATCTTCCTTATATCGGTCGTGCTGATGCTGATTCTGACTTACGTCGTGAACTATACGAAAATGGGCAAGGCCATGCGGGCCGTCTCATACGACCCCGACGCGGCCCAGCTCATGGGAATCAACGTAGACAAGACGATTTCCTTTACCTTCTGCATCGGGTCGAGCTTAGCCGGCGCGGCAGGCGTCCTCGTCGGGATTTACTATAATTCCATCGAGCCCCTCATGGGCATCATGCCGGGCATGAAGGCCTTCGTAGCGGCCGTCCTCGGCGGCATCGGCATCATTCCCGGCGCGATGACCGGCGGCATTATCCTAGGCGTTGTCGAAGCCATGGTCAGCGGATTTATTTCGTCTACCTTCCGCGACGCCGCGGCCTTTGCCATTTTGATTATTATCTTGCTCATCAAGCCGACGGGACTGTTCGGAAAGAATGAACGAGAAAAAGTGTAGGTGATGAATATGATAAACCGATTGCGAAAACAAGACGCTGTATTCTTACTCGCCGCCGTCGTCGTCTTTGCCGTCCTGCAGTTTTTGATGGCCGAACGAATCGTATCGTCGTTTTGGCGTCTGAATATCTCTTTGATTTGCCTGAACGTCATGCTGGCGTCCAGCTTGAACCTGATTAACGGCGTTACGGGACAGTTCTCCCTGGGGCACGCCGGATTTATGGCCGTCGGCGCTTACGTGTCGGCCGTATGCACCGTATTCCTGCACCTACCCTTCATCGTCAGCCTCATAGGCGGTGCGGCCGCTGCCGGCCTGCTGGGCTTTCTCGTCGGCGTGCCGACGCTGCGGCTGCAGGGCGATTATTTAGCTATCGCCACGCTGGGCATGGGGGAAATTATCCGCATCTGCATTTTGAATATACAGCAAGTAGGCGGCGCGTCGGGGATGTCGGGCATTCCGCGGGATACGACCTTTCCCTGGCTGTTTATCTGCATGGTCGTCACCTTGTTCGTCTTAAAGAATATCATCCACTCCAAGCAGGGGAGAGCCTGCCTGGCCGTACGGGAAAACGCCATTGCAGCCGAAGCCATGGGCATCAACACGACGGAATTCAAGGTATTTGCCTTTACGATTGCGTCGATGTTCGCCGGTTTGGCCGGCGCGCTGTTCTCTCATTACTTCGGCATCGCCCATCCGTCGAGCTTTACCTTTATGCGGTCTTTCGACATCATGACGATGGTCGTATTAGGCGGCCTGGGCAGCTTGTCCGGATCGGTCATCGGCGCCTTTATCCTGACCTTGATTGCCGCCGTAATGCAGAGCTATCCCGAATACCGCATGATCGTATACGCCTTGCTGCTCATCATACTCATGCTGTACCGTCCGAATGGGATTCTCGGCAATAAGGAGCTGGCTGAGCTGATGCTGTCCAAATGGAAAAAGGGGGGACGCGGCGATGGACCCGTTGCTGAAAACAAATAATGTATCCATATCCTTCGGCGGCATCAAGGCCGTCCAGGATTTTAACATCGTATTGAACCGGGGCGAGCTCGTCGGCCTCATCGGGCCGAACGGCGCAGGGAAGACGACGGCCTTCAACTTGCTGACCGGCGTATATCAGCCGACGACGGGGACCATTGAATTCGACGGCGTCGACGTCACGGGGATGAAGCCCTATAAAATTACGCAGCACGGCATTGCCCGCACGTTTCAGAACATCCGCCTGTTTGGAAACTTAACCGTATTGGATAATGTCAAAATTGCCTGCAATTACCTGGTCAACTACAGCATGGCCGAAGCGATCCTGCGCGTCGGCCGGTACGGGAAGGAAGAAGAACGGATTGAACGCGAAGCGATCGAGCTGCTGCGGCTGTTTAAGCTCGACGATAAAAAGGACGAGCTGGCGTCCAACCTGCCCTACGGCTTGCAGCGGCATCTGGAAATTGCCCGGGCCCTGGCGGCCCGGCCGAAGCTGCTCCTGCTGGACGAACCGGCGGCGGGCATGAATCCGCAGGAAACGCTCGATCTCATGCACTTGATTGAAGAAATACGGAAGCGCTTCCAGCTGACGATTTTACTGATCGAACACGACATGTCCCTGGTCATGGGGATCTGCGAACGCTTGTACGTCTTGGAATTCGGCAAAATCTTAGCCCAGGGGATACCGCAGGAAATCAAGTCGAATGCCGACGTCATCCGGGCGTATTTAGGCGAGGAGGTGTGATCATGAGCCTGTTGGAATTAAAGGATATCAACGTCTACTACGGTGCGATTCACGCCCTGAAGGGAATCAGCCTGAACGTCGAAGAAGGACAGGTCGTCAGCCTCATCGGCGCGAACGGCGCCGGCAAGACGACGACGCTGCGGACGATTTCCGGGCTGCTGCGCTCCAAGACCGGATCTATTTCTTTCATGGGAAAGGAGCTGCGGCACGAAAGCGCCGAATCCATCGTGCGGCTGGGGATTTCCCATTGTCCCGAAGGACGGCGGGTCTTTGCCGATATGTCCGTCAAGGAAAACCTGGAAATGGGGGCCTTTACCCGTAAGGATAAGAAGGAAATTTCCCAGACCATGGACATGATTTACGACCATTTTCCCCGCCTGAAGGAACGGATGAACCAGATGGCCGGCACCCTTTCCGGCGGCGAGCAGCAGATGCTGGCTATGGGCCGGGCGCTGATGAGCAAGCCGAAGCTGCTCCTCCTGGACGAGCCGTCTATGGGGCTGGCGCCGATCCTGGTCAAGGAAATATTCAATATGGTGCAGGAAATACACGGCATGGGGACGACGGTGCTGCTGGTCGAACAGAACGCCCGCATGGCCCTGGCCATTTCCGACTACGCCTATGTCCTGGAAACGGGCCATATCTCGCTGGAAGGCGAGGCTAAATCGCTGGCGGAAAGCGAAGAGGTGCGGAAGGTGTATTTGGGCGGCTGAGGCCCGTCACAGCGGATATACCATTACAGGTATGTTATATATACAGTTTAGGAGGGATACCTTATGACTATGAGTACATTGAAAAGATGCGTGCTGGCTGCCGTGGCCGTTGCGTCGATGGCTGTCATGCTGACGGGCTGCAGCGGCAGTTCGGGAGAATCAAGTGATACGATTAAAATCGGCGCGAACCTGGAATTGACAGGCAACAGCGCGTCGTACGGCACGTCGGCTAAAAACGGCATCGAAATGGCCGTCAAGGAAATCAACGACGCCGGCGGCCTGTTGGGAAAGAAAATTGAAGTCAGCTACGCCGACAACCGCAGTGAAGCGACGGAAGCGGCCAACGCCATGCAGAAGCTGTTGGACGACCAGGTCGATTTCATCGTCGGCCCGGACACATCGAGCGGCGCCCTGGCCTGCGTCGCTACGGCAGATCAGGAAAAAATACCGATGATTTCGCCGTTCGGCACGAATCCGGACATTACAGTCGATCCGGCGACGCATAACGTACGGCCTTACGTATTCCGCGCCGCCTTTATCGATACCTTCCAGGGCAAGGCTATGGCTGATTTTGTAGCCGATACGCTGAAGGCGAAGAAAGTGGCTGTATACGTCGACAACTCCAGCGATTACTCGAAGGGGCTGCAGAAATTCTTTGAAGAAGAATTCGGCAAAAAAGGCGGCTCTATCGTAGCGACGGAAGCGTATCTGCAGAAGGATACAGACTTCAAGGCGGCCCTGACGAAGATCAAAGCGGCCAACCCCGACGTCATCTACGTTCCCGGATATTATCAGGAAGTTGGCATGATCATCAAGCAGGCCCGTGAAATGGGCATGACGCAGCCGATTGTCGGCGGCGACGGCTGGGACAGCACGAAGCTGGCGGAAATTGCCGGCGCGGCGAACCTGGTCGACTGCTACTTCAGCAACCACTATTCGTCTGACGATACGTCCGAAGTCGTTCAGAATTTCGTTTCCAATTATCAGAAGGCCTATGGCCAGAAGCCGGACGCTCCGGCAGCTGTGGCATACGACAGCATGATGATTTTGGCCCAGGCTATCAAGGACGCCAACAGCACGGATAAAGATACAGTGAAGGCAGCGCTGGAAAAGATCAGCGGATTCAACGCGGTCAGCGGCAAGATCAGCTTTAACGAGTTCCACGATCCCGTCAAGTCGGCAGTTGTCCTGAGCTTTAAGGACGGAAAGCAGATCTTTGTTACCAAGGTAGAACCGTAAGGGCGATTCGTTACTGATACCTCATCTAATCCATATAGATTCCTCTATCAAAGGGAGAAGACGAAGCGGAAGCTTTTTCTTCTCCCTTTCCCCTTTCCCCTTTTCCGGGGTATGTGCTATACTTTGGGTAACGTTACTGTGAGGTGCATCGTATGAGCGGACGTCGCATCATATTCTTGGACAACTTGAAAACCCTGGTCATCGCCCTGGTCGTCGTGTTTCACGGCGCCATGTCCTATATGGCTTACGCGCCGGAGTGGTGGTACGTACTGGATGACGAGCGGTCCATGGCGGCGACAGTATTTGTCGTTTGGGCCGATGTGTTCATCATGCCGGTCATGTTTTTTATTTCCGGTTATTTCGGCGCGGCGTCCCTGGCCGGAACGGGGAGCTTTTGGAAATCGAAATGGAAGCGCGTCGGCCTGCCGTGGCTGTTCGGCTCGGCCTTCATTGCCCCGTATATCGCCTATCTGTACATGCTCAGCCGGGCTGTGCCCATGACGTTTTACCAGTTTTATGCAGAATGGTTTTGGGGCGTTTTTTATCAGCAGGCCCAGTATTGGTACCTGGGATTTTTGATGGCCTTGTACGGCCTGCTGTACCTGAGCCGGCGTCTGTGTCCGGCGTGGCTGCGGCCAATGCCGGGCCGGTTTTCACTGAACGTCTTTTTCGGCTGCGCCGCCCTGTGCGCCGTTGCCATGGGGGCTATGCTGCGTTTTTACGACGACGCCGTATGGATTCATCCCCTGTACGTCCTGTGCTTTCAGCCGACGCGGGCTCCCTTGTACCTTGTCGTGTTCGGGCTGGGAGCCTATGCCTGGCGCGGAAGATGGTTTTCCCGGGGGCAGTTCGCTTCGCCGGCGGCCTGGGGCGCAGCCTTTGCCGTCCTGTCCGTCGCGTATACGGCCTTTCGCTTCGACTATGGCTATGGGTGGCATGGATTAGCCTGTTATTCCGAAATCTTTGCCGTCCTGCACAGCCTGTTCTGCCTGACGGCCGTTATAGCGATGACGGCCTTGTTCCAGCGGTTTGCCGATTCGTACGGGCCTTGGGGACAGCAGCTGTCGTCCCTGTCATACGGCGTGTATTACATCCATCAGGTTGTCGTTATGCACGTCGTCTGGCTGCTGCGGCCCTGGGACGGCGGCGTTTATGCCAAATATGCCGTCATGTGCGCCTTGTCCCTCTGCATCTGCACGCTTTTGAGCCGGTATGTGCTCAGCCGCATACCGTCCTTTTCCTCGTCGAAATCGAGATAACAGAACAGCCCCTCGGAAAGATTCCCAAGGGGCTGTTTTTTCGTGTATATGTTATTTTAAATGGGCGATGACGGCGTCGCGGTATTCCTCCGTCGTAGCCTTGCCGCCGAGGTCCGGCGTGAGGCATTGGTTTTCCGCCAGCACGGCGTCGACGGCTTTGCGGATATTGGCGGCGACGTCTGTTTCGCCGATGTATTCCAGCATCATGCAGGCCGACCAGAGGAAGGCCGTCGGATTGGCGATGTGCTTGCCGGCAATGTCGGGGGCGCTGCCGTGGACGGCTTCGAACATGGCGAAGTCGTCGCCGACGTTCATGGACGGCAGGAGGCCGAGGCCGCCGATGAGGCCGCTGGTCAGGTCCGATACGATGTCGCCGTACAGGTTAGGCATGACCATGACGTCAAATTTTTCCGGGTACATGACGAGCTGCATGCACGTGTTGTCGACGATTTTGTCGTCGCTTTCGATCTGCTGGTATTCCTTGGCGATTTCCCTGAAAATATCGAGGAACATGCCGTCGCTCATCTTGAGGATATTGGCCTTATGGACGCAGGTGACTTTCTTGCGGCCGTTGGCAACGGCGTAGTCGAAGGCGGCGCGGATGATGCGTTCGCTGGCCTTGCGCGTAATGAGCTTGATGGCCTGGACCGTGTCGTCGTTCATCTTGTATTCGACGCCGATGTACAGGTCCTCCGTGTTTTCGCGGAAGGTGACGATGTCGACGTTGGGGAAGGGCGTCGGCACGGCGGCGTTCGATTTGGCCGGGCGGATGTTGGCGTACAAATCGTATTTGTTGCGCAGCGTGACGTTAAGGGAGCGGAAGCCCTTGCCGACAGGCGTCGTAATAGGTGATTTCAGCAGGACGCGCGTCTTTTCAAAGGAGGCGAAGGCGGCGTCGGGGATGAGGGCGCCGTTCTTTTCGTATTCGGCGGCGCCGACGTTGAAGATTTCATATTCCAGGGGAGCCTTGGCTGCTTTTAAGATGTCCAGAACGGCGTCGGTAATTTCCGGGCCGATGCCGTCGCCTTTAAATACGGTAATGGTTTTCATGTTATCTGTCCTCCATAGGTATATAATCCATTAAATCGCCGACATACTTCGCTGCCGGACGGACGATGCGGTTGTCGTACAGCTTGTGCTCAATGTTGTGGGCCAGCCAGCCGACCATACGGCTGATGACGAACAGGGGCGTGTACAAATCGCGGGGAATGCCCAGCATGTGGTAGGCGAAGCCGCTGTAGTAGTCGACGTTGCTGCACATGTTGGCGCCCTTTGCTTCGCTCAGGGTCTTCTTGGCAATGCGTTCGAAGCGCACGTAGAAATTGAAGATATCTTCCATGCCCTTTTCCTTGGCTAACTGGCCGCAGTAGTGGCGCATGATTTCGGCACGGGGGTCCGACAGGGTATATACGGCGTGGCCGAAGCCGTATATCAGCTTATCCTGATGGCGGAACTGGCCGCGGAGGATGCGTTCGATGACGTCCTTGATCTGGGCATCTGTAGCTTTGATGCCGATAGCGTCCATGATATTTTCCATCATGAGGGATACGCGGACGTTGGCCCCGCCGTGGCGCGGGCCCTTCAGGGCGCCGATGGAGCTGGCCATGCTGGAGTAAATGTCCGTATTGGTCGACGAGACGACGACGTTGGTAAAGGTCGAGTTCGTACCGCCGCCGTGGTCGGCGTGGAGGAACAGCAGGAGGTCGAGAAGCTGGGCTTCCCTCGGCGTAAAGGCGCTGTCAAGGCGGAGCATGGACAAGATGTTTTCCGCCGTCGAGTAATCCTTGCGCGGATAGTGGATGACCAGGCTCTGGCGGTTGTAATAGTGCACCTTGGACATGTAGGCGTAGACGGCGATGGACGGTAGCTTGCTCATGATGTTGAGGCCCTTGCGCAGGGTCTGGTATACGTCGGTGTTGTCCGGGTCTTCGTCGTAGTTATACAAGGTGATGAGGGAGTGCTGCAGCTTGTTCATCAGGTTTTTTCCCGGCAGCCGCAGGAGGTTCATTTCCAAAAAGTCGTCAGGCAGGTCGTAATTTTCCTGGAGGACGTTGCAGAAGGCGTCCAGCTCTTCCCTCGTCGGCAAATAGCCGAACAGGAGGAGGAAGCAGGCTTCTTCGTACAAGTAGCCGTTGTAGCGTTCCTTTTTCGCCAAATCGCGGATATCTAAGCCGCGATAATAGAGGATGCCGTCGCAGTCTACCTTGTTTCCTTCGGCGTCACGCTTATAGCCTACAACGTCGGCGATGCGGGTCAGGCCGACGAGGACGCCTGTGTGGTCTTCATTGCGCAGGCCGCGCTTTACGCCGTACTTGGAAAACCATTCGCGGGGAATCTGTGTATAATTTTGTGATTTTCCATAAAATTGGGCCAAAAAGATGTTATTGTCCATGTGATTCCTCTCTTTCCGGAAACGAACTGTGCATATCTTCGTTACTAATTATTCCAGAATATTTATAAAAATTCTTTGTAGAAATAGACGCAGCCATTTTTGCAAAGTATAAGTTATTATAGCATGATTACAGAAAAAAATAAATACGAATAATCGCGGATACCCAGTGGGTAAGGGTAGTCAGGGCCAGAATAATTATGATATAATATGGTGTATGTGAAGATAAAATTTTATATTATGAAATTTATTTACATAAATTTCGACATGAGAAATGTAATGCAGCATCGCACAGATGAAGAGGGGGATTGGACATGATTCAATTATATGAAGGCGGCGCGTACCTGGTTCACGGCTCGGAGCTCGTGCCTGAACAGGAAGCGGCGCGGGTAGAACAGCTTACGGGCAAGGCGCCTGACAAGGACGAAGCCCGCAAGGGGACGATTGCCTATTCGATTTTGCAGGCTCATAATACGTCTGGCTCGATGGACCATTTAAAGATAAAATTCGACGCCATGGCGTCCCACGATATCACCTTTGTCGGCATTATCCAGACGGCAAAGGCTTCGGGTATGGAAACGTTTCCGCTGCCTTACGTGCTGACGAACTGCCACAATTCGCTGTGCGCCGTCGGCGGCACGATCAATGAAGACGACCACGTATTCGGATTGTCGGCGGCTAAGAAATACGGCGGCATCTTCGTGCCGCCTCACATCGCCGTCATCCATCAGTACATGCGGGAAAAGATGGCCGGCTGCGGCAAAATGATCATTGGCTCGGACAGCCACACGCGGTACGGCGCGCTGGGGACGATGGCCGTCGGTGAAGGCGGCGGCGAGCTGGTCAAGCAGCTCCTGCGCGATACGTATGACGTTGCCTATCCGGGCGTCGTAGCCGTATACCTGACGGGCAAGCCCAGTCCGGCTGTCGGTCCGCACGACATCGCCATCGCCATCGTCGGCGCCGTCTTTAAGAATGGATATGTGAAGAACAAGGTCATGGAATTCGTCGGCCCCGGCGTGGCGTCGATGAATACGGATTACCGCAACAGCGTCGACGTCATGACGACGGAAACGACGTGCCTGTCGTCAGTATGGCGCACTGACGACGATACGAAGGCCTACCTGACCCAGCACGGCCGGCCTCAGGACTACAAGGAACTCAATCCAGCCGATGTGGCCTACTACGACGGCGTCATTTACGTCGATTTGAGCAAGATAAAACCTATGATCGCCATGCCTATGCATCCGAGCAACGCCTTTACGATCGACGAGCTCAACGCTAATCTGGCCGATATCCTTCATGAAACGGAAGAAAGCATCAATGGCCGCATGAGCAATCCCGACCTCCATTACAGCCTGATGGATAAGGTCGTCGACGGCAAATTCCACGTCCAGCAGGGCGTCATTGCCGGCTGCGCCGGCGGTAACTACGGCAACGTCATGGCTGCCGCTCATATTTTGAAAAACGCTTCCTGCGGCGACGGCGTCTTTACCCTCGACGTCTACCCGTCGTCCCAACCCGTGTACATGGACTTGGTCCGCAAGGGCGCCGTAGCCGACCTTTTGGCTGCCGGGGCGATTTTCAAGACGGCCTTCTGCGGCCCCTGCTTCGGCGCAGGCGATACGCCGGCGAACAACGCCTTCAGCATCCGCCATACGACGCGCAACTTCCCGAACCGCGAAGGCTCGAAGCCGGGCAGCGGCCAGTTCTCTGCCGTAGCCCTCATGGACGCCCGTTCCATTGCGGCGACGGCGGCCAACGGCGGCGTCCTCACGTCGGCCGAAGGCTACATGGATGATTATACAGAACAGCCCTACGATTACGACAACTCGTCCTACGCGTCGCGCGTATACCAGGGCTTCGGCCAGGCCGACGACGAAGCGGCTCTCGTATACGGACCGAATATCAAAGACTGGCCGGACATGGAAGCCCTGGCCGACAACATTCTGGTCAAGGTCTGCTCGAAGATCATGGACCCCGTGACGACGACGGACGAGCTGATTCCATCGGGCGAAACGTCGTCGTACCGCTCTAATCCGCTGGGATTGGCTGAATTCACCTTGTCCCGCCGCGACCCGGAATACGTTGGCCGGGCCAAGGCCGTCGACGCGGCAGAACGGGCTCGCATAGCCGGACAATGCCCGGCCTCTGTCGACAAGGAGCTGAAAGACGTCTTTGCCAAGCTGAAAGAGACCTTTGCCGACGCCGATATGGCGGCGACGGAAATCGGCAGCATGATTTACTGCGTCAAGCCCGGCGACGGCTCGGCCCGCGAACAGGCGGCCAGCTGCCAGCGCGTTCTCGGCGGCCTGGCCAATATCTGCCGGGAATACGCGACGAAGCGCTACCGCTCCAACGTCATCAATTGGGGCATGCTGCCCTTCCAGATGAAGGACGACCCGTCCTTTGAAGTCGGCGATTACATCTATATCCCCAACGTCAAAGCGGCCCTCGACGGTGACATGAAGGATATCAAGGCCTACGTCGTCGGCGAGGAACTTCAGGAAATTTCCCTGTACATTGCGGACATGACCGACGCGGAAAAAGAAATCGTTAAAGCCGGCAGCCTCATCAATTTCAACCGCAATAGACAAAACGCGTAATTGCCGGAATATTCATTGACGGATACGCCAGATATTGATATACTGAATGTGGAAAATGGTATTACTAAAAAATTTCCATCAGCGCAGTAAAAAACGAAAATCCCCTAGCGGCAACTAGGGGATTTTCTATTCCATTTCAGAGGCGGCTTAGACCTCAGGCTGACTACCGGTTACTCTCCATCCAACCATCTGCAAACATAGTGACATACTATGCCTGCCGCGAGGGAGATCATAAATGGTATTACTAATTCCATATCAGCGCACCTCCTTCCTTCTACCAGTATGGAGGCGGCAGCGCATGTATTATATCATGCCGTTATGAGATTGAAAAGCGTGTATTTAGATAGGTTATGCTGTATGAGCATCATGAAGAAGAGTTTATACGGCATACATTTTTTGCGTTTTCTGAAAGGGATACGGAAGGATAGGAACATAAAGACAGCAGGCTGGGAACGATATCCCTGCCTGCTTTTTTTATATTTTACTATGCTGTATGTATTATTTTAAGATAACCTTGGCGACTTGTTCTGCCGCTAGTTTGTAGCCATTCGGTTCGGCTTCGAGCATGTTGAGGTACATGCAGGAGAGCTGTGCTTCTACGTAGTTGCGGAAGTGGTTGAAGGCTGCTCCTTCCAGGTCGGCCCGGCTCATGCCGTATTCCTGATAGGCGATTTTCTTGAGGAGCAGGACTGTTTTTTGGGCTGCCGGCGACGACAGCACCCAGTCGTGGTCGCCGAGGTGGACGATGTAGCCTTCTTGATGGTGGGGGTGGGGAATCGTCTGGCCGTCTTTGCCGACGAGGCCATAGGCGACGGGATCCTTGCCGGCGATGATGGCGGCGGCTTTCAGCCAGCCGGCTACGTCGGCTTCTTCTTTTTTCGACGTCGGCGCGCCGTGGGCGCAGGCTTGGGCGACGACTTCTTCCGCCGGGAAGCCGCGGTAGATAACTTCCGCCAGGGCCAGGGCGTGGTGCGCTCCCTGACCGGCAATGGGATATTCCGTCAGGGACGATCCGTCGGCGTTCCACTGGAAGACGAAGGGCTTGGAAATGTCGTGCAGGGCCTGGGCAGCGATAGCGATGTCCTTGTTTACGGCGTAGTAAAAGACTTCTTCATAGGTTCGGCAAATGTAATCTGTAATATGCATGTTGCAGCTCGTATGGGTAGCCAGGCCGCCCGGATAGGGATGATGGCTGCCGTAGCCGCTGCCGGGAGCCGTTTTAAATTCCTGTATTGCGCCGTTAAAGGGCGGCAGTATGTGCGTTTCGTCGATTTTCGACGTGTCGATTAAGTTTTGGGCGGCCAATGCGGAATAAAGACGGCTGCGGGAGGCGGCGGACGAATATTCCTGCATAAAGGTCGGCATCGGGTCGTTCAGAAGCCGGACGACGGCTTGGCGGAGAGTGCCGTTTTCGATCGTATTAGCCAATCTCAGGATGTTGTCGAAGGATTTTTGTACCAGCGGCGAAGACTGGGCGGCTGCGACGGCGTTTTTGGGAATGTCTTTAAATGCGACGGGCTTCAGCGTCCGCTTCGGGTTGTCGAGTTCCCGGGCAAAGGAAAAGGACGGCATGGAAAACATGGCTGCTCCCAATGCGGCTCCGCCGGCGAGCTTTAAAAAGCTGCGGCGCGATACGGTATGTTCAGATGACGGCGTTGACATAGTGCGATTCCTCCTCAAAGGCGTTTTTAAATTTGCCGTTAGTATAGCCCTCTTTTGTATACGTTTTGTGAACATATGGTAAAGGTATCGTATGGAATGAAAGGCCGGTGAAATTTTACAAAACGAACAGGCCGATTTTACGAAAGGGCTATGAAACTTTGCTACAGTAAGGCTAAAGGAGGCGTAGTCTATGTTGGGATTAGGATTTCCGGAATTGGCGTTGATTTTAGTGATAGGACTGGTCGTATTCGGGCCGGGAAAGCTGCCGTCTGTCGGCGGCGCATTGGGCAAGAGCCTGCGGGAGTTTAAAACGGCCGTTCGCGATGGAGAAGAAACTAAGAAGCCGGCATCTGCCGACGCTTTTCATGAGACAAAAGCGGGAGATGCATAATATCGGCCGTATGAGCGCAAATTCTTTATAACAACATTCCCTGTCGGCTGGCAGGGAATGTTTGTCATATACTATCTTGCAAGTTTCTGTTTTGTGGCGTTTTGGCCATAAAGGACATAATACAATACGGCGCAGCACGCCAGCAGCACGGCCAGCGCCGCGTACATGGCGCGAAAACCGGCATAGGGGAGCAGCGCGCCTAAAACCAGAGGGCCTGCGCCGACGCTGAGATCCATGAAGACGAAAAACGTCGACATCGCCAGCCCCATGCGGCCGCGAGGAGCTAAGCCGATAATGATGGCTTGAGAACAGGACATATATGTCCCATATCCCAGCCCCATCAGCGCGGCGGCGCTTAACAGCATACAGCCGGACGTCGACAGGCTGATGAGACACAGGCTCAGGGCAAAGAAGATAAATGCCGGGTACATGACGAAATTAGCGCCGCGGCTGTCGAACCATCGTCCTGTAAAGGGACGGGAGCATACGGTGAACAGGGCATATACAAGGAAAAAATATTTGCTGCTGTCGAGGAGAGCCGCTTCTTTTGCAAAGGACGCCATGAAACCCAATATGGCGGCGAACCCTAAGTTGACGAGGAGGGTGAGGACTGCGACGGGAAGGGCCGTCGGCTCTATGATGTGCTGCAGGGACAGATAGGAGCGAGGCCTTGCGGAGGCAGACGGATCATGGTTCGATGCCGGCACATGGAGCAGGGCTGTTGCCGCGAAGGCCAGTATCAGGAGAGCGCTGCCGGCGACGAGGTTGTGCAGAATCATGCCGCTGCTGTAGAAATACAAGCCGGCAAAGGGGCCGACAGCCGTTCCCAGCGTAACAAACATGGCGTAGTAGCTCGTGCCTTCACCGCGGCGGGCTGCCGGGACGAGGTGAGCCATGATCGTCCCCGTCGTAGACGACGACAGGCCGAAGCCGACGCCTTGGATGAAACGAACTGCGTAGAGGGGATACAGGCTATGGATTCCTATATTCAGGAGAGAGGCGGCTAAAAAGAGGAACAGGCCGATATACAAGGATCGTTTTAGGCCGATTCGTTCAATACATCCGCCTAAGAACAGGCGGGCAAATAAGGCTCCTAAGATAAAGATGCCGTAGGCAAATCCTGCTTCTGCCAGGGAGGCGTGAAGCGCCGTCGCCGCGTAGTCGGCAATAACGACCATCGTCATATAATACGATTGGTTTACGACAAAACAGACGAGGCAGTTCAGGATAAAATCTTTGGTCCAGATGGCCGAAGTATTCATAACGTTTGCTCCTTTGATGTTTATTATACAACTAGTTGTATATAGGAATAAAAAAACGACATCATACGTTGTCGTTTATTTTCAGGAGTAAGGAAAGGAGCTGGTCTTTTTCCTCTTCCGACAATCCCTTTAAAAGCTGGCATCCTACGTTCGTGCCGAGATGCTTGAGGTCATCGCACGTCGTCTGGCCTTTTTCCGTGAGGTAAATTTGTTTAAAGCGGCCGTCTTCTTCCGATACGACGACGTAGAGCAATTCTTTTCGCTTCATCCGTTCGACGATATTCCGCGCCGCCTGATGGGTAATGCGCAGGTGCTCTTTTAAATCGATGATGGAACGGCCCGGGCAGTTGTCAAAATAAAGCAGCGCTTCCGATTGATTGGCTGTCAGATCGAAGGGGATCAAATCCTTGTCGCGGCCGTTGCTGATTTTATTGCCGATGCGCAGGATTTGGCGTTCGATGATGAAGTTTTTGTCTTTCATGAGGTATCCTTTCTCAATTATACAATGAGTTGTATAGTTTTATTGTATATACTTTTTTTAGACAGTGTCAAGTTGTTGTGGGTATATATTTGACAGAAACATCTTGGCATGTAA
>ERZ791821.287-NODE-287-length-46791-cov-16.252054_pt1 | contig 46791 bp, 40 predicted proteins | sample MGYA00510300_ERZ791821 | MGnify/ENA primary metagenome ERZ791821 (study PRJEB30046, sample SAMN00792034) | human gut metagenome | study: EMG produced TPA metagenomics assembly of the A metagenome-wide association study of gut microbiota in type 2... | reverse complement strand
TATATATTAAGAGTGTTTCATTAAAATTTAAATTTCACATTATTTTACAAGGAGCGATTAGCATGGGAAAATTATACTAATTGAAATTTCAGACAATGAAGAAAAAATAGTTCAGCAGGCTATTGAATGGATTGCTGAGCAGTTATCTACTTCTGCCATTTCAGAAAATAAATCAAAGGAACTGCAATTCAGCTTATTTAAGAGAACTGTTATAGACAAAAATGGTATTGCTGTTTCCTTGACTTCAAAAGAATTTGATTTATTATACTTCCTTTATTTACATAAAGGACAGGTATTTACCAAAGAACAGCTTTACGAGAATGTATGGGGATTTGAAGATATGCCAAAAGATACTAGTAATCTTCCCTCGTTCATTCGTAAATTGCGAAAAAAGATAGAACCCGACCCAGACAATCCGATATACATTATCACTGTCTGGGGCGTAGGTTATAAATTCAACGAAGAAAAACCGTAACTGTTTTCATTGTGTGATCTGACAGCTACGGTTTTCTATTTATTTAACAAATCTAAATCAAATCTAAATAATTGTATGATAAAATGAACATTGAATAATAACTATTAGGTGGTGCTTATATGATTGATAATATATTGATAATCGAAGATGAAAAAGCCATTCAGTCTGTTCTATATGAATTACTGACAGAAGCTGGATATAGAGTTACTTTAGCAAATGACGGCTTGGAGGGTCTTTCACAATTTGAAAAACAGTATTTCTCACTGATACTGCTGGATATTATGATGCCGAAAATCGACGGGTATGCGGTATGTGAGATAATACGCAAAAATTCAGATATTCCAATTATCATGCTCACAGCTATGGACGAAGAAGAAGCACAGGTTAAAGCATTTGAATTACAGGCTGACGACTATATTACAAAACCATTTTCTTTAAAACTGGTTTTAATGAGAATAGAAGCTGTACTTCGACGCACTAAAGAAAAAGTAGAAAATCACAACATTTTTATTTCTCATGGTATCAAGCTGGATACAAATAGACATACCGTTGAAGTAAATGGGAAAGAAATAAATCTTACACAGTTGGAATTTGATATATTGGAAGTATTTATGAAACATAGAAATCAAGTGTTGACCAGAGATAACCTCATCAATCAAGTATGGGGATATGATTTTACAGGAGATGAAAAGGCTGTCAATATCCACGTCATGAATCTTCGACGCAAGCTGGATATTGACTGTATTCAAACGATACGAGGGGTGGGATATAAATTTGAAAGTGAAGATTAAAGATAGTCTTAACATAAAAGTTTTTTTATGGATTTTTAGTGCTTTGGTTTTATGCTGTCTGATTATTTATGGAAGCATACTGTTTTTTCTGCCTAGAAGTTACGAAATGATTTTATCTACACATATCGAATCAGAAATCGGAAACCTTTCTGAAACTCTTGTAAATACTAAATTTGAGGACGCAGAAAACGTCATTGAAGATTTTTGTAAAAAGAATCAAATGATTGTTTCTTTTGAAGAAAACGGAAGAATTTATCAATATGGCGATACGAATAAAGTGAAAACAAGCACAGATAAAATATCATCATTATCACAGGAAATGATGTTTGCTGATAGACCTCAATCGTACCTTTTTACGATTGTTTCTCTTACTTCTTCCAATCAAGAATTGATAAGTGCCTTATTGAAATTATTGCCGTTTCTTCTTGCTCTTATTTTTTCAGTTTCTCTTTTGGTTGCGTGGATATGCAGTCGTATTATTGTTAGACCTATTACAGAAATCAGCGAAATTTCCCGACGAATGGCAAATTTGGATATGACATGGGAATGTAGAATCAACCGCACTGATGAAATTGGTGTTTTGGCGAACAGTCTTAACTCCATGTCACACAATTTATCAAATACAATGATGGAATTAGAAACAGCAAACCAACATTTAAAACAGGACATGGAGCATATAGATGAATTGAATAAACAACGTCAGTATTTCTTTGCAACTGCTTCCCATGAATTGAAAACTCCTATCACTATTATCAAAGGGCAAGTGGAAAGTATGATTATGGGGATTGGAAGATACAAAGATACACATGAGGTACTTCCAGAAACATTAAAAGAAATAGAGAACATGGAACAGTTAGTAAAGGAGATACTTTCTATATCCAAACTGGAAATGAATGCAATCAATCATATGGAGTTTATCTCTCTTACAGATATTCTTAAACGTGTATGTGAACATCTTGCTCCACTTGCGACAGAAAAAAATATCCACGTTAATAATAATATTTCAGCAGATATTATACTTATGGGGAATGAACCACTTTTGGAAAAGGCAGTCCACAATATTATCAATAATGCAATAAGACATTCTCCCAACAGAGCTGAAATGAAAATAGACTTATCTCCTCAATCTCTTTGTGTTATAAACAGTGGTGTTAATATTCCAAAGGAAGATTTGGACAAGCTGTTTACGCCTTTCTATCGTGTGGAAAAATCACATAACAGATTGACTGGTGGAAGTGGACTTGGGCTATATCTTGTAAAAATTATTTTGGAACAGCATAATTTATCTTTTAAGATTGAAAATATAAATGACAGCGTTTGTTTTGAAATCACATTAAATTCGCAAAATCTAAATCAAAACTAAATCAAATCTAAATCGAATTTAAACCGTTCTTTCTTATACTGTAAAAGTAAAGAAAGGACGGTGTTTGTTTATTATGAACTTAGAAAAGCGGGCTTTTCTATATCTGACCCGCAAAAAAGGAAAAAATCTATTGCTTGCTATTGTATTTCTATTGATTTCATTCTCTTTACTGGCTGGAAGTTCAGTATATCTAGGAATACAGCAAATTTCTAAAGATTTACGTTCCAATATTGGTGCATCTTTCTCTATTAGACCGTATGAACAATTTGACATGGATAATGGACAGGTTTCCAGCAAAGGAACTCCTACGATTGATGAACAGTCTATTCAGCGTGTTATTTCAGCAGTTGGGAAAGAACTGAAATGTTATAATACGGAACATTCGGGCTATGTAAAAGGAGAAAAACTTACATTCTTGGCAGGAGCAGGACACAATGAAGAAAGCAATATGGGAACTGTAAAAGCGGTTCGAGATTCCAGTTTATGTCAAAATTTTTTAGATGAGGAATACGAACTGAGCGTAGGCGAGCATATCAAACCAGAAGATAAGGATAAAATACTTATTAGTGAAGCTCTTGCAAAGCAGAATCATCTTTCTGTCGGAGATAAGATTACCCTTACCCATGCAAAATTAGGTTCAGATAAAGGTGTTTATACAGACCTAATAAAAGAAAAAAGTGCTTATGAAACGGTGGAGATAAAAGGCATTTATCAAATAAAAAACAATTCCGATAATGCCTTAAATCCAACAGCAAAAAAGGTAGAAAATCTTCTTTTCTCAGATAGTCAACTGCTTATAAATCTGAAAGAGCAGACACAAGGTATCTATGAGGGAGAAATTTCTTTTTTCATTGCTGACCCACTACGCCTTGATAAAATGGTAACAGAAATTAAAGATATTGCTTCGATTGACTGGAAAAATCATATCATCAATACGAACGACTTCAAGTATTCCAAAATTGCAGAACAGCTACAAAGTATGCAAAAAGTCGTTATAGCATTGACTATAATTACTTCGATATTAGGACTTGTGGTACTCATGCTGATACTGACATTGAGGATTCGTGGAAGAATACAGGAAGCTGGTATTCTTCTTGCGATAGGAAAAACAAAACAGCAGATTATCGGGCAATTTCTATTGGAAGCAATGATTTTACTGTCGCTTGGATTTTTGCTTTCAACTATTATCTTTCTTCCACTTGCGGATACATTTAATTCATTCCTATTTGATTCGATAACACAGGCAACTGTTCATAAGAATTACTTGCAACCAGATTTTCTGCACTTTGCTATATTGTTTGTTTTAGAAAGTCTAGGCACTTTTGTGACGGTTCTTGTATGCAGTGGAGCCATCTTGTCATTGAAGCCAAAAGAGATTTTAACAAAAATGAGCTAGGAGGATATTACAATGAATTTTTTCAAACGAGCTATAAAATATAGTGCCAGACAGAAGTTACGAAGTCTATTGCTATTTTTGACATTTACTCTGCTATCTACAACTATTTTAATTGCACTTTCCAGCGAAAAAGCAGTCCAGCAAGGAACAAAGCAGATAAAGGAAACAGTAGGTGCTTCCGTTCGTATGGAAATTGATATGAATAATCAAAATAATTTTGGTCCAGCCGAGGATTTGGGAAATGGTGCTTCTGGCTATACCTATAATGGTGATAGAATTACAGAAAAAATAATTAACTCTATTGCAGAACTTCCAAATGTCGTAAGTTATAATGCTAAAATAGAAGATGCGTATTGGGGACTTCCTGAAAATTTTGAACCAATCCCAGGCATGGTCAATGCACCAGGGTTGTCAATTCCTTATACTGCAATATTGGATTCTTCATTAGATGTAAAATTTCTAAATGGTTCATACAAACTAGAAGAAGGACGGCATATTAACCCCAATGATTCCTGTACTGCTTTAATTTCTAAAGAACTGGCAGATAGAAATAATCTATCTGTAGGAGATAAAATTACTTTTCAAGAGTTTGAAACGGGAAAAACTGAATGTACCTTTACCATTGTAGGAATTTATAGCGGTACAGAGGGAACAACAAAGCAGGCTATCACACCAGATGGTATTCCTGCGAACTGTGGCTATATTGATATGGAAGGACTTAAAAAGTTTTATAGCAGAGGAAATGAAAAATTAGAAGGATATGACAATCTTGATATTTATACACATTCTCCAGAGGAAGCCAAAGAACTTATGGAAACCATCAAGGATCTTCCAGAAGTGAAAGGAAAAACCTTTACTTTTGATGTTAATACAGAGGATTTTGATATGGTATCTACTCCACTTTCCTCTTTTGGAAGTATGGTTGATACAGCGGTATTGACAATAACAGTCATCGGTATGCTTATTATTGTATTGTTCCTTGTTTTATGGACAAGAAGTCGTAATAAGGAAATTGCTATTTTACTTGCAGTTGGTCGAAGTAAAGTGGAGATTATCGCACAGTTCCTAGTAGAAAATATATTGATTGGAATATTATCCATCTTTGCGTCAACGGCATTATCTTTTGGACTTGCCAATCAGATTGGTTCATTCATTATCAGTAAAGCGGGAGAAAATATCTCTAATCTGAATATTCAGATTGCTACATCAGATATGATTAAAGTATTTGGAATTGGTTTCATATTGATATGTCTTGCGGTCATAATTGCTTCTTATACAATCATTCGTTTACGACCAAAAGATATTTTAACAAAAATGGAATAGGAGGAATTTTATTATGAGCATACTATCATTTATAGACTTATCTTATAGTTACAATCAAAAGAAAACGGTGTTTAAGGGTCTGAACGCGGAATTAGAACTTGGAAAGATTTATGCAATCCTTGGTTCATCTGGCTGTGGAAAAACAACACTTCTCTCATTGCTTGGCGGATTGGACAGTCCAACAAAAGGAAAAATATTTTTTAATGGAGAAGATATTACTGAAAAAGGACTTGCTTATCACAGACGTAATCATGTATCTTTTATCTTTCAGTCTTATAATTTAATTGATTATCTGACACCGAAAGAAAATGTAGAATTGACAAGTAAGTTGCCCCCAATTCCAATTTTAGAAAAAATGGGGCTGACAAAAGAAGAAGCAAAAAGAAATGTGCTACAACTTTCTGGCGGACAGCAACAGCGTGTAGCGATTGCTCGTGCATTGGCAACAGAAGCACCTGTCATTCTTGCTGATGAGCCGACAGGAAATCTTGACGAAGATACAGCAATGGCAATTATGGATATATTGGAAGAAAACGTACATCAGATGAACAAATGTGCTGTAATTGTTACTCATTCAAATGAGATTGCAAAAAGAGCTGATGTCATATTTCGTCTAAAACGTGGAGAGTTAAAAATTGACAAGTAAAGGAGCGATTAGCATGGGAAAATTATACTAATTGAAATTTCAGACAATGAAGAAAAAATAGTTCAGCAGGCTATTGAATGGATTGCTGAGCAGTTATCTACTTCTGCCATTTCAGAAAATAAATCAAAGGAACTGCAATTCAGCTTATTTAAGAGAACTGTTATAGACAAAAATGGTATTGCTGTTTCCTTGACTTCAAAAGAATTTGATTTATTATACTTCCTTTATTTACATAAAGGACAGGTATTTACCAAAGAACAGCTTTACGAGAATGTATGGGGATTTGAAGATATGCCAAAAGATACTAGTAATCTTCCCTCGTTCATTCGTAAATTGCGAAAAAAGATAGAACCCGACCCAGACAATCCGATATACATTATCACTGTCTGGGGTGTGGGCTATAAATTCAGTGAAGAAAAACCGTAACTGTTTTCACACTTGTGTGATCTGACAGGTACGGTTTTTATCTGTTATCTTCTATCTTATCTTCAAATAATTTAACTGTCCGTAAAGACTGCTTTGTTGCTTTCAATACATCAACCAGTACACGGATTTCATACTCATTGCAATCCTCAAACAATTCTTTTGCTTCTTTTTCAAATACGGCTTTTGAAATCAAGACCGTATCGCATAATAAATCATTTACAGAAACAGTTAATGTGTTTGCAATCGCTACTAGGGTTGTTAGACTGACCGAAGCATTTCCAGTTTCAATATTGCTGACGTGTTGCGGAGTGATACCGATTTTGTCAGCAATGGCTTCTTGGGTAAGATTTTTCTTGATACGAGCGATTTTTATTCTTTTCCCGATTGCCTTATAATCAAGCTCCATAGCTGGCACACTCCTTTCATAAAACTATTCTTATACATTGTAACCTTTGTAGAAATGCTTTATAATAGACTAATAAAGGCAACTATTGTATAAGTTATAGTTTTATTCATTTTATTTATGTTGTATGATAGTTTACAAGAAAAGAGGTGGTGTAATACATGGTAAGATATACCAAACGGGACAGCAAAAAAATCCTAAAGCAAGTGGCACGACTAAGAGGTATTTCTGTTTCCGAGGTTCGAGAGGAACTGGAAATTGCTATTGAAGAAGCCAGAAACAATCCAGACCCAGACGCACAGGCAGAATTTCACAGACTTTTCGGAAACAAGACACCTACCCCAGAAGAATTTTTATGTATCGCTACAAACAATTTTAGACCGTAGAAATGGAGAACTGGCTATGAGGAAATCAGAAGAAGAACAGAACATCTTCCTATCTATCTGTTCTGCTTATGACAGAGATGTGCTGACGGGAAAAGAAGAAATGAAGAAAGAGGATTTTGAACGTATCACACATATCACTATGGCACTGGGCTTCATACCCTATACACAGCTTATTTGTAGTCTGCACATGGATTTAGCTGTGGAACTTGAAGAACATGAGGAACGGGAAAGAGAAATCTATTTAGAATATCCAGAATATTATGATGATGAAGAAATCTATGAGAAATATGACAAATGGATTGAGGATTTTTGCTCCCAGATACCAGAGGACAGGCAGGAATACTATCGTACACTTATCAAAGAGAATAAGCAGGAATATTAAGCCGTTGAATTTCAATGGCTTTTTTCAATTCTTGCCGAAAAGTGATAATTTAGACAGAATTTGGACAGTTTTGGTTGATAAGATAGTTATATAGGGAAAGTATAAACTCTGTCACAAAAGGAGCAAAATCATAATGGAAACACAAGACATAATCTATAAAAAGTTTATCTAGTCAAACTGCCTTAACAACCATACATACCGTATTTTCAGCTCGTACAGAACCGTTATTTTGTGCGGGCTTTTTTCATGCTCAAAAAAATTTTTTGAATTTTTTCAAAAATTGGTTAGCAAATCACACCTCTCAATCGAGTGTTGGTGCGGAAAGAGGGATAGAACAATCTTTCACAGCAGACAGGGAGGAGGTGTAATGATGAAGCCGACCACATTTGAAAATGCAATCCGCTTGCAGTTTGATACTCTGGTAAAAAGAGTTATTGACACGACCGTCAAAGATTATGACAGGCACATGAAGTTTCTCTCAGACCATGAAAAATCATTCTGTGAGCTTCCAGAAATCAAGGTAAATTCCTTTGCTATACAAGATGACTATGAAATGGACGTAACCGTATTTGATGTATATGGCATGGAAGCCCGTGTATCTGGAGATGAGCTATGCAAGGCATTGAAAAGACTTCCAGAAAAGAAACGCAATAATCTTCTGATGTTCTATTTTCTTGATATGAGCGATACGGAAATAGCAGAACTTCAAAAGATTTCAAGAGCTGGTGCATTTAAGAACAGGCAGAACGCCTTGAATAAAATGCGTGAACTTTTGCAAAAGAGCGAAACGGAGGAATGAGGAAATGGAAAAATCAGTAAAGAAATGTCCACCCTATCATCTGATTGCTTCTGCCGTTGACAGCAACGAAAAGGCTATTGAAAAGCTGTTACAGTTTTATGACCCGTATATTTCAAAAGCCAGTATGCGTCCCTTGTTTGACAGTTATGGAAATGTTTACTTTGCCATTGACATGGAATTAAAGGGACTTATTCGTGAAGCGATTATGCTGATGATACCAAATTTTGAAGTGGAAATAAAATAAACACATCAAGGACATGATTTGACATTTTCCCTCTTTCCTGTCCTAGTATTGAAATTTGTCAATCTATGAAAACCTATCAAAAGCTGATAGGTTTCACAGGCTGACAAGCCTACTGCTCTTTGAAAACTGAATAAAGCAGACAGATACGTTTGCAATACAGCGAGCCACGGAAACTGTACGCCATGACCTTTCCAACAGGAAGCGAGCGACCCACGCAGTGTCCGAGAGCGACCTTTGGAAAAGCCGTTCCGCCACGACCTGTATTGCAGGATAATGATACGTCCGCATGGTGCGGTTCTGCCCACAGGAATGGGAATGGTTGAGATACCAATGGAGCTTTCCGAAGCCGTCTGCCTGCTTGTAAAAAAATGACACACAGTAAAGGGGGTGCATAATATGAACAATACTGATGTGCCTATCTGGGAAAAATATACGCTGACAATAGAGGAAGCGTCAAAATACTTCCGCATTGGCGAAAAGAAATTACGTAAATTAGCCGAAGAAAATCTTGACGCTGGCTGGGTTATCGTGAACGGTAATCGTATTCAGATTAAGCGAAAACAATTTGAAAAAATCATAGATACATTGGACGAAATCTAATGTCATTGAGCCGTAGATATGGTATAATAAATATAGCGTATCACGGCTCATTCCATGACGGAAAGGAGCTTTACACTATGTCTAATGTAAAACGAAAAGACGGTAAAAATCGCAATTTGCGTAATGGAGAGAGCCAGCGAAAAGACGGAAGATACGTTTATAAATATACCGATATATACGGAAAGCCACAATTTGTCTATTCTTGGAAACTTGTACCGACAGACAAGACACCTGCTGGAAAGCGTGATGATATATCGTTGAGGGAAAAAGAAGCACAGATAAAAAAAGACCTTAATGACGGTATCGACACAGTCGGCGGTAAAATGACAGTCTGCCAGCTCTTCGACAAGAAGAACAGCCAAAGAAAGAACATCAAGAGGGCTACTGAAAAAGGACGACAGTATCTTATGAACGCTCTGAAAAATGACCCGTTGGGTATGAGGGCGATTGATACTGTGAAGCAGTCGGACGCTAAAGAATGGGCTATCAGAATGAGTGAAAAAGGATATGCCTATAAAACGATTGATAACTATAAGCGTTCCTTGAAAGCGTCATTTTACATGGCGATACAAGACGACTGTATCAGAAAGAACCCGTTTGAATTTAAGCTAAGTGATGTTCTGGAAGATGATACGGAGCAGAAAGTTATCCTTACACCAGAGCAGGAAGAACGCCTGCTTGCCTTTATGGAAAAGGACAAGATTTACAGCAAGTATTATGATGAGGTTGTGCTTCTGCTGGAAACGGGACTTCGTATTTCTGAATTTTGCGGACTGACGACGCATATTGATATGCAGAACAGAATACTCAATATAGACCACCAGCTATTGAAAGATAGCGAAATAGGCTACTATATTGAAACACCAAAGACCAAAAACGGAAAACGGGAACTTCCATTGACAGAACGGGCTTATCAAGCAATCCAAAGAATACTAAAGAGCAGAGGAAAAGCACAACCGCTGATTGTAGGTGGTTACAGCAATTTCCTATTCTTAAACCGTGAGGGCTTGCCTAAAGTTGCAGGAAACTATGAGGGCATGGTGCGAGGACTGATTAAGAAGTATAACAAGTATCACACGGACAAGTTACCAAATATCACACCACATTCATTCAGACATACTTACTGTACGAATATGGCAAACAGAGGAATGAACCCAAACACCCTGCAATATCTCATGGGACACGCTAACATAACCATGACACTTGGCTATTATGCACACGGTACATTTCAATCTGCAAAAGCGGAACTGGAAAGACTGGCTTGTTAATATCGGAGCTTATATTTACTACTCATTTACTACTTTTGGTTGCATTTTCATGCTGGTAAATGCCAGCTTATGCAAGGTATCTTCCAAAAAGAAAATACCGATAAAGCCCTAAAATACGGGATATATCGGCATTTACCAACTTATGAAAAGATAATCAGAAATTTAGTAAGTTTTTAAGATAAAAAAGAAAAAAATTGCAGCCAGATTAAAGGATAAGTATGGAGAGTATATATAAAACTTATAACAGATAAGGAAAAGAACGATGTCTCAGGTAATAGCAGGAATTTACGAAATTGATCAGAAAATTGGAGCCGGTGGCGGAGGAGTTGTATATCTTGGAAGACACCTGCGTCTTCAGAAACTGGTTGTGTTAAAAGCAGACAGGAGAAATCTGAATACCAGACCGGAAGCGTTAAGACGTGAAGTGGATATGCTGAAAAATCTTAGCCATACTTATATACCACAGGTCTATGATTTTGTTCAGGAAAATGGTGTGGTCTATACCGTTATGGACTATATTGAAGGCGAGAGTCTCGACAAAATACTGGCGAGAGGTGAAAAAATAGCGCAGCCACTGCTTATAAAATACGCTTGTCAGCTGTTGGAAGCATTGGATTATCTGCATAAACGCCCGCCACATGGAATCCTGCATGGAGATATAAAACCGGCAAATATCATGCTGCGGCCAAACGGAGATATCTGTCTGATTGACTTTAATATTGCACTTGCATTAGGGGAAGACGGTGCGGTAAAAGTAGGATTCAGCAGGGGATATGCCTCTCCGGAACATTACAGTGCAGATTTTATTCGTTATGAGAATAGTGAAAAAACAGTTCGCGATGACAGCGAAAAGACGGTGACAGATACAAAGAATATTTCTTTCTCAGCAGGAAGTGTTACACGGGGACAAGCCGGAAAACTTCTGGATGTAAGGTCAGATATTTACAGTCTTGGCGCAACACTGTATCATCTGATATCCGGCAGACGTCCGGCACAGAATGCAGAGCAGGTTCTTCCGTTAAACAAGAAGGATTGCAGCATAGAAGTTGCAGAGATTATCAATAAGGCGATGGAACCAAAGCCGGAAAACCGATACCAGACGGCAGAGGAGATGCTGCAGGCGTTTTTACATCTGAAACAAAATGATCTGGAAATGATCCGTTATAAAAGGCAGGTAAGAGCTGTGGGAATATTTCTTTTTCTGCTTCTTATGACCGGAGCTGGTGGTATGCTGCTCGGTCTGAAACAGAGAGGGGATTATCAGGAAGCGTTAAAACTTTCACAATATTCAGGAGAAAAGCTGAAAAAAGGGGATGTGTCAGGAGCAATCCAAAATGCGTTGGACGCAATCCCTGATAAAAAGAGTATTTTCACAGTGCCGGTAACGGCGGAAGCACAAAAAGCACTCTCGGATGCGTTGGGAGTATATGATCTCTCAGATGGATTTGGAAGTTATGATACATTGGAGCTTCCTGCGGCGCCTTTTGACATGACATTATCGCCGGATGGAAAAAAGTTAGCGGTTGTGTATGGGTATAAAGTGGCAGTTTATGATCTGGATGATGGTTCTGAAATTGTTTCACTTCCAATACAAAAATCGGCATTGTCAGACTGCGTTTTTGTTGACGATAGAACGGTCGTCTATGCTTCCGACCACGGAACGACAGCGTATGATATTGCGGAGAAAAGAGAGCTGTGGTGCGGAGAGACAGGTACAATTCTGGCTGTTTCAGAAGACAAAAAGGTTGTTGCAGCAGTTAATTGCGAACAGAATGCAGCCACTATTTATGATATCGGGACAGGGGAAGTGTCAGGGAAATGTTCATTTGAAAACCGGCATTTGACGACTGCTGAAAATGATATTTTTGCAGATCCAAAAGATTACATATTTCAACTGAGTGAAGATGGAAAATGGCTTGCTGTAAGCTTCTCGGATGGTGGACTGACAGTTTTTGACTGGAAAAACCCGGAAAATACCTTTGATATCTATGAGCAGTCAGACTACATACAGTTCGAAGGCGGTTTTTGTGGAACTACTTTTGCATATGCAGCAAAAAATAATCAGAAGTCCATTTTTGGAATGACGGATGTAGAACAGAATGAAGATGTGATGGAAGCACAATCCGATATGTCTTACATTGTACAGGCTGACAGCAGAGGAATTTTTTTGGCAAATGAAAATCTGCTGGTAAAATTGGACACTTCTGGAGAACAGACAGAACTTGCATATGTACAGGACGAAAATATCACCGGTTTTTCCGTTGGAGAAAGATTTATTGCAGTAGCAGAAGAAAATCAGAAAGTTGCAGTGTTTGAAAGCGGAGCAACGTTGGTTATGAGTGATACATGTGAGAAAAATAGTGATTTGGTGTTGATGGGGCACGAATATGTAACGGCTGCGAACCGTGATGAACCGCTGGTAAGAATCTGGAAGGCAGAGGAACACAGTGATGCAGCAATTTTTACCTATGATACCAGTTATGAACATGAAGAGGCAAGAGTGAGTGCAGATGAAAACACTGCAATGCTTTTTGGAATCGACGGATTTCGAATATATGACAGAGATGGAAAACTTTGCAATGAGACAGAACTGGGGAATCCTGAGAGCATTTATGATGAGCAGTTCAAAAAAGAGACGGAGTCTTATCTGGAAGTGACATGGTATGACGGAACTGTGAGAACATACAGTGCGGCAGATGGAACACTACTGTCGGAAGAAAAGGGCGAAAAACCGGATAGGACGTTAGATGAAACATTTTTTACAGAAAATTATGAAATCAGGTCATCCATTCATGATGCGCCACAGGTTTATGATCGTGTATCGGGAAAGTGGCTTGCATCTCTGGAAAAAGAGGATTATCTGACGTATGTGACGCAGGTACAGGAAGATATTTTGACAGAATATATCAGCACAACAGGTGGCAGGTATGGAATCCTGTTAAATGACAGATTGGAAGAGATCGCATATCTGCCGAATGTGTGTGATGTTGTGGAGGATACTTTTATTTTTGATACAGGTTCTGGGGAATTGCGGCAATGCCGTTTATATTCCCTCCAGGAGTTGGTTGCCCTTGGAGAGAGTTACATAGAATAAAGGAAGGAGTTTTGTTTATGAAACATATGAGAAAGGGGATTGCACTGTTGCTGGCAGCTATGATGGTTATGCCAAATATGCCGGCGTCTGCCGAAAATGTGCAATCGGAAACACAGACGGAAGAAGTCGCAGATGTAACGGAAACAACGGAGAAAGCGGCACAGAATGTAGAAGAAACACAAGTGCAGGAAGAAATAGAATCTGCAGATGATGCTTCGGTATTCTATAACACCGGAAATTATGAAGTTGGTATTATGGAGGATGATTTTGCGGAAGATGGAAGCTATACGATCAATATACCGGAGGAGAATCCATTTTTCCCTTATGAAGTACAGTTTACCTGTGATGGTGAAGTGACGGACGAATGGTTTATGACACCGGATGATACGGTTGAGATTGGTGGACATACGTTTAAGGTATCTGCCTATTTTGACAATACGGTTGTGACACAAATGAGCTTAAATGTGGCAGGAGATACGGTGACTGTTTATCCGGAGAAGAAAGAGTTCACAAATGATGGGGATGGAACAATGGAGATGTCACTGCTTCCATTGACACAAAGAAATCTGACGGTGGATCTGACAGGCTATACACCAATAGAACTGACAATGGTTTCTACTGACAGTATATTTACCGGGGCTGATGCGTTGAAGGATACGGATAAGGTTGTATGGAAGAGTGCCTATTATGATGATGATTATTCCATCAGCCAGTCTGGAGATAAACTGGATTTAAGTACCAACACAAGTAATGGCAGTTCAAGCTGGGAGATGATTACTGGTTCTGGAGATCAGTTAGATAAAAATGATGTAAGATATTATGTACAGGTGAATACAACAGCTTCTCAAAACTGGCTGATACCAACCGTATATGGAAATAATGCCGAAGGCATCAGGGAAGAACTTATGGTATCAGATTCACAGTATTATGATTATGAGAAAGAGACGCGTAAGTATACTGTTACGGCAGTAGATATAACGCATTCGAATAAATGGTTAGCGTTAAAAGTGAATGAACAGATTTATCAGAATCCGAAATATAGCACTTTGAAAGCATATGAAGGCAAATACGATAGTATCACAGATGCGAAGAATGCAGTAGAAATTACAGATAAAATATTTGCAGCTGATATGACACAGAATGGTGCCGGGTATGAAGTAAAAGATTGGCATGATAGTTGGATTACCATTGTGACATTTGATGCTGCGGGAAATGAAACGGGAATTTTACCAGTATGCATTAATCTATATAATACAACTCCAGATGGATATATGGGATCAGGTTCAGTTATGAAATATCAGAATGGATACTATAATTATATAGATAAAACAAGCCACATTACAAGTGATTCAACAGGTACAAATCTGACTTTTGAATTGTATAAAGGATATTCGGTATCAGAAGCATATTATGTATATTTATACTATTATAAAATGGGCAAACAAAATAATGCAGCAGTGACAGCAGCATTTGAAGGACGATATGCTTCAATTTCTGAAGCACAGACAGCAGGGTCAATGGATGTTAAAGACGATTTGTTTAGATTAAATGGGAAAGAGGGATATAAAGCAGATTATAGCCAGGGAGTAGATTTTACAATTTTTGTTGGCAATGACGGTGATTTGAATCAGGAAATTTATCATTATACTGTAAAAACGGTTGAGGGACAGACAACAAAGCCAAATTATTTTTCAAATTCTACAAGTGTGGACTTTACTGGATTGAATGACCAAGATGGTAACTTTGTTGCAGTGCAATTTATACAACCGACAGAAGATTCCTATGCAGAATTTAATTATTTGACGATAACAGTTTTTGATGATACTGATTTAAGTAATATTGCACCATGTTTTCGTACAGATAGTGGAGTGAGTTTGTATGCAGAAAATGGTAATTCCAAAGAGGTCAGTGGACAGAGTTATCATGATTTCTCAAATGGACCTGTGCAGTACACTGCTGTTGCAGAAGATGGAAAAGCATCAAAAAATTATTGGCTTCAAGTTGTCAAGAGAACAAGTGGCAATAATCTGTATGTTAACAGCCTTGCAGATACACAAGCTAAAACTGTGAACCAGAATGGTGTTATTTATTCAATTAGAGAAGTAATGTTGGATGGTTATCACAATTATTATCATGATATAGTATTGGCTAATATGGGTACACAGTCGATTCCAAATTTGAAAGTAGAATTAAATTCAGATCAGGTGGTACTTGATCAATATTGGACATTAAGTGGAAATTATGAATTGTCACCTTTGGGATATGATAACAGCACAGGAACTGTAAAGGCGGAGAATCTTGCAAAAATCCGCCTGAAATCCAAGGATGGTGTTGAAGCAGGTACAAATGTATCCGGTACGGTAACTATTAAATCAGGGGAAACAGCATTGATGGTTTTGACATTGACAGGTATGGTGGGTGACCCAAGCATTACTACAAAAGATATTCCAGCGGCTGTTAAGTATGTGCCGTATGGAACCGTTATTCAGAATAATAATAAATACAGTTGGAACAAGACATCATATACTATGGTAAGCGGAACACTTCCGGCAGGTATGACGATCAGAGAAAACGGTGAAATATATGGTGTGCCACAGGAAACAGGTGAGTTTACATTCACAGTAAGAATGAATAATAGTGAAAGCAGCTTTAAATCGGATGAGGCAACATATACGTTAAAAGTATTGGATAATACAAATGAAAACGTTGAAAATGCAACAGATTCCGGTTATGAATTTAGAGAACGATTAAGCAATATCGTACTTGGTGCTACTGGCGCAGATTCACAGAAAGTTGTTTCTATTGGAGAACTTGACGAATTTCAGGCATTATATTTAGATGGTCAGGAATTGACAAAGGGAAGTGACTATTCCGCAGAAAGAGGAAGTACAAGAATTACAATTTCCACACAGACACTTTCACGTGGAGGAAAAGGTTCCCACACAATCGCACTTGAGTTCCGTCAAAAAGATACGGACACATTAAAACGTGCGGCACAGAATTACATTGTCAGTGATCAGAATACTAATTCTGGAAATAATAACAGTAACGGAAATTCAGGCAACAGCGGAAATCAGACCTCCGGCAATAGCGGAAGCAGCAATAGTGGAAGCAGCAATAGTGGAAGCAGCAGTGGTGGAAGCAGCACATCAAATGTGACTGGAACAAATGGAACTGTATCGCAGACAGAAAAAGATTCACAGATTGCCACACAAAAGACAATCACATATACGGTAGCTGCAGGAGATACTTTGAGCAAAATTGCTTTGAAAATGTATGGAGATCGTAAATTCTGGAGAAAAATATATGCAGATAATAAGGATGTGTTAAAAAATCCAAATCGTATTTATGTTGGACAGAAGCTGACCTTGTATTTTGATCAGGATGAAACACAAAATCAAAGCGATGCAGATTCAACAGTTAAGGCGAATACATATGTGATCAAGCCGGGAGATACACTGTGGAGGATTGCAACAAAATTGTACAAAAAAGGATATTATTGGAAGAATATCTATGAAGCTAACCGCAAGACAATAAAGAGTCCTGAAAGGATTCGTGTAGGTCAGATGATTGAGCTTCCATAAAATGAAGATGAAGTAATAATAAAGGAAGCTTGACAAGGTAAAATGCCTTTCAGACTTCCTTTATTTTATATGGGATAAAGCAAAAAGAAATGCGATCATGCAAAATATTCCGGTGTTATTCAGCAGTGATAAAAATAAGTTTTTGATAAAATCTGTAGTTCGAGGTTTAAAATAAATGATGGAGATAAGTTTTAATAATTCGTAATAAACAATACACAGTAAATAGGAAAACCATGAAAAATGTAACACTGTCGAAAGTGTGCTTAATGGAAGAAAAACTGCTAATTCCAGCAGAAACTCAGCGGGTGGAATGCTGCAGTGGCAGGAAGGACACTGCCCGTTGTTTTTTATATATGCGAACAGTGGCATTTGGTCGTGCAAACGGATTTTCTGATGGCAAATTGGACAATAACAGTGTGGTGCATTTATTGAAAGGGCTGCATTCTTCTGTAATCGCAGAATATCTGTTGTCGAATAGCCGCCTAAAATATAAAAGGATATGTAAATGCAAAAATAAACAATGTAAGTTTTCATAAGACTCCAATATGTATATAAGATGTACTTATTGTAACAAAATCAACGTGATACCACAAGTCAGTTTATGTTATGTCAAAAACAAATTGACAATTTTTTCGATGCAAGTTATGGTAATAAGGTAATCTTTTTTATCAAAATTGAGGGTGCAAGGTCTGCATAAAAATCCAGTTAAAACTGCAAGTGCAATAGATGCAAAAATTGTTTGGTGCATTGAAGAGGCAAAATTATCATGGTAAAATATCCGAAAAATCGGAAAAACATCAGGAGATTGTACATGAAGATATACGAAAAAATATTTGAAAGACTTGAAGAATTAAATATGAGTCAGATAGAGTTATCAGGAAGAACAGGCATTGCAACCAGTACGATAAGTGACTGGAGAAAGAAGCAGATTAATCCGCAAGCAGATAAGCTGGTGCCTATATGCAAAGCACTTGAAATGTCAATTACGGATCTTTTGTGTGATGAAGATGATAAGAAAAATAAAGTTTTGTCGACAGATTATGTAGGTGAAGATCATATACTTATTGAAAAAAATATAAGTTCTACTATTGGTGTTAAAAGAAGGATACTGAACTTTTATGAGCAAATGGAAGTCAATAAAGTTGAAACAGATTTAATTGATAATACTACTGAGAGAAATATCTCAATTATCAGGGATGTTGACGGAAATAATATAGTGTTGATTAATGATATATTATTCAAGTCCAGAAGGTCTATTGAATGGGATGAGATAGAGAAGCTGCTGAGAAAATTTATTGGAAATTATTATGAAATTGCAGAGACGGCAGAAAAGATATATATTGGATCAGATTTTCCAGATGAATTTGCACATTCAAAATATACAAAGGCAATAAAGGGAGCCAATGAAAAGGCGAAAGCAAATTCTGTATCTGCTATTGGTGATCTGATATCAATTGCTGATAATAAAATGATGTATCCAGATTATGAAAAAAAACATGGCCGCAAGGCAAAAAATGGTTGGTATCGTTATGATACAAGATTTGGGATTCCTGTTTATGATGAATCAGGAGAAATAAAAAGATACAATATTTTTAAAGCGCGAATGTTAGTTCGTTGTGACGAGAAGAAAAATCTTTATTTATATGATATTGTGCAAATAAAAAAGGAAACGAGCACGCCGCTTGAGTAAAAACTGTACGGTAGAAAACTTCATTTCCTTGAATTGCATTCTAGCAGACAATAGGATGATTGTCAACCCGGCTTTTCCAACCATCCCCCACTTCTGAACAGAATGTGGTATCCAGTCAGAAACTTGCTATTTTCAGCATTTCTCCTAGTAGACAACGATCTCATTTTATGCCTATAATACAGTTACATTTAACGTTATCATTTATGCGATAGATTTGTTATACTTAAGTAGAAATAGCAAAAAAATAGTTTGGAGAGGCAGCTATGGCAGAATTTATAAAATTACCTGTTGGAATTGAAAATTTTGAAAAAATCCGCAGAGATGGTTTTTATTATGTTGATAAAACCGGTCTGATCGAGCAGCTTTTAAATAACTGGGGAGAGGTCAATCTGTTCACGCGTCCACGTCGGTTTGGTAAGACATTGAATATGAGTATGCTCAAATGTTTCTTTGAAATCGGTACAGATCAGTCGCTGTTTGAAGGATTATATATTTCTAAGAATAAGGCTTTATGTGATGCATATATGGGAAAGTATCCGGTCATATCAATCAGTTTAAAAGGGGTAAATGCAGACAGTTACGAAAATGCACGCAGCCTGTTGAAACGGATTGTGATGGAAGAAGCGAAAATGCACCGGATTATCATGAGTGGAAATAGGTTAGATGACATAGACAAGGCAGAATATATGTCACTTGTTACAGGAGATATGGGCGAGGACACACTTGTATACAGTATGAAAACGCTGACTGCATTACTGGAAAAGTATTATGAGAAAAAAGTGATTGTACTCATTGATGAGTATGATGTACCTCTTGCCAAGGCAAACGAGAATGGTTACTATGACCAGATGGTTTTACTTGTCAGAAATTTATTTGAAAACGTGTTAAAGACAAACAGTAGTTTAAAATTTGCAGTTTTAACAGGCTGTCTGCGTGTGGCAAAGGAGAGCATTTTTACAGGACTGAACAATTTTAAGACAAATTCAATCCTTGATGAAGAGTATGATGAGACGTTTGGATTTGTCGATGATGAAGTGAAAGAAATGCTTCATTATTACGGTCAGGATACACACTATGAAACGGTAAAAGAGTGGTATGACGGATACCGCTTTGGAAATGCAGATGTTTATTGCCCGTGGGATGTCATTAATTATTGCGATGCGCACAGAAGGAATCCGATGCTTCCACCGGAGAATTATTGGACTAATACCAGTGGAAACGATGTGCTGAAACATTTTATAGAAAGTGCAGGAGCAGCAAAGGGGCTGGCAAAAACAGACTTAGAGAGACTTGTAAATGGTGAAATCGTAGAAAAAGATATACGTGAGGATCTGACTTATAATGAACTGTATGCATCCATGGATAACCTTTGGAGTACACTTTTCATGGCGGGATATCTTACACATAAAGGCAGAGTTGATACAAAAAGATTCAGACTTGCAGTGCCAAACAGAGAAATCCGGAACATTATCACGGAGCAGGTTCTGGCTTTGTTTAAGCAGAATGTGGAAAAAGACGGACAGCTTCCGTGACACATTCCAAGAAAGATGTGACATGTAAAAATGTTGCATCTTTCTTTTTTATTGTTGCAGTCTGCGGTCAATTGGTTGCAATGTAAAAACGAACATGATAATGTAATAGTAACAGGAAACGGAAGATGCGCAGAAGCGCAAAACAAGGAGGCTAAATCCTCTCCTCACAAGGGTTCGGATTTTGCTTCGCAAAACAAGGAGGATTTTATGATCTGGGAAGATGTATTAGCAAAATTTAAAGAGTTATTCGGGGATGAGGGTGAAATCGGTGTTTATTTTGCACCGGGACGTGTGAACATGATCGGTGAGCATACCGATTACAACGGAGGACACGTTTTCCCTTGTGCACTCACCATTGGTACATATGGTGTTGCAAGAAAAAGAGATGACAAGAAACTTCGTTTCTATTCCATGAATTTTGAGCAGCTCGGTGTGATCGAGTCCTCAGTAGAAGGTTTAAAGCCGGAAAAAGAAGCTGACTGGACGAACTATCCAAAGGGAGTTATGTGGGCGTTTGGCGAGAAGGGAATGAAAGTAGAGCAGGGCATGGATCTTGTTTTATTTGGTAATATTCCAAACGGCTCCGGACTTTCTTCTTCTGCATCAGTTGAAGTTCTGACCGGATATATTTTAAAAGATATGTTTGGATTCGACGTGACAAATCAGGATCTTGCGCTGATCGGACAGTTCTCTGAAAATAAATTCAACGGCGTAAACTGTGGTATCATGGATCAGTTTGCGATTGCAATGGGAAAAGCAGGTCATGCGATTTTCCTTGACACAGCAACTTTAAAATATGAGTATGCACCGATCAAACTGGAAAATGCAAAGATCGTGATCTCCTGCAGCAACAAAAAACGTGGGCTTGGAGATTCCAAATACAATGAGAGAAGAAGTGAGTGTGAGACTGCGCTGGCAGAACTCCAAAAAGTCGTTAAAATTGATTCCCTCGGTGATCTCACAGAGGAACAGTTTGAACAGTACAAAGATGCGATCAAAGATCCTGTCAGAGTAAAACGTGCAAAACATGCTGTCTATGAGAACCAGAGAACCATCAAGGCAGTGGAGGCATTGAAGAATAATGATGTTACTCTGTTTGGCGAGTTGATGAACGCCTCCCATGTTTCCCTTCGTGATGATTACGAAGTAACCGGTATCGAGCTTGACACATTGGTGGAGGAAGCATGGAAAGTAGACGGAGTGATCGGTTCCCGCATGACAGGTGCAGGATTTGGCGGATGTACCGTCAGCATCGTAAAGGATGAGGCAGTGGATTCCTTTATTGAAAAAGTAGGTGCTGCTTACAAAGATAAAATCGGTTACGCTGCTGATTTCTATGTAGTTGAGATCGGTGACGGTCCAGTAAAATTGGATTAATAATTCTTATAGATAATTGCGAAACTCATAAATAAGTAGATTTAAATTGTGAAAAATTGACAAAAGCTTGAGAAGACACTGGGGAGCCGCCGGTTCTTAGAAGTCAGATTCTGTATTTCATTCTGATTTATCAGAATTGAAATACAGGAGATGAGTTCTTAGTACCGTTGCGAGCGACACGTAGCGGAAGCGTGTCTTCGAAAATTTTGTTAATTCTTCACAATTGTTACAACCTAAATCAGAGTTTCGCAATTATCTAAATAATTCTTAAATAAAGAGGATAACACAATGATTCAGGAAAGAATTTTAGAATTGACAGAATATGGTCTTGTGACCGGGCTGGTAGAGCCGGAAGACAGGCGATTTACCATTAACCGCCTGTTAGAACTTTTTCATCTGGATGAATTAGACGATGAAGTGGCAGCAGCCTATGCAAAGAGAACTCCGATGACACAGGAGAGTGCAGAGGCAGCATTGGAAGACATCTTAAATGAGATGCTCGATTATGCGGCAGAAGATGGACTGATGCCGGAAGATACGATCACATACAGAGACTTATTTGATACAAAGATCATGGGCATGCTTGTGCCAAGACCAAGTGAAGTGATCAAAAAATTCCAGGCACTCTATCAGATCAGCCCAAAGGAGGCAACTGACTATTTTTACAAATTAAGCAGGGATACAAACTACATTCGTAGATATCGTATCAAAAAAGACCAGAAATGGACTGCAGATACCGAGTTTGGAACATTGGATATCACCATCAATCTCTCCAAACCGGAAAAAGATCCGAAGGCGATCGCAGCAGCCAAGCTTGCAAAACAGAGCGGTTATCCAAAATGCCTTCTGTGCAAAGAAAACGAGGGATATGCAGGACGTGTGAACCATCCGGCAAGACAGAACCACAGGATCATTCCGGTAACGATCAACCACAGTGACTGGTTTTTCCAGTATTCACCATATGTTTACTACAATGAGCACTGTATCGTTTTTAACGCAGAGCATACACCGATGAAAATCGAGAAAGCAACCTTTGGAAAACTGTTGGATTTTGTAGAGCAGTTCCCACATTACTTTGTCGGATCGAATGCTGACCTTCCGATCGTTGGTGGATCTATTTTGAGCCACGATCATTTTCAGGGTGGACATTATGAGTTCGCTATGGCAAAAGCACCGGTGGAAAAAGAGCTGGTCTTCAAGGGATTTGAGGATGTGAAAGCCGGAATCGTAAAATGGCCAATGTCCGTGATCCGTATCAGCGCACCACAAAAAGAGCGCCTGATCGAGCTCGCAGATAAGATTTTACTTGCATGGAGAGGTTATACGGATGAAGATGCATTTATTTTTGCAGAGACAGAGGGCGAACCACACAACACGATCACTCCTATCGCAAGAAAACGCGGCAATGATTATGAGTTAGATCTTGTACTCCGCAACAATATCACGACGGAGGAGCATCCGCTGGGTGTTTACCATCCACATGCAAAACTTCATCACATCAAAAAAGAAAACATTGGTCTGATCGAGGTTATGGGACTTGCAGTGCTTCCAGCCAGATTAAAAGATGAGATGGCTGCATTGGAGCAGGCAATCTTAGACGGCGCAGAAATCCGTGAGGATGAAGTTCTTGCAAAACATGCAGACTGGGTGGAGGAATTTCTGCCGAAGTATGGATTTACGGCAGGAAGCGGCCTGGAAGGTGAGATTACACCGGAAAAATTACATGAGATCATTCAGACAGAAATCGGTCTTGTGTTCAAAGAAGTTTTATTGGACGCAGGTGTTTACAAATGCACAGAGGAAGGCAGAAAAGCGTTCCAGAAGTTCGTAGATACCGTCAATGCATAAAAATACAGGGGAGTATTTTTAATAAACAAAAACTGTCCGGGGCAGTATCCGTAAGGAAAATGTCCTGTGGCAGTTTTCTTTTTTTATCTATTTACTTTCATACAGTATTGTTGTAAAGTAATAATTGTTCCGTGGATCTGCACATTTACGGTGCAGACCGCAGAAAAATGACTCGAGAGTAAGAAAACAGTGAGGAAGAGAATATGATTTCACAGAAAATACAGAAGGCATTGCAGGGAAGTTCTGCGATCCGTGCAATGTTTGTAGAGGGAAATGAACTTGCCGCCAGGGTGGGAAGAGAGAACGTGTATGATTTTTCATTGGGGAATCCTGCAACACCGGCTCCGGCAGCATTGAACGAGGCAATTAAGCAACTGGTGGATGAGACCGATCCGCTGGTTTTACATGGATATATGGACAATGCCGGTTACCCGGATGTCCGTCAGGCGGTTGCAGAGAACTTAAACAAGCGTTTTGGAACTGCATTTACTTCCCATAATATTGTGATGACAGTGGGAGCAGCGGGAGGATTGAACATTATTTTTAAAACAATCTTAGATCCGGGTGACGAGGTGATCGTGTTCGCCCCGTATTTTGGAGAGTACAAGAGTTATGCAGCCAATTTTGATGCGGAAGTCGTGGAGGTAGCGCCGGATTTTGAAACATTCCAGCCAGATTTGACTGCATTGGAAAAAGCGATCAATGAAAAGACCAAGGCAGTGATCGTGAACACACCAAACAATCCGACCGGTGTGATCTATCATGAAGAAACCATGAAGAAGATGGCTGGGATTCTGGAAAAGAAGGAAAAAGAGATTGGACACGAAATTTATCTGATTTCCGATGAGCCTTACCGTGAACTTGTCTACGATGGAAATCAAGAGGATTTCCTGACGAAATACTATAGGAATACAATTGTAGGTTATTCCTTCAGCAAATCCCTTTCCCTTCCGGGTGAGCGTATTGGATATGTGGTTGTTCCGGATGAGGTGGAAAATGCAGATCAGGTCATTGACGGCATTGTTGTATCCAACCGTACCCTCGGCTTTGTGAATGCGCCATCCCTGCTTCAGAAAGCAGTTGCAAAATGTCTGGATGAGAAAACCAATCTGGCATTTTATGATGAAAACAGAAAGATGTTATACGAAGGACTGCAAAAGCTAGGTTTTCACTGCATCAAACCGGAAGGCGCTTTTTATATGTGGGTAAAATCTCCGGATGCAGACGAAGAAAAATTTGTTGCAGCAGGTAAAAAATACAATATCATCATGGTAAAGGGCAGCGCATTCGGATGTGCAGGCTATGTCCGTCTTGCTTACTGTGTTTCCCATGAGACGGTGAAAAATGCCCTGACTGCGTTTGAAAAACTGGCAGAAGATTACGGATTGTATACAGAATAAAATGAGCAGATTGTAATGAATTTGTGAAATGTATCAGGAAAATCGAGAGAGTGGAGAGAGTAAAATTTATGAGTAACTGGGAAGAATATGTAAGGACAGTGGAACCGTATGTTCCGGGAGAGCAGCCAAACCAGCCGGACATGATCAAATTGAATACCAACGAAAACCCATATCCGCCTGCACCGGGCGTAGTAGAGGCTTTGAAGAACTTTGATACGGACAAATTGAGACTTTATCCGGAACCGACCTGTAAAGTGTTAGTCAATGTGATCGCAGATTATTATGGAATCAGGAGCAGTCAGGTGTTTACCGGTGTCGGTTCGGATGATGTGCTTGCCATGATATTTATGACATTTTTTAACAGCAAAAAGCCGATCCTGTTTCCGGATATCACCTATTCTTTTTATGATGTGTGGGCAAATATGCTTCGGATTCCGTTTGAGACAAAAGCGTTGGATGATGATTTCCAGATCAAAAAAGAGGACTATTATGGGGAAAACGGTGGCGTGGTGTTCCCAAATCCGAATGCACCGACCGGAATTCTTATGCCGCTTTCAGAGATCGAGGATATCATTGCACACAACCGCGATGTGATCGTAGTTGTGGATGAGGCATACATTGATTTTGGCGGGGAGTCTGCGCTGCCTCTGATCGAAAAATATGACAATCTTCTCGTGGTACAGACCTTTTCAAAATCGCGTTCCCTGGCAGGTATGCGGCTTGGGTTTGCGATGGGAAATGAAAAGCTGATCCGGTATATCAATGATGTGAAATATTCTTTCAATTCCTACACGCTCAATCAGACAGCGCTTGTACTTGGTGTGCAGGCGATCAGGGACAGGGAGTATTTTGAGGAAACCTGTGCGAAAGTCATCGCTACAAGGGAATGGACGAAGTGCGAACTGAAAAAACTTGGATTTTCTTTTGGGGATTCCATGAGCAACTTTATTTTTGCAACACATGAAAGAGTTCCTGCAAAAGAAATATTTGAAGCACTCCGGGAGCATAACATTTTCGTGCGCTATTTTTCCAAGCCGAGAATTAGCAATTATCTGCGTATCAGCATCGGAACCCAGCAGGAGATGGAGCGTCTGACCGATTTTCTGGCTGTTTTTCTGGGAGAATAACAGGATGCCGTCAGGTATAAATTAAAGTTATAGTTAATATGAAAATAAGTGTTGCTTTTTCAACTGGATTCGACTATTATAGAATTTGCATCTGTAACACTTTAGTGTGCAAAACAGATATTTACTTTAAAACTTTACTATGATAAAATGTGCGTAGATTGGAAGTTTCTGATTATAGTAAGAGATGATATCATTTTGATTTATGAGAAGGAGAAGGTAAAATGAGCAAGAAACTAAGGACCGAGGCAGTAGACCATCTTTTTGATGCGATTTTAAGCCTGGAAAACAGAGAAGAATGTTATACTTTTTTTGAAGATGTCTGCACTGTGAATGAACTGCTTTCCTTATCACAGCGATTTGAGGTTGCCAAGATGCTGCGCGACCAGAAAACATATCTTGATATTGCAGAGAAAACAGGTGCTTCCACAGCGACCATCAGCCGTGTAAACCGTTCTTTGAATTATGGGAATGACGGATATGACATGGTATTTGCCAGAATGGCTGCATCAGAGACAAACGAAGCATAAAACAGAATAGGAAAACCCGGAAAAAAAGAAAAACCCGGAGCTGCACGGATCATGTCTGGTATAGACAGTGTTCCATTCAGCACCGGGTTTTATTTTTCCTTTTTGGAAGGATCTTTTTCTTCGTGCAACATCTGATCGACAATGCGCTCGATAATTGTTTTTTTCAGGTAGACATCATAGCTTAACATACAGATAAAGCTGAATGTCCTTAAAAGCTCCGCGTCCTCACCTTCCATTCCCTCAAAAGTTTTCATGGAGGTGTTAAACTTTTTTGCAAGGTCTTTCATGATATTTAAGGTTTCCTGATGCTCTAAACCGAATACTTCTTTATAGATATCCTCAAGACTCATCTCAGAACTGCCTTTTCCAAAATACTTGTCCGTGATCGGATTTAAAATACTCTGGATGTCACTGATACTTAAGATACTCTTGAAATAGTAGATAAAAATCAAAGTCAGCACATGTTCTTTGGAATATTTTTTCTTTTCTGGAGGAGGAAGAAGATCGTTTTTCGCATAATTGTTGATCATGGTCTTAGTCAGGATCTTATCGTCCTCATGCCGCTTGGATGTGGCAAGCTGGGAATCCATAAATGTTGTCACCTGATCCATGTAAAGATCGATATTTGGGATATCTTCCGGTTTTACATAGTCGATTTTGTTAAATTCATCTAATATATCACTTAAAAATTGTTTTGTATTCATTTTTTTACCTGCTTTTACTCTTACTGGTTCAATCGTATTCTCTACATCAGATTATATAGTATTGAAAACTAGATGACAAGATACAATTGAATTTAATTGTATGAATTTGAATGTGGACGGTCGTAGATTATTTCTGACGCAAAGGTAAAAAAAGAGACGGGTGTATTTGACAAAAATATATGTTTGTCATATAATGCACTTAACAGGAAAGCCGATAGATAGGTGTGAGCTATCTACTCCGGCGAAAAATCAATGTTAAAATAACCGTCAACTTTTCTCAGGAGCTGGACGGTTATTTTTTATTGTTAAAAAAAGAAAATATGTTCGATTTTACTGTTCATAAGCAGGGATAATGTGTTACAATAGATGGGAATATGATATTGTAATAAAAAAGGGATTGAATATTACAAACAACAACGGAAATGGAGATGTCTATGAGCATTTATGATACATTGAACGAACAGCAGAGAGAAGCGGTATTTCACACGGAGGGACCGGTTCTGATCTTAGCGGGGGCGGGTTCCGGAAAAACACGCGTCCTGACACATCGCACTGCCTATCTGATCGAAGAAAAGGGCGTGAATCCATACAATATTATGGCAATCACCTTTACGAATAAAGCGGCAGGTGAGATGCGTGAGAGAATCGACCAGCTTGTGGGATATGGCTCTGAGAGCATCTGGGTATCAACGTTCCATTCTACCTGTGTGCGCATTTTAAGACGTCATATTGACCGCATCGGGTTTGACACTAATTTTACAGTCTATGATTCCGATGATCAGAAGACACTGATGAAGGATATCTGTAAACGTCTGAATGTGGATACTAAGATTTACAAAGAGCGAAGTCTGCTTGCTGCGATTTCCAAAGCAAAAGATGAACTGGTAGATCCACAGGAATTTTCTCTCCGTGCGGCTGCTTCCGGGGATTTTGCGAAACGGAAACAGGCAGAGATCTACAGAGAGTATCAGGATGCACTGCGGCGGAATAATGCACTTGATTTTGACGATCTGATCGTAAAGACGGTTGAATTGTTTAAAACGGATGATCAGGTGTTAGACTACTATCAGGAACGCTTCCGCTATATTATGGTGGACGAGTATCAGGATACGAATACGGCACAGTTTGAACTGATCAGTATTCTTGCCAGAAAGTATAAGAACCTGTGTGTCGTTGGTGATGATGACCAGTCTATCTATAAGTTCCGCGGTGCGAATATTTATAATATCCTGAACTTTGAAAAACATTTTCCAGAGGCAGTGACGATAAAACTGGAACAGAATTACCGTTCTACGCAGAATATTTTAAATGCTGCAAACGGAGTGATCTCCAACAATATGGGACGAAAAAGAAAGACACTCTGGACAGACAATGAAGAGGGGAAAAAGATCGGTTTCAAGCAGTTTGAGACAGGCTATGAAGAGGCAGAGTATGTCGCAAAGGACATCAATGCCTGTGTGAAGGACGGCAGATATCATTACGGTGACTGCGCTGTTCTCTACCGCACAAACGCACAGTCCCGTCTTTTTGAGGAAAAATTTATCGTATCCAATATTCCATATAAGATTGTCGGCGGCGTGAACTTCTATGCAAGAAAAGAGATCAAAGACCTGCTTGCCTATTTGAAAACGATCGATAATGCAAGAGATGATCTTGCTGTCCGCAGGATCATTAATGTGCCAAAACGTGGAATCGGTGCAACAACCTTAAACCGTGTGGCAGATTATGCGGCTGCGGCAGACATCAGTTTTTATAATGCATTGAAAATGGCAGACGATATTCCGACACTCGGCAAGAGTGCTGCAAAGATCAAGCCATTTGTGAATTTTATTCAGGTGATGCGCAGTAAAGTAGAGATTATCAGCGTTTCTGAACTTTTGCAGGAGATTATAGACGAAACCGGATATGTGAAAGAATTGGAAGCGGAAGATACCGAAGAGGCAAAGGCGCGTATTGAGAATATCGATGAGCTGATCAGCAAAGTGGTTGCTTACGAGGAAGGCGAGGAACATCCGACACTCAGTGGTTTTTTAGAGGAAGTGGCACTGGTTGCAGACATCGACAGTCTCGATGAGGGCAGTGATTATGTTGTTTTAATGACATTACATAGTGCAAAAGGTCTGGAGTTCCCGAAAGTTTACCTTGCCGGAATGGAGGATGGATTGTTCCCAAGTTATATGTCCATCACTTCGGACAGTTCTTCTGAGGATCTAGAAGAGGAGCGACGCCTGGCTTATGTGGGGATCACGAGAGCCAAAGAAGAACTTACAATTACCTGTGCAAGACAACGTATGATCCGTGGCGAAACGCAATATAATAAAGTATCGCGGTTTGTTCGGGAGATTCCGTCTGAACTGTTGGACAGTGAACTGAGAAAGCCGGCATCTGCAAGAGAATCTTCTTTTGGAAAAGAGAGCAGTTTCCCATCTTTTTTACAGAACCAGACAACAGCAAGACCGAAAAGAACAACACTGCGCCAGCAGCCTTCCGGACAGAGTATGCAGGCAAAGGCACTTGTCACAAAGGGTGTTGTAAAGTCAGAGCTTGACTATGGTGTCGGGGACACCGTATCGCATATCAAGTTTGGCAGAGGAGTTGTGAAAAACATCATGGATGGCGGAAGAGATTACGAGGTGACCGTGGATTTCGAAGGATATGGTGTGAAAAAAATGTTTGCCTCTTTTGCAAAATTAAAGCGTATCTGATTCTATTTGGAAGCATGGAAGTCTGCGTATCCGAAACTCTAAAAAATATATAAAATTTTTGAAAAATATAAATTTTTTATATTCGAAAAGTAAAGGATATGGTATAATGGGCGTAAGCAATGAGCAGTGCACATAGATTTTTCTGGTGTGTATTGCGTTTAGGTTTTGCATATCCTATAAAAGTATAAATAAGAGAAGGAGCGGAACACTATGAACAAGGTGGAAGATTTCATCAATGCGACAAAGTTAAACGACTTACTCAATAAGAAAGAGGATCTGATCAATATGACAAAGTTGAATGAATTATTAAACAAAAAAGAAGCAGAAGAAAAGAAAACATCAAAGGTTGTATGGATTTTTGCAATTATCGGTATTATTGCAGCAGTTGCAGCAGCAGTATATGGCGTATATCGTTTCTTTACACCAGATTATCTGGAAGATTTTGAAGACGATTTTGAAGATGATTATGATGACGATTTCTTCGAAGATGAAGAGGACGAAGAAGAGCCGGCAAAACCAGCAGAGAAAAAAGAAGAAGAATAAAAATAATCTGGAGGGCTGCGGATGCAGCCCTTTTTTCTTGTGTAACAGATAAAAGAAATAGAAAACTGTGAAGTTAATAAAATGTCAATGGAATCATGGACAATTTTATAGTTGATGAAATAAAAATGCGAGGAATTTATGAAAAAAGGACAAATCATAGAAGGCGTGATCGAGCGCGTAGACTTTCCAAATAAGGGAATTATCAGAACAGAGGATGGAAGACAGGTTATTGTAAAAAATACGATACCGGGACAGAAAGTGTCTGCTTCCATCAATAAAATCCGCAAAGGAAAGGCAGAGGGCAGACTTTTAGAGGTATTGGAAAAGTCACCGCTGGAAGGGGACAAAACAGGATGTGTCCATGCCGGGGAATGTGGAGGATGTACTTACCAGACACTTCCATACGACAGGCAGCTTGAGATGAAAGCAGAACAGGTAAAAAAATTAATGGATGATGTGATCGATCAGGAAAACCGGGATTACCAGTTTCTGGGAATCAAGGAAAGTCCAAGGCAGACTGCATACCGCAATAAAATGGAATTTTCCTTTGGGGATGAATTTAAGGATGGACCGTTAGCACTTGGAATGCATAAGCGTGGAAGCTTTTATGATATTGTGACGGTGGAAAACTGCCAGATCGTGGATGAGGATTTCAGAAAGATCCTGTCTGTCACACTTGCTTATTTTCGTGAACAAAATATCACCTATTACCATAAACTGCGTCACACCGGATATTTAAGACATCTGCTTGTCCGTAAGGCAGTCAAAACAGGGGAAATATTAGTAGATCTGGTGACTACAACGCAGACGGATTTTCCGGGAATTGCCGGAGCACAGATGGATGAAGTTGAAAGTACGTTGAACAATACACAGGAAAACGCATTTGCAGGAACGGAAGAGGAATTATTAGAGGGCTGGAAAGCTGCTCTTCTTGCAGCAGATTACAAAGGTACCATGACAGGTATTCTGCATACGAGAAATGACAATGTGGCAGATACCGTGACGAATGAAGGCACGGATGTTTTATATGGACAGGATTTCTTTTACGAGGAATTGCTAGGGCTTCGCTTTAAGATCACACCATTTTCCTTTTTCCAGACAAATTCCCTGGGTGCAGAGGTGCTATATCAGACTGCCAGAGAGTTTATCGGAGATGCACTTCCAAGCGGAACAGACGCAGATATTGCGGAACATGGTAAAATTGTATTCGATCTGTATTCCGGAACTGGAACGATCGCACAAATGCTTTCTCCGGTAGCTAAAAAAGTGATCGGTGTGGAGATCATTGAGGAAGCAGTGGAAGCTGCCAAAGAGAATGCACAGTTAAATGGTTTACATAACTGTGAGTTTATCGCAGGGGATGTGCTCAAAGTCATTGACAGCATTGAAGAAAAGCCGGATTATATTGTACTTGATCCACCAAGGGACGGAATCAATCCAAAAGCTTTGGAAAAAATCATTCGTTACAATGTGCCTCAGATGGTTTATATTTCCTGCAAGCCGACCAGTCTGGCAAGAGATCTTGAAGTTTTACAGGCGAGAGGATATGAAGTGAAAAAGGTCTGTTGTGTCGATATGTTTCCTTCGACGTTTCATGTTGAAACAGTCTGTCTTCTGTCGAAAAAAGCCCAATAAATCAAAGGTTTTTGCAATTTCGGCAGAAAAATGGATGTGTGTTTCTGTTTCCGCAGAGTGATGATATAAGCTGAGGTTTACCCCAGGGGATAAGCTTTGGAGAACGGGAAATATACATTTTGGCGAAAGGATACCTTTTCGCAAAAGAAGAAAGGGGAATATTTACGAGTAAAAAAGTATATCCTAATGATCCATGTCCTTGTGGGAGTGGAAAAAAATATAAGCTTTGTTGTAAAGGAAAACAAGATGATGCAGATTTTGTAAACCCGCTAAATTTATTAGACAATTACAAACTGATTCGAAAAGAGTCCAGAATAAAACAATGTTTACATCCTAATAATGAAGAGTGTTCAGAGAAGATTATAGGAGCCCATTCAATCCAAAATAATAAAATACTAAAAAGGATATCTAGTAACGGAATGGTTTTTATGCCATGTCCGAAACCTGATAATCCCTTTGCACCAATGACGAGTTATGGAAGAAAAGAAGCGACAGTATTCACTGGATTTTGTGGTCATCATGATAAAACTTTATTTCAACCAATTGAGGATAGAGATTTTGAGAAAACTGAAGAACAAGTTTTCTTGTATACATATAGATGCTTTGCTTTAGAATATCATAAAAAGCAGGAAGTTAAAAAAATGGAACAGATTATTTTTGCAAAGAGGCCATCGCTGGTTAATATGCCGGAAGTAGAGGATCCTTTTATAGGGAATAAATTGGCGATTGAGGATTTTATTGAGGACAAAAAAATCTTTGATAAAGCTATTTTGGAAAAAGACTATTCTGTTTTAACAAGTATTATTTGGGAATTTGACAAAGAGGTAAAATTCGCTTGTACAGGGTTTGAGGCATTGCAGTATGATTTGAATAGTAGGAGAGTGCAGGATTTGCTGGATTTCAGTAAGCCAGCACAACATGTATATGTCTGTGTTTTTCCTGAAAATGAGAAAACATATTGTATTATTTCGTGGTTTAAGAAAAATGATGGAATGTTTTCGTCATATTTTGAACAATTAAATGGTTTGGACGAAGTAAAGAAAAGAAATTTTATTAATAATCTCTTACCAATGATAAGTGAAAACTTGGTTGTTAATCCGGAGGCATGGGAAAAACTCAGTCAGTCACAGAAGAACGAGTTTGGATCATATGTTTGGGGGATGGAAACAATAGCTCAAGAAATGGGGATTAAAGTTGATAGAACAGAAGCGCCTTCCTATGATATGTTCGAGTTATAATCATAAATGGTGCTAAGAGGAGTTGGAGGTGTAATAATATGGATGGTAAAAGAATCCAGAATTATTGGTCAAATGAGATGCAAGCCATGTTGGATACTTATAAACAATTTCAAATATTAATTCCAGCAGAAAATAGAAATGGAGCTGCCCATAACGGAGAAGATGGAAGATATGTAGAAACATTAATACGAGAATATCTGAAGAGATATTTACCAAAAGATTTGGAAGTTTTAACGGGATTTATTTTGAGACCAGCAGTAAAAACAGGATTGAAAAATAGAAGCAGGAAAAATGAAGTGGACAGCCATTCCACACAGTTAGATATATTAATTTATGATAGTGCTAAATATCCTATTTTTCAGAGATTTGGAGAAAATGTTACAGTTCCACCAGAGGGCGTTGTAGGTATTATTTCTGTGAAAAAGAATTTACATGAAAATGATATAGTACATGAAGCTCAAGCATTGAAGGCTGCATCAAAATTATGTCGTTGTGTCGATGATAATGGTCAACATTTAAGAGGTCCATTTTTGGCTTTGGTGTCAATGGATGCATTTGAGAAAAAAGAGAAAACTACGGAACAATGGATTTTTGAAAAATTAGAAGGAGTTTATTCTAAGGAAGATGATTATTTTGATGATCTAATAGGATATATTGGTTCGTTTAATAAATGGAGCATTTTTAAAAGACGTCCTCAGGATGGAGAAGTTGGAGAATATATATTTTTTAATCACAGTGAGGAAGAAGTACACATGGGATTTCAGTTTTTGTTAACAGGAATTCTGAGTGTTTATTATGACAAGACTCGTAACTATATCTCAAGACCAGGATTTACAGCGTTTCCTTCACATAGGTCATGTGACAAAAAATTGGGTGATATAGAAGTTAGGGCGATTAGATGATTATTTGGTGGGGAGTATTTCAAATGGGCTAAATATGTTACTCCACTTTGAAAATCCATTGCATATTTTCGCTATGCAGTGTAAAATCAAAGTTCAGGGGGATATTGAAACCGTTTGTCTGCTTTCAAGGAAACCTTGATTATCTGCGGTTTGTGGGATATTAAGGAGCGAAAATGTATGATACCTCCCGGCAGGAGCCTTTTTTTGTATAAAGATAACTTGACTTATAAATCTTACTGATGTAATATTTGTACAAGTGCAGCAGGATTGCGGACGAAATTTTTTTGTTGCGAAATCTTACACACGTAATAAAAAAAGGGGAGGAATGCATAGTACAATATACCCAGCGAAGAGAAATTTTTTTATTTCAAAATCTTACGAATGTAATATTTTGAAAATATAGAGTACATTGAAAATAGAATATGACCATATCAGCAAAGCAAAATGCATGGAGGACACCGGAAGAACTTCTGGTGGAGTACATGGATCATATTCTAAAACAGGAGTATGAAGAAATGTATGCGATGCTACATATTGGGGCATCGGGGAATGTTAGTCAGGAAGATTTAGAGAAACATGCAGGAGAAGGCTATGCAGCCAATAGTGTAATCGGTAGAAGTGGAATGGAGGGTGAACCAATGTATAATCGGTTCCGGCAAGTGTGGTGTCCGGGGTCTACATTCAAGCCAATTACCGCTGCGGTCGGCTTGGAATCAGGAGCAATCGATCCAATGGAAGATTATGGGAATGTAGGCTTAAGCTGACAACGGTTACGGACAAGGACAGGTTTTAGTGAACCCGTTACATATGGCTTGTATCTATTTCTAATGAGACAGCAAGCCGTGTATTGGAAGGAACAAAGAAGGTTGTGAATGATTCTAATGGAACTGGATATGCAGCCCATCGGGATGACATTCTTTTAGCAGGAAAAACAGATACGGCAGGAATCAAGGCATCGAAGGATGATACTTCGGGTACGGAATTAGGATGGTTTGCAATTTTTACAGCAGAAGATGCGGTAAAACATCCTATATTGATTATCAGCATGATAGAAGATGTGAAAGGAAGAGGAGGAAGTGGATATGTTGTTAAGAAAGACAAGCTGGTTCTGGAAGAGTGGTTTGGCAGCAATTAGCTTTGTATTAATACTTAGTATTTCGGGGTGCAGTGATGCACCCCCGGAAGAAAATACAGTTTCGGAAACGGTAATTGATGTTCAGGCTATTCAGAAAGAATCAGAGCAGGATGCAGATGAAATTATAAACATCTGTATAGATCTTTATGAGAAGGCTGCAGAAGAAAATAAGTTAGCTGATTTGGAAACGATTCGAGGCATTGTAAATTGTCTTGGAGAAAATGGTTATTCGGCAGTTGACAGTAAAAACCAGATTGATATGACTGAGCCGGAGCAGGTGGCCCACTTCTGCGAAATGGTAGATGAGAAGGAAGAGGCAGAAATATCCATTATTGAGGTCAGTTATTTGCCGGGGTTTGTAGAATACGATTTGCAGACAAAAGATGGAAATGTAGATGTGGTCAGAAGCTATTACAAGTACGAAAACGGAACTATACAAAGAAATACAATAGGAAGCTATCAGGCAGAATATTGGAACTATACAGAAGAAGGATATCTGATGTTTTCAGGAGTATGGTATTCGGAAGAATTATATCTTCTTACATTAAGCGGAGTGGAAGAGGATACTGCATTGCGGGTGCAGCCTTTGGATGAGACGTGCCGAGAACTGACTCGGAAGTATCTCGCTCCAATCAGTTTTGAACAGAATAATATGTTTATTATAGATTGGAGTGAGGCTGATTTTGGAGAATTGAATTTCTACGATATGTTTGACCTGCTCTATCCAAAAGTTTATGGGACAAATATTCCTTATGTCGCAGATGACAATTTAGGAGTCGGTGCGGTTTACCGGATTCCGAAGGAGGAATTTGAAAGTGTTATCATGACCTACTTCAATATCGATAGAGAAACGCTGCAATCCAAAACGGTCTATTATTCAGAGGATTCGACCTATGAATATAAACCGAGAGGGTTTGAAGAAGTGGAGTACCCGGAATATCCATATTCAGAGGTAATCGGATTCACGGAGAACAGCGATGGAACACTTACTCTGACAGCTAATGTGGTGTTTCCGTATATGGGGGATTCTAAAGTATATGCACATGAGGTTGTAGTTCGTCCTTTAGAGAATGGAGGAGTACAGTATGTGTCTAACCGAATTATACCATCCGAGGATAATTGTGAGGAAACATGGCATACACCTCGCCTGACAGCGAAGGAATGGGATAAAATATATGGAGGTAAATGATGGAAGATGTGAAATGGCTGTTTAGAAAGTGCGGATTTCCAATATTGATATTTTTGTTTGTTGTTATAGTTGGTACGGTCTGTTGGGAAAAATTGAAAACGGAGAAACCTCAAAATGTAGCAGAGGAAGTATGGGAACCTCCTGTAGAAATCGAGAACAGCGAAGAGGTATCGGTAGAGGAAACAGATACGGAATCTTCTATGGAGTCTGTATATTGGTTTGTGACTCAATCTGAGGAGTGTTTAATTACAAATGAGGAAAAGAAAGAATTACAAAGTATGGTATTATCAGCAGCCGAATCAGTCAGTGAAATATATGTGGATATAGTAATTTCAGATGCACCAAACTATTCTTCTGGTATTAGTGACTTCACTAGCGAACAGCGAAAAGTTGTTGTAGAACACTTGGGCAGTAAAGGATTGGTGAGTGTAGAAGAAGATACCAATATGCAGAATTATGAGAAAATAGAGACATTTTATGCTGAATATCTGGATGGTCATGATTCAATGGTAACAGTATTTGATGTACATAGAGATGGGTTGTTGGGTGCAGTAACTTTTATCTATCGTAAAAATAAATTGCAGACTTATTACATAGGAGTGCGATGGAAAGAAGGTGGGGTGCCGGAGATACAGGGTACTTCCGTTAGTGATGTGGCGGAGCTTAAACTGACAGAAAAGGGTTATTTTATCTATGCGTATGAAGAAGTAATGGCTCATGCAGGTTTACGGGAGTATTGGAGAATAAAACCACTTTCAGATAAATGCAGAGAACTTACGGAAAAGTACATATCAGGATTAAGCTATGTGAATTATAATATGCTTGTTGTAAACTGGGATAGCAGCAATGTGGAAGACATATTGATGCCCTGTATGTTTGAAGATATTTATCGTATTCATACGGGTGAAAATTTAAAAACTGAAGATTGGAAGATTCCAGCAGAAGAATATGAGAATATAATGACCACTTATTTTCCAGTATCTGTAGAACAATTAAGGAAAAATTGTAAATATGACGAGCGTAGTAATAGCTATGAGCATGAAATGATTTACGCCAGTCCATATCCACCTTTCGGGGAAGTTGTTGATTATACGGAGAATGCGGATGGAACGATTACACTTATCGTGGACGGAGTATGGCCGGATTATAATTCTGATCTCGCTTTTCGGAATACGGTTGTGGTTCAGCCATTTGAAGATGGAACATTCCGGTATCTTTCTAACTCTATAGAGGAAATAGAATTGGAACTGCCGCCAATAGCAAGAAGGAAAGGGTGACATTATGGAATTAAACAAAAAATACTTTATTGTGCTTATGATATTTGTAATCGGGTGTTTCATATGTGCATGTGGAAAAGAAGATAATAATGCAAGTGAATCACTTGTAGAAGATACAAAGGAATCAGCTTATATTGAGAAAACAAAAGTTGTTGAGAAAGAAGCTGCAGCGCAATGGGCAAAGGGCTATGACCTTCCTGTGGATGAACAGGAAGTGAAAGAAGCTGAGAATGATTGCATAACGATGATGGAACTTATTTTTGATATTTATGGAGGTGCAGATAAAGGAACGGCATCCAATGTTACATTGAGTGATGAGATAGTTTTTGAAATGCAAAAAAAACTGGCAGAGACGAAATATTCAATTATAACATTGATAACATACTCAAATATGGAAAATTATGAAAATGTGGACAAATTTCTTACTGAGTGTAAGAAAGGGGAACGTGGTTCTGTAGTAGTTTATGAGATACATAGTGATGGTGGCATAGGTAGAATGAAATTCATTTTTGATGGTACAGACATGTATGTTGTAAGTGCAGGAAGCGTATGGAATAAGAATGGTAAGTCGGGAATGTCCTATTTATCCTACACCAGAATAAAAGAGTGGAAATATACAGATAAAGGATGGTTCTGCTATGAGTTATGTGTGCCGGAGCCGCCAGAGGTCAGTGAAATCGTGGATGGAAGCTACCTAATCAGAGTAAAGCCAATGACAGAAGAACAGCGTGAAATGTCTGAACGTTGTGTTCAGGGACTTGGTTATCAGGGACAGAATCTTTTGTGTTCTAATTGGAATGCAGAAAATATGAGTGAGTTGGATTATAACGGAATGTTTGAATATCTGTATGGAATGAAATATGGAGAAAAGTTCAATTCTGAAGATTATCCCAATGGCATTCCGAGAGAAGAGTTCGAAAGTCTGATTATGGAGTATCTTCCGATAACAGCAGAGCAGATACGGGAGTACGCAGCGTTTGATGAGGAAAACCAAACCTATCTTTGGGAGAGACTTGGGTGTTTCAATTATGCTCCTACCTTCTTTGGAACTTCTCTGCCGGAGGTTGTCAATATTAAAGAAAATGAGGATGGAACAGTGACATTAACGGTGGATGCGGTGTGTGATATGGTCATTTGTGATGATGCGGTCATAACCCATGAACTTACAGTAAAGTTTGCTGATGATGGTAGCTTGCAATATTTGGGGAATGAAATCTTAAATGACGGAATTATACATATACCAGACTACCAATACCGAATTCGTGAATAGCAACAGAAGAATGATTTGATAATAGTGGTATTCTAAGGTAATCTTACGGGTGTAAGAGAAAGGAGGATGGAATGAAAAAATTGAGAAGAGTTGGAATATTGGCAGCAGTTGTATTGATAGGCAGTGTGATTTCAATTCCACTTATAAATAACCATACAGCCTATAAGGTGGAAAAGTCATTATGTGAAATCCCGTTGCCAGAGGAAACAGAATTGATAGAGTCGTTGTCACAGGCTGGGAAGCTGACGGGTAACGGAAATGGAATGCAGTATTTCGGAGCAATTTTAATTCGAAGTGATTTGTCTTTGGAAGAATTGGATGCTTACTATTCAGGTTACAGAAGTAATGAATGGGAATGTTTGGTGGAAACTCAGGAAGGGCAGTCCATTGAGGTGATTGATCACGAGACACTACAATTTTCGGGAGAAATAAAGGATAGCGGTTATTACATTCTATATTCATGGGGAAACGGAAATTCTCTATTGGAAGAACTGGATATACGTGGACATTAAAAGGAGTGTTATAACAATTAAGAAATTTTTGAAAATTATGCTATGTATTATGGGTTCGCTTCTTGCAGTAATTGTAGCATTTTGGTTTAGCATTTCGTATACGGTAAATTACAAGAAGACAACTTGCGATACATCTGTTTCGCCGGATGGAAAATACGAATTGACACTTCAGGCAGTCGGAGAACCAGACTGGCCTTTTGGTTCAGCAAGTGGACGATTAGTCCTTATGGAAGGCAAAGATAAGATATCTCAAACAGATTTTGAATTGCACAATGACGGTGGAAGCATCACCAGTAGTTGTTGGAAAGTTACATGGTATGAGGACTATGTAGAAGTAATCCTGTCAGGCGAAGAACAATTTGATGAGCAAGTCATTTTATATTTTGATGGTACGAAAGAAATACAGCAATTGACAGATATTGCAGATATTGAAGTGGACTATCCATCAGAAGAGAAATTAGATGAAAGCCGGGTTATAACCGAACAATCCTTTGAGGTGGATTTGAATGATTGGGGCGAAGTGCGATTTGTATCTTATTTGCCGACTTATGATACGCTTTGGGAAGATGTCTCATTTGTGCTGGCAAAGGACAATCAAATTGTGTACCATTTCCCAGCTTATTTTGAAAACAATAGTACTGAAAATAATAGCGTAGGTATGTTTGACAGCGTAGAGGCAGTTGGATTTCACGATATAGATGGCGATGGTGCAAAGGATGTGATTGTCATTGTAAATTATGTTACAGGAGCAGAACCACAGGGAATGATACCACGGAAGACCATTAGAATATTAAATTCACAGAATGATGGTTTTGTCATTCAGCACGATTTAATAGATGAATTAATGAAAAATATGAAAGAGGATGATATTTCTATTTCTGCGATATGTGACTATGTGACATTAATTGAAACAGATGAAATATATGATGGATACCGTACTATATACCAACAATACTTCGCAGACGAAGGATGTGATTTTATGATATCATATAGTGCGAGTGGAAATTCCAGAGTTATCTTAAATGAGAATGAGGAAATAATAGAAATTCTTGTATATGACAGACTTTCGGAAAATGAAAAATGTGAATTATATGTTTGGTACAGAAGCAAGAAAAACGCGGATGGTTCGTGGTATATCTCAGAGGCGCAAATCCTTGATATTTTTGCTTATAGTATGTCTACAAAAGATGTGATCAGTAGTGGTAAACATCATGGTCAGCGACTGTAAGTGAAGAGTATTATGAAATAAATTAAGATAAGCTTTTGATTTTAATTAGATTATCTACATGTGAAGTGAGGTGTTTTTATGCGAAAGTTTGTTAGAACGTATTCTCCATTTTTAGTATATTTTGTATGTGTGGCTTTAGCTTATTTTCTTTGTTTTTATTTATTTCCCAAATATAATGCTGCCTTAGCCTATTTGGGCTTTTTAATTATATATACATATATTGATATTGGGGTTTTTATTTTAGGTTTTTTTATGGGGAAAATCATTGTCAAACGCAGCATTGACATTAGCTTTTTGCTGTGTCTAATATATGCATTAATTTCTTTCGGTTTGATGCTCTTGATAGGTTCTCTGAAATACGTTTTTTATGATTATATGTATAGTAACTTTACGTTTACATTTTCAATCTTCATTGAATCATTAAGTGATAGAGATAGTTTGTTTGTTTCAATTGGGACATTGATATCTTTTTTTATTGGAGAAATTGTAGAATACATCAATAATAAATCTAATTCTTGACGTATAGAACTGGATAGTTGAAACGCTTTTATGCATAAAGTGAAAATAAAAAAAACGGGCAAAGGATTATACGACTATGACCTTTACCCGATATTTTTATTTCCAGATATTCATGTCTGACAAGATAGACATGGTTATTTCAGTTGCCTTGCCTCCGGTAGCATCGCTGTCTGCACCAATGTTGGTAGCAAAAAAGTATGTATTATCTGCAGTTTCGATATAACCGATAAACCATCCGTTCACATCCTGACCATCCACACGGCCGGTTCCGGTCTTTCCGTAGAATGTTCCGCCATCGGAAGAAGAAAGGCAGATGGCATCTTTTACTGCATTGATATTTTCAGGGGCGAAGCCAAAACTGTTATTCTGCAGCTTGGTTAAAAGTTCGACCTGTTCTACTGGGGAAATCTCCAAAGAAGATTCCATCCAATAGGTGGAGAAATCGCCGCTCATGTTCTTATTTCCATATCCGATTTCCTTGATATAATCGTAAACGGAAGTAGTACCAAGTTGTTCGTCCACTGATTGGAAGTACCAGTTTACAGATGAAGCCATAGCAGACTGCAAGGTCTGATTAGCGTTCCATGCTTCAAATGGATAACTTTCTCCGTTCCATGCAATAAAGGAATCTTCCGGTGTAATGACACCTTCCTCTAAGCCGAATAATGCATCATATATTTTGTATGTAGAATCTGGTGCAACTCGTAAGGTTGCGTGATCCATATCGTGTATACTCCAGGAATCATTCTCTAAATCGTACAAAACAAAGCTGCCTTCGTATTCACCAAAATAGGAAGAAAAGTCTACATAGGAAATATTCTCAGAAGAAGTTTTCCATTGATAGTGACTGACCTCTGCTGCGTATGTAGATAAAATCGGAGCGAGACCAAGAAGCAGGACAGCAGTCAGCATGAAAGCAGTCATGCCCTTTAGCCTTTTCATAAATGTTGGTTTTTCATATGAGGCAATATTGATGATTCTTCGTTTCATCTGTTTCATGTTTCCACCAAGGCCGGCAGTAAATGGAAAAGGAGTAAGCGATACTTTTTCCGCAAAGTTAATGAGAGTATTCCCATAATCCTCGTAAGCATCCTCTTCAAGCATTTTCAAAACGGAAGTGTCACAGGCCACCTCTCTGTCATTACGCATTTCTTTCAGAGCGTACCACACAAGAGGATTGAACCAATAGACCACTCCGGCGAGGTTCATCAGATAATTTGCGATGGCATCGTGGTGTTTGTAATGCTGTAGTTCGTGCAACAGCATATAACGCATATCAGTTTCATCATAATCCGAGATCAGATGAATCGGAAGATAAATACACGGTTTCAAAAGTCCGACAATAATGGGGGATTTCAAAAATGCGGTGCTGTAAATAGGAATATTTCTGTGAATCCCCATTTCCTTCAAACATCGATGATACAGTCTGTGGACTTCCTGATTTTGAAGTGGAAGTGCAGATTTCTTCAAAGTGTGTAAACGGAGAGAGGATTTGATTACCAATATTATCATGGCGAGAATACCGACAATCCATATCCCTAATAGTATGTATCCTGCGATGGGTGGCGTCTCACTATTTATCGAAAGAGTCAAGTCGTTCATCCAATTTGTATTTCCGGTTGTAACTGCTTCTGCGGTGCCTGCAATATTGGTGCCAGCACTGGAAGAAGGAGAACTTCTCAGGCTGCCAAGCCAGGAGAAGATTTGTGGTAGACCGATGAAACGGAACGGTATAAATGGAACTGCTAAAAGTCCGAGCAACAGAAACCACAGATTATACTGCATCCGGCTGGACAGGCTGTTTTTGAATATCCGTTTGACAATCAAAAGAATTCCAATGATACCGCTGATAAACACATTGCATATGAAAAAGCGTATCATAAAATTAGCCACGTTAATTGCCTCCTTTTTTTGACCTCTTTGAAAGAAGGGAGCGGAGTGTGTCTATTTCTGTTTCAGACAGTCTGTCATTTTCGATGTATGCAGACAGCATGGCAGTGATATCTCCATCATAGTAACGTTCCAGAAAAGAGTTGCTTTCCTGGCCGATATATTCATTTTCTTTTACAACTGGGGTGTAAACAAATACTCGGCTTTGTTTCGCATAAGTCAGAGCGCCTTTGGTCACGAGGCGTTTGATTAAAGTCTGTATCGTTTTCGGACTCCAGTTTGTAGTCTGTAATAATTTGTCTGTTATTTCATTCGTACTAATCGGAGCATGTTTCCATACGATTTTCATAACTTCAAATTCAGCTTCTGAAATTTGTGGCAGATCGCTCATTTAAATCCCTCCTTAAATCTTACAGGTGTAATAAATATATTATAGACGCTATTTATGCAATTGTCAATTTCAGAAAAAAGATATTGACTTGAAATCTTACTTATATAATAATTTAAATATTACATAAGTAAGATTTTGAAATAGCAACAAAAAGAAAAGAACCAGAATCACAATGGATTAGCTGGTTCCTTTACTCGTTTGAATTGCCTCTTTTATGTATGAGCGCTAAGAGGTATTCAATTGCTGGAAGAATTTCGGCTGCCTCTTGTTCATTGCATTCCTGTAGTATCAATAACAGTTTTTGTTTTTTCAACCCGTCCGTGGCTGCGTCGGGGTGGAAAATCTGGTCAGCAGGAATGTGTAAATAAGCGATGATCTGGCACAATACTTCGAACTTGGGATGGGATGTGCCAACCGCCATGTGGAGAAAGAAACGCTGATAAAGGCTTATCTGATGGTCTGGAACGCACTGGTGGAGAACCGAGCAGATTTCATGGAGCAGTTGCAGAGCGAGAACCTGTTAGAAGACTATCGGGCAGAGAAGCTCATCGAATACACCGATGGAGCAGAACCTTTGATGGAGATGGATACGGATTTCATGCTGAAAACACTGGACCACATCAAGGTATTTGAGGACGGAACACTGCTGGTGGTATTCCTGGACGGAACGGAGATTGAATGTAAAAATGAGGAGGAGTAAGAAAATGTGTCGATTGGAAGTTGAGATCCTGATCGGCCTTTTTTCTTGCTCTTTCATCTAGTAAAGTGCAGGAGTTTGTGGTAATATTATATAAAAATGCACTTTATGAAGGAGGTCAGATTTTGAATAATTTTAGGTTTAACTTAAAAGGTCAATTAAATGAAGTGAAGTTGCCTGAATACAAGGCTTTATGGCCTCTTTTTGAAACCATTGTAAACTCTATTCAATCGATTGAAGAGTCAACAAATTCTCAAAATGGCCAGATAACAATTTTAGCTAATCGCTTAGAAGATAGGCAAGTGAATATGGATGGAAATGAAGAGTTAAATCCATTTTATGAATTTCAGGTAATTGATAACGGAGAAGGCTTTAATTCTATTAATTATAACTCTTTTTTGGAGGCTTATTCCAATTTGAAAGTTTCAAAGGGGTGTAAGGGAATAGGTCGCTTTTTATGGCTGAAAGCATTTACTAAGGTTAATATTGAAAGCGTATATTGCGAAAAAAATAGATGGCTAAAAAGAAAATTTGAGTTTTCAGCAGATAATGGGGTTGAGCCGGAAGAAAATGTAGAGGGGAGTAGTATCGCAGAATATAAGACTGTTGTTACGCTTTCTAATTTCATATTGAAATATAGGAAAAAGGCACCATTGTCGTTGGAGGCTTTAGCAAAAAAAGTTATAGAGCATTGTTTACCATACTTTTTGGGGGATAATTGTCCACATATCGTATTGAGGGATAGTTTGGGAGAGACTTATGATTTGAACAAATATTTTGACAATACAATAAAGGATTCGTTACACCGGGATGAATTTGAAAAAGATGGGAACAAATTTTCGTTGTATCATATCAGAATGGTAGAAGGTGCTGTGAAGCACGAACTACATTTTTGTGCTAGTAAACGAGAAGTTAAATCCTACGACTTAAGTCAATATATTACAGATTTGCAAAAAAGAATCGTAACGGATGAGGGGGAAGCGTTTTATTACTTAGGATATCTAACTGGAGACTATTTGGATAGAAACGTTAACCTTAACAGAACGGCTTTTGATTTTGAAGAAGAGGATACACTTTTTGCGAGTGTATCAGAAAGAGAACTCATTGAAATTGCAAAAGAGTATATTTTGGCTTATTTAATTGATGATTTAAAAAAGATAAAGGATGCAAAAAGAGATTTTATTGATTCATACGTTCAGAAAGAAAAGCCTCAATATCGTTATTTGTTAAATAGAAAACCAGAATTGTATGATCAGATTCCGGCTAATTTAAGTAAAGAAAAATTGGAATTAGAATTACATTCTGCCACACAAAAATGGGAGACTGAAATTCATTCTCAAGGCAGAGAGATAGAAAAGAAGGTAAAAGACAGTAAATTTGACAGAGAAAACTTCAGTAAAATATTCAATGAATATTGCAGTTCAATTACTGAAATTAGTAAATCAAGTTTATCAGAATATGTTATTAGACGAAAAGCAATATTGGATTTATTAGAAAAGGCAATAGAAATTCAAGAGGATAACCGATATTGCGCAGAAGAAACTTTGCATTCTATTATTTGCCCAATGCGGTATACGTCTGATGAAATTGAGTTTGAGGAGATGAATCTCTGGATTATAGATGATAGGTTAGCATATCATACCTTTTTGGCATCTGATAAGTTGATGAAGTCATTGCCAGTATTGGATACGTCGGTAGAAAAGCGTATGGACATTGCTATTTTTGATCAAGCATTTTCATTTTCTGATAATCAGGATTTTTTTAATTCAATATCTATTGTTGAATTTAAAAAGCCGAATAGAAATGATTTAAAAGATGATGATAAAAATCCAATTAATCAAGTGCTTGGGTATGTTAAAAACATAAAAGAGGGAAAAGCAAAACGTCCAAATGGTAGACCATTTGTAAATGTAAGTAATACAGCTTTTTATTGTTACGTGATTGCTGATTTGACAGATTCCATGAGAGAGGATGCAGTAAATGCTGGTCTTATGCTGACGCCTGATGGAGATGGTTATTTTGGATATAATCAGACAAGAGGCGCTTATATTGAAGTAATATCTTATGATAAATTAGTAAGAGATGCTAAACAGAGGAATCAAATTCTTTTTGACAAATTGTTTAATCCGAAAGTAAATGAGGTTTTGAATTCAAAGTTGTTAAACGAATAGGGTTAATATATAGTCATGGGGGCTGTGAAAAAAGAATAGTCCCGAAAAAAAAGACCAAGAGTTTATAATGAACTCAAGGTCTTTCTTTCTGTTATAATTAATTT
>ERZ791821.283-NODE-283-length-47666-cov-17.128038_pt1 | contig 47666 bp, 38 predicted proteins | sample MGYA00510300_ERZ791821 | MGnify/ENA primary metagenome ERZ791821 (study PRJEB30046, sample SAMN00792034) | human gut metagenome | study: EMG produced TPA metagenomics assembly of the A metagenome-wide association study of gut microbiota in type 2... | reverse complement strand
CTGCGGGGTACCGGTGGGCGGCAGCGTTGCCGCACTTTCCGGTGTGGAGGAACCGCCTGGCGTGGGGGCCGGGGTCGGGGTTGCCGTTTCCGGGGTGGCCGTGGGGGCAGTTTCCGGCGTAGCGCTTTCGCCTGTTGCGGTTTCACCCGTTGCGGTTTCCGCCGTTGCCGCCTGGCTCAAAGGTTCCTCCCCGCTGAAAAACCGCAGAATATCCCCCAGCACCGGGATGTCCAGCAGCGTTTCCACAAAGCTGGTCCGTGGGGTCTGACGGGTGCTTTCCGCATAGGCGGGCGCTGCTGTTGCCACACACAGGCAAAGCGCCGCACACAATGCCAGCATACGCATGTTTGTTTGCTTCATGTAAGTGTTCCCCTTTTTTTTACATCTTTGGCTGTTCTGTAAAATCAAAAAAGCCGGGGTGTGCCGGTTTTGAACCCGCACTGCTCCGGCTTTGGTGCCCGATGATTACTTTACGGTCTTTTTGATTTTGGATGCGCTGTAGGTCTTCATCACGCTGGCGGAAAGGTTATTTTCCATCTCGGCGCCCTCTGCATAGAACTCGTCCTGCAAAGCATCGCTCTTCATAGCGTCCAGCAGATTATAGCGGCTCACAAAATCATCCACCGTGCCCTGCTCCATGGGGTCCAGGCTGCGCACGATCATGTAGCTCATGCCAAGGTTGGCCACCGTCCAGTTGCCGGTACCGGCTGCTTTTACCGCATCGGTAATGCTGTTGCCGCCGTCATTGGTGTTATAGCTGGACAAGTCCGAAGGCGTAAACAGACCGCTGCCGGTGTAATACAGTGCCTGGGTTGCTTCCACGCTGCTGCCCAGCGCGGTAAAGGCCTGCGGCACATAGGTCATTGCAGCACTGTACAGGGCAGATTCGCTGGTAGCCGCGGCCAAGTCATCACGGCACTGGTTGGCCAGGGCTTCAATCTCGGCTTTCTGGTCGTCGCTGGCAAAGGTATAAGTGCTCTGGTCAAATAGCGGCAGCTGGACCAGCTCCAGGTAGTAGCAATCGTTGTTGATGTAATCGGCATATTCCTGCTCGGTGACCGGGCTGCTGCCGTTTTCGCCGTAGATCAGCTTCAGGCAGGCATCTGCCTTTTTGCTGTTCAGCTGGTACTTTTCCAAGGTTGCCTTGGAAATGCCGTTTGCTGCGTACAGATCGCTGTTATTCTCCCACTGGGTATCGGCGGTCTTGGCGGCTTCGGCGGTAGCGGCTTCGTCCAGTGTGCCGCCCAGCTCGTCAAACTTCTTTTCCACAGCTGCGTAATACTGCAGGCTGCGCAGGGTCAGGCGGGCAACGTAATCTGCGCCGTCGGTAGTAACTTCCTCGCCGTTAATGGTGCCGGTGCACTCAGCTTTCAGCACGGCTTTCACGTTGCTGGCGGTTTCGCCGGTGGCAAGCTTTGCTGCGCCGGAAGCGGTGTTGTAGGCGTTATACTGGGCCAGCAGGTAGATGCCAGCCGGAATATCAACGCCGCCAATGCTGCCCACGCTGGCCGGGGTGGACATGGCACAGCCCGTTACGCCCAGCAGCAGCATGACTGCCAGAGCCAGACTGATGAATTTTTGTTTCATGTTGTGGGGTCTCCTTACTATACTTTCAATTTGCCGCGCGGGCACCACCCGCAAACGGCAATGTAAAAACATTATACCGCGTTTGACCGCCCATTGCAAGCACGGTGTGGGGGCAAAATCGCCCGCCAGGCAACAAAAAAACAGGGCAGCCGTCCCTAAATGGCCAACCGCCCTGTTCTGTTTTTCCTTATTCCTGCCTCCGGGGCTGAAAGTCAGCCCGCCGGGCAGCTGAATTTACTGGCGCAGTGCCTGGATCACACAGTCCAGGTCATGTTCGTCCTCACAGACGATCTTGACCGGATGGCTGTAGTCCAGACTCATCATACCGAGAATGCTCTTTGCATCAGCAATGCTGCCCTTCATGTCATGCACGCCGACCTCATTGTAGCACTTGGCAGCGGCAGACACGATTCCCTGTACTTCTGCGAAGTTGGAAACCTTGACTTGTCTTACCATAATAATGACCTCCATAAATAAAACCCGGCACAGGCCATCATGCCTGCGCGGTAAGGGCAGAACCCACATTTCCTTTCCCTTACAGCTGCATTATAGCATAATTCTATCCGGCGTACCTATGTTAGATTCATTGTTGCCATTTTTTCATCGGGATGCACAAAAGACAAATTTGTTCATGTTCCGCTTTGTACAGGCTGCCAAAGTTTTGTCGCTTTATTCACGAATTTTCTTTATTTTTTGACTTCTCTGATTTCAGTTTTTGTCTTTTCAGCTCTGTATTTTAACGGTTTTTGTTCCTGCTTTGGCAGGTTGCACATTCAAACTGTCCATTTAGCTTTTCCTTCCGGCAACATAATTTCATGTTCTGCCGAAAAGTGCTGATTTTTGCGGTTTTCGGCCAGGTTTTCAGCTCTGGGGCACGCCTTTCATGGTCAGGGCAATGCGCTTTTTGGCTGTATCCACGCTCAGTACCTTGACCTGCATCACATCGCCCACTTTCAGCACATCTCTCGGGTTCTTGATAAACTTATCACTGATCTGGGAAACATGCACCAGTCCGTCCTGATGCACGCCGATATCTACAAATGCGCCAAAGTCAATCACATTGCGCACGGTACCTTTCAGCTCCATGCCGGGCTTCAGGTCCTCCAGCCCCATCACATCGCTGCGCAGCAGGGGTTTGGGCAGGCTGTCGCGCACATCGCGCCCCGGCTTGCACAGCTCGGACACAATATCCATCAGGGTGGGTTCGCCCACGCCAAGTGCTTCGCACAGGGCTTTGGTGCCGCGGCTCTTCACCCGTACCGGCAGGCTCTGCATCGCGTCCGTGCCGATCTCTTTGGCGTCACAGCCGCAGGCTTCCAGCAGGCCCTTGGCGGCGGGGTAGCTTTCGGGGTGGACGGCGGTTGCATCCAGCGGGTTCTTGGCACCCGGCAGGCGCAAAAAGCCTGCGCACTGTTCAAATGCCTTGGGGCCAAGGCCCTTGACCTTTTTCAGCTGCGCACGGGAGGTAAACGCGCCCTCCTCCTCACGCCAAGCCACAATATTTTTAGCGGTAGCGTTGGTAATGCCGGCCACACGGGCCAGCAGCGGGGCGGACGCCGTGTTCAGATCCACGCCAACGCTGTTCACGCAGTCTTCCACCACACCGTCCAGCGTTTCGTTCAGGCGCTTCTGGGGCATATCATGCTGGTACTGGCCCACGCCCACGGCCTTGGGGTCAATTTTAACCAGTTCAGCCAGCGGGTCCTGCAAGCGGCGCGCAATGGAAACCGCGCTGCGCAGGTTGACATCATACTGCGGGAACTCCTCTGCCGCCAGCTTGGACGCCGAATACACCGAAGCACCGGCTTCACTGACGACCATATATTGCAGGTGCAGCCCCTTTTCCTCGGCCAGTTCACGGATTACGGCGGCGGCAAACTCCTCGGTTTCATGCCCGGCGGTGCCGTTGCCGATGGCCATGACCTCCACCTCGTTTTTCAGCACCATGCTCTTGATGGTTTTCTTGGCCTGATCCACCCGCTTGAATTCCGGCACCGGGTATACCACGTTGGTATCCAGCACCTTGCCGGTGGGGTCCACCACGGCAACCTTGCAGCCCATGCGGTAGCCGGGGTCCAGGCCCATCACGGTTTTGCCGCGGATGGGCGGCTGCAGCAGCAGCTGGCGCAGATTCTCGCCAAACACAGTGATGGCACCCTCGGCGGCCTTGGCGGTCAGTTCGGCGCGCAGTTCGTTTTCCAGGCTGGGGTGGATCAGGCGGCTGTAGGCATCCAGTGCCGCGGCTTCCACAATGGCAGCGCTGGCGCCGCCGGTCTTTTTGCGGGCGAACATCCAGGCCACAATGCCCCCGGCGCGCTCGGCTTCCACGGCAATGCTCACCTTCAAAAAGCCTTCCCGCTCGCCGCGGTCCAGGGCCAGAATACGGTGGCCAGGGATTTTGGCGACAGGCTCGGTATAATCATAATACTGGGTGTATACGCTGTCTTCGTCCTTAGCTTTTACGCTTTTGACCATGCCGAACGCATGGTAGTAGCGGCGCAGCTCGGCGCGGCAGTGAGCGTCATCGCTGATGGTTTCGGCAATGATATCTTGTGCCCCGGCCAGAGCGGCTGCTGCATCGGGGACTTCCTCGTTCAGGTAGTCGTTGGCGGCTGCCTGCGGGTCAAAGTTAGCATCCTGCTTCAAGGTAGCATCGGCCAGCGGCTGCAGGCCGCGAGCGCGGGCGATGCTGGCGCGGGTCTTGCGCTTGGGCTTATACGGACGATAGATATCCTCCACCTCGGCCAGTGTTTTGGCACCAGTCAAAGCGGCCTGCAGTTCCGGCGTCATGGCGTTCTGCGCTTCAATGGAGCCGGTCACTTCTTCTTTACGCTTATCCAATCCGCGCAGGTATTCCAGGCGGTCGCCCAAGTTGCGCAGCACCTGGTCATCCATAGAGCCGGTAGCTTCTTTGCGGTAGCGGGCAATAAATGGGATGGTGTTCCCGGCATCGATCAGGTCAATGGCACCCTGTACGTTTTTCAGGCTCAGGTTCAGTTCCTGCGCCAGCTGTTCGGCATGGTTCGGCATCTTTGTTCTCACTTTCTGTTTTACGAGGGATTTTCCACGCGGGATTTTCCAGCCTTTTTTGAAAAAAGGCTTCGGCGAAAAAACTTTAATATATAAATTATAGTAGATAGTTAAAAATCAGCTGTAGGGCGGGATGCCCTCATCCCGCCGGGGAGAAACCTTGCCATTTGTTGCAAACGTTGCAAGCAATCCGTAGGGACCGATGCTCGCCATCGGCCCGCCAAGGGGAATGCAATCACAGGTCAGGTGTTGGCACCGGCGGGGTGTTGTGCCATGATTCCACATATCGGGCTGTATCCGGGTATATCACCCCATCATATGCCACACACCCGCGTGCGCACAATGTGCGCCCCTACGGTCTCTATCGGGATAAAACGCAATTTTCCGCCCCCGACTACATCCTAATTTTGACCGTGCACACTCCCAACGGTTTGGCGGGGCATCATTTACCCCACACTGCTCTCTTCCCGGCGCTTTTTCCGGTGCAATACTGCCACCCACACGGCATACACCACAATAGCGCCGGCGCTGACGGCAACGCTCTGCCGCAGACCGGCCGTGTGATAGGTGAACACGATCTCGCTGTGGCCCGCCGGGGCGGCAACCGCCATCAGGCCGTTGTCCACTTTCTCCACCTCCGCTGGCACACCGTTCACGGTTGCGGTAAAACCATCGTCATAGGGCACGCTGAACAGTACCAGATTTTCGGCTTCCAGATCCGCCTGCGCGGTAAAGCCGGTGCGCGTTGCGGTAAAGCTTGTCACAGCGTTTTCCCGCCGGGCCGTACAGTCCTGCACATAATCCTCATAGCTGATGTTATTTTTCTCATCATCCGTCAGGTTCTGCATCATCTGGCCGTACCGTTCCACCTGTTCATCGGTCAGCAGCAGGGCTTTCATCAGTACATTGCCCGCGTGGGTATCGCTCACCGTTTCAAAGTCCTCTTCCGTAATATAGGAATCATAGGTAAAGCCCATCGGCACCCAGTTCTCGTTCTCGTAAATCAGGTAGCTTGTGGTGCTTGAAACAAGGTTCCAGCCTTCCAGCTTTTCTTTTTCCCAATCCTCAACTTTTTCTTTCGGCACAAGGGTATACCGCACGCTCAGCAGACCGCGCAGGGCATACAGGCTGGCTTCCGGCTTGGAGTTCACATCCCGCTTAACGCCCACCGTAGGGTAAAATTCCAGAATGCTGGGTGCTACCGTGGAGTTAAAGAACTGGATGCAGCTTTTGTCCAGCCACAGACCAAGGTTGTTATAACTGTCGTAAGCGTCCAGCCGGTAAAAGACATCGTCCGGCAGAACGGCGTTCAGCTCCGGGGCTTCGCGCCAGGTCTGCTGCACATAGTCCGCATCGTGGTACCACTGGCCGTATTTGGTGATGGAAAGGTGTACCTGCCCATACACAAAGCTGAACCCCAGCACCACGGCCAGCACCGCCGCCGGGAACCGTGCCGCCAGCTGCCTGCGGTAATGCAACAGCAGCCAGAACAGCCCCACGCCCAACATGCTGACCAGCAAAATGCCCCAGTAGCGCAGCGGTTCCTCCACCACGCCAATGGTGGTGGTGCCGTCTTTTTCATTGGGCACCAGCGCAAAGGCAATGCTGCTCAAGGTACACAGCGCCACAAGGCCCAGCGCGCGGCGGTACTCGGTTTCGCACAGGTTTGCTTTTTGCAGCGTCATAGCCGTGGCGGCGCAGAGCACCAAAACCGGCATATAATACCAGCGCGCATAATAGCTGGAATTGAGGGCATAGAACATGCTGTTCAGCACCGGCACAAAGGCGCAGATAAGGCACACTTTCATGATGCGCGCAAAGGGGTGGCGCCGCCGCACGCGGCAGAACACCAGCCCGCCCGCAATGCCCACCACCGGCAGGTAGACGGTCATGCTGGTGTGCTTTAAGATGCCCTCCTGGAACAGGTCTTTCAGGTAGGGGGCATCCGGCATCAAAAAAGCGCTGTAAAAAATGGCAAGGTACTGCTGAGCGCTGCCGTATACAAGGTAGCCGTACCCATTGAATGGATCGATTGTGCGCGGGTTCTGCACCAGCGAAAGTGCCGCCGGAACCAGCAGCGCACAGCCCATGCAGCAGCCCAGCACCGTCTGGAACGCCAGCGTCCCAAACAGGCGCAGGTTCAGCTTGTACCGGCCGCCCGCCACCATGCAGACAAAATAAATAATCAAAAACACGGCCTGCCCGGCAAAAAAGAAATAGTTGTTGAGCAGGTTGACCGCAACCCAAAACGGGAATGCACCGTGCCTGCGGTCCAGCACGGCGTCATCCAGCGCTTTGAGCATGTAGGGGAACAGCGCCACAACGTCCAAAAAGTGGTTAAAGAACACGTCGTACACCGTAAAGCCGGAGAACGCATACAGACACGCGCCCACCATGCTCCAGCGCTCATCTTTTACCCAGCGGCGCATCCACAGGTAAGCCCCGCCGCCCGCCACAGCAAATTTAAGGCAGAGCATTGGCACCATGGCCCAGGGCGTCCACCGATAGGGCAGCAGCAGGGTGAGCCAGAAAAACGGGCTGCCGCACAGATAAAAGCTGTAGGAGTTCACAAACCCGCTGCCCAGGTCCGTTGCCCAGCTGAAACTGCCCCCCTGCTTAACAAAATTGTTGGCATAGGAATAAAAGGAAATCTGCTGGTCGTTAAAGTCCCCGGCGTAGTGGAAAAAGTCGCCGTTCAGGCCATCAATGATGCAGTGGGGCAAAAACAACGCCGCCGCCACCGCAAAGCAAAGCCAGAACACCTGCCAATACCGTGACCGCCCGCCTGTTTTGCGCTCCAAAAGCTTGCCGCCAATCTTCAATGCAATTCCCTCCTTTGAAGGGATGTGATATACTTTATAATTAGAAATTAGAAATGAGGAATCAGCAATGAGCAATATCTGCCATTCTTTGGCTCCTTGTATTTTAGCAAAAGGTCTGCCCCATTGCCCACCATTTAATTTCTCATTCCTAATTACTAATTCCTAATTTTTTCAAGAGTGAGGTGCTTTGTTTTGTCTCTATACCCTTTTCACGCTCTTTTGGGGCGCATGAAGTATATTACGCGGTGGGCGCTGATGCGCTGCATGCGGCAGGAAAGCCTGAGTGAGCACACGGCGGATACCGCCCTGCTGGCCCATGCGCTTTGCCTGATCGCCCGGAACATCACCCACACCGGGGCCGATATCCGCCCCGACACCGTGGCCGCCGCGGCGCTGTACCACGATGCGCCGGAAATTTTGACCGGCGATATGCCTACCCCGGTCAAATACAAGAACGAAGCCCTGCGCACCGCCTACAAAGCCGTGGAACGGGAAAGCGCCCTTGCCATGGCGGATCTACTGCCGCCGGAGCTGCATGAGATCGAAGGCAGCTACCTGACCGGCAGTGTGCTGAACGATGCCGAGCGCAAGCTGCTGAAAGCCGCAGACCGGCTTTCGGCCCTGATCAAGTGCATGGAGGAGGTGGAAAGCGGCAACCGCGAGTTCACCGCCGCTCTTGCCCAGCAAAAAGCCGATCTGGCCGCCATGCACAGCCCCGAAGCCGATTATTTCATTGAGCACATGCTGCCGTGCTATACGCAGAACCTGGATGAGCTAACGAAAAAGTAAATAAATAGTTAGGGCAATACCGCATAATTCTAAGTGCCGATACGGCGAGCGAGGTGCGGCAGATGCCAAGCCAAAAGCGCAGATAATACTGGATGCTGCAAAGGTGAGCGCCGCCAGTGGCGGAAACAGCGAACCGAAGCAGGGGCAGCGGTCGCAGAGTGCGAGGGGCTTTTGCCCCCGAAGCACGATGCGGGTACCGCAACCCGACATTATCGAGCATTTTGGCAACGCAGATGCCGTGCCGCAGCCGCCGGAGCGGTGCTTAAGCCGCAAGGCGGAAATTGTGCGGTGTTGCCCTAATTAACTCCTCACTCCTACCTCTTAACTACCCTTGGAGCTTATATGCCGCCTCAATCAGCTTGTCCACATCGGTAAAATGCTCCAGCATGGAACAATAACGGCGCAGGGACGCGGCGCCTTTCAGACCTTTCATATAGTGCATGGCCTGGCCGCGGGCCTGGGGCATAGCGGTCCATTCGCCTTTTTCTTCGCACATTTCGTAGATTTGGGCGCGCAGGGCGCTCATCCGGGCGTTCAGGCTGGGTTCGCCGGGCTCCGGCTGGCCAGTCAATACGGCGTTGATGCGCTCAAACAGCCAGGGGTCGCCCAGCGCGCCGCGGCCGATCATCACGCCCGCGCAGCCGGTTTGCTCCAAAATCTGCTTTGCGTCTTCCGCCGTAGTGATATCGCCGTTTGCCAGCACCGGAATGCCGACCGCTTTGCGGATCTCCGTGATGGCATCCACATCAATGGGCGGGATGTACATCTGCTCCCGCGTGCGGCCATGCACGGCGATCAGGTCTGCACCGTTTGCTTCACACTGCCGGGCCACGGCAACGCCGGTCAGCTGCTCGGCATCCCAGCCAATGCGCATTTTAACGGTCAGAGGCTTATCCGGCCCCAGGGCTCTGCGGGCAGCGGCCACCATGCGGCCGCACAGCTCCGGGTCCTGCATCAGTTTGCTGCCTGCACCGCTGGATGTGATCTTGGGGGCCGGGCACCCCATGTTGATGTCCAGAATATCAAACTGCACGCCTTTTTCCTGAATGATCCGGATAGCCTGCGCCATCGTTTCGGGCTCGCCCCCAAACAGCTGCACGGCATAAATGCCGTGGGAGGCCTTGTCCCGCAGCAGGCGCACGCTTTTGTCATCGCCAAAGGTAATGGCCTTGGCGCTGGCCATCTCGCTTACCGTCCACGCCGCGCCATGGTCCGCCATCAGGTGCCGGCACGCCGCATCCGTAAACCCCGCCATCGGCGCAAACACCGCAGGCTGTGCATATGGAATGGTTAGATTGCGTAATTGCATATTTTTGATAGGCAGGAGTGAAGAGCGAGGAGTTAGGAGTGAGGAGTTAAAGGTGCGGCTTGCGCCGCGTTTTGAATTTTGGGGGTAAAACAATAAAACCTAACATTCAGAATTGTGCGCGCCAGCGCACACCAATAACTCCTAACTCCTACTTCCTAACTCCTACTTCCTAACTCTCTCCCAACTTTTGTTTTTGCTTCAGCTAAAATATTATTTTACCACACTCCCCACACCAGTGCAATTTGTGATATACTATTTTTATTATTGCGATCGATGTGTTTCGTTTTTTCGGAGGTTCCTGTATGAAACTGCTGGTTTTGGATGGCAACAGTCTGGTGAACCGGGCTTACTTCGGTATCAAGCTGCTGACAACCAAGGATGGGCGCTACACCAACGCCATTTTTGGCTTCCAGAATATCCTGCTCAACCTGCTTTCCGCCCACCACCCGGACGCTGTGGCCATTGCCTGGGACGAAAAAGCCCCCACCTTCCGCCATACCGCCTATGACGGCTACAAGGCCACCCGCCACGGTATGCCGCAGGAGCTGGCGGAGCAGATGCCGGTATTAAAGCAGCTGCTGACCGACCTTGGCTTTGTGCAGGTCAGCAAGCCCGGCTGGGAAGCGGACGATATTCTGGGCACGCTGGCCGCCGCCAACGAGGCCGCCGGGGGCACCACCCTGCTGGCGACCGGTGACCGGGACAGTCTGCAGCTGGTAGACGATGCCACCACGGTGCTGCTTGCCACCAACCGCGAAACACTGCCCATGGACCCCGCCGCCATCCAGGAAAAATACGGCGTGGCCCCGCCGCAGCTGATCGAAGTAAAAAGCCTGATGGGCGATGCTTCCGATAATATTCCCGGCGTGCCCGGCATTGGCGAAAAGACCGCCCTTGCCCTGGTGCAGAAGTTCGGCAGTTTGCAGGGCGTGTATGAGCACCTGGACGACAAAGCCATCAAACCCAAACAGCGGGAAAAGCTGGAAGCCAACAAGGAGCTGGCCGAGCTTTCCCACATGCTGGGCACCATCCGCAAGGACGCTCCCATCGAAACTGCGCCGGAGCACTACTGCCGCACTGCCGGGGACCCGGCTGCCGCAGCCCAGCTGCTGGCTGAGCTGGAAATGCACAAGCTGACCGCCCGCTGGGGGCTGGATGAATCCCCGGCAGCGGTTGCCGCCAGCGCAGAGACTCTGCCGGAAGTGCAGCCCGACCTGCTGCCCCTTGCGCCGGAAGGCCGATATGACCTGGCCCAGAACAAGGACGGCAGCTGGTACGCCGTGCAGGGGGATTCCGTTTACCTGCTGGATAACGACCGCCTGCCCTCTCTGCTGGATGCCGCCGGGGTGCAGCTGCGTGTGTTTGATGCAAAGCCGTTGTACCACATTGCACTGGAGCATGGCGGCGTTGGCGCGGCCATTGTGTTTGATGGCAAGCTGGCCGCCTACCTACTGAATCCTTCGGCCAGTGATTACCAGGCCGGGCAGCTGGCGGCAGAATACGCTGCTGCCCCCGCCTTTGCCTGCGCCGCCGCGCCGGATGCCGGGGCGCTTTCCGCCTTGCTGGATGTGCTTTCCACTAAGCTGGACGAGCAGGGCGGCCACGACCTGCTGGCCGCGATGGAGCTGCCTCTGGCCCGCGTGCTGGCCGACATGGAGCGCATCGGCTTTGCGGTGGACGCCGAGGGCATTCGCCAGTTCGGCGATAGCCTGCGCGCCGAGCTGAACGGCATTTTGCAGAACATTTATGCTGAGGTCGGGTACGAGTTCAATCTGAACAGCCCCAAGCAGTTGGGCGAAGCCCTGTTTGACAAGCTGGGCCTGCCGCCCCGCAAAAAAACGGCCCGCGGCTATTCCACCGACGCCGAAACGCTGGAAAGCCTGCGCGCCTACAGCCCGGCGGTGGATGATATTTTGAAGTACCGCACCTATTCCAAGCTGCTTTCCACCTATGTGGAGGGCCTGCTGAAAGCCCTGGGGCCGGACGGACGCATCCATTCCACCTTTATCCAGACCGAAGCCCGCACGGGACGCATCAGCTCCACTGAGCCGAATTTGCAGAACATTCCCATCCGCACCGAGCTGGGCAGCCGCCTGCGCGGCTACTTTGTGGCCGCCCCCGGCGAAACGCTGGTGGACGCCGACTATTCCCAGATCGAACTGCGCATTCTGGCCCACATTACAGGCGATGAAGCCATGCAGCAGGCGTTTTTGTCCGGGGCAGACATTCACCGCGCCACCGCGGCCAAGATCTACCACATCCCGGAATCGGATGTCACCCATGAGCTGCGCACCTCCGCCAAGGCCATCAACTTTGGCATCATGTACGGCAAGGGAGCGTTCTCTCTGGGCAAGGATCTCGGCATTTCGGTCAAGGAGGCAGATACTTTCTTGAAAACGTATCTGAATACCTTCCCGAAAGTGGACGGCTACATGCAGAACTGCATTGAACACGCCAAAGAGAAGGGCTATGTAGAAACGCTGTTTGGCCGCCGCCGCCCGCTGCCGGAGCTGGCAAGCTCCAACTTCCAGGTGCGCAGCTCCGGCGAGCGCATGGCCCGCAACACACCCATCCAGGGCACCGCGGCGGATATCATTAAGCTGGCCATGGTGCATGTCTGGCAGCGCCTGCGGGACGAAAAACTGCAGGCCCGCCTGCTATTGCAGGTACACGATGAACTGATCGTGGAAGCGCCGGAAAACGAAGTGGAACAGGTCAAGCGTATTCTGAAAGAGGAGATGGAGCAGGTGGTATCCTATTCCGTCCCCCTCACCGCCGAAGTCGGCACCGGCAAGACCTGGCTGGAAGCACATTAACAGATAGGAGGTAGGAAGTAGGAGTTAGGAGTTAATTAGGAATTAGCAATGAGAAATGAGAAATTGCAATGCTCCCGCCAACCTTGCTGCAAATCCCGTCATGGCATCTGTAGCAAGGTTTCGGAACGGTCAAGACCGTTCCCTACAGATCAAAATAAAAGGTCGCTAAAATCTTTTCGTTCCTATTAACTCCTCCCTCCTAACTCCTAACTTCACACGGGGGTATACAATGTATATTTTAGGCATCGAATCGAGCTGCGATGAGACGGCGGCTGCGATTGTGGAGGATGGAAAGCATTTAATTTCCAACGTTATTTCTACCAGCGTCAAAGAACAGGCGCTTTACGGCGGTGTTGTGCCGGAAATTGCCAGCCGCCGCCATGCGGAATACATCAGCGCAACGGTGCAGCAGGCTTTGCAGGATGCCAACATGTCCATTGCGGATGTGGACGCGGTGGCCGTCACCTTTGCCCCCGGCCTGATTGGGGCCGTGCTGGTGGGGGTCAACTTTGCCAAGGGCCTGGCTTACGGCGCGGGCAAGCCGCTGGTGCCGGTACATCACCTGCGCGGGCACATTGCAGCCAACTATCTGACCCACCCACAGCTGGAGCCGCCATTCCTCTGCCTGGTGGCCAGCGGCGGCCACAGCCATATTGTGCAGGTAGAGGACTGGTGCAAGTACCATGTTCTGGGCCGCACAGTGGATGACGCCGCGGGCGAAGCGTTTGATAAAGTTGCCCGCACCCTGGGGCTGCCCTATCCCGGCGGGCCCAGCGTTTCGCAGGCCGCCAAAACCGGCGACCCGCACTATTACAAGCTGCCCACCCCACATGTGGAGGGTAAATACAACGTGAGCTTTTCCGGCTTAAAGACTGCCGTTGTCAACGAGGTTCACAACGCCCAGCAGCGCAGTGAGGAAGTGCGCGTGGCCGATATGGCCGCCAGCTTCCAGGAGCGCATTGCACAGATCCTGGCCAAAAAGCTGCTGGCCGCCGCAGCGGATACCAACGCCAAAACCATCTGCCTGGCGGGCGGCGTTGCGGCCAATGGCCGTCTGCGCCAGCTGGTGAACGATGGTGCCCAGAAGCTCGGCGCGAAAGTGTATCTGCCGGAACTGAAATACTGCGGCGACAACGGCGCGATGATCGCCGCGCAGGGCTACTATGAATTCAAGGATGGCAACATTGCAGACCTTATCCTGAACGGTCTGCCCACCCTTGCCATTGACTATCGCTAAGCGTTTTTTTGCTTAAAAAGCGGTTTTGCACGTTCAATTCTGCATTTTGCCCCTGTTCCCCATATTGCAAAACCCTGCCGCTTATTGTAAAATAAGGGCAATACCGCATAATTCTAAGTGCCGATACGGCGAGCGAGGTGCGGCAGATGCCAAGCCAAAAGCGCAGATAATACTGGATGTCTTATCGAGCATTTTGGCAACGCAGATGCCGTGCCGCAGCTGCCGGAGCGGTGCTTAAGCCGCAAGGCGGGAATTGTGCGGTGTTGCCTAAGAAAATCGACAATATTACAATCTACAATATTTTATTGGAGTGGAATACATGGCTGACGAAAAGTTTTCCAATTTTTTGACTGAGATCATTGACGCGGATCTTGCCGAGGGCAAGGTCAAGGAGATCCATACCCGTTTTCCGCCGGAGCCGAACGGCTACCTGCACATTGGTTCCGCCAAGGCCATTTACATCAACTACATGACCGCCAAAACCTATGGCGGTAAGTTTAACCTGCGCTTTGACGATACCAACCCCGCCCGCGAAGGCGACGAGTATGTGCAGAGCATCCTGAAAGATCTGGAATGGCTGGGTGCCACCCCCAACGGCGGCATTTTTTACGGCAGCGATTACTTTGAAAAGTGCTATGAATACGCCGAAAAGCTCATTCAGGAAGGCAAAGCCTATGTGGATGACCTGACCCGCGAGGAGATGCAGGAATACCGCGGCAACGATGCCGGTAAGCCCAGCCGTCCTTCCCCCTACCGCGACCGCACCCCGGAAGAAAACCTCGACCTGTTCCGCCGGATGCGCGCGGGCGAGTTTGCCGATGGCGAAAAGACCCTGCGCGCCAAAATCGACCTGGCCAGCCCCAACATGAACCTGCGTGACCCGGCGATTTACCGCATCAAGCATGTTTCCCACCACCGCCAGGGCGATAAGTGGTGCATCTACCCCCTGTATGACTTTGCCCACCCCATTCAGGACGCCATTGAGGGCATCACCCATTCCATGTGCAGCCTGGAATTTGAGAACCACCGCCCCCTGTATGAGTGGGTCGTGACCAATATTTTTGGCGCCGGCTTCCCCAAGCAGCGCGAATTTGCCCGCCTGAATGTGACCAACACCGTCATGAGCAAGCGCTACCTGCGCGAACTGGTGGAAAAGAACATTGTGGATGGCTGGGATGACCCCCGCATGCCCACCCTGTGCGGTCTGCGCCGCCGCGGCTATACCCCTACCAGCATTTTTGAGTTTGTGCGCACCGCCGGTGTTGCCAAGGCAGACAGCCTGGTGGATATGCGCCAGCTGGAAGCTGTGCTGCGCGCCGAGCTGGAGCTGAACGCCGCCCGCCGCGTTGCCGTTCTGGAGCCGGTCAAGCTGGTGATCGACAACTACCCGGCTGACCAGGTTGAGTATTTTGACCTGCCCAATAACCCCAACCGCGATGCCAACGACACCACCACCCGCCCGGTTGCCTTTACCAAGGAAGTCTGGATCGACAAGAGCGACTTTTTTGAGGTTCCCCCGCCGAAGTTCAAGCGCCTGACCCTGGGCAGCGAAGTCCGCCTGATGGGCGCTTACCTGGTGCGCTGCACCGGCGTGGACAAGGACGAAGCCGGTAATGTGGTGACCATCCATGCCGAAGCCGACCTGGAAACCCGCAACGGCAACCCCGCCGATGGCCGCAAGGTGCGCGGCACCATCCATTGGGTCAGCTGCGAGCACTGCGTGGACGCTGAGATCCACCTGTACGACAAGCTGTTTACCGAAGCCAACATGAACGGCATTCCCGATGGCGCTGACTTCAAGGATTACCTGAACCCCGACAGCGTGCAGGTCATTGACCACGCCAAGCTGGAAGAGAGCCTGGCCGATGCCAAGCCCGGCGAGCGGTTCCAGTTCGTGCGCACCGGTTACTTTACGCCGGACAGCAAGAACCCCCACGTTTACAACCGCATCGTCACCCTGAAGGACAGCTTCAAGTTCTGATTTTTCAGGCTTTCCCTTTCATCGTTCAAATTATAATTCAAAGGCCGTTGTGCAAGCCAAACTGCACAACGGCCTTTTTGTTATGGCAATACCGCATAATTCTAAGTGCCGATACGGCGAGCGAGGTACGGCAGATGCTAAGCCAAAAGCGCAGATAATACTGGATGCTGCAAAGGTGAGCGCCGCCAGTGGCGGAAACAGCGAACCGAAGCAGGGGCAGCGGTCGCAGAGTGCGAGGGGCTTTTGTCCCCGAAGCACGATGCGGGTACCGCAACCCGACATTATCGAGCATTTTGGCAACGCAGATGCCGTGCCGCAGCCGCCGAAGCGGTGCTTAAGCCGTAAGGCGGGAATTGTGCGGTATTGCCTTATGTTATTCTTTGTTTTGGCAAACGCTCAGCCGGCCATGTACTGGCCTTCAAAGTTAAACACGGTATTCCAATAGGTATCACCCAGAACATCCATCGCCTCGCCGTGGCCTGCGCCCTCGGCGGTCAGAGTGGCCTTGTTGGTGCCGGGTTTGGCGTTATACAGGGTACTCATCATCTCATAGGGGATAAAATCATCCGCGGTGCCGTGGATGAACAGCATCGGCTTTTCACAGTTCTGCACCTGCTGCAGGGCGGATGCTTCCTTAAAGCCATAGCCCGCTTTGGCTCTTGCCGTAGCGCTGGCGGTATACAGAATTGGGAACTCCGGCAGGCCGAACCGCAGTTTCAGCTCACTGGAAAAAATATCCCACACGCTGGTGTAGCCGCAGTCCTCCACAAACACTTTTACCTGTTCCGGGGTGTCCTCCCCTGCTGTCATCATGGTGGTGGCGGCACCCATGGAAACGCCGTGCAGCACAATTTCAGCTTCGCTGTCCTGCGCCAGCACCCAGTCGATCCATTGCAGCACATCCTTGCGGTCCAGCCAGCCCATGCCGACATAATCGCCCTCACTGTCGCCGCAGGCGCGCAGATCAGGGGTCAGCACCTGGTAGCCTGCATCGTGATAGTGCTGGGCCAGGTTGGTCACGCCGGTATGGCTGCTGCGGTAGCCGTGCAGGGCAATCACCCACAGGTGGCTGCCCGCATTGGGGTAATACACGCCGTTCAGCCGCAGGCCGTCCGCTGCCGTGATCTGCACCGTCTGGCCGGGATTCTGCTGCAAAAATTCCTCATTGGCCTGCTTTTGTACGGCGCGGTTTTCGGCAATCAACTGTTCCACGCCATCCGTGGGGACTTCCACATCCAGCGCCACCTCACGGTCACCGCCGTCCCCGCTGCGCCCAATGGCATAATTGACCAGGTAGCTGCTGGCAAACGCAATGACCGCCGCCACCAGCACCACCACGGCAATCAACACGCCAATGACAATCTTTCTTCTGTTCTGCTTTTTTGTTGTAACTTCCATTCTGTTTTCCTTTCCCTCTGTGCCCGTACCATATGTTGCACGTTTCAATCCAGAATGTTCAATATTATACAACAATTAGCAAGAATGTTCAACTGCTATTTGCTGGCATACAGCGGGTTGGCCGCGCGGGTCTGGGTGCCATAAACCGCTTGCAGCCGTTCAAATGCCGCCTGTACCTCCGGTGGGATGTCATCATGCGCAATATAATTTTTGCCGTAGGGGGCGCACATTGTGTCAAGCCCCCTCGCCCCATCATTACTTATCATCTTAATATTACCACATTTCTCCCGCCCCCAAAATCCCGCGTCATCTTTTTCCCGCCGCCCGCATACCCATGGTGCAGGGGTGAAGTCTTATGATCGGGATTTTATGGCTTTTTTTGCAGTCGGCTGCTTCGCATCTGCTCTACCTGGCCCTCCGGCTGGAAACCGGCAGCTTTCCCAAGCCGCTTTCCGCCAAGGAGGAACAAGCCGCCTTCGCCGCCATGCGCGCCGGGGATGCCGCCGCGCGCGAAACGCTGATCTGCCACAACCTGCGGCTGGTGGCACACATTGTAAAAAAGTATTATACCGTTTCCGGCGGGCAGGATGATTTTATCAGCATTGGCACCATCGGCCTGATCAAAGCAGTAGATACCTATGACTGCACCCGCACCACCCGCTTTGCCAGTTACGCCAGTCGCTGCATTGAAAACGAGCTGCGGATGCAGCTGCGCCACACCCGGCACGAAGCAGGCACCGTTTCTTTGCAGGAGCCGCTGGAAACCGGCGCGGACAGCGGCATGCTGACCCTGGCGGATGTTCTGCCCGACCTGGCCACAATGGAAGAAGACTGCGAACTGCGGGATGCCGCCGCTCAGCTGCACCAGCTGGTTACCGCCCTGCCGGAGCGCGAGCAGCAGATCTTGACCCTGCGGTACGGCCTGGATGGCGCCGTCCCGCAGACGCAGCAGCAGATCGCCGCACAGTTCGGCATCAGCCGCAGCTATGTATCCCGGCTGGAAAAGCACGCCCTTGCCCGCCTGCGCCGTGCGTGGAACCAACCGCACCCGCTGTAACTGCTCAAACGTTTGCATTTTATAACAGCCGTTCATCGGCGGACAACTGTTTCTGTAAAAGCCAAAAGTATGACTTTTCAAAACTACTTGCACTGTCCCCTGCTTTTCCTTTATAATAGTATATATCCGTGTGTTTGTGTGGCTGCGGGGGCTTCCATTAAACTTATGGGTTTGTAGGAACTGTCGGCAACCGATGCACAAATTTCAGCAATTTTCCATAGTTAAAGCAGTTGTTTCGCTGTATTCTTTGTGATAGAATAATAAAAGGGGTGTTTTCTCTTTTGTAGGGCAACACCTACAAGAGAGCGAGGACTTCCACCATATGAACGCGCAAACCATTATGATCTGCTCCGGCAAGGGCGGCACGGGCAAAAGCACCGTATCGGTCCTGCTGGGTGCCCAGTTGGGTGCCTGGAGCCGCCGCGTCCTGCTGATCGAGTTGGACTCCGGGTTGCGCAGTGTGGACATGATTGCCGGGGTATACGGCAAGACGGTTTACGATATCGAGGATGTTCTGTGCGGTCGGTGTGATGGCAGCAAAGCTATTGTGCCCAGCCCCTTGTACCCTGGGCTGTCGGTCATCAGCGCCCCCTATGAGGGCGGTGAGGTCCGCGCAGCACCGCTGGCCGGGCTGATTTTGGCCATGCGGGAATATTTTGATTATATCCTGCTGGATACTGCAGCGGGCATGGGCGCACCGTTTACCGCCGCCAACCGCTTGGCGGACCGCGCACTGGTTGTTTTAACGCCGGACCCGGTCGCCCTGCGGGATGGGCGTATTGTGGCGGATGCCTTGTTACAGAGCGGCCGCCCCGCCAGCGCCGTGCGGCTGGTGATGAACCGTGTGTCCCGTTCCAGTTTTGGCAAGGATGCTGCGGTGTTTGACCTGGACGAGTGCATTGACACCGTTGGTTTGCAGCTGATTGCCGCTATCCCGGAAAGCCGCACCTTGCAGCGCGCCGGTGCCGCAGGCACCGCCCTGCCGCAGGACTGCCCCGCCGCCATTGCCGGGCACGCCCTTGCGGGCCGCATTTTGGGCGAGCGCATTCCGCTGACCTGTTTTTGACAAAAAACGCATAGCCATGCTATGCTGTAACTTATAGAAAGTGGGGGATTTCTTATGACGATTGCCCTTGTTGCACATGATACAAAGAAAGAACTGATGGTTCAGTTCTGCATTGCCTATCGGCAGATTCTGAGCGAGCACAGGCTGATCGCCACGGGTACCACGGGGCGGCTTGTGGCCGAAGCCACCGGCCTGAACGTACAGCGCTTTTTGCCGGGTGGCCACGGCGGTGACCAGCAGATCGTTGCCCGCATCGCCTGCGACGAAGTGGACATGCTGCTTTTCTTCCGCGACCCCATCAGCGCTAAGCCCTCGGAGCCCAACGAGATGAACCTGCTGCGCATCTGCGATGTGCACAATATTCCGGTTGCCACCAACATTGCCACTGCCGAGGTGTTGATCCACGGCCTGGAGCACGGCGACCTTGACTGGCGTACCATCCTGAACCCCCAGCACTAAGGGCAAAATTGTGATACAGGGCGTTCACCGAATACCAAAGAGACAAGTTAAGAATCCACACGCAGGCCCCTCCGCCATCCGGCTCCGGGGCCTGCTTTCTTTTTTGTTTCCAATCCTCTCTCATTCTGTCCCATGCGGGAAAACATGAGATAATGCGTTGATTTTGCTTGGTGTGGACTTGGAATGTTCTTGGAGTTGGCTTGGAGATTAGGCGGATTGCGAGCGGAACGGAGTGGAGCGAGCTCCTATGCGCTCTCTTGATTTCCTCTGCGCCTTTCTGGATTTTTTCGGGTGCCCGCGCATATAGTACGGTCAATGCAAAATCGGAAAATGTGGAATCCTGTTTTGCCTCTTAGTATCGTTTTGTACTATCCTAGCGACAAATCCATAAGGCAGGCAAAAAATCAAGATTTTCCAAAAGGCACACTGAAATTCCACTTTTTCCAAATTTCGTTCTTTTCGGTTCGATTTTTGGAAAATGTGGAACGGAAGTTTGCCCCAAAAGGGCACAAGTAATTTTCCTTTTTCTTCGGTGAACGGACGCCCCAAATTTACATTAAGGAGCGTCAAAGAAATGCGAAAACAAGTCCAAAAAGAGCGCTGTACCAAAATCATGCTCACCAAATGCAAAGCTGTCTGTCACCTGTACGACAAAGTGCAGCTTGCCGCCGCGAAAATGCTGGATGCGGAACCGGTAATTTTTCAATTTGAATGTAATGTTCCTATCCTCTGCAATGATATTCCTGCCAACGACTTAAATCTTCCCAGCGAAACCTACACCACAGATTTTGTTCTGCACTATGACGATGGGCACACGGCAGTCCGTGAGGCTGTCTTTCGGTCTTATTTAAGCCGTCCCTCGGTTGCGGAAAAACTGGAACTATCCCGCCGATACTGGCAGCAGCAAGGCATCTCCGATTGGGGTATCATCATCGACAAGGAGGATACCAACCATGAGGAATCTTGACATCCTTGCCGCTGAAAATGGCGAGCACATTCGCGTTCTGCTTTGTGGGGAAGAACAATGCTACGTCGTCAGCTGCCAACACTTTCGGATGCCGTACCCCGTTGCATCGGATTTGCTTGCAGAATTACAGCCCGTCCCTGCCGAAACATACTCTGTTTTCGTTCTGGACGAGGACATCACCAACCGCCAGCGCGAGGGGCGCAACCGCAAGCTTGACTTGATTGCGCCTCTGTTAGTGGATACCTGTATCTATGATAAATCCCACCGCAATGAGGTTGTCCGCCGGATAGCTGCTGAACACGGCATTGCCCGCCGCACATTGCTGCAATATCTCTGGCGCTATTGGGTTTATCAAAGTAAAAATGCACTTTTACCCGCAGAGCGTCCCGCGCCAGAACAGCATGAACTTACTGCCGATGAAAAGGCCATCCGCTGGGCGCTGAACAAGTATTACTACACCCCGCAGCGGCAGAGCTTACAGACTGCCTACAAGATGATGCTGCGGGCGAAATACTGCGATGCACGTGGCACACTAAAGGCTGAATACCCCACATTCTGGCAGTTCCGCTATTTTTTCCGCAAAAATCGTGACCCTATCAGTGAGACCATCAGCAGGCAGGGACTTAAAGCCTATCAGCGCAATCATCGTCCGTTTACGGGTTCTGTCTGTGATTATGCGCACATATCAAAGGCGAGGTGGCAATATGATTAGCTTCTTTCCCTCGCCGTACCCTGATGAACTATGGTACAGCGTCATTTGCCGCTACCATGTTCACAGTGGCAACTACTGTGCTAAGCACACCCTACGGCAGCTATATGGGGACAATTTCTGTGCTCCCAGTCTGATGCTCTGCGGGCCTATAAAGGCGCTGTTGGCACAGCTTCCGCAAGGTTTCTTGTCCGCAAGGGATGTTGTAATGCAGCACACATTTTTCCCATATTACGCACGATTTTTTCCCACACAGCGTAAGCGCTCCTCTTATGCCTATGTTGTCAATGGCAATCCATTAGCTGTACATCGAATGGGCATTTCCCAAGCCAACGGTAATCATTGCTCCGTCATGCGCTATTGTCCCGTCTGTTATCAAGAGGATTTGCAACTATATGGTGAGCCTTATTGGCATCGCAGCCACCAACTGCCGGATATACAGATTTGCACCAAACATCGCTGCTGGCTTGTCGATACCGATGTCACATACAACAGCGCACGGCAGCAGGAACTATTTCCTGCATCATTCACTATGCAGCTAAAAAAGCTGCCAGCAGAACCCGTGCCGGATTGTCTGCTGGCATTAGATTTATTGCTACAAGATACTTTAGATTCCAATTTTGATTATAGGGACGGCTCTGTTTACCACGCCGTCCTTGACAGTGCATTGCGTTCCCGCGGCTGGCGTTCATTAACCGGTGGACGTACATACGCCACTAAAATTGAAACTGCACTTTTAAATCTATATGGCAGTTATATTCCCACAGCCGACTTATCTACCAAGCAGCTGCACGCCACACTATGCAGCAAATCCGTTGCACCGCGATACGTTCTGCAACTTGCCGTTCTGCTGGGGCTATCTCTCCATGACCTGCTACACGCGCCTGATGCCGTGCCAGACTATAAGGCCGAGATGAAAGCAATGTATCAATCAGGAGCCAGCATGTACCACATAGCGCAGTTATACGGCATAGATGCCAAGACCGTAGCAAGATGGATTAAATCATAATCATGCTGCCTATAAATTCATCAAAGCAGCAGCATAGCTATACTGTTTTCTCTTAGCCCTTAACCGTCTTCTGCTTTTTGCCATTCTTACGCGCTTTCCGCTTCTTGTCATACTCCTTTTGAGTCGCCAGAAACTCGTCCATAAGTACCTTTTCCTTGTTGCGGTTTCCCTTGATAACCATAGAGGGGTTAATCCGCCATACACAATCAAATTCCATCGCAACAAATCCTTTATCTGTAAGCGTGTCCATCGCTCTCTGTACAGTGGCTTTCGAGCAATTTACATTTACTGCAATCTGTTTCATCGGCCCAATATATGTATTATCACTGTTTCGCATTGCACTTACCAAAAAACTTAACACCTCGGATTCTTTGCCACCCAGCCCGGAAAGCGTTTCAAAAAATGAATGATACACTTTAATAAAATCGCTTTTTGCAGTATCCAGGCTTTCTGGTGTTGGATATTCTATCGGCAGGAATAACGGGTCATTACCATTGCTATCGGTTATAATCCAGTCACTCAATGGACGGCCAAGCAGTGAATCATACTTTGACATCAACCGTGCCTTAACAATAATATCGCCCTTTACCAGCAATCTTGGATTGAGCATCCAAATCCGCTCGTCATCAGTCTTAGCCAGCATATCATTTTCCATCATCTTTTTGAATGTGTTACGAACTGTTGTAACATCGCAACCCAGTTTTCTAGCAATGGTTTTATAGGCTCCGATAAACTCATTCTTTGTGGGCTGCGTTTTTTGCAGGATATATGCCACCACCTTGCTTTCTGCCGCGGAAAACGTTGAAAGCAGTTCAAAGAATTTTTTGTCTGCTTTCCAAAAATGCTTTGCCCCGTACTCGGCTTTGTGCTGCTCGTGCTGAAACTCTAATGCCTCGCCTGTTTTTGCATTCTCAAAAATGACAGTTTCAACGTCCTGTTTGCTCATTTTCTTCATTGTATTGCTCCTTGATACTTTAGGGGTGATTCCATGATACTTTGTGTATTTTTGGAAAATATTTCCTTGCCAAATATTTAATTATATGTCGTTATATTTCTACACTTTCCATTTCAAAAATGCCAAGTCTCTCATCTTATATTATTCAATGTTATTCATTTCATGAAATATCATTGAATTAAATAAGGAGTATTGCGGAAAGTTGCATCCTAACCCATAAATTTTCCATTTGTTTATCCGCTTTTCCTTATTCTCTCCTATATAAGTTCGCGCCTTGCGGGATAAATAGGAAAAAATAAGAAACAACTTATTATTCCCTATAAGTTCACGCTCCGCGGAGATGATAGGTAGAAAATAAGAGCTAACTGCTACATCTTTCATTATTTATTTCTTTCACATTAAAATTAAAAGTTTCTTCTTATCTTTTCCTATAAGTTCGCGCTTCGCGGTCTGCATAGGGGAAAAATAAGCTGTATCTTTGATGGAACCCTTTACCTTATTGCTATGCCTAAATTCTTACTCGCTTCCATTGCAGCGTGCAGCTTTTTGCTCTACTAGTAATAGGTTATCTGTCCATTTTATTAACCATGTAGTCATTGATAGCATTTTACGTTCTGAACACAACTTTCTGGCTGGCAAATGGTTTCATCTTATCTTGAAAGGAAGCAACTTCCTTATGTTTGGTGTTTTTTCCTACATTTCTAACGCCACCTTTCGTTATAGCCAAAAGCGTTGACTGCCATGCACTTTTGGGCGCTTTGAGCACTATGATTTAGGCTGAAACACTTCACCCAGAATGTCTGTAGTGCAATGGTAGGTTGCTTTTTTACGTTCTGAACACAGCTTTCATGTAGGGCAGGCACTTCCCTCTTATTTTGAAAGTTGTGCGTTGCCTTTACCCTCTGCATTTTTAGCGCCATTTTGCTTGCAGCCCAAAAAGCAGGCTGTCATGTTCCCTATTGGCTGTGTGCTAAATCTTGGGCGGGACGTTTCGTTCAGAACGTCAGCAACGTAACGGTAAGCTGCATTTTTACGTTCTGGAAATAAGCTACAGGCAGGTCGACACCTTCCCAAAAAGTTGGCACTGCTCATAAAGTTATCGCTCTGAACTTTGCAACCATTTTGCAGTTATCATCCATCACAGGGTTGCCGATGATGCGTATTATTCTTTTTTCAATGTACAAAAAAAGAGCCTGCACAAACATAAACTGCAATTCCGCAATAGGGATGCAATAAATTTTGTACAGGCTCTTTATTGGCCCATATTCAATTTTTAATGTAATCGCGTAAGTTTTTATATACTCTTCGAGGTTACATATATATTATGCCTCGATTCGTACAGAATGTCACTATATTTTTTTTGCATTATATTAGCCCAAAATATTTATCAAAGAACGCTTGCAATTTTGCAATAATTCCATCCTTTTTGGCCGCTCGGTTGCCGCCGCCAAACCGCGAGACCGGCGGCAGGATGCGGTCAACATCTGTGCCGGTAGTCTTTAATATGCCGTCACGGAAAGAGTTATCCACAAACTTGCGCGTTTCGTCCGGCTTGAGCTTTTCCTCCGCGATAAGTGTATCAAGGTCGGTTTTCTTTTGCTCGGTGACGAACTTTATCCAGTCGTCATCTACCTTGGTGGCCGTATTGACGGTTGCGATAAAGTTTTCAATCAGGTCTTTCTTGCTGCGCAGCTGCATACTGGAATCCACGGCCTTGCGGATGTCAACAAGGATTTCTTTATCCTCGCAGTTGCTATCGTGATACTTGGCAACCAGCATAAGGATATAGTCAATATTGATTTCCACCTGACGGATAAGCTCCATCTCGAAAACTATGTCGTCATTGATAACTTCCTTATCTGGTTTTGGAGGTCGCATTTCATGATAAAGGTCAAGATAGCGGCTTTGGTAGTCCTGCATATCACGCGGGGCAAGCAGCTCATTGCCCGCGAAATCGTCAAACGAGGTAAGGATATTCCGCATTCGCAGAATTGCGCCAAACAGTGCGATGAAGTCTTTTTTATTTTGCTCCCCGACAATAGGCTGACCCAGCGGGAATTTATCTTGCAGTTTGGCAATCAGTTCTTCGTAGCCTTCGTGGTGCTTGCCGTCCTCGTCATAGCCATCGTAATAGGCTTTATAGTTTTTCAGCAGAACGATACTACCCGCATTGCGGTCACCAAACAAGGCAATGGCTTTGTTGGTTTCCTCCTCCAGATTGCGGAAACAGACAATGTTGCCGTATGTCTTTACGGAGTTCAGGATGCGGTTCGTGCGCGAGAACGCCTGTATCAAGCCGTGCATGACAAGGTTTTTATCCACCCAGAGCGTATTTAGCGTGGTAGCGTCAAAGCCCGTCAGGAACATATTTACGACAATCAGGATGTCAACCTCGCGGTTTTTCATGCGCAGGGAAAGGTCTTTATAATAGTTCTGGAATCTGTCGGTCGAGGTATCGTAATGCGTTTTAAAAAGTGCATTATAATCCTTGATTGCAGACTCCAAAAAGTCCCGCGAGCTTGCATCAAGCTGGCTGGTATCATCGGAGTTTTCCTCGCCCAGCATGCCGTTTGCATCTTCCACGTCCTCGTTGGGGGCGTAGCTGAAAATCGTTGCCACGCGCAGGCGCTTTGCTTCGGGCAAGTCCTGCATCTGGCGCTTAAATTCCAGATAGTACGCCTTTGCCATCGCAATCGAGCTGACCGCAAAGATGGAGTTAAAGCCCGACAGGCGCACGCTGTCCTTGACCTCTGTGACCTGCCCGCGTGTTTTATCGGTGGCTACTGCTTCAATGTTGCGCAGCGCACGGAAAGAATACGTCTTACCGTTGCGTTTTGTTTTCTGGTCAAAATGCTCTAAGATGTATTTGACGATTTCCTTTACGCGGCGCGGGTCGGCAAGTGCTTTTTCGGTGTCGATGGCCTTGACCTGCTTATCGCCGATGCCCGCTTTGCGGTTGACCGTATCCACATAGTCGATACGGAACGGCAGAACGTTGTTATCGTTGATAGCGTCAACAATCGTATAGGTATGCAGCGGCAAGACTTTTTTGCCTTTGGTATCCGGTTCACCGCCAAACGCCTGCGGAGTGGTTTTCAGCGTAGGTTTGCCGCGCGTGCTGGCATTGGCCGCAAAAATCGGCGTACCCGTAAAGCCAAACAGGTGATAATTCTTAAAATACTTGACAATGTCCTCGTGCATATCGCCAAACTGGCTGCGATGGCACTCGTCAAAAATCAAGACAACGTGCTTTTGGAAAATCTCATGTCCCTTATTGCGGGCAACAAACAGCGCCAGCTTTTGAATCGTTGTGATGATGATTTTATAAGTATGCGGATTGCCTTTGGCATCCCGGTCTTCCAGCTGGCGTTGCAGCACCTGCGTGGAGGTGTTGCCGTTGGCCGCTCCTTTTTCAAAGCGGTCATATTCTTTCATGGTCTGGTAGTCCAAATCCTTGCGGTCTACCACGAACAGAACCTTATCAATATAGGGGAGGTTGGACGCCAGCTGCGCCGTTTTGAAGGAGGTCAGCGTTTTGCCGCTGCCTGTTGTGTGCCAGATGTACCCGCCTGCCGCCAGTGTTCCCGTCTGCTTGTAGTTGGTTGAAACCTCAATGCGGGACAAGATACGCTCTGTAGCCGCAATCTGGTACGGACGCATCACCAGCAGCAGGTCTTCGGACGTAAAGACGCAATACTTCGTCAGGATGTTCAGCAGCGTATGGCGGGCAAAGAACGTGCGGGTAAAGTCCACCAAATCGGGAATGACGCGGTTTTTCCCATCCGCCCAAAAGGATGTAAATTCAAAGCTGTTGCTTGTCTTTTTGCTGCTCTTTCGGGTCGTTCCGGCGCTTTCTTTAATGTGGCTGTCGCGGGTCGTATTGGAGTAGTATTTCGTGTTCGTGCCGTTGGAGATAACGAAAATCTGCACATACTCATACAGCCCGCTGCCCGCCCAAAAGCTGTCCCGCTGGTAACGGTTGATTTGGTTGAATGCCTCCTTGATAGGCACACCGCGCCGCTTCAATTCCACATGAACCAGCGGCAGACCGTTTACCAGAATCGTGACATCATAGCGGTTATTATAGTTGCCGCTGTTTTCCACATATTGGTTGATAACCTGCAAACGGTTGTTGTGGATGTTCTTTTTATCCAACAGCGTAATATTGACCGTAGAGCCGTCCTCGCGGGTCAGGTTCTGAATGTTGTCCTCTTGGATGCGGCGGGTCTTTTCTTTGATGCCATCGTTCGCGTTGGCGATTTTATCCTTAAAAAAGTTGTCCCATTCTTTATCCGTAAAGGTATAATTGTTCAGAATCTCCAGCTGACGGCGCAGGTTTGCCACAAGGTCAGCGTTATCGTGGATAGGGAGGTAGGCATAGCCCTGCTCCTCCAGCATCTTGATAAATGCCTGCTCCAGCGCAGCCTCGCTCTGGTAAGCGTCAGAACGCTTGCTTTGCGGTTCGTATTCTGTTACAACGGTACTTTCGTTGCTGGCGGCAACTACATTGTAAGTGCTCATGCACCCAACTCCTTAAATCAATATCGTGCAGGAACATATTGATACGGCACAGGTTGTAGGTCGTCAGGTTGATTTCCTGACCGAAGAAGCCCTGCCGGACATTCTCTTTGCCCAGAATCTTAGCCGCTTTCAGCAGCAGAGAGCCGGAGCCGCAGGCAGGGTCATAGACCTTGTTGACCTCGGTCTTGCCCACAACGGCAAGGCGGGTCAGCAGCTCCGAAACCTCCTGCGGGGTGAAGAACTCGCCGCCGCTCTTGCCCGCGTTGGAGGCGTACATACTCATCAGGTACTCATACGCATCGCCAAACGCATCAATCGTGTTTTCCTTGTACTCACCGAGCTTCATGGCACCGATGCCGTCCAGCAGCTTGACAAGCATTGCATTGCGCTTTGCCACCGTAGCGCCCAGCTTGTTGCTGTTGACATCAATATCATCGAACAGACCGGCAAAGTCGTCCTCGCTCTCGGTGCCTTTGGCCGAATCCTCGATGTGGCGGAAAACGGCCTCCATCGTCATGTTGAGGTTATCGTCCTGCGGTGCACGGGCACGGACATTTACGAACAATTCTGACGGCAGGATAAAGAAGCCTTTGGTCTGCACCAAGTCATCCCGCGCCTGCTCGGCCTCCTCGTCAGACAGCTTGGCATAGTCAAAATCCGCGTTGCCTGCCGCAATTTCGTCCGCGTTGATGTAGTTCGTCAGGTTCTCGGAAATATAGCGGTAGAACATAATGCCCAGAACGTAGGATTTGAAATCCCAGCCATCCACGCTCCCGCGCAGGTCGTCCGCAATCGCCCATATTGCGCGGTGAAGTTCTTCGCGTTCCTGCTCTTTTTTATTATCCGGCATTGTGATTCCTCCAAATTTTAAGTACACTTTTTAACCCTATGTATATTGTAGCAAATACGCCATCCTATAAATCGGACTTGCAGCCAAAGATACATATTTTTATCTATTATAACGAAAAAGCGGGTGTATGTCACCCGCTTTTTGCTGCTATTTTTTGATTGATGGAAAGAATGAACTGTGACAAAAGAAAAAGAGGACGGTCACCCGTCCTCCTAATCAATCGTCATAATGGCCTTTGCATGACAAGATTTCAAGTACGCTGTTGTTGATGCGATACACCAGCCTGTTGGTATCATCAATACGCCTGCTCCAGAATCCGCTCAAATCACCTTTCAGCGGTTCCGGCTTGCCGATGCCATCAAAATTGTTGCGTTCAATATCTTTCAGCAGGGCATTGATGCGCTTTAGCGTCTTTTTATCCTGTACCTGCCAGTACAGGTAGTCTTCCCAAGCCTCATCAAACCATATTTTCCTCATTCGTCGTCAACCTCAATGGGTTCATGCTCAACGCCTTTCCCCGCATTAAGGGCAGCGACACCACGGCGCAGGTGTGCCATGTTACTTTCAGAATAAAACGGGTCTGCGGTAATTTCAAACGGTATCCGTCTTTCTCTGCCGACTTTCTTAGCGAAGACGGTAAATGCCGCGCTCATAGTCAGGCCCATATCTGCACACGCCTGTTCCATGCTCTTTTTAACATCTGCGTCTAATTTGAAATTGACATTAACTGCTTGTGACATATATAGCACCCCTTTCTTGTCTATAGTATATGCCAGTACAAATAAAATGTCAAGAAGATTTCTTTATCTTTTCTTTATTTCTACTTGAAATAAAAGTTCTTTTGTAATCGGATTGCCCCGTCATCACAGATTACAAAGAGGTCTTGTTCCAAATGTGCTAGGTCGGCTGGCTTGATGATAAGCTGTGGTTTTTGGTTTGGGTCTATTGCCAGCAGGGAGTGTTTCTCGCCAATCATTTTGGAGAAATACTCCTGTGTTTCGGTGTCCTTGCAGCCCAGTATGACCGTAAATTTGAAGTTTCCGAGCATTGCCTTGCGCTCATCTTTACCGTAAATCATGTCAAGGTCAGCCAGCGATTGCGTCAGCACCATAATGCGGATATGCCGTTTCCGCAGCTTACGCAGGGCCTCGGTGATTTGCAGCTTGCCAAACGAAGCAAATTCATCCAAACAAAACAGAATCATTTTCTTATGCTCTGGCGGTCTGGATGAAAAATATTCCATTGACTGGGCCGTGATAATGCGCAGCAGGTCGCCATAAATTTTGAGCTTTTCATCAGGGATATAGATATAAACGCTGTTTGTTTCCAGCGTAGCCGGGCTGATTGACTGCTCATAGCTGGCTGATTTTCGAAGTGCATTTTTAATTTTTTCGTTTGTGGCAAACAGTTTTAAGGCATCGTCTGCCGCCTGCTTGCATCCTGCTGTATTCTGTTCTGACGCGCCTGCAAAGGAACTGATGAACATATTTGCAGTCTGGTTCTGCTGCTTTGCGATATCATTTAGCAAACCGCGCCAATCATGGCCGAGGAAGAACTCGCAGATTTCAACAAAGCCCCAGCCCATACCGTAGTAGCAGATAAGCGCCGCTGTTATCATTTTTCGGCCATTTTTCGTGAAGAAAATACCTGCCTCGCTATCGTTGGCTTTGTCCGGCAATAGCAGGTAGGCAAGCTGCTCCAAGCGCTCCTGCCGTTCGGTCTCATCCGTTACCGCATTGATTGCGGCAAACACATCATACGGGATGCAGTTTTCCGCTGTCGGGTCAAATACAATTTTGTTGGGCGTGTTGACGTTAGCTGAAATATCGCCGGAAATATCCACCACCAGCGCCGTACCCTGCCAACTGCGCAATGTTGGAATCAGCAAAGCACTTGTTTTGCCTGTGCCAGACGGCCCCAGTACGAGAATATGCCCCTCGTCCTGTTCAGGAGAGTAGGCCAATAGGCTCAGTTTCTTGCCAAACAGGATTCCTCTTGCTTGCGCTGGCTGCCGATACGCAAGATTCTTTTTGGAAAATGGATTTGGCAGATGATTAACCTGCCCGCGCAGATACACCAACAGCAGCAGTATAACCAGTAGAATTGCCGCCACGCCATAGAGATAACAGCTGATAATCCATATAACTTGTTTCATGGTCGCACCTTATTAAAAGTGAAGCCCCTGCTCAATTTTGGATTCTCCAAAATATAGCGCAGGGCGTTCTACTTCCTGCTGGTACTCGCGTTCGGCTTTCAACTGTGCAACCGTGCGGTTGCCGCCCTGCCGTTTGGTTACGCCGGTCATAACGCGGGCATCTTCCAGACCGTGCTCGTTCAGGTAGCGTTGCAGGTCTGGATGAAAATTGCGCAGTTCGCGGCGGTCAAGAACATCGTTCGCACAGATTTTATAGCCCTGCTCGTGCTTCGGGTCTTCGACAACGGGCACGAAACAAAAATGCAAATGCGGCTGGCCGCCCTCGTCATCATGGACAATGGCTTGCACAACATTTTCCTCACCATAACGATTTGCCAAAAAATTGTATGTTGCGTAGAAAAAGTTATCGTAGCGCTCCGGGTCTAAATCCTGCGGGGCTGTCACAATCCAGCCGACCATAACCTTTACATCGTTACGGTTGTAGCAGTACAGTTCCGATTTGCGCTGCAAAAAATAGTCATACTCAGTCATGCCCCGGTCTGGGGATAGTATATAGTCCCGCTCCAGCCTTTTCGGGTCAATGTCATGGTTACTCGAATGTTCGATTTCTCGCCGATTGTGGCGAAGTATATTGCGGACTGCGCCCGCACCAAACTTCTCGGCACACGCCATCATAATCATTCCCTTCTCGTTGGGGGCCATGCCCCATCCGATTGCGGCTTAAAATGTACTGCAAAAGCAAGCAGTACATTTAGTCTCCATCTGCTGTGTCATACAAGGTATGGCAGTTTCCCCGGAAACTCCCACCGCCCTTGCGGGCTTACCTTGCCAAAGGGGCGTGACCCCTCTGGACTCCCCGCTGCCGACAAGACCCGCTTGCCGTCAGTGAGGGGCTGCGGCCCCCATCGGGACGATTTTTCATCGTCCCTGCCCCTATAAGATTGGCGGTGCCAAGTTCTGCACTTCCACGCAGAGCATCAGCACCGCCCTTGCTGCGACCTGTACGCCTTACTATCGCAAAGGCGTGTCAGGTCTTATTTTTTTCTACCCGATGTACAGCACCACTGGCCCATTGCATCATGCTCAATCCCTGTAAGGAACTGCATGCCCTCAAACCAGTGGAACGCCTGGTTCGGCTCGCAACGAAACGCAAGCGCCGCCAGCACATCGTACACAGCCTTTTCGCTCCACAAAGTATCCCACTCTGCAAAAATGTCATCCACCAAACGCGCACCGTTAATTTTGCTGATGCCTCCAGCTGAAATCTGTTTGCCGAGAATATTGTAGACCTCAACAGCAGATTCCCACAAGGCATCATTCTCTGTAATGGTGCAGTTCTCTACATCCTCATGCAAATGGTACCGGGCAAAAAATCCTTGCAAGCGGTCTGCATCACGCACCGGGCGCGTTCCTAACGCTCTAATACCGCGCGTCATCGACTGCTTGATTTCCTGAGCTTCCAACGCTCCTTCTGTATGGCATTGCAAGATAAATCTTGCCTCCGTGCGGAACGGTTCCGTAATCGGCAGAAACTGATTTTTAATTGCCATATTGATGATGTCTCCAATTTTCAATCCAAAGGTTTTGGTTGCCTCAGCGATAAGCATATCACTCTCAGCATCCGACGCAAAGAAACGTTTCATAATGTTTTTCCTCCTTTAAAACGTTCATAATTCAATACATCATGTATATATCGTTTAAAGTATGCACACGGAAAATATATACATTTTGTATATTCAAAATTGTTATGCGTGTGCTATAACGGTAAAAGGGATTCCTCCTACAAATTTCATTTTCTGCAATTCGCAAGGATTGGCAAGCCCCAAAAATGCTTTTTTGCAAAAATTATATTTTTGCTTTAAAGCGTTATTTATACTTTAAAAAGACTGATAAACCGCTGCGGCGGAGATTGAGAAGCGTGGCCCTGCCGCTCAAAAAAGTATATAAGCCCCCAGCCCTAAGTCAACAGACTTTCACGGCATATTCTCGCACTTTTGCGGGGAGTGCTGCGATATTCCATGTTCTGTTGACACCGGGATGGGGGCTTTACTTTTTCTTTTCGCCGGCAGGGGCCAAACCTGCAAACCGCTTCGGCGGGGATTTAAAAGTATACTTTTAAGACGAAAGGACAACGAAAATGAAACAGACGATTAAAACGAGCCGCGTGGCAGGTCAGTTAGAGAAAATGTTCCGAGCACTTAACAACCGCTTTTTTGACGGCGAACTGCCGGAAGTCGTTATTAGTTTAAAAAAGACTGCTGGCGCGTATGGGCACTTCACCACTGGAAAGGTTTGGAAGACAGGCGAAGAACGGCGCTACGAAATCAATATAAGCTCTGCCAGCTTAAATCAGGAGTGCGCCTTTCTCGCAGGCGTTTTAGTCCATGAGATGGTACACGAGTATTGCGCTGAGCACGGTATAAAAGATACTAGCAATAACGGCGTGTACCACAACAAGAATTTCAAGCACATTGCAGAAACCCACGGTCTGGAAGTCGAACACCATCCCAAATATGGTTGGACAATTACCAGCCCCGGCCTTGAACTTCTGGATTTTGTTGAGGAACAGGGCTGGCAAGATTTCCAGATGGTCGAGAGCCTTAACCTACTGGATGTACTCGGAACGCTCCCCAAGGGCGGCAACAGCGGTGCAGGCGCAGAAACCAGAACGAAAAAGCCCAGCAGTACCCGCAAATATATTTGTCCCAAATGCAGCAACAGCTGCCGAGCAACCAAGGTCATCAACCTAATATGCGGCGACTGTATGGAAAAAATGGTTGTTGCCGAATAAATTATAACAACAGTGATAATGGTCGAGTGAGAGTAGACCGCTATTTTTATATGTACACTTTTAAAGGAGCTACACAATGCAATACGATTATTATTCCTGTCCGTATGAGCCTGATACCGGCATACCACCGTGCGGAGAAATGCCAGAGTGCCAAACCTGTTCTTGGTGCTACCTTGCAGACAGCGAAAAGTAGAACGATGGCGGTGGTCACACAAGCGACCACCGCCATCATTTTCAGTATCAAATTTAAGCTATGCACAAGTAATATCAAAACTGCTTGCTATCGTATGACAAAGTAAGTATACTATCAGTATCAAAATTAACGAGCCTTAGAGGTGACACCTTCATGCAGATATATGGTTACTGCCGCATTTCCACACCACAGCAAAATATCGAGCGGCAAGTACGCAACATTCTGGCAACGTACCCAACCGCACATATCATCCGAGAAGTATATACCGGCACGACCTATCAAGGCCGCAGAGAATTAGACAAATTGCTTCACACCGTGCAAGCAGGAGACACTATCGCATTTGACAGTGTATCTCGTATGAGCCGCAATGCAGACGAGGGTTGCCAACTATACGAAAACCTGTACGCCCAAAATGTAACGCTTTGCTTTCTCAAAGAGCCACACATCAACACGGAGACTTACCGCCAGACCATCCAGCGGCAAATCAGCACCCAGCTGAAAACCGGCAATGCCGCTACCGACAGTTTTGTATCCTCGGTCATTGCTGCACTGAATCAGTACACCGTTGACCTTGCCAAAGAGCAGATACGCCTTGCCTTTGCGCAGGCTCAAAAGGAAGTTGACGACCTGCGCCAGCGCACCAGAGAAGGAATGTTGACCGCCAAACTGAATGGCAAACAGATAGGGCAGGAACGTGGCCGCAAATTGGTTGTCAAGAAAGCTGCCGCTTGCAAGGATGCCATCAAAAAGTACAGCAAGGATTTTGACGGCACACTCAGCGATGCAGATTGCATTAAACTCATTGGTATTGCGCGGAATACGTATTACAAGTATAAGCGGGAATTGCGAGAGACAACATCTATATAGTCCAAAGGACATGTAATGTGCACATATATCTGCACACTGCAGGTCCTTTGGCTACCCCTTCTGTCATCTGGCTCATGTTTCTTGTTGGGGCTTCATTCCTCTTTCTATCTGTTCCTCTCCCTCAATGAATACGCGATAATACATGTTTTTTCTGGTAGAGGTGATACTTTTGTTTTTTCCCTGCTTACATCTAAAATCATAGCCGCACAATCATTACCGTTTTATCATCTTTGGAACCGGCTGCGTTTGCAGCACCAACGATTTTCTGCACGGCAGCCTTATCGTCACCAGATTCCAGCGCTGCTTCAATGATATCTGGCTCTACATATTCGTGAATACCATCGCTTGTCAGAACCAGAATGTTTCGGAGCAATCTCTCTGGAATTTCCTCTACAGTTGTTCGCTTTGCAAATTCTGGATTTCCGCCACCCAAGCAGCCAACAATTTCGCTTTTATTGCAGGACTCTGCTGCATCTATCTGCCCCATATTCAGCAGCGCCTGATAGGTGGTCTGGTCCGTAGAAATCTGTTTCAGATAACTTCCCGGCATTCCATAAAGGCGTGTGTTTCCAAGTTGGATGAGCATTGCCTTCTCAGCGCCAAAGACAACACCAGTCAGCGTCGTTGCCATCCTACTCAGAACGGGGTTCCTTTTAGCCTCGTCCAAAAGGCTATTGTTGCATTTATTTACAATTCCAGTTAGCTCATCGGCACTTTTACTCGCAAGCTGCTCTATATTGCTGAGGTAGCTTAATACAAAATGACTTGCTTCGCGCCCGCCTTTCATTCCGCCCACGCCATCTGCGACAGCAATTATACTTGGCATCACATCATCAAACTGATGAATCCCTTCATCAATCAGATACGAGCCAACAAGTGCAGCATCATCACAGACCTGTTTGTGAGGGCCTTTTTGAACTTGTACTGTGATTTGCATATGTGCAATCTCCTTTGCTGGCTTCCATCATTATTGAATTTCAAATTCACTTAACGGTCTCGCTTCAAGGTCATTCAGGCGTGCTTGTTTTTGTATCTCACTTCCCGGTAAACAATAAATAGTACCTTCAAATTTGGATAGCTCATAGCGGCTGTCAATGAATTTTGTTGTCATTCCTAAAAATGCAAGCCGCATCCAGTGCAGTTCTGTGTTTGAAAAAGCGCTGATATTGACTTTGTCTACAGATTCCGGAATAATTATTTCTTTTAACGCTGTACCGGAAAAAGCTCTTTCCTCTATTTTCTTCAAATTTTCATTCAGGATAACCTTTTTGAGCTTCCTGCATTCCGAAAAGCAGTCATTTGGTATTACTTCCAAATTCTTGGGCATTACCATATATTCTACCCCCGTTTCACTAAAGCATCCTCCTCCAATACTGCGCAGTGAATTGGGTAAATCTAAATTTTTCAGATTTTTGCATCCATTAAATACTAATCCGCCCAATTCGTTTAAGTTGCGTGAAAACCTAACTTTTTCTAGTTTTTTGCAAGTTTCGAATGCACCGCTTTTAATGCACCTCACCGAGTCTGGAATCACCACTTCTGTTAATTCAAGGTTTCGAAATGCGTCTTCTCCTATCTTGATAACGGTTTTGTCCCTTATGGTTTCCGGAATAATTAGAGTTTTAACATCAAAGCCGTTGTAGCCTCGAATTTCAACGGTTCTATCAACTCCTCCGTCGATTCCTCGCCAAGAAAAATCTTTTGCAAGTGTATTTTCACCAGCACTTGCAACCGCCTCCTGTATAGCTGCTTTGATTCGCTTATCTGTAGCCACTTTCTCCTCTTCAATCGCTTGCAGAATGTTCTTTTGTGCTTGCATATTCAGCTCGGACCTTGCAGCAGCAGAATTGACCAGGTTTACAACTGCCATTGCGCGTTGCCGGTTGGCAATATACTCTCCTGCCTGGTTCGACTTATTGATATCTTCCAAGGTCTGGATTGTTTCTTCTAAATATGCAACTCGTTGCTCAAGATTTTCAACCTTTGATTTTAATTCATCGATTTCAGACATGTGCTTTTCTTTCTCCTTTTTTGATTAACAAATCATGTTTTTACAGTGATTGACAGGTAGAAACGGTTTTTGATTCCTTGAAAACTATCTTCTTCAGATTTATAGCTCCCTATAATCTCATTGCTAACGAATTCATACTGCAATTCTCCTCTAATCGAATCAAACTCAAAACGACACACATCACAGTCATAGTTTGCATTAGGATTCATATATATTCTAGGTCTCACATGTATCTTATCTTCTATTTCATCCGTAATTTCTGTCATGTCTGAAAACCAAAAATTTCTCTTATCTTTCCCATATGGACTGAAAACTTCAATCTTGCTTAGCAAATTGTTTTCATCAAAGTAATATTGAATTTCGCAAGAATATCCATAAAGAGAGTAGCTTCCACATGTTAATGTGTCTACTGTTTTATCTATTAAATCGTCTTTATTTGCATTTAATAGGTCGCTATAAGAAATTGAATATTTTACAAGCCCGCATGGTACTTCATTTCCCAATGTAAAAATATCCTCGAGCAAATTTGCTTCTAACCCAAGTGATTGAAGCAATAGTTCTTTCTTTTTTCTTTTTACTATTTCGATTTTTTCTCTTGCGTCAAAATAGCCATCACACTGCGAATACCATTTTAGTGCCTCATTATAATTTTCTTCACGCAGAAGTTTTTCGGCCTTCAGGTATTGGGGACCTCTTAAATAAACAAAAACACAGAATAGACATACTATTATGCCAGCAAGCGTATAAGCCACCCGCAAGCATTTCTTCTGTCGCTTTTTATAATTTATCTCAAATTCATCGCATTCTTTAGAGGTCTGTTCGAGTTTTTCTTTTGCTAGGATATAGTACTGCCTTGTCGTTTTTTCTTGCGCTTTACATTCAATAGAAAACTTTTTACTAATAGCATTAAGCTCATCTTCAGTTGCAGTGTCAATCCCTCTGTCGGTGAAGTTCGCTGTCCCGCTGCCGCAATCATTCAAGAGGCGCTGAATATCTTCAACTTTTTGGCTGGGCCTATATTTTCGAGAAATGAGTTGAAACGCTTTTTCCCAGCCGTCTTTTTGAGCTTTAAGTCGTCTCAACTTTCTCGCCTTGAGCTTTTCCATTTCAGTGCCTCTTTTGCTTCGTAAGCAGAATGTAATACATCAGTTGTTTCGAGGTTCAACCGTACAATTCAGAGAATATGGGCTTGCTGCTGTGTCGATACCCGTAATGGTGATTTTACTGTTGGAGAACACACTGTTATCAAACATAAACCGCGACAGAGGATTGATGAGCATACTCTCCACAATGTTACCGATACCACGGCCACCGTTCGCAAGATTGCCAATGGATGCCTGTTTTAATGCCTCGTGTGCCGACTGACTGATTTCCAACTCGATGTTCTTTTCAAGTGATAAGTTCTTGGTAATCTTCGAAATCTGCGAGTCAAGAATCTGCTCGGCAACTGGTTCACGAATAAAATCAAAAACGACAATATTCTCGCCGATACGGTTTAGAATCTCCGGCCGCCCAAGCTGCAGTTTGAAATACTCCTCTATTCCCTGTCGTACCTTACGCTGCACCTCATCATAGGTCATATCAGGAGTTACATTGGCATGACGCTGGCCGTACTGGTCCATCGTATAGATGCCGAGGTTCGAAGTGAAGATTATGATGGTCTCACTGAAATAAACGGTGTTGCCCTGTCCATCCGTCATTCTGCCATCTTCCAGAATCTGCAGGAACTTGTCCATCACGGACGGATGTGCCTTCTCAATCTCATCAAACAGGAGGATAGAAAACGGGTTGTTTCGAACTGCATTCGTCAACTGACCACCGGCTTCATATCCGACATACCCCGGAGGCGCACCGAGCAGTTTCTGGTCACTCTGCGGCTGGCCGTATTCCGACATATCAAAACGAATACATGCACTCTCATCGCCAAACAGCTTCTCTGCAAGGGTCTTTGCCATCTCCGTTTTACCTGTGCCAGTAGGTCCTGCAAAGAACAAAATGCCTTTCGGTTTTGTGTGCGAAGAATGCTGCAGGCCAGCCATACCAGTCATGGCACGCTTAATAACATCCAGCGTCTTTGTGATGGCATATTCCTGGCCCTTGACTCGTTTCTGGAAATCCTCGTGAGCTGTTTTCATCTCATCGTAAGAGATGGCATCCCACGGGTTTTCTTTCACACCAAATTTGTAAAGGTCAATCACGGAACACATATCCTTAATGTGTTCGCACTGCTTTTTGCATAAACGCCGCAGACCGTTAAGCTCGGTAAAGCTGAACCCTTCCGTGAGCGCAACAAAGCGGTCCTGAATCCGTTCCAGCTCGTCCGGATGCTCTTCATAATATCCGCTCTCCGCAGCGTATACCTTGCCGTCAAAGAAAGTCTGGAAGTTCATGCCTTTAATCAGGGCTTCTCTTTCTTCCTTGGAAGGATTGCTCAGCTTGATGATTTTGACATTAGGGTTATCGAGGAAGAACCATGCCGGCAGGTCGTTGGCTTTGTTGACAAGGAATACCATCAGGTTTTTAAGGATACCGTTTTCCGTTCTGATGTCCTTTGCGTCCAGAGATGCCTGTTGAAGAATAGTATAGGCATCAATCTCGGCCTGCTCCATGTTGGTAGGGTTGCTGATATATCGGGATGCAAAATCAAGAATTACAACGCTGGCTTCCTGGTTTTGGCTCAAGGTCTGCTGAATTGCTATTGCTGCTTGGCTGGTATGTCCCTTAAAGTCTGCCTTTGCAAACCCTCTATCCATCCGAAGGCCAGTATTCCTTGCAAAGCGGTCAAGGTATCCATCCTCACATTGATTGTAAAACCCTCTGATTGCATCATAAAAAACGATGCTGGAATACCCCGCATCCTTGAAAAAGTAATGCAGGTATTCCGTCAGTTTTACGATGCTGCCTTTCTGGATGCTGCCATCCACCGGGTACTGGTACTTGTCCAGCACATTTCCTTCCAGCACAATGACCGGCATGATGGAATCAAAAATTTCAAGTTCACGATGCCACTTTGGTATGTAGTCTTTCATTGGTTATTCCTCTTAGGCGTTTAGATTCAAGTGGTTTGCTAAGTATTCGGACAAAGGCTTAACCGTATAAGCTGCATTCAGTATATGATTGAGGCTTTGATTATTCTTTGAGCAATAAACCGTCGTTTTGTCGGCCAAAGCCCCTTGCTTTATTGATATATACTGGTTGCCCAGAAGTGCAACGGTTAATTCTCGTCGCGAATAGTATTCATATTTCTGTCTACCAAAGGCATTTTCTCCGATAGACTTTACATTTTCTGGTATTTCTACTGATTCTATTGCCGTGCTTTCAAACGCATCTTTTTCAATGCTTCTAAGCTCATTATTAAGCTTCACCGTCTGCAAACTGCGGCATTCTGAGAAACAGCCCTCAGAAATGGTCAGAAGGTTTTTAGGGAAGCAAATCGTTTCCAACTCTGTTTTTGCAAACGCATACTTCCCCAATGAAATTAGATTATTAGACCATTCTACTTTTTTCAGATTCCGGCATTCATAAAAAGCTTTGTCTTTTATATATTGAAGCTTGTTCGGAAGAATCACTTCTTTTGCCAAGCAGTCTCTAAACGCATTCTCGCCAATACTTATAACAGGGCGCATATTTATATGGTCTGGTATTATCACAATATCATTTTGGGTATCTGGCTGATACATTGTGATTTCCAGCCCATTTTCTACCTCAGATACAGCATAATCTTTATTGCTGATTTCATCCGTTCCCGCTTCTAAATTATGAATAATATCATCTGTGCGCTTTTCTGACTCTTGGATTTGTTCCCGTGCTTTTACTTCTTTATCAATCTCGTCTTTAATTTCGCGTTCTTGAAGCTTGTCATCTATTAAATGATTTTGGGCGACTGAATTCAACAACTTTGTTAGAGCAAGAACCTTTTTTCTTTTCTCAATATATTTTGATGCCTTTTCACAATATTGGTAGCTATCTAATGTGGAAAATGTTTCTTCATAGAAATCATTTTTCTTCTCCAATGCCGAACATTTTTCTTGAAGTTTTTCAATTTCTATCTGCTGTAACTCGATTTGCTTATTCAGAGTCATGATTAGCTCAAGCGGGTCACTGATTTGTGGCATTTTTCAGTCCTCGTGCCTTTATACTTTCGTCTAGCGCTTTCTCATACCCAACGCGATGAATTCCAACAGACACAATCCCATCTATGGATGTAAAGTTCTGAATTTGACTCTCACCATCGGCAAGATAGTTCTTGTACTTTTCTTCTATCGCTGGGTTCAAGTAGTAGATGGTCTGATTATCAGAGCCGACCAGTTTTCGCCCGTGATTTCTATCTTCCAGATATGGCCCGTCTATCAAAACGCTGACATATTGAAGAACATCTTTCCTGTCACAGATTTCATCCCAACAAAAGCCTGTATACATCAAAATGTCATTACTAATTTTTGATAGTCGTTCCAGCAAAGGCGGCAGCTCATCCGCCTGCTCCATTGGGTCACCGCCTGTTAGTGTGAAACCATCAACTTGATGCTGTTCGGCAATTGAATTGACCAGCGTCATAACAGTATCGGCTGAAACCCGGTATTTTTCAGGCTGTTCCCACAGTTCCGGGTTGCTGCATCCTTTGCAGTGATGGTGGCACCCGGCAAACCAGATTCCAATTCGCTTTCCCGGGCCAAGCACCTCAACCGGATATAGAATTCTCGCAATGTACATTCGATATTCTCACCTTAAAGTAGGCTGCGTTCTCCTGGCGCTGCCCATCTTTGATAATCCCGCCCAATGCTATTTCGTCCCCGTCATGAAGCTCTATTTTTTCCATGTCTGAGATTCGCTCATTGTTTATAAATGTGTGGTTCATCGTTGTCGCCGGTTGGATGAAGAGCTTGCCATTCTCTATAAAAAACTCTGCATGTTTACGACTGACGAATGGCTTTGCTGCCAAATACTCTTGCATTGCATTTTCGCGGCCAACCGTAACATGAGGCTCCGTAATCTGAAACGCATACTGCCCATCCAGAGATGTCAAAACATATTCCGCATCTTGTTCCGGCTCCTGTTTTGGTGCATCCTCTGGCGTTGGAATGATATCTGAAATATCTTCGCCGCACGCAGAGCATTTCCGTGCCTGGGCCGGGTTCTTCTGCCCGCAATCGCAGATTCGAACCATCTTATGTTCTGGCTGCTTTTTCGGCGATATTTCCTCTTTCTTCTCAACCATTGAATCATCAACCACTTTAACGCCGGTCAAATCCTCTGCGCACTGGATGCACTCAAGCATCATCGGTGGATTATGTGCCCCGCAATGCGGACAAACCTTATACTTTTCCATGTTTCACCTGGCTTTAATAATGCATTGCCTTTTGCTCGCTTGCCGTTGCTTTCTTCTTTTCCTTTACATAAGTTTCGTCATCGCTCATGTTATAGTCTTCAACATTGATGACCTGAGCAAACTGTGCTTCCGGGGGCAAAAGAGAGATATGCTTCGAGACAATTCCTCTCTCTGCAAGCTTCTTTTCGAGCTCTGCGTAACTGCCACAGAATGTTCTCATCTGGCGGCACAGCGTGTCTGTTTCCTCTACATCAGGAATCCGGTCCTGCGTATCCAAAAGCCCGAGTTCCATCGTGATTTGTCCCGTTGAGGAGGTCATCACATTTACAGCGGTTCCCTCTTCAAAGAGATAAAGCTCTTTCTTAAAGTGTTTTCCGCTCTTTTTGGTTACTTCATTGTTGCCAATCAGCTTATATCCCATCTCGACCATAACATCATCAATGGTCTGGCTGATATAAGCTTGCTCTTCATCGTCAAGCTTGGCCGTTTTCAGGCGGTTCACCTCTGCGTTAAGGTTCGCCAGCCCCTCCTCGCTGAAATCGAACTGCCGAACCTGCTCATCCTGCTCTTCGCAAAGCACGCGATATTCGCTTTCTGCAGCTTTGAACTTCTCTCCGATGCGCTCAGCCAGCTTTCCCCATTCTTTGCATTCTTTAAGGAATGGAACGATTGTCAGGCTATAGTAATTCTCGAAAAAATCACAGGTCTGGATATCCGCCAACTTGGTTGAAATACCATTGTATTCATCTTTTAGCTTTGCTGGCAACCCAGAGTCTTCTACCTCCGCCAATGCATTGATACACTTTTGTCTGGCCTTAGCCTCACTTTGACGGTTATCTGTGGATTTATGCGGCTCAGCCTTTGTGATGCTTGGCGCATCAAAAGACAGGTCTGCTGAATTATTGATTACGCTTTCCAGCTGCTTTCTGTGTTGGCTTTGGACTTCGCTGATATCATTGTTCAGTTCAGAATATAGCGTTCGTAATGTACTCTTTATTTCGATGAGACTTTGCTTCTGCTCTAAGAGTTCATTCCCTTGCGAATCTCTGATTTGATTACAGATAGTCTGTGCCCGTTCGCTCAGCAGCTTTGTAGTGCTCAACACACTACTTGCCAATGCCACTCTCATCTCTGTTTCGCGCCGAACCTGCTCGGCTTCATCAATCAGCTTATTGTTTTGCTTTATCAGAGCGCTGACATCACTGTACAGGTCAAAGTTCTCTTCCCTTTGCCGCTGGTCCCGTTCTGCCTGAATCCGTAGTTGGCGCTCTCTTTCCAACTGTTCAGCCAGGGCGCGGCGCTGGGCAGCAGTTAATGTATATCTTGAACTTTTAGGTCCACTCATGGTATGACATGCCCTTTCAACTATTTTAGTACAACTATAATATCTAGGTTATATTAAAATCTTTTAACGATTCGTCGTCATCATCCCAATTTTCGTCAGCCAGGTCCTTAACAGAAAAGCGTTCTGTATGTCTACCTTTCACTATCTCTGCGTTTCTCATTTTTTCTATGTAAGTGTTTGCTTTGGAACATGCCCCAAGTAATTCAATGATAGAAAAACAAGGGTCAAATGCAATTCGCAGCATCTGATAGTCTATAATTGCTGCCTTTAACTTTTCTGCTGCACTTAGGTTATTTACTGTCACAAAGAACTCGTCCATTGCAATTTTGATTTTTAATGTTGAATTTATCCGATATTTATCCTGCGTTATATCACATTTAAGGCTGATTGGTGGCAGAACACACTCATAAATCCCAGTTTTATCAAAAACAAGAATTCCTCTATTGGTAAACAAGTAGCATCTATTTTCTATCCGAATTGAAAAAGGGCGCTCTTTCCAAGCAAAGGATTTCATGTCATAGTTCGTGCTCGGTAAAGAAAGAAACTCTACTGTCTTGGGCAAAGAACCGACTTTAGCACCCGATTGTGTATTCAAAAACGCCTTTTCTAACTTTTCAAGAACACCATGTTTTTGGGGAAAGATATAATATTTATCATTTTGCTTTCTATAACACAAATCATCATATTGACTTTGCAAACTTTCTACCTGCTTTTTAGCGTTTTTATACTTCTGTTCTATGCGCTTGTAGTTGCTCATTTCGTCTCCATACAATGTATATTTTACTTCGAGCACTTTATTTTGATTATCTTCAAAATGCTTTTTGGCTTCGAACAGAGGTTTTTTCTTCTTTTTTGCATTATCAATAGATTCTTGTATTTTCAGAATTTCAGCATTTATCGCCATTAAATCGCTTTCTAAGTTTTGCTTGTCTCTGCCTAGCGTTTCAAGTTTTTGACTTATTTCAAGTAATTTATCATCAACAGTACTCTGAAATGCAAGAATGTTTTGAATCTTCTTATCTTCGACCAAATCTATATTTTCTTTTCTGATTTCATCCTTTTCGTATTGGCATTTTTCTCTTGCTTCCTGTTCCTGTCTATTTGCTTCGGCCCTAGAAGCATTATCATTCTTACTGTCTATAGTTTTAGGACTACTGTTTTCTCTCTTATTTCCACTTGTGTTGCTATCTTTACTATGGTTTTCATCAAACAGCGACATAAGCATTGCTAAAAGGCCGATTCCTGCTAGGAATCCAAACACAATAGTTAATGCTTGCTCTGCCTCTATATTAAAGCCAACCGAAATAAATGCTGCGATGATTATCAACAGTATAAATGTAATCACATATGTCATGATACACCAGTTTCTCTCTTTTTAGAGCATGGTTTTTCGCTATTTATTTACTTTCAAAAAGCATACAAGGGTCCCCTTCTTTGGCTGACTACTTCGCTCTGCTTTCTTCATAAGCTAGCTTCAATAGAAAATTCAATTTTAGCACGCTGAGCTTCTAACTCCGCTAACTGCGCTTTGATATCCTCTGCACGCTTATAATTTTGGTTTTTCTGAATAGATACCTACTGGAACCGCAGGCGTTTAGCAATGCTGTGATTTCCAACAGTCTGTTTTGCTGGTTTAGAAGCTGCTGCTTTTCATCAATATCCCGTTCCAGTGTGCGAAGTATATTCTTATCATTTTTGTATTTTGTTAAAGCTGCTTCCTTTGCTTTCTCTTTTGAAATCCAGCCAGTTAGAAGGCTTAATGGATACAATGGCGTAAAATACACTGCAACCATTACCAATACCATTTCTAAATCATAATCCCACGGCTCAGAAGTATACTCGTACCAAATAAAGAACGCCGTGATTCCCGCTGAAGCTATAAGCGCTAAAATCCACTTTGGCGCTTTGCTTTTGATTACAGAAAGTACTACAAATTCAAAAACTAGCCAAACCGAATAAATGGCAAAAACATAATCATCAGAATACGCCGCTATCATGATACCTTCTGGTATTAAAATAGTACCCACAACAATTAGCTCGGATTTTAATAAAAGCTGAAAACTATCCATTGAACTTTTCCTTTGATTTTTATTTTTTCAAAGTTATTGTGCATTCAAGCAAGTGTCTCATACCATCTCTTCACTTCATTGCCCTTGCCTAGAGCAATCAGCCATGCTTCAAACTGAGGCATCAGCTTTTTGTCTTCGCCCAGCAATTCAAAACAAAGCTTTTCAAACGATTCGTAGTTCTTGTCCAATGTATTACTCAGATAGAGAGTCAGCTCATCCACGGTTCCGAATTCTCTGCCATCGAACTTGAAGACTTTATGTCCGGACAACAGGTAGGCCACGACAAACTTCTGAACCGTTTTGTCTCGCGTGCTATTCGAATACAAGCGATAGTACTTTTCTGCACTGGCAAGCGCTTCTTTGGCCTTCTTGTCATTGGGATTGCGAATCTCTTCGTAAGTAGACAATACCCCGTTCTGCAAGGCATCATCGAAGTACTGGTCGTCACGCCCTGCCCACAATTCGTTGAGCAACTCTTCACCAAAGTCAGAGACCTTGTTATAAATTCTTCCCTTCCACATCAGCTTTGTATTGCTGCTATCAATCTTATACAGAGCCTTGAAGAAGGTAATGTCTTCGAGCTTTTTGTCTTTCTCGACTGCTTCCTCAGCATCAATGCAATGCCCTGCTGTTTCAGGGTCAAAGCCTTTGAAAAATCCAGAAATCAGGCCACGGAACAGCTGCTTCTTACCATCGTTCCAGTTGGTTGCAAGCGCTTCTACAAATTCACTTCTGTTGGTATATGCTTTGCCCATGAAGGGATACGGTTTCATTGTCTCGGCATTAAAGACAACGGCATTATTGCTGCCAGGCAATTCCTGTGCCTTGCCTTCACACCATGCCTTGACTTGTTCATATCCCCAACGGCGATTCGGGTTGCTCTTATCTTTGCGATTTGTAATGTCAGGATAGGTCAAACCATTTACCAGGTCTTTCAGGTCCTGAGGCATATCGTCGGGCAACGGAATCTTCTGAACCGCCACATACTGGGCAATCTTCTCCTTGTCCATGTTATCATACGGCGTTTTGCCATAGTACAGCTCAAAGATGGTGATGCCAAGAGAGTAATAATCGGATTCTTCCAAGAATGCGTTTCTGAAAGTTTCAGGTGCAGAGTATTCAGGAGTCATGCCTGTGCGGGTCACAACAACAGTCGCATCATTTTCACGAACGGAGGAAATGCCGAAGTCGATAATGGCGACACTTTGCCCATCATCAGACAGCATAATGTTCGACGGCTTCAAGTCCTTGTGAATGATGCCCACCTCGTGCAAAGCATGAAGGCCCTCGTTCAAACTTGGAATAACCTCTTCTTTCAACTCTTCCAGTGTGAACTTCTCGCCTTTCAGACTACCGTTTTTATAGTACGGCAAAATTTCAACCGGGAAACCGTTGAAGCTGCCAGAGGCATAAATCTTTGCAACATACGGTGAGTTGATGGACAGCAGCTTCTTAATAATCTCATCTTTGATAGCGCTTTTACGGCGATACACTTTTGCCACATAAGTCTGGCGCTTCTTTGTGCATAGGTACAAGTCCGCTTCGCCCGTAGGGATATTGAGCTTGCCGTTTACTATGTAGTCGTCACACAGGACTGTCCCTTTCTGAATTTCTACGGATGAGACGATATCAGTATTAAGGACCGTAGCATTACTATTTACCGCTGTATTCAGTACTGTTGCGTTAGCATTAGCAACGTCGGAATTGAGCATTGTTTCGTTTGCCATATAAATATTCCTCTTTCTATTCTAGCAACATGCATTTTCTAACTACTTATAATAAGTATTATACAAAAATTTTAAAGTAATTACAATCAGCACTTACAGTTTGCATAAACAGTGCTTAAAAGAGCTGCTGCGCTGCAGTTCTTTACAGGTCAGTCAATTTTCCCAACTAAAGTCATAAGAATTCGGCAGTCAATTTATTCAAATTTAACATTAGCGATTCCATTTTTTAACGAGATGATATCGTTAAGTACTTTTCGTTTAAAAGTGCATTTATAAAAATTACAGTTTGTCGTCGCATATTGACTTATATTCTTTTCTATATTACTATGATACAGGGCGTTCACCGAATACCAAAGAGACAAGTTAAGAATCCACACGCAGGCCCCTCCGCCATCCGGCTCCGGGGCCTGCTTTCTTTTTTGTTTCCAATCCTCTCTCATTCTGTCCCATGCGGGAAAACATGAGATAATGCGTTGATTTTGCTTGGTGTGGACTTGGAATGTTCTTGGAGTTGGCTTGGAGATTAGGCGGATTGCGAGCGGAACGGAGTGGAGCGAGCTCCTATGCGCTCTCTTGATTTCCTCTGCGCCTTTCTGGATTTTTTCGGGTGCCCGCGCATA
>ERZ791821.280-NODE-280-length-47928-cov-3.599942_pt1 | contig 47928 bp, 38 predicted proteins | sample MGYA00510300_ERZ791821 | MGnify/ENA primary metagenome ERZ791821 (study PRJEB30046, sample SAMN00792034) | human gut metagenome | study: EMG produced TPA metagenomics assembly of the A metagenome-wide association study of gut microbiota in type 2... | reverse complement strand
ACACGCATCCTCCGTGTCAATCAGCGAAGTGATTGACACGGGAGTGAACAGTAACGAATAAATGTCGTTATAAGCACCATCTAAAAGGGTATGACAGATTCATGGAGATATGATATACTATTCAAAAGGCTGTATGCTATATCAGTTCTTGACTGGAATGCGAAAGGATGGTGAATATTATGCCATTATCAAAGGAAAGTAATTATACAATAAAAGATATTTATGATTTACCAGAAGGAGAGAGGGCAGAATTAATTGACGGAACTATTTATGATATGGCTCCACCAAGTCGAATGCACCAAAAACTTGTAACAAAATTGACGAGCATTATTGATCGTTATATCAGTGAGAATCATGGAGCGTGCGAAGTGTATCCTGCACCATTTGCAGTATTTTTAAATAAAGATGATAAAACATATGTAGAACCAGATATTTCTGTAATCTGTGATCAGAATAAACTTGATGATAGAGGCTGTAGCGGAGCTCCTGATTGGATTATCGAGATAGTATCGCCAGGCAGTCAGCGAATGGATTATATGACAAAGTTGTTCAAGTATCGTACTGCCGGTGTAAGGGAATATTGGATCGTTGATCCTGCACAAGAAAAGATATTAGTATATATATTTGGAAACCAGGAAGATTTCATGCAGTATTCATTTGAAGAAGAGATTCCTGTTGGGATTTACTCTGAATTCAAGATAAATATATCTGAGTTATTGAAACAATGAAAATAGAAAAGTCCCTTCAGAAGAAATAAACTTCTGAAAGGGACTTTTTCTGTATCATGCTGCCAATTACGCAGATTATCAATCTGAACAGGATCACAGCACCAATTTCTATAACTGGATATTTTTAAAGAGATCTCCAAGGTTTGTTCCGATATCTTCCGCTTTCGGGATCACAACCTTTTCAGCTTTCTCTTCAGCCTTCTCTTTGTCTTCTTCGAGAGCTTTCATGCTAAGGCTGATCTTGCCATCTTTGATACCGATGACTTTCACTTCAACTTCATCGCCAACTGTGAGAACATCAGAAGGCATTTTTACACGTTTCTGGGAGATCTGTGAAACGTGAACCAGACCGGAAAGTCCGTTCTCCAACTTTACAAATGCTCCATAGTTCTGAAGTGTTTCTACAGTTCCTTTCAGAACAGTTCCAACCTTCATACTTGCAATTTGTGCATCACGTGCGGCTTTCTCTTTTTCTTTCAGAAGTTCACGTGCAGAAAGGACAAGACGGTTATTCGCCTGATCAACATCGATCACCTGTACTTCGATATCCTTGAGAAGATAATCTTCCAGATTCTCAATATAGGAAAGGGACAGCTTAGAAGCCGGAACGAATCCGCGAAGTCCTTCTACCATTACAATTACGCCACCGTTGACAACACCTTCAATTTTAACAGGAAGAACAGTTTTCTTATCCATATAATCCTGGACTCTGTTCCATGGATTCGCATCATCGAAATGATCTTCATAGTCTGCCATTGTTTCTGTTACTTCATTTGTCTGTAATTCTTTCATTTCTTCGCTCATTAAAAGCACCTCATTTTCTTTTTCTCGTTAATCAAAAGTATAACATATGTATGAGAAAAAATACAACAAAAGAGCCAAAATCCGTGAAGAAAATGAAAAATGCGGTTGGATTAATAGAAAAAAAATGTTACTCTACTTATTGAATAGTAAATTGTCAGGTTTAATACTTAATGAAGAAGCTGTTCATGTAAGATGACAGAATACAGAGATAAATTGATGTGAGTGTAAAAGTAAATAAGAGATAAATTTGAGAAGGAGAGATAGAAAAAATGGCTGAGAATAAAAAGGTGTATGTTGTAGGTCATAAGAATCCGGATACAGATTCTATCTGTACAGCAATTGCTTATGCAAATCTTAAGACAAAGATCACCGGAGAAACGTATGAGCCTCGTCGTGCAGGGCAGCTTAACGAAGAGACACAATATGTACTGGAACACTTTGGCGTAAAAGTTCCGACATTGCTTTCTGATCTTAGAGAACAGATAAAGAATGTGGAACTGAAAGAAAGTCAGGAAATTCAAGGAAGCCTCTCAATCCGTACAGCATGGGAAAAGATGTCAGAGATGAATACTCATACAATTCCAATCACACGTAACGGTGTGCTGGAAGGTGTGATCACAAAAGGTGATATTGCGAAATCCTATATGGAAGTCTATGATAACACAATGCTAGCGAAGGCAAGAACACAGTACCGTAATATTGCAGCGGCAGTAGAAGGTGAAATTGTAACAGGAAATGAACATGGTTATTTTTATAAAGGAAAAGTAACTGTTGCAGCATCAAGCAAAGAGTTGATGACAAGCTTTATCGAGAAAGATGATCTTGTTATCATTGGGGATCGAATTGATGCACAGCAGTGTGCAGTTGATCTGGATGCAAGCTGTATGGTAGTCTGCCAGAATGATCCGATCTCAGAAGATATTCTGCGTCAGGCAGAGGCAAAAGAAATTGTTGTTATCTGGACACAGCATGATACATTTACAGCAGCACAGCATATCAGCCAGAGTATTCCGGTAAGATCTTTCATGACGAAGGATCACCTCGTAACATTCCGTAAGAATGATTATGTAGATGATGTGAAAGAAGTCATGGCGCGTAAGCGTTTCCGTGATTTCCCGGTCGTAGATGAAGATGGGAAATTCTTAGGTCTTGTTTCAAGACGAAGACTTCTTAATGTCAGCAAGAAACAGGTTATCCTTGTCGATCATAATGAGAAGAATCAGGCAGTCGACGGAGTGGAAGAGGCAGATGTCCAGGAGATTATTGATCACCACAGATTGAGCAGTATCGAGACGATCGGACCTGTATTTTTCAGAAATCAGCCGGTTGGATGTACGGCAACAATTGTATCTCAGATGTATGAGGAAAATGGTGTCGAAATAGATCCGGTGAATGCAGGACTTCTTTGTTCCGCAATTATTTCCGATACATTGATGTTCCGTTCCCCAACTTGTACACCACTTGATGAAAGCACAGCGAAAAAGCTTGCAGAGATTGCCGGGATCAATATAGAGAAACTTGCGCAGGCGATGTTCAAGGCAGGAAGCAACCTCAAAGGAAAGACAGCCGAGGAGATTCTCTTCCTTGATTTCAAACAGTTTACAGTGAATGATACGGTATTTGGTGTTGGTCAGGTGAATTCAATGAGCGAAGAAGAGCTTGAAGAGATTAAGGCAACAGTACTTCCGGAGATGGAAAAGACAAGACAGAACCACAGTCTGGATATGATTTTCTTTATGCTGACAAATATTATTGCAGAATCCTCTGAACTGATCTGCAGTGGTAATGAAGCAAGAGAAAAGATCATCGGAGCTTATGATCTGGAAGATAATGCACAGAAACTGATGCTCAAAGGTGTCGTATCACGTAAGAAACAGCTCGTTCCGGCACTTGTATCAGCACTGCAGCAGTAAGAAAGCCCAAGACATTTTTAAATAGAAAGTCAGAACCGTCTCCGTAACAGGGGACGGTTTTCAGGAGGAAAGAGAAATGGCGAAACAGGTATGGAAAGCCGGTAATATGGTCTACCCACTTCCGGCAGTTATGGTAAGTACGGCAGATAAAGAAGGAAATACGAACATTTTTACCGTTGCATGGACAGGGACTGTATGCACAAACCCGGCGATGGTATACATTTCCGTAAGACCGGAAAGATATTCGTATCATATGATTGAAGAGAGTGGAGAGTTTGTGATCAATCTGACAACCGAACAGCTCGCCCATGCGACAGATTACTGCGGTGTGCGCTCCGGCCGGGATGTGGATAAATGGAAAGAGTGTCATTTGACTGCGAAAAAGGCAGAGAAGCTTACTTACGCACCGGTCATTGAAGAAGCACCGGTCAATATTGAATGTGTAGTGACAAAAATTGAGAAACTTGGAAGTCACCATATGTTTCTTGCAGAAGTGAAAGCGGTTCAGGTGGACGAGTCCTATATGGATGAGAAGGGCAAATTCGAACTCAATAAGACAGGTCTTCTGGCATATTCCCATGGAGAATATCTTGGACTTGGAAAAAAGATCGGAACGTTTGGATACAGCGTGAGAAAAAAGAAGACCGTTGACAAACGAACTGCTAAGAAGATTACAACAAAAAATGAATCAAGGAGCAAGAAATCTCCAGAGAAAAGAACTGTAAATAAAAATGCAACATTCAGAAAGAAAGGAAAAGCTAAGAAATGATTTCATTTGAAAATGACTATTCAGAAGGCGCACATGAGGAAATCCTGCGCAGACTGGCAGAAGTAAATAAAGAAGGAATTACAGGATACGGAAATGATTCATATTGTGAATCCGCAAAGGAAAAGATCCGTCAGGCATGTAAATGCCCGGAGGCAGACATTTACTTCCTTGTGGGAGGAACACAGACAAATCAGACAGTAATTGATTCCGTGCTCCAGAGCTATGAAGGCGTTATCGCGGCTGAGACAGGTCATGTTGCATCACACGAGGCGGGTGCGATTGAAGCATCCGGTCATAAAGTACTGACTCTTCCGCAGCTGGAAGGAAAGATTCAGCCCAAAGATGTGGCAGATTATTTGAATCAGTTTTATAGTGATGGGAATCATGAACATATGGTTTTCCCGGGGATGGTTTACATTTCTCACCCAACAGAGTATGGCACACTGTATACACGTGGCGAACTCGCAGAGCTTTCTGATATCTGTCAGCAGTACCATATTCCGCTGTATCTTGATGGAGCACGTCTTGGATACGGTCTTGCAGTAGAAGATACAGATGTGACAATGGAAGATATTGCAGAATACTGTGACATTTTCTATATTGGTGGAACAAAGGTAGGTGCCTTCTGCGGAGAGGCAGTTGTATTTACAAAAGAAAATGCACCGAGACATTTTGTGACACTGATCAAACAGCACGGAGCACTGCTTGCCAAAGGATGGTTCCTTGGTGTTCAGTTTGATACGTTATTTACAGATGATCTGTATATGAAAATCAGTAAGAATGCAATCATAACAGCTGCGAGACTAAAAGAAATCCTGAAAGAAAAAGGATATGATTTCTATATTGATTCTCCAACGAACCAGATCTTTGTTGAGATGGAAGACGAGAAGCTGAAAGAACTTGAGAAGAATGTCAGGGTCAGCTTCTGGGAGAAGACGGATGAGAAGCATACGGTGGTGAGATTGGCCACCAGTTGGGCAACAAATTTTGAGAAGGTTGAGAAGCTGAGAGAGTATTTATAAAAAAGTAAGAATATAAATAATAGCAAGTACAGATAATATATAGAAGTTCATAAAATGAGAATCATTATCAAGTAAAAATATTGCGTTTTGTAAAGAAACTTGATAGAATACATATAGTTAGAGAAAACTAACTGTGTGAATAAATCATGTATACTCCTTTGTCTGTAATACCTGAACACAGGCGAGGGAGTCCTCAGAAAGGATGGACAACTATGAATTATCTGGAAATTGAAAAAGTAATTGGAAGAGAAATTATCGACTCACGCGGAAATCCAACGGTTGAGGCAGAAGTGCATCTTGTAGATGGAACTGTAGCAAGAGGTGCGGCTCCAAGTGGTGCTTCTACCGGAGAATTTGAGGCACTTGAACTTCGTGATGGAGACAAGTCAAGATTCGGTGGAAAAGGTGTTTCCCGTGCGGTAGAAAATATTAATACAACAATCAACAGTGCATTAGTTGGAATGGATGCAGGCGACACTTATGCAATTGATCAGGCTATGATCCAGGCAGATGGAACAAAAGATAAATCAAATCTTGGCGCAAATGCAATTCTTGCGGTTTCAATCGCATGTGCAAGAGCGGCAGCAGATGCACTTGAGATTCCGCTGTACCGTTTCCTTGGAGGAGTGAATGGAAACAGACTTCCTGTTCCAATGATGAACATTGTAAATGGTGGGTGTCATGCACTTTCTTCCGGACTGGATGTGCAGGAGTTCATGATCATGCCGGTTGGAGCACCGTCTTTTAAAGAATGCATCCGCTGGTGTACAGAGGTATTCCATGCACTTGCAGGAATCTTGAAAGACAGAGGACTTGCAACATCTGTAGGTGATGAGGGTGGATTTGCCCCGGCACTGAAATCAGACGAAGAAGCGATCGAGACAATTCTTGAGGCTGTGAAGAAGGCTGGATATGAGCCTGGAAAAGACTTCAAGATCGCAATGGATGCGGCATCTTCAGAATGGAAGACAGGGACGATTGGAGAGTATAAACTTCCAAAGGCAGGAACAGTCTATACTTCAGAACAGCTCATTGACCACTGGAAGAAACTGGTAGAGAAATATCCGATCATCTCAATTGAAGATGCACTTGATGAGGAAGACTGGGAAGGCTGGAAAAAGCTGACAGCAGAGCTGGGAGATAAAGTTCAGCTGGTTGGAGATGATCTTTTTGTCACAAACACAGAGAGACTGGCAAAAGGAATTAAGCTTGGATGCGGAAATTCTATCCTGATCAAACTGAATCAGATTGGATCTGTATCTGAGACTCTTGAAGCAATCAAGATGGCACACAAAGCAGGTTACACAGCAATTTCTTCCCACCGCTCCGGTGAGACAGAGGACACAACGATTGCAGATCTTGCAGTAGCACTGAATACCTGCCAGATCAAGACCGGAGCGCCGAGCCGTTCGGAGCGTGTAGCGAAATATAATCAGTTACTCCGCATCGAGGAAGAACTTGGAACAAGCGCAGTATATCCGGGAAATGACGCATTTAATGTGAGATAACATCAGTAAAATAACCTGACAGTCAGGAAATCCATGCATTTTATGATCTCAGTGGGATGAAATGCATGGATTTTTGTGTATATATTTCTTTGATTTTCATCTAGATTTTTTTATCTATATGTCATACAATAGAAATGTAATTGCCATCAGGCAACATAATATTTAAAAATATTTGGAGGATTTCATTATGAAGAAACCGGTTCTGGTCATTATGGCAGCAGGAATGGGAAGCAGATATGGCGGGCTGAAGCAGATTGACCCGGTAGATCAGGAAGGACATATTATTATGGATTTCTCGATCTTTGATGCAAAACGCGCAGGATTTGAGAAAGTCGTATTTATTATTAAGAAAGAAAATGAAGCAGATTTTAAAGAGGCTGTTGGAAAGAGAATTGAGAAGATCATGGATGTAGCGTATGTATTCCAGGATCTGAACAATCTCCCGGAAGGTTACGAAGTTCCGGAAGGACGTGTAAAGCCTTGGGGAACAGCACATGCTGTTTTAAGTGCGATTGATGAGGTGGATGGACCATTTGCAGTAATCAACGCGGACGATTATTACGGACGCCATGCATTTGAGACAATCTATGAATTCCTTACAACACATGAAGATGATGATAAGTACCGTTATACAATGGTAGGTTATCGTCTGAAGAATACAGTTACAGATAACGGACATGTTGCTCGTGGCGTATGTGAACTCAATGAGGCGAAAGAGCTGGTTGGAATCACAGAGCGTACAAAGATCGAGAAACGTGACGGTGGAATCGCTTTTTCAGAAGACGACGGAGAGACATGGACAACTATCGACGGAGATACTCTTGTATCCATGAATATGTGGGGATTCACAAGAAGTATTTTAGATGAGATCAAAGCAGGATTCCCGGCATTCCTTGAGAAAGGTATTAAGGAGAATCCGATGAAATGTGAGTACTTCCTGCCATCCGTAGTCAGTGACCTTCTGGCAGAGGGCAGAGCAACCGTAAGAGTGCTTGAATCCGAAGATAAATGGTATGGAGTTACATACAAAGAGGACAAGCCGGTTGTAGTTGCAGCGGTACAGGCTTTGAAAGACGAAGGTCTTTATCCACAAAAATTGTGGGATTAGATTATGTGTTGTCAGTTACAGAATTTGTGAATCATAATGATCATGCAACATTTTTACCATAAGAGGAACTATTCGTATAAAGATTTTTGTGGTGGATGTGTTATAATCAGAGACAACAAAGCAAAGATAAGCAAGCTACTGAACACAGTTACTGTGAGGAGCAGCAGCCTGAGCAGTCAAAGCTCAAAGGAGGATTTTAAAAATGGCAATTTTAGTAACAGGAGGCGCCGGATTTATCGGAAGCCACACATGTGTAGAACTTTTAAATGCAGGATATGATGTTGTAATCGCAGATAACCTTTACAACGCATCAGAGAAAGCTGTAGACAGAGTAAAACAGATCACAGGAAAAGATCTGAAGTTCTATAAAGCAGATATCCGCGACAAAGAAGCAATGAACGAGATCTTTGAGAAAGAAGAGATCGAGTCAGTTATTCATTTCGCAGGACTCAAGGCAGTAGGTGAATCAGTTGTTAAACCACTCGAATACTACGAGAATAACATTGCCGGAACTTTGGTTCTCTGTGATGTAATGAGAAATCACGGCGTGAAGAATATCATCTTCAGTTCTTCTGCAACAGTATATGGTGACCCGGCATTTATCCCGATCACAGAAGAGTGCCCGAAGGGAACATGCACAAACCCATATGGATGGACAAAATGGATGCTGGAGCAGATCCTGACAGATCTTCATACAGCAGATCCGGAGTGGAATGTCGTACTTCTTCGTTACTTCAACCCAATCGGAGCTCATGAGAGCGGACTGATCGGAGAAGATCCGAAGGGAATCCCGAACAACTTGATTCCATACATTACACAGGTTGCAATCGGTAAACTTGAGTGTCTTGGTGTATTTGGAGACGATTATGATACACACGACGGAACAGGTGTACGTGATTACATTCACGTAGTCGATCTTGCAATCGGACATGTCCGTGCAGTAGAGAAATTGAAAGAGAAAGCAGGAGTTTCCGTATATAATCTTGGAACAGGAAACGGATATTCCGTACTTGACATGGTGAAAGCATTCTCCAAAGCTTGTGGAAAAGAGATTCCTTATCAGATTAAACCACGTCGTGCAGGAGACATTGCTACATGTTACTGTGATGCTTCCAAGGCAAAGGAAGAACTGCACTGGGTAGCTGAGAGAGATCTGAACAAGATGTGTGAAGATTCCTGGAGATGGCAGAGCATGAATCCAAACGGATACGAGGATTAAGATTGATTAATCATTTATAATGTGAAATGGAAAGTTGTTGATGAGCAGGGGCGCGCGATGATAGTGTAGTTTCCTGTGCCATCAACAACTTTTTTGTATCATTTGTAAATTATGTTGACCAACCGCGAACAATAACACAGCTCTTGCAACCAACAGTCCATCTGTATTATACTAATAGAACACGATTAAATTCAGAAAAAATGGAGATAGATAGAAAATGAAGCGCAAAGTAGATCTTAATGAAATTTCAGACGGACGTCTGTATTCCTCTGGAGATATGGTTAAGGTGGACTGTCATGACTGTGAAGGCTGCTCTGCATGCTGCCAGGGAATGGGAAATTCCATCCTATTGGATCCAATGGATCTGTGGAGATTGCAACTCGGAAAAAAAGAGAATTTTGATACACTGCTTGCAAACTATCTGGAATTGAATGTAGTTGACGGGATGGTACTTCCTAATTTAAAGATGGCAGGAGAGGAAGAAGCCTGTCTGTTCTTGAAAGGTGGAAGATGTTCTATTCATGGATACAGACCGGGAATCTGCCGTTTGTTCCCTCTTGGACGTATTTATGAGGAGAATGGATTCAAGTATTTTATCCAGGTCCATGAGTGTAAGAAGCAGGAACGTGGTAAAGTGAAGATTAAGAAGTGGCTTGGAATTGCAGATCAGAAGAGATACGAAGATTTCGTGTGGAGATGGCATACATTTCTTAAGAACTGTGAAGAAGGAATGAAAGAACTTGATGAGCAGAACGCGAAAGTACTGACGGTTGTGGTTCTCCGCAACTTTTATCAAATGCCTTATCAGGCAGAGGAAGAAGCACAGTTTTATCCGGAATTTGAAGAAAGACTGGAACGACTGAATGCAATGTTTGGATTTTAGAAGTGAAGGTTAACAACAGGTGAAAGGCAGCAGTAGATGGAAAGCAACAGTAGAAAAACACAGATATTAAAAGAAATTTTTGGATACGATTCTTTCCGTAAAGGACAGGAGGAGATTGTAGATCAGATTTTGAATGGAAGAGATGTGTTGGCAATCATGCCGACCGGAGCAGGAAAGTCACTTTGTTATCAGGTTCCGGCACTTCTGATGTCTGGGATCACGATCGTAGTATCACCGCTGATTTCATTGATGATCGATCAGGTGAAGGCACTGAATGAAGCAGGAGTTCATGCAGCGTATATTAACAGTGCACTGACAGAACGGCAGATTACAAAAGCATTAGAACTGGCAGCGGCAGGCAGATATAAGATGATCTATGTCGCTCCGGAACGCTTGTTGGCACCACGGTTTCTGGACTTTGCATGTCATACAGAACTTTCTATGGTGACAATCGATGAGGCTCACTGTATTTCCCAGTGGGGACAGGATTTCCGCCCAAGTTATGTGAAGATCACAGAATTCATCCGCCAGCTTCCAAGACGCCCGGTCGTCAGTGCATTTACAGCAACAGCAACACAGAAAGTAAGAGAAGATATTCTTGAAGTACTTGATCTTGAATCTCCTTATATAAATGTATCCGGTTTTGACAGAGAGAACCTTTACTTCGAAGTAAGACCAGCGCGTGGGAAGAAGGATGCAATTAAGGAATATCTTACACAGCACAGAGAAGACAGTGGAATTATTTACTGTGCAACAAGAAAAAATGTAGATGAACTCTATTTGGAATTGCAGAATGCCGGATTTTCTGTCGGAAGATATCATGCAGGAATGGGGACAGAGGCAAGAAATGAAAGTCAGGAAGATTTCATTTATGACAGGACAGAGATTATGATCGCAACGAATGCATTCGGAATGGGAATAGATAAGTCCAATGTCCGTTTTGTACTTCATTATAATATGCCGCAGAGCATGGAAAATTATTACCAGGAGGCAGGCAGAGCCGGACGAGACGGAGAACCGGCAGAATGTATCCTTTTCTATTCACCGCAGGATATCATGATCAATCAGCTCCTGCTGGATAGTAAAGAGCAGATTGGAGAATACACAGAAGAAGAACTCCGGGTGATCCGGGAACAGGATGTTCTCCGGCTGCGTAAGATGAGTAATTATTGTACGACAAGCATGTGTCTTAGAAAATACATATTGAATTATTTTGGACAAGAGACAGAAGAACATTGTGGGAATTGTTCCAATTGTCTGGAAGAATTCGTAGAGCTTGATGTCGGAGAGATCGCGGCAGACGTGATCGAGTGTGTGCGCGAATCCAGACAGAGATACGGTATGACAATGATCCTTTCCACACTGGCGGGAGCGAATACAGCGAAGATCAGAAGTGCAGGGATGAATGAACTTTCCATTTATGGAAGACAGAGTAAATGTTCTCAGCAGAGGCTGAAAGACGTAGTTTATACACTGCTCGAACACGGATACCTTCAACAGAGCGCAGATCGTTATGCGATCCTGAAACTGACAGACCGGTCAGAAGAATTACTGAAATCGAGAGAATTGAAACTTCGTTGCAAGAAGTCAGAACTTACAGAAAAGAAAAAGTCCGGAAGTGGAAAGAAAGCGTCTCATAGAAAGGGCGAGAGTTTCGGGAATCTTACAGATAAAAGCCGAGAATTATTCGAAGAATTGCGCTCTGTGCGTTATTCTTTGGCAAAGAAAAAAGGGATTCCGCCATATATGGTCGCTTCAGATCGTACATTACATGAGATGTGTGTACTTGTTCCATTTGAAAAAGAGGAATTGCTTGAAGTACACGGTATGGGATTTAAGAAATATGAACAGTACGGAGCAGTTTTTCTTGATAAGATTCAAGAAGTGACAGCAGGTGATAAAAAAGGTTACGGTATATCAGAAGATGCTGATGGGACAGACGCAGTTCAGAACCAGAATCCTCTGGACATCGGACCATTTGGAAGCGTAGAGAATTAACAGCAAAAAAGAAGTAAAAGAAAGAAGTGACATAAAAGTGTCTGTAAAAATATTTCCAACATTAAAAAATTATAAAAAAGAATATTTGCCAAAAGATATTTTAAGCGGAATTATCATGGCAGCGGTCTCAATCCCAATCTCTATGGGGTATGCACAGATCGCAGGTGTTCCGGCGGTGTATGGACTTTATGGATCTGTTCTGCCGATCTTGCTATTTGCCATGCTCTCAACTTCAAAACAGTTTATCTTCGGAGTAGATGCGGCACCGGCGGCAATTGTCGGAGCTGCACTGGCAACACTTGGAGTGACGGCAGAATCAGCCCAGGCATTGCAGTATGTACCATTGATTGCATTGTTTACAGGACTCTGGTTATTGTTGTTTTATCTTTTACATGCAGATAAGATTGTTGATTTTATCTCAACACCGGTTATGGGTGGATTTATCAGTGGTATTGCAGTGACAATTATTATGATGCAGATTCCGAAACTGATGGGAAGCCCGGCGGGGACTGGAGAATTCATAGAACTTGCAGAACACATTTTTCTGGCAATCACAAAGATAAACTGGTTGTCCTTTGGAATGGGAATTGGAGCACTTGTAATCTTGATTGTATCCAAAAAACTGATTCCAAAGTTCCCGATGGCAATCGTTATTATGATTGTCGGAGTTCTCTCGACAATTGTCTTTCATGTAAACCAGTATGGTGTAGTTCTCCTGCAGGCAGTTCAACCAGGGCTTCCGCGGCTTATTTTCCCGGATTTTACAGGGATCAATCTTACCCAGGCTGTGGGAAGAGCACTTATGGTTGCTGTTGTGATCATGGCAGAGACACTTTTGTCAGAGAACAATTTTGCATCCAAAAACGGATATGAACTGGATGACCGTCAGGAAATCCTTGCCTGTGCCGCAGGAAATCTTGCTGCCGGTGCAGTTGGATGCTGTCCGGTAAATGGAAGCATTTCCAGGACTTCCATGAATGAACAGTATGGAGGAAAGACACAGGTTGTATCCATTACAGCGGGACTGACCATGGCAGTTGTACTTATAGGTGCAACCGGATTTATCGAATATCTTCCGGTTCCGGTATTGACGGCAATCGTAATCTCTGCACTGATGAATGTTGTAGAGACACATCTTGCAGTACGCTTGTTTAAAGTAAGCAGAAACGAATTCTATATTTTTATTGCAGCAGGGATCGGTGTGTTGTTCCTTGGTACGATTTACGGAGTTGTGATCGGAATTTTGTTATCTTTTGTTGCAGTGATTTTAAGGGCTACAAACCCTCCGAGATCTTTCCGTGGAATGATTCCGGGAAAAGAAGTTTATTATGATCTGGAGAGAAACCGTTTTGCATATCCAATCAAGCATGTGATTATTTACAGATTTAGCGAGAACCTTTTCTTTGCAAATATCAAAGTGCTGGTTTCAGATATTGAAAACAGTATCAAAGAGGATACAAAGGTCGTAATTCTGGACGCATCAGCAATCAACAGCCTGGATATTACAGCGGCAGATGCACTCGAAATGCTTGCAGCAAGTCTGAAAAAACGTGGAATTAAGTTCTATATCACAGAACATTCCAGAGAAGTTAACGATCAGATGAGAAAGCTTGGAATCGGACATTTGATCAAAGAAGGTGCTGTGCGAAGAACAATTCTTGCGGCACTTCATGATGCGGGGATTGAGCAGCCTTGCCCATTGGATATTCCAGAAGAAGATCTCGAAAAACTTAAGCGAAGAGAATATTTTTCCCTTCCTGCAGAAGAAGAAAATACACTGGAAGAGTTTGCATGGGCATTTGGTGATGATGCAGTCAAAGAAATTGAGAAACGAGTGCTTTCTATTGTGAAGCAGATCCATGAGATTACAGATCTCGAGAAACTTTCCGAAGAAGGAATCGAAGAAAAACTGGAATTTTGGAATTCACTTGGAGCACTTGATGAAGATGAGTTGCTCCGCAGAATGGAGCTTCACTTAGATGATCTTCCAAGTGATGTAAAAGAAAACAAAAAACTCGTCATTGAATTGATCGAGCGTAGAAGAAGAAAACTTAGAGATCATCTCCTGAAAGAGCATCCAGAGATTGTTGAGCATATTGAAGAGCGAAGAGAGCGGCTGGAGCGAAGACTTGAGAAACAGAATCCAGATGCAGTAAAGCGTCTGAAACACTGGAAAGATGAAGAAATCTAAAGAACAATCTTTAAGATTCTTAATAAATCATTAGGATTGATGAAGTTCCCTTGTTTCTGCAAAAAAGGAATGCTATGATTAATATGGAAGAAAAAGTCAGGGGACAATTTTGATTGTCCCCTGATTCTAAGAATAGAAAAGAAAAAAAGGGATAAGCATGTGGTCTAAAGAAACAAAAGAAGAAAAAGAACGCAAGAAAGAACAAGCGTTTTACGAACATTATAGCGCGATGGGAAAAAGCACAGATTCCATTAGAAAAGAGTGGGAGAGACGCAAGAGGAATGAACAACGCATTCGACGCCTCAAGAGACGAAGGAGAATTGCAATCGTATTGATTCTGCTCGTTGTATTAGTTCCGGCAGTTTCAACATTTACTTATTTTAAAATGAATCCGATTGTATTACGGAGTAAAGTGATCGCGCAGGAAAAGAAAGAAAGTATGGATCTGATGTCCAACATCCGTTTCGTTGTTGGTGGAAAAGCGAAAGATGTGAAGACAGAAGGGAAAGTAGATACGAATAAAGAAGGAAAATATACGGTTTACTATGTCTATGGTAAACAAAAAGTAAAAGCTGAAGTCGAAGTTAAGGATACAAAAGCACCTGAGCTTAAAATGAAAGACAGTTATACAACAGAACTCCCGAAAGATATCAAGCCGGAAGATTTTGTAGAATCAGTAAAAGATGCATCAGATGTCACACTTGAATTTGTCGGACAAGATTCCTGGGAGAAGAAAGGAAAATACGGAGTAACTGTTGCTGCAACAGATAGTGACGGTCATAAAACAGAAGGTAAATCAACACTGAATCTGGAAGAGGATACAACAGGACCGACGATTGAAGGAGCAGATGATAAAGAACTTGCACAGGGCGATACGATGGACTTGAATGAAGGAATTACGATAAAGGATGATATGGATCCAGAGCCAACATTGGAAGTACAGGGTGCTGACAAAGTGGATTTTGCGACACCGGGAACCTATATTGTTACCTATCTTGCAAAAGACCGTTCCGGAAATGAGACAAAGATTGAGCGAAAGATCAAAGTGAAGAAGAATCCGGATTGGAATGAGAAAGTTGTTTATCTGACTTTCGATGATGGCCCGTCAGAGAATACCGGAGAGATTCTTGATATCCTGAAAGAGAAAAATGCGAAGGCAACCTTCTTCGTCACAGGAAATAATCAGGAACATGATGATATGATAAAAAGAGCCTTTTCCGAAGGACATTCGATCGGACTTCATACCTATACACACGATTATGCAACAGTTTACGCATCCGAAGATGCATACTTCGCAGATCTGCAGAAAGTATCGGATCTGGTAGAGAGTATCACAGGAACGAAATCCATGATCATTCGTTTCCCGGGAGGATCCAGCAACACCATCAGTGCAAAATATGTCAAAGGATTGATGACAACACTTACGAAAGCAGTGAGAGACAAAGGATATCAGTATTTTGACTGGAACTGTGATTCTACTGACGCAAGCGGAAATAATGTGCCGGTAGAAAAGCTGGTTTCCAACGCAACATCCTGCACGGCAAATCATGTTGATATTCTGATGCATGATACAGATGCAAAAGATACAACCGTACAGGCATTGCCACAGATTATTGATTACTATAGAAGTCAGGGATACACATTCAAAGGACTGACCGTTGATAGTGTGGCAGCGCACCATGGAGTGAATAATTGATAAAGATTAGAAAGAGCCAGGACAGGCACAACACACGGTGTCTGTTCTGGCTCTTGATCATTATATCTTAATCCTCATCATCTGTCTGTACAGAGTAAGTCTGTCTCTTTCTGGCCATCTCATCGCTCTCAAGATATTCATCATAAGTTGTGATCTTATCGATCAGCTTACCGCCCGGAACAATCTCCATGATACGGTTCGCTGTTGTCTGTACGATCTGGTGGTCTCTGGAAGTAAAGAGAAGTACTCCAGGGAATTTGATCAGACCATTGTTGAGTGCTGTGATAGACTCCATATCCAGGTGGTTCGTTGGCTCATCAAGAAGCAGTACATTTGCTCCTGAGATCATCATCTTGGAGAGCAGGCAGCGAACTTTCTCACCACCGGAAAGTACAGCAACTTTCTTCACTCCGTCTTCACCGGAGAAGAGCATTCTTCCAAGGAATCCACGAACATAAGTTACATCCTTTTCCTCAGAGTACTGTGTCAGCCACTCTGTGATATTGTAGTCATTGTCGAATTCTCCGCCGAAATCCTTCGGGAAGTAAGCCTGAGAAGTTGTAACTCCCCATTTATATGTTCCCTCATCCGGTTCCATCTCGCCAATCAGGATTTTGAAGAGGATTGTCTTAGCAAATTCATTTCCACCAACGAAAGCAACTTTATCCTCACGGCCAAGTGTGAATGTAAGATTATCAAGAATCTTTTCGCCGTCAATTGTCTTGGAAAGTCCTTCTACAGTGAGAACTTCATTACCAATCTCACGGTTCGGACGGAAGTCAATGTAAGGATATTTACGGCTGGAAGGTCTGATCTCATCAAGCTGGATTTTCTCCAGGGCACGCTTTCTGGAAGTAGCCTGTTTGGACTTGGAAGCGTTCGCACTGAATCGGGAAATAAATTCCTGCAGCTCTTTGATCTTTTCTTCTTTTTTCTTGTTGGCCTCTTTCATCTGACGGATCAGCAGCTGGCTTGACTCATACCAGAAGTCATAGTTTCCTGCGTAAAGCTGGATCTTACCGTAATCGATATCGGCAATCTGTGTACATACCTTGTTCAGGAAGTAACGGTCATGGGATACAACGATAACTGTGTTGTCAAAGTTGATCAGGAATTCTTCCAACCATGCGATTGCATCAAGATCCAAGTGGTTGGTAGGCTCGTCAAGAAGCAGGATATCCGGATTTCCGAACAATGCCTGTGCAAGAAGAACCTTGACCTTCTCAGAACCTGTCAGGTCTTTCATCAGTTTATAATGAAGCTCTGTCTCGATACCAAGTCCGTTCAGGAGGTTGGCAGCATCAGATTCTGCTTCCCATCCATCCATTGTAGCGAACTCAGCTTCCAGCTCACTTGCTTTGATTCCGTCTTCATCTGTGAAATCTTCTTTTGCGTAAATTTCTTCTTTCTCTTTCATGATTTCATACAGACGTGCATTTCCCATGATAACTGTATCAAGAACAGGGAATTCGTCATATTTGAAATGATCCTGCTGAAGGAAAGAAAGTCTCTCGCCCGGGGAGATAACTACATCACCGGATGTCGGCTCAAGCTGTCCGGAAAGAATCTTAAGAAATGTAGATTTACCGGCACCGTTCGCACCGATCATTCCGTAGCAGTTCCCTTCTGTGAATTTGATGTTAACATCTTCGAACAGCGCCTTTTTCCCGACGCGAAGGGTTACGTTATTTGCACTAATCATTTGAAAGTCTCCTTGTAAATAAATTAGAATTGTGATTACGTTGTTATAATTGTCCTTTTTCAAATACGTGTGAATAAGAACATACCAATCCATATATTAACATAGAAGAAAGGGTGCTGACAAGTACTGAAATAGAAAAATGCATACGAAAAAGCAGGGCAAACTGTGTGAAAATGTATAAGAACTAATCCTTGTTCTTTCCATTGTAAAAAGTTATAATGTTACTAAGAATCTCACAATATAAATAGCAGTAGAAAAGAGGAGAAACCATGGCACTTAAGAAAGCAACAATCGTACTGGAAGGTGGAGCAACAAGAGGCATATTTACTTCTGGTGCTCTGGATTACCTTATGGAACAGGATATTTATTTTTCAGATGTGATCGGTGTGTCTGCCGGCGCATGTAATGCAGTAGATTATGTTTCCAGACAGCCGGGACGTACAAGAGACTGTATGATTCCGAATACAAAAGATATGAAGTATATTAATGGAGTGAAAGATACGATCAGGGAGAAAAGTCTGATGAATATGGATTTGATTTTTGATAAATATCCGAATGAACTGATCCCATTTGATTTTGATGCATATTTTCAGTCAGAGATGCACTGTGAGCTGGTAACGACAAACTGTCTGACAGGAAATGCAGAATATATGACGGAAACAGAAGATCCTGACCGGTTGATGAAGATCTGTCGTGCATCAAGCAGTATGCCGCTTGTGACTCCGATGGTGAATATTGACGGTGTTCCATATCTAGATGGCGGACTTGCAGATTCTGTTCCGATCCGTCGTGCACAGAAGCTTGGAAATGAGAAGATCATAGTGATCCTGACGAGAAATCAAGGCTATCGTAAGAAAGTAATCTCACCGGCAGTGCAGAAGCTTTACAGACAGGCATATAAGTCCTATCCGAATGCAGTTCGGACAATCTTCAGAAGAAGTTTTATCTATAATAAGACGATGAATTATCTGGATCAGCTTGAGAAGCGAGGAGAGATTTATGTTCTTCGTCCACATGTAAAACCAGTATCACGACTCGAACAGCATCCGGATGTCCTGCATGCATTTTATGAGCATGGATATCATCTGATGGAGCGAAAGACAGAAGAAATGCTGAAGTATCTTGAACAGTAATAAAAATAAATCGACTTGTTAAAAGAAGAGAGAAAAGGGAGTTGAGTTATATGAGAGAGATTTTAGAAGAAACTCAGAACCGTGAATTATCGTGGCTTCGGTTCAATCAGCGCGTTCTCGAAGAAGCACGGGACGAGACAGTTCCTTTGATGGAACGTATGAAATTCGTAGCTATTTTCACAAGCAACTTAGACGAGTTTTTTATGATCCGCGTAGGAAGTCTGTATGATATGGCATCAGCAGACAGCAAAAAGATCGATCAGCGATCCGGTATGACAGCAAAACAGCAGTTAGATGCAATTTATCGAGCTGTTTCCCCACTTTACAAGGAACGCGATAAGACATATGCAGAGATCAAGAAACAGTTAAGTCCGTATGGTGTCTGCGGTCTTGACTTCAAGGAACTGGAACAGCAGGAGAAGAAGTTTGTAAAGAAATATTTCAAAGAAGAAGTAATGCCGGTGCTTTCCCCACAGATCGTAGATGCGAACCATCCGTTCCCACATCTGTTAAGTAAAGAACTGTATGTGGTTGCGAATCTGAAGCAGGGAGACAAGACGATGCTCGGAATCATCCCGGTACCACAATATATTTCTAATATTCTCTATCTTCCGGGGTATGACATCCGTTATATCCGTATGGAAAAGATTATCCTGGAATTTATTGATCTTGTTTTTGACCAGTATCAGATCTCAGACAAGAACTACATCCGTGTAACGAGAAATGCAGATGTATCACCGGATGATGAAGCTTATGCAGACAGTGGGGATTTCCGTCATGTGATGCAGGAGACACTTCATAAGAGAAGAAGGATGGCCGTTGTCCGTCTTGAGGCAGCCAATTCTCTGAGTAAAGAGATGGAGAAATATTTCTGTGAGAAATTCAATATCCGTCCGGAATGCATTTTCCGAACAAAGATGCCGATGAAGCTGGACTTTATCTTTGCAATTGCTGATAAACTTCCGGATTCGAAGAAAAAAACGCTCGTGGATGTACCATTTTCTCCGCAGCCGTCATCCATGCTTGCAGAGGGTAAGGTGATTCCGCAGATAAAGAAGAAAGATGTACTCCTTTGCTATCCATACGAAAGCATGGAACCGTTCCTCCAGCTGATCAAAGAAGCATCAACAGACCCGGAAGTTCTGACGATCAAGATCACGATCTACCGTCTGGCAAAGAAAGCACGACTTGTAGAATATCTCTGTGCAGCGGCTGAGAATGGAAAAGAGGTTACGGTTCTGATCGAGCTGAGAGCACGTTTTGATGAGCAGAACAACATTGACTGGTCCGAGCGTCTGGAAGAGGCCGGATGCCGTGTTCTGTACGGATTCGAGGGTTATAAGGTACACTCCAAGATCTGCCTGATCACATACAGAAACCGTACCGGAATTCATTACATTACACAGATTGGAACCGGAAATTATAACGAAAAGACAGCGAAGATGTATACCGATTACTCGCTGATGACAAGCAGACAAGAGATTGGTGAAGACGCAGCAGTCTTTTTCCAGAATATGTCGATCAGTAATCTGAATGGAGTTTACAAGCATCTGATTGTTTCACCGACAAGCCTGAAACAGAAAGTACTTGTCTTGATGGATGAAGAAATTGCAAAAGGTGAGAGCGGAAGAATCATTATGAAAATGAATTCTGTTACGGACATGGATTTCATTCGCAAAGTAACAGAAGCATCTCAGGCAGGGGTGAAGATAGATCTGATCGTGCGTGGAATCTGCTGTATCCTCCCGGGAATCAAGGGAAAGACAGAGAATCTGCGTGTGACAAGTATCGTCGGAAGATATCTGGAGCATCCAAGACTTTTCGTCTTCGGAAAAGGAGCAGATGCCAAGATGTATATCGGTTCTGCAGATATGATGACGAGAAATACGGAGAAGCGTGTAGAAGTCGCGTGCCCGGTCTATGATGTAGAGATCCGGAAACGCCTGTTCCATCAGCTTCATGTGATGCTCTCTGACAATGTGAAAGCCCGCGCAATGACAAGTGACGGAACATATGTGAAGAAACCGGTGGAAGACGGAGCAAGTCTTGTGAATGCACAGGAGACCTTTATGAGAGAAGCATCACAGGCAAAACGTCCGGCTGCAGCCGCTGTATCGAAGAAGAAAAAAGAAGGATTCTTAACAACCGTACTGAAGATTTTTAGAAAAAAACAATAGAAGGACGAGAGATGGAGGAGCAGAGAAAGATGAAACCGTTACAGAAAAAAGACTTTGGAAAGACATCAAAGGGAGCACAGGCAACATTATACATTCTTGAAAACGAAGCAGGAATGCAGATCAGTGTATCCGACTTCGGAGCAACACTGACAAGTGTACTTGTTCCGGATAAAGATAACAATCCGGTAGAAGTGACACTGGGATATGATGATGCAGCTGGATATGAAGCCGGACTTGGAAATGCATTCGGAGCATCTGTCGGACGTAACGCAAACCGTATCGGTGGGGCAGTGATCGAGATCAATGGAACAGAATATCACTTGACAAAGAATGACGGAGAGAACAACTTGCACAGTGGACTTGATTTCTATCACGGAAGAATGTGGAAGGTTGCGGATGCAGATGATACTCATGTAACATTTGAGATGGACAGCCCGGATGGGGATCAGGGATATCCGGGAGCACTTGTTATGAAAGTGACCTATTCTCTGGATGAAGAGAATACTTTGATGATTCACTACGAAGCAGAGCCGGATCAGGATACGATCATCAATATGACAAATCACAGTTACTTTAACCTGAACGGACATAAGAGCGGAGATGTTCTGAATCATACATTATGGCTGAATGCGGATGCATTTACACCGGCAGATGCAGCATCCATTCCGACAGGTGAGATCCGGAGTGTGGAAGGAACTCCGATGGATTTCAGAACAGATAAGACAATCGGAAAAGATATTGAAGCAGACTATGAACCGCTGGTATTCGGAAATGGATACGACCACAACTGGGTATTGAAAAATGAAGGCGAATTTGATAAAGTAGCAGAAGTGGCCGGGGATGAAAGTGGAATCCATATGAGCGTACTGACAGATCTTCCGGGTGTGCAGATCTATACTGCGAACTTCCTTGACGGAGAGAAAGGAAGAGACGGAGCGGTTTATGAGATGAGAGATGCGATCTGTCTGGAGACACAGTACTATCCGGATGCAATCCACCACGAGAACTTCCCGGGACCGATCTGTAAGAAAGGCGAGAAATATGATACTCGTACTGCTTACAGATTCCGTGTAAAATAAGTGAATGGAAGATAGATAACTAGTTTATGGGAAAATCAGTATACATTGCGGAGAAACCGAGCGTTGCCCAGGAATTCGCAAAAGCATTGAAACTAAATACGAAAAGACGGGACGGATATCTTGAGTCAGACGAAGCCATTGTCACCTGGTGCGTAGGTCACCTGGTGACGATGAGTTATCCGGAGGAATATGATCCGGCACTTAAGAGATGGAACTTGCAGACACTGCCGTTTATCCCGGAAGAATTCAAATACGAAGTCATTCCGTCAGTGGCGAAACAGTTTCAGATCGTCAGTGGGATCTTGAACCGGGAAGATGTAGACACAATCTATGTCTGTACCGACTCCGGGCGAGAGGGAGAATACATCTACCGTCTCGTAGAACAGGAAGCACATGTCGAGGGGAAAAAGCGCAGAAGAGTGTGGATCGATTCCCAGACAGAGGAGGAGATCTTACGAGGAATCCGTGAGGCGAAAGATCTGTCAGAGTATGACAATCTCAGTGCATCTGCCTACCTGCGTGCCAAGGAAGATTATCTGATGGGAATTAACTTCTCCCGTCTGCTGACTTTGAAGTATGGAAATAGTATTTCAAATTTCCTGCATACGCAGTACTCTGTAGTTTCAGTCGGTCGTGTCATGACGTGTGTTCTTGGGATGGTCGTGCGCAGAGAACGCGAGATCCGTGATTTCATCAAGACACCGTTTTACCGCGTACTCAGTACGATCGATGCACAAGGGCATACGTTCGAGGGTGAATGGAGAGCAGTGAAAGGTTCTCGCTATTTTGAATCTTATGATCTTTATAAGGAAAACGGATTCAAAGAGCGCAAGAAAGCAGAAGAATTAATTCAATATCTGCAGACACCGGATGACAAGTCTGTAAATGTGGCAGCAGGAATGCAGGAACAATCAGGACTAAACTGCCGGATTGAGTCGATCGAGAAAAAGAAAGAGAAGAAGAATCCTCCTCTTTTATACAACCTTGCGGAGCTTCAGAATGATTGCTCCAAGAGATTTAAGATCAGTCCGGATGAGACACTACGAATCGTGCAGGAACTGTATGAGAAAAAACTTGTGACTTATCCAAGAACGGATGCCCGTGTTCTGTCTACTGCAGTGGCAAAGGAAATCACAAGAAATCTGAACGGGCTGTCAAAATATTCGATGGCGGCACCGTATATGCAGGATATCTTGAATTTCGGAAGTTATAAGACACTTGCAAAGACACGTTATGTGAATGACAAGCAGATCACAGACCATTATGCAATCATTCCTACAGGACAAGGATTGAATGCATTGAGTACTGTTTCATCTACTGCAAAGGGCGTGTACGACCTGATCGTGCGAAGATTCCTGAGTATCTTCTATCCGCCGGCAGTTTACCAGAAGGTTGCTATCGTGACGAAGATCAAAGAAGAAAGCTTCTTCTCAAGCTTCAAAGTACTTGCTGAGGAAGGTTATCTGAAAGTGGCAGGCATTCCGAAGAAGAAAGCTTCTCAGACAGCCACAAAAGATAGCGGGAATGGAAACAGTGAGAATAATAACAATGATACAAATGACGAGGCAGGTTCCGATTCTTCCGATCAAAGCCTGGACACCGGATTGTTCGAAGTGATCAAGTCATTAAAGAAGGGTGCAGTCCTTCAGGTCAGAGCATTGGATATCAAAGAAGGAGAGACATCACCTCCGAAGCGTTACAATTCCGGTTCCATGATCCTGGCAATGGAGAATGCAGGACAGCTGATCGAGGACGAAGAACTTCGTGCCCAGATCAAAGGAAGCGGAATCGGAACAAGTGCGACAAGAGCAGAGATTCTGAAAAAGCTTGTGAATATCAAGTATCTCGCATTGAACAAGAAGACACAGGTGATCACACCGACGCTGCAGGGAGAGATGATCTATGATGTTGTAGACCATTCCATCCGGTCACTCCTGAACCCGGAACTTACAGCAAGCTGGGAGAAGGGACTGAACTATGTGGCAGAAGGTTGCATCACATCAGATGAATATATGAGAAAACTCGATCATTTCATCACCAGCAGAACCGTTGGGGTGAAAGGGCTGAACAATCAATATCAGCTTAGAGCCTGCTATGAAAAAGCCGCTGGGTTTTATCCGTCTGTAAATAGTAATAAAACGACAGGTAGAACAAAAACAGGCAGCAGAAGTAAATGACACAATAATAAGACATAAATGTAAGTCGGTTCTAGCCGGCAGAAAGGAATTACCATGTTAGAAGCATTAACAGTAAAAGAAAATTATTCATTAGACCAGACAATCGCAAAAGACATCTTCAACGGAGTTACTTATCCGTGGGAAGTACTTCCGAAGATCAGCAGCTTCATCCTTGAGCTTGGAGCTACATTAAGCGAAGATGAATACGAGAAACGCGGAGAAAATGTATGGGTAGCGAAATCTGCAAAGGTTGCTCCGACTGCGTTTATCAATGGACCGGCAATCATCGGAAAGGATGCAGAGGTTCGTCACTGTGCATTTATCCGTGGAAATGCGATCGTAGGAGAAGGAGCTGTTGTAGGAAATTCCACAGAGCTTAAGAATGTGATCCTCTTTAATAAAGTTCAGGTTCCGCACTATAATTATGTAGGTGATTCTGTTCTTGGATACAAATCTCATATGGGAGCCGGATCAATTACATCTAACGTAAAATCAGATAAGAAACTTGTTGTGGTAAAAGCCGGAGAAGAGAAGATTGAGACAGGCATGAAGAAGTTCGGCGCAATGCTTGGAGATGAAGTAGAAGTAGGATGCGGAAGCGTTCTGAATCCGGGAACAGTTGTTGGAAATCACAGTAACATCTATCCACTTTCCTCTGTACGAGGATTCGTTCCGGCAAACAGTATTTACAAAAAACAGGGCGAAGTTGTGACAAAAGAAGAAAGATAATTGAAAATAGAAAATGATAAGAATGGCTCCTGTGTGATGACATGGGAGCTATCTTAGACAGGAGGAATAAAGCAGATGAATAAAGTAGGTTTTATCGGTGTAGGAATCATGGGAAAATCCATGGTCAGAAATCTCATGAAATCCGGATTTGAATTACATATCTATGCAAGAACAAAGAGTAAAGTAGAAGATGTGATCGGCGAAGGAGCACAGTTCCATGAGTCAATCAAGGATTGCGTGCAGGATTGTGATGCAGTTATTACGATCGTTGGGTTCCCACAGGATGTAGAAGAAGTATACTTTGACCAGGGGAATATCTTAGACAGTGCAAAGAAAGGTGCTTATCTGATCGATATGACAACAACAAGTCCGCAGATTGCTGAGAAGATTTACGAGGAAGGTACAAAACGAGGTTTCCATGTGATGGATGCACCTGTCACAGGCGGAGATACAGGAGCGAAAGCCGGAACATTGTCCATCCTTGTTGGCGGAGAAAAGGAAGATTACGAAGCCTGTATGCCACTCTTTGAGGCAATGGGAACAAACATTAATTACCAGGGTAAGGCTGGATGCGGACAGCACTGCAAGTTGGCGAATCAGATCATGATCGCCGGAACACTGTCCGGTGTGTGCGAGGCACTTACTTACGCAAAAGAACAGGGACTGGATCCAGAAGTATTCATGAAGTCCGTTGCGACAGGTGCAGCAGGAAGCAAGCAGCTTGACACATTCGGACCAAAGATCTTAAAAGATGATTATGCACCGGGATTCTTTATGAAACACTTCATCAAAGATATGAAGCTTGCACTGATCGAAGCGAACAGAAAAGGACTTTCCCTTGATGTACTCAGTATGGTTCTTGCCAATTACGAAGAACTTGAGCAGGAAGGATACGGAGATCTCGGAACACAGGCGTTGATGAAATTCTACGATGAAGAACATCGAAATACGGAAGAGTAAAAATTCTGTTAAGAATCAACAAAACAGGTTGAGGTAACAGGGAAAAGAAAATATAATAGACATCAGAGGAAAAACTGTTGAAGAAGATAAAAAAATCAACAACAGGAAGACTTGAAGGAGGACACAAAAATGCTTACAGATAATTTTGTAACAATGGAAATTGGAAAAGCAAAACACATTGCACTCGTAGCCCATGATGGAAAGAAGAAAGAACTGATTGAATGGTGCGATAGAAATAAAGAAGTATTACAGGGACATTTCCTCTGCGGAACAGGAACAACAGCTCGTCTGATCGCAGAGAAAACAGGACTTCCGGTAAAAGGATACTGCAGTGGTCCACTTGGTGGAGACCAGCAGATCGGTGCGAAGATCGTAGAAGGACAGATTGATTTCATGATCTTCCTGTGGGATCCGTTAGAGGCACAGCCACATGACCCGGACGTTAAGGCACTTCTTAGAATCGCAGTAGTATATGATATTCCGGTTGCGAACAACCTTGCAACAGCAGACTTTATGCTGAACAGCAAGTTCATGAATGAGCCTTATTCCAGACAGATTGAGAATTTCAATAAGACGATTCAGGACCGCGTTGCGGAGATGAAATAAAATAATTCAAGCATTAAAAAAATACCTGCAGATATCAATTTTGACATCTTGCAGGTATTTTTATAGATTTTTACAGAAGCCCTTTTTCACGCTTTTCAAGAAGAGCATGAATCTTATCTGTCGGGCTGATAACAGAGCTGATCGGCACATCATGGTTCAGGGAATCAATGATCAGTGCGATGAACTTACTCATATCAGCTTTTACAAAGTAAGGTTTCTCATAAAGTTCCGGTGGGAGATATGTAAGGTTTGTTGTAATAACTTTACTGATATATCCCTTATTATAATACTCATCGAATTTATCAAATCCGTCTGTGAACAGTCCGAATGTTGTACATACGAAGACACGTCCGGCGTTACGCTCCTTCAGCTGTTTTGCAACATCAAGCATACTCTCTCCGGAAGAGATCATATCGTCAACGATAAGAACATCCTTTCCTGTCACATCATCACCAAGGAACTCATGGGCAACGATCGGATTCTTTCCGTTTATAACTGTAGAGTAGTCACGACGCTTGTAGAACATACCCATATCAACACCAAGTACATTAGAGAAGTAAACTGCACGGTGCATAGCTCCTTCATCCGGGCTGATGATCATCAGGTGTTCTTTGTCAGCTTTCAGATCCGGTACTGCACGGAACAGTGCCTTTAAGAACTGATACTGTGGGTTAAAGCTGTCAAATCCACTAAGTGGAATTGCATTCTGTACACGTGGGTCATGAGCATCAAATGTAATGATGTTGGATACGCCCATTGCGTCCAGTTCTTCCAGTGCAAGTGCACAGTCCAGAGACTCTCTTCTTGTACGCTTGTGCTGTCTGCTTTCGTAAAGGAAAGGCATGATAACATTGATACGGCGAGCCTTACCTGTTGCAGCAGCGATAATTCTCTTCAGATCCTGATAATGGTCATCTGGAGACATATGGTTAAGATGTCCGTTTACTGTGTAAGTCAGGCTGTAGTTGCATACATCAGTCATGATAAAAAGATCAGTACCACGGATTGTCTCTTTCAGGATACCCTTAGCTTCACCGGAACCGAATCTCGGACAACTACAGTCTACCTGGTAATTGTTGGCCTTATAGTTTCTGTAAAGTGGGGATTCTGTTACTTCGTTGATTGTGTTCTCACGGAAGGAAACAATATAATCATTTACCTTCTGTCCCAGAGGTTTGCAGCTCTCCATAGCAATCAGTTTCAGAGGTGCAATCGGGAGTGTGTTTTCTAACATTTCGATGTTTGTCATTTTCTTCTCCTCAGTGTGAATTAGTTTTTAACTGTCTTAAGAAATCAGACAGTAACGTGAATTGATTAATTAGAATTAACAGATTAATCATTATACATTTAACGTTATACCATTTTTCAGGAGAAAATTCAAGGAGGGCAGGGCGGAGAGTGGACGATAAAATGTATTTTTTGCAGAACAAGACAGAAAATAACAAACTTGCCTTTTATAAGGTGCAATGGTAGAATCTTAAGTAGGAAAATGTGCAGGACAAAAAGGAGCGATGATATGCCGAAAGTATTCAATACAGCAGCAATATGTATCCCACAGGAACATTACATGGTTAATCTGGATAGCAGAGTGAGAGAGATAAAGAAACTGGTTGATGCAGGGAAATATTTTACGATCAACCGTGCGCGGCAGTATGGAAAGACGACCACGCTGAGAGCTTTGTATAGAAATCTGATGAAAGACTATTATGTGGTTTCCTTGGATTTCCAGACATTTGGAAGTGCTGAGTTCGAAACAGAAAGCAGATTTGCAAATTCATTTGCAGATTCCATTTTGGAGGAGTTTGAGAGAAGATACAGAGAGCTTCCAAAGAAAATGGAAGAATCTTTAGAGAACTTAAGAAGAAAGATCAGTGAGCGTCCATTAAATGAGAACTTTACACTCCGTTCACTTTTTGGGTATCTGAGTGATCTTTGTGCTTCTGCTGATAAACCGATTGTAATTATGATTGATGAAGTAGACAGTGCGTCGAATAATCAGGTCTTTTTAGACTTTCTGGCACAGTTGCGGGCTCAATATATCGACAGAGATATTCAGCCGGCATTTCAATCTGTCATCCTTGCAGGAGTGTATGATGTTAAGAATCTGAAAAGAAAACTCCGGCCGGAAGAAGAGCATAAATATAACAGTCCATGGAATATTGCAGCAGAGTTTACAGTCGATATGAGCTTTTCCAAGGAAGAAATTGCAGGAATGCTGGAAGAATATGAAGCGGATTATCATACCGGCATGAACATAAATGATATGGCACAATGGTTATATAATTACACTTCAGGATACCCATTTCTTGTATCCCGCCTTTGTCAACTGATGGATGAAAGAATAAGTCAGGAAGAGTCATATCCTTCACTTAGTGATGTGTGGACAAAAAAAGGCTTTGAGGAAGCTGTCCGCATGCTTTTATCAGAAAAAAATACGTTGTTCGAATCATTGTTCAATAAGTTAAAGGATTATCCGGAACTGAACCAGACCATTCAAACGATTCTCTTCACAGGGAAGAGTATTGCATATAATGCAGATGAGACATCCATTGATATTGCGACAATGTTTGGCTTTGTGAAGAATCAGAATGGAAAAGTTGTGATTGCGAACCGAATCTTTGAGACACGATTATACAACTATTATCTGTCATCCGTTGAAATGCAGAGCAAAGATATTTATGATAAATCCTTGTTAGATAAAAATCAATTTGTGACGAATGGGCACTTGAACATGGATTTGATTTTGGAACGGTTTGTTGTTCATTTTCATGATATTTACGGAGATCGCGATGAGAAATTCATTGAAAAAGAAGGCAGGAAATACTTCCTGTTGTATCTCAGACCGATTATTAATGGAGTAGGTAACTACTATATTGAGGCTGAGACAAGGGATCAGCGCAGGACAGATGTGATTGTAGACTATCTTGGAGAACGATATATAATCGAGCTGAAGATCTGGCATGGAGAGGAGTATAACCGACAAGGAGAAGAACAGTTGGTTGATTACTTGAACAGCTATCATCTAGATAAGGGCTATATGGTAACATTTAGTTTCAATCAGAAGAAAGAGATTGGAGTGCAGCAGGTAGAAGTGGATTCTAAGACGATCATGGAAGCTGTGGTATAAGAAAAGAAAAATAAAAGAAATAAAAAGAGCTTTAATATCTGAACGATACAGTGGTATTGCGGAAGATATTAAGGCTCTTTTTATGTATAAGGGAAGTTTTGGATAAAAATATTTCGTAGAGTATACAACTCTACGAATTCATTTATAGTTAATTTACGGTTTAAAAAGACTTTAATCATTGATATCTTACTCTCATAATACGTTCAAGTCAAGGCAGAAATGTCGAAATTTGTGTATTTTTATCAATAATAAGGCGGATTTTTTAATTTTTTGCTACACAACAATAATTAAATCTTGTGATTATTGACTTATTTACCGTCAAAAAAATGGTCAAAATGGAGGAGAAAAACATGCCACGTAAAGGAGAAAATATTTACAAAAGAAAAGACGGACGCTGGGAAGCCAGATACATTTATGCATTCAAAGAAGATGGAAGTCCCAGATACCGTTCTATCTATGCAGCAGATTATTTAACTGTTAAGAAAAAGCAAAATGATGCAAAAAGAAAGATGGATCCACGTCTTTTTCAAAGTGTCCGTATGAAGAAGAATATTTCCTTTTATGGACTGCTCTGGCTGGAACGGCTGAAGCCTTCCAGTAAGGAATCTACTTATGTAAGATACCATTATCTTTTCAGCCACTATATCAGTCCTATGATTGGTGATCGCCTTGTCTATACGTTCAGTAATAAAGATTGTGAAGTATTTCTGAACAAGTTGTTGCTTTCAGGAAAAAGTGATGGTTCCGGATTGGCTCCGAAAACAGTTACCGATATCCGTTCTGTTGTCAAATTAATTCTAAAGACTGCTGAAAAGGAAGGGGAGCTATCTCTTTGTAATCCGGAACTTTGTCCTGTTAAGCCCGTCAAAAAACCGCTTCGAATCCTCTCTTTAAAGGAACAGCAGGCCTTGCAGGACTACTTATTGGGGAATCTGACACATAAAAACATCGGAACACTGATTGCACTATATACAGGAGTACGTCTTGGGGAACTTTGTGCAATGCAGTGGAAGGATATTCATTTTCAGGAACAATATCTGGAGATATCTAAGACTTTACACAGAGTTAAGGATCACACAGATGATTCGGAACATAATACAAAAATTATTATCACTCCACCAAAAACAGAAAGCTCCATCCGTAATATTCCGATTCCGGATTTCCTGTTTGAGATCTTGCAGCAATACGTCCAATCTCACACGATAGATCCTGAAGCATATATCCTCACTGGAAAGAAGATGAGTTTTCGCGAGCCGCGGTCGATCGAATATTATTTCAAAAAAACTTTGAAAAAATGTCAAATCGAACTACTTCATTTTCATTGTCTGCGACATACTTTTGCAACACGTTGCGTAGAACTTGGGTTCGATATGAAGACATTAAGTGAGATTTTAGGACACTCCAATATTAACACAACTCTAAACCGGTATGTGCATCCTTCTATGGAGCAGAAACAGCAAAATATGGATAAGCTAAACGCTGTATTTACCGTCAAATAATTGGTCACATCTTTTAAAAACCCCATAAATTCAACTTAATTTCATTTTTTTCGTAGAGTTGTATACTCTACGAAAAAAATACAGGGGAGAATAATGGGAAGAAAGCCTCAAGATCTTACAGGAAGGCAGTTCGGCCTTCTTACAGCAATGTATCCAACTGAACAAAGAGATAAACGAGGATCTGTTTACTGGCATTGTGTCTGTGAATGCGGGAATACAATTGATGTGCCGGCAGCAGGGTTGATTCATGCGCACAATCGAAGTTGTGGGTGCTTAAAAGACCAAAACCAGAAAGCAATTGCGGATCGCAGACATCTGGTAGATGGAACTTGTGTGGAAGTATTAGAGAAGAGAAAAAAACGCAGAGATAACGAGAGTGGCTTTCGAGGTGTGTTCCGATTAAAGAACAGCAACCGATACCGTGTCGATATCGGTTTCAAGGGAAAGCGTTATTATGTTGGTCTCTTTGATGATTACGACGAAGCAGTCCAGGCCAGACTTAAAGCGGAGAACCTGATACATAATGGTTTTGTTAAAGTATGGAAAGAATGGAACCAAAAGGAACAGGAAGATCCAGAGTGGGGCAAAGAACATCCGCTGGTATTCAATGTCAGAAAAGTAGACGGAGAGTTACAGGTAGAAGCAGGATGCAAATAAAATAAATCAATTTACAGGAAAAAAGGAAAAGGAGAAAAGTATGAAGGGTATTATCTTAGCAGGTGGATCAGGCACTCGTCTGTATCCGTTGACCATGGTGACAAGTAAACAGCTTTTGCCGATTTACGACAAACCTATGATCTATTATCCAATGTCAGTTCTTATGAATGCAGGGATTCGAGACATTTTAATAATTTCAACACCACAGGACACCCCAAGATTCAAAAGTTTATTAGGAGATGGACACCAGTTTGGAGTTAACTTGACATATGAGGTTCAGCCATCACCGGACGGACTGGCACAGGCATTTATCATCGGAGCAGATTTTATAGGAGATGATTCTGTGGCGATGGTTCTTGGCGATAACATCTTTGCAGGACACGGACTTAAGAAACGTTTGAAGGCAGCAGTGGATAATGCGGAAAATGGAAAAGGAGCAACTGTCTTTGGCTATTACGTAGACGATCCGGAACGTTTTGGAATCGTGGAGTTTGATAACGAAGGAAAAGCAATTTCAATCGAAGAAAAACCGGAACATCCAAAGAGTAATTATTGTGTAACAGGATTGTATTTCTACGATAATCGTGTGGTTGAGTATGCAAAGAATTTAAAACCATCCGCACGCGGTGAACTGGAGATTACAGACCTGAACCGTATTTATCTAGAAGAAGGTAGTCTGAATGTAGAACTTCTCGGACAGGGATTTACCTGGCTGGATACAGGAACACATGAGAGTCTTGTGGATGCAACTAACTTCGTAAAAACAGTTGAGCAGCATCAGCATCGCAAGATTGCATGTCTGGAAGAGATCGCATATCTGAATGGATGGATCAGTAAAGATGAATTGATGGAAGTGTATGAAGTAATGAAGAAGAATCAGTATGGACAATATCTGAAAGATGTTATGGATGGAAAATATAGAGAGCATCTCTATTGATTTGAACGATTACTTAAAGTGAGATAAAAATTTCGAAAGTCATTTCCATAGGAATTGAAAACGAGAGATATGAGGAGAAGTAAGAACATGAACATTATAGTTACCGGAGGAGCCGGATTTATCGGAAGTAACTTTGTATTCCATATGTTAAATAAATATCCAGATTACAGAATCATCTGTCTGGATAAGCTGACTTATGCTGGAAATCTTTCCACATTGGAACCGGTGATGGATAACCCAAATTTCCGCTTCGTAAAAGCAGATATCTGCGATAGAGAAGCGGTAAATAAATTGTTTGAAGAAGAACATCCAGATGTTGTTGTTAACTTTGCAGCAGAGTCACATGTAGACCGCTCTATCGAAAATCCTGGAATCTTCCTTGAGACAAATATCATGGGAACACAGACACTGATGGATGCATGCCGTAAATACGGAATCAAGAGATATCACCAGGTATCCACAGATGAAGTATATGGAGATCTTCCGCTAGATCGCCCAGATCTCTTCTTCACAGAGGAAACACCAATCCACACAAGTTCACCATATAGCAGCTCGAAAGCAGGAGCAGACCTTCTTGTACTGGCATATCACCGTACATATGGACTGCCTGTAACAATCAGCCGCTGCTCTAATAACTACGGGCCATATCACTTCCCGGAGAAGCTGATTCCGCTCATGATTGCAAATGCATTAGCAGATAAGCCACTTCCAGTATATGGAGAAGGTCTGAATGTGCGTGATTGGTTATATGTAGAAGATCACTGCAAAGCAATCGATCTGATTATTCACAATGGTCGTGTCGGAGAAGTATATAACGTTGGTGGACACAACGAGAAGCAGAATATCGAGATCGTAAAGATTATATGTAAAGAACTTGGAAAACCGGAATCACTGATCACTCATGTAGGAGACCGTAAAGGTCATGATATGCGTTACGCGATCGATCCGACAAAGATTCACAACGAACTTGGCTGGCTTCCAGAGACGAAGTTTGAAGATGGAATCAAGAAGACAATCCAGTGGTATCTCGATAACCGTGACTGGTGGGAGACAATCATCAGTGGTGAATATCAGAACTATTACGACATGATGTACAGTAACCGCTAAGTAACAACGAATTAACCGGAGGGAGAAACAGAATGAAGTTTTTTGTGACAGGTGTCGGCGGTCAGCTGGGACATGATGTGATGAACGAACTGCTGAAAAGAGGACATGAAGGTGTTGGTTCTGACATTCAGGAAAACTACAGTGGTGTAGATGATGATTCTGAGGTGACGAGAGCATCTTATGTATCTTTAGATATTACAGATAAAAAAGCAGTTGAAAAAATAATTTCAGAGATTCATCCGGATGCTGTGATCCACTGTGCTGCATGGACAGCAGTGGATCTGGCGGAGGATGAAGATAAAAAGGAGAAAGTCCGTGCCATCAATGCGGGCGGAACAAAGAATATCGCAGAAGTCTGCAAGAAACTGGACTGCAAGATGACTTATATCAGTACGGATTATGTATTTGATGGACAGGGAATAGAGCCTTGGGAACCAGACTGCAAAGCGTATGCTCCTTTGAACGTATATGGAAAGACAAAATTAGAGGGAGAACTTGCGGTTAGTGAAACATTGGAGAAATACTTCATTGTCCGTATCGCTTGGGTGTTCGGTCTGAATGGAAAGAATTTTATCAAGACGATGCTGAATGTAGGTAAGAACCACGACACAGTTCGTGTGGTAAATGACCAGATTGGTACGCCGACTTATACGTATGATTTGGCAAGACTGCTGGTTGATATGAACGAATCAGAAAAGTATGGATACTATCACGCAACAAATGAGGGCGGTTATATCAGCTGGTACGATTTCACGAAAGAGATTTACCGTCAGGCAGGATATACAACAGAAGTACTTCCGGTAACGACAGCGGAGTACGGATTAAGTAAGGCAGCACGTCCATTCAACAGCCGATTGGAAAAAAGTAAGCTGGTGGAAGCAGGATTCACACCACTTCCGACATGGCAGGATGCTTTGAGTCGTTATCTGAAAGAAATAGAAGAATAGAAGCAAAAGTAGGAGTTAGTGTAATGGGACAGATTACAGTAGAGAAAAATGTAGGCGGAATCGAAGGATTGTGTGTGATTGCTCCGGCAGTACATGGAGATGCACGTGGATACTTCATGGAAACTTACAATGAGAATGATATGAAAGAGGCAGGGATTGATATTCAGTTTGTACAGGATAATCAATCTATGTCTACAAAAGGTGTGCTGAGAGGACTGCACTTTCAGAAACAGTATCCTCAGACAAAGCTGGTTCGTGCAATCAAAGGATCTGTATTTGATGTGGCAGTAGATCTGCGTGCCGGAAGTGAGACATATGGAAAATGGTACGGAATCGAACTGACAGAAGAGAATAAGAAACAGTTCTTAATCCCAAGAGGATTTGCACATGGATTCTTGGTGCTGAGCGAGACAGCAGAGTTCTGCTATAAGTGCGATGATTTTTACCATCCGAATGACGAAGGTGGGATGGCATGGAATGATCCGGAGATTGGGGTTAATTGGCCACAGGTGAAAGGGGAGTATCAGGGCAGTGCATCTGCAGAAGGATATGAACTTGAAGATGGAACTAAACTGAATCTGAGTGAGAAGGATCAGAAGTGGTTGGGGGTGAAAGATACCTTTAAGTTTTGATTTGAAGCAAGCAGAATAAACTAGAAGGTAGGATAAGAACTATGAAAAACATCCCATATACAGTCCTGATGTCTGTATACATAAAAGAAAAGCCTGAGTATTTAAAATTAAGCATTCAAAGTATGCTCAATCAAACGGTTCCGCCTGATGAGTTTATTCTTGTTAAAGATGGTCCGTTAACAACAGAACTGGATGCAGTTGTTGACTATTACAAGCAAAAATACCTAGGTTTGTTTACCATAATTTCAAATGAAACGAATCTTGGACTTGGACCAGCACTGGCAAAAGGCATAGTCGCATCAAGAAATGAACTGATTGCAAGAATGGATTCTGATGATGTATCAGAAAAAACTCGATGTGAAAAACAACTTGCTGCCTTTGAAAAGGATTCAAAGTTAGAGATGGTTGGGTCATTTGAGGCGGAATTTATTGGAGAAAAAGACAACATTGTGTCAGTTCATCGAGTACCTGAAACACATAATGAAATCACAAAATTTATGCGTCGTAGGTGTGCCATTCTGCATCCAACAGTAATGTACAAGAAAAGTGCCGTAATCAGAACTGGAAACTATCACTCTGTTCCATTGTATGAAGATTATGATCTTTTTGCTAGAATGGTGCTGGAATACAATGTGCGTAGTTATAATATTCAAGAGAACTTGTATTATATTAGAACAAGTGAGGATTTCTTTAAAAGACGCGGTGGATTAAAATACGCAAGAACAGTATTGAACTTTAAATGGAACCAGCACAAAAAAGGATATATGTCGCTGACAGATTTTTGCATTAGTGGTTTGGGACAGGCTTTTGTATGTGTTCTACCAAATACATTACGTAAAGCAGTTTATTTGAAGCTGTTGCGATAAAAATAGATTGAGGACAATTATGGAAAAGGAACCAATAAGAGTTTTACATATTGTGCCTAATATGCAGGCAGGTGGACTTGAAACATTAATTATGAATATCTATAGAAATATAGATAGAACTAAAGTCCAGTTTGATTTTCTCGTCCATTATACTGGAAACTACTTTTATGATGACGAAATCAGGAGTTTGGACGGAAGAATATATAAGTTGTCAGTACGCGATGACAACAATTTTATAAAATATTTGAAAGATTTGGATGCGTTTTTTAAGGCGCATCCGGAATATAAGATTGTTCATGGGCACATGGAAAGTCTAGGACAATTTTATTTTAAGGCCGCAAAAAAGAATGGAGTTTCTGTACGCGTTGCACACAGTCATAATTCAGCAACAGAAGATACATTCAAGGGAAAAATTAAGGGACTTCTCTTGAAACGATATAAAGCATTTGCAACAGATTACTTTGCTTGTTCACAAAAAGCGGGTGAGTTTATGTTTGCAAATAAAAAGTTTACTGTTCTGAAGAATGCAATTATTGTAAATAATTTTGTTTACAATAAAGATGAAAGAAATCGACTGAGAAAAGAACTCGGTATTGAGGATAAAATAGTCATTGGTCATGCAGGAAGGTTCTGTGAACAGAAAAATCATAAGTTTTTAATAGATGTTTTTAAGAAAATTGCTGATCTGGAAAATAATGCTGTTTTGTTGTTGATTGGTGCTGGAGAAACGTTTGAAAGAATAAAGGAACAAGTTCAAGAGTATGGTTTGGAAGAACGTGTTATTTTTCTAGGGGTTAGAAAAGATATTGCAAGCTTGTATCAGGCGATGGACTGTTTTGTGTTTCCGTCACTTTTTGAAGGACTTGGTATTGTTGCAATAGAAGCACAGTGTTCTGGTTTGCCAGTGGTCGGCTCTGATGTTATTCCAAAAGAAGCTGCGGTAACAAATCAATTCCACTATATGTCGTTGGATGATTCTGCAGATGAATGGGCAAAAAAAATTCTTGAAGTAACGAAGCAGGAGAGAAAAGCTGAAATCGATAAAATTCGAGCTGCGGGATATGACGTGCATGATGTGGCGGAATATTTACAAGATTTTTATATAAAGAAGTATTTGGAAAATTAAGAAAGCTAGAGGGCGGAAAGATGAAAAAAGTTGGTCTAGTTTCTGTGAGAAACTATAACTATGGAAGTATATTGCAAGCATATGCCTTGCAGCAGGAGCTGTTTGCAGCAGGGATTGATAATGAATTAATCTATTATAAAAAGCGTAATGTTGTTAAGCAAGCTCTTAGAATATTTAATCTGCCGCTCCTCATGGCAAAGACGAAAGATGTCTGGCGTGTAATTGAAGGAAAGACTAATCCCAAATTAAAACCGATTATTTTTGGAAGAAATAGAGCTTTTTCGAATTTTCTGAAAGATAATTTTGTATTTACACCGTGCTTGAGAGGCAGAAAACAGCTAGTTGACTACACAAAAAAATTTGATGCTTTCATTTTGGGAAGCGATCAGGTGTGGAATCCAATGTTACTTGGTGGAGATTATTATACATTAACTTGGGTGGATTCTCGTCGTCCTAAAGTAACATATGCTTCGAGCTTTGGTGTATCAGAGATACCTGCGAGCCAAGTAAAGAAGACAAAAGAATACCTGTCTCGATTTAATATGATCTCTGTTAGAGAGAAACAGGGGGCAGAGATTGTCGAAAAATTGACGGGGAAAAAGGCTGAAGTCTGTTGTGACCCTACTGTGCTGACAGACCGGAAGAGATGGGACGAGCTTAGTGAAGATTGTCCGTTTGTGAGTGAAAAGTATATTTTCTGCTATTTTATTGGAAATAATCCAAACCAACGAGAGTTTGCAAAAAAATTAGCACAGAAAACGGGCTGCAAAATCTTAGCGATTAAACACATTGATGAGTATATTAAAAGTGATGATGACTTCGGCGATATTGACTATTTAGAAGTCGGACCAAAAGAATTTGTCAATTTTATTAGATACGCCACATATGTATGCACGGATTCTTTTCATGGAACGATTTTCTCGATAATGTATAATAAGAACTTCTTTACATTTAAGAGATTCTCAGATAGCCAGAAAAGCTCTATGAATTCGAGAGTAAAAAATATTCTTTCAATCGTTGGGTTGTCCAACCGTTTATTTGAAGAATCAATTACCCCGGAAGTAGCACTTACATATCAAGTGGACTGGTCTGATGTTAATAAGAGGCTAAATGATTTTAGAAAAAGTTCACGAGAGTATTTTGAAAGGGCAATCAAGTGCTTAAAGGGTGTGCAGGAATGATTAAATTAGTTGAGAAAGAGCATTGCTCAGGCTGCACAGCTTGCATGGCCTGTTGTCCAAAAGAAGCAATATCAATGTGCGCCGATGAGGAAGGATTTAAATATCCAGTTATTGATAGAAATCGGTGCGTAGAATGCGGAAAATGTGTAAGAACATGTCCTATCACGAATAAGCAAAAGAAAAATCCAGTTGTAGCATCGTATATTGCTATAAATAACAATAAGAATCAGCGTGAGGCAAGTGCATCAGGTGGTTTGTTTAGCGTCATAGCTCACTATGTCTTAGAAAGAAATGGCGTAGTTTTTGGTGCAGCATATGATGAAAAGCTTAGGGTTAAACATATAGCGATAGAACATGAAGCAGATTTGAAAAAATTGCGAATGTCCAAGTATGTGCAAAGCGATTTAGGTGATACATTTAAACAGGTTGATAAGTATTTAAAAGCAGATAGAATCGTTTTGTTCTCTGGTACGCCCTGTCAAGTAGTAGGACTTAGAGCGTATATTAATAGGGAAGACGCGAATCTAATTCTCCTAGATTTGGTTTGCCATGGGGTTCCATCGCCAAAACTGTTTGAAGATTATAAGACCGCACTTTCAGAAAAATACGAAAGTGATATTCAGAACATATATTTTAGAAGCAAGATCTTAGGTCATCACTTGTCCACGATTGCAGTTCGCTTTTCAAACGGAAAGCTAATTCACAGCAGACGATTGGTGAAATCTTATCCGAGACTATGGTTCGCCGGATTTGCATCACGGCTATCTTGCTATGCCTGCAGTTTTAAAGAAGAAGATCGTGTGAGCGATTTTACATTATTTGATTCTTTTAAGTCAGCTGATCAGTATGGCTTTAAAGATGATGATATGGGGTTGTCTAATGTGTATATTCGCACACAAAAGGCAATTGATTTGTGGAAACAAATCTTGGCTCAAGTTACTGCTGTAAAAACGGAAACAGCGGTTACGAATAAGAATGATGGAGATATGATCTACGAATCCGCAGTAAAAAATAAGGCTCGTGCAGAATTTTGGAGTGATTATGGGAGACTTTCATATACAGAATTAATTGATAAGTATATTCCATATTCTAAAAAAGAAGCCGTTATGGATATGATTAAACGGATGATGGTTAGCACACGCCTAAGCAAAAATTTGAAGATTAAAAAGATACTTACAAAGATTAAAAAGTAAAGGAAGAAGAAATGAAAGTAATTGCATTTTATCTGCCACAGTTCCATGAAACGCCAGAAAATAATGAATGGTGGGGACAGGGCTTTACTGAGTGGAATAATATGAAAGCTGCTAAACCGCTTTTTGAAGGGCATAATCAGCCAAGAATTCCGCTCAACAACAATTATTATAACCTTTTAGATGAGAAAACTCTGGAGTGGCAGACTAAAATTGCGAGAGAGCATGGAGTCTATGGCTTCTGCTGTTACCATTATTGGTTTGGAAGTAAAATGCTCCTTGAAAAGCCTATGGAGATTTATCTGAAGGATAAAAACTGTGACTTGCCGTTTTGTTTTTGCTGGGCAAACGAAACATGGACAAATGCTTGGGCTGCGGAAACTGAGTCGGATCGAAAGACCTTAATCAAACAGGAGTACGGTGATAAAGAAGAATGGGAAAGACATTTCCAATATTTGCTTCCGTTCTTTAAGGACGAGAGATACATAAAAGAGGGGAATAAGCCGCTTTTTGTGATTTATCGTCCACAGTATATTACAGAGCTGAGTGCAAGACTGGCTTATTATAATAAGCGTGCTCAAGAAGAGGGCTTTGACGGGCTGGTTTTTGCAGCACAGCATGTTTCTTTTTATGCTGAGAAGAGCGTCGATAAATTGATGTTTAAATATCAGATTGAATATCAGCCAGGCTTTGCGTTTTATGATATGAGCTCTTGGATGCAGAAGCAGATGAGCGTTATTAAGCAGAATGTACAGACATGGGCAAGGGATCATTTGAAGAGCTTTAAGTCTGCAAAAAAGGCAAACCTGCAGAAATTATCGTATGACGAAGTGTGGAATACAGTTCTAAATAGAAAAGCAGAGCCGGGAATGATTCCAGGGGCATTTGTGGACTGGGATAATACGCCGAGATATAAAGAAAAAGGTCGTGTGTTGACTGGTGCAACGCCTGAGAAGTTTAAAGAGTATTTTGGAAAACAGCTGAAAAGAGCGCGGGACGAGTACAAGTCTGACTATATTTTCATTTTTGCATGGAATGAATGGTCAGAAGGTGGATATTTAGAGCCTGATATGAAAAATCAGTACGGTTACTTAGATGCAATCAAATCATGTGTCGATGAATTGGAAAGTGAGAACTAAAAATGGCAGAGATATTATCAGATAATAAAATTAAAACAATTGCGTTTTATTTACCTCAGTATCATGCTATTCCGGAAAACGATAAATTTTGGGGAAAAGGATTTACGGAATGGGTAAATACGAAAAAGGCTACTCCGCTGTTTGAGGGGCATTATCAGCCAAAAGTTCCATTAAATGAAAACTATTATAACTTGCTAGACGACAATGTTAAAATTTGGCAGGCTGATTTAGCAAAGAAGTATGGTGTGTTTGGTTTTTGCTACTATCACTACTGGTTTAAAGATGGAAAGAAGTTGCTTGAAAAACCACTAGAGCAAATGCTGAAAAATAAAGATGTTAATATCCCATTCTGCATGTCTTGGGCAAATGAGAACTGGAGCAAGCGATGGGATGGTGGTAATCAGGAGATTATTGCAGAGCAGGATTACGGCACAGAAGATGATTGGAAAAAGCATTTGCTTTATATGGTTCAGTTTTTCAAAGATGAACGATATATTACCTTAAATGGTGATCCGGTTTTTCTTATTTATAAACCCGAAGAAATTCCTGATCTGCATCGTATGGTAACTTATTGGCAGTCGGAGATTAAAAAGTTTGGTTTCAATCGGATTTGCCTAATGATCCAGAATTCTGGATGGTATTTTTCACCGTCTTATAATGATAGAGATTTCGATTATCAAATTAAATTTGAGCCTTACTTCTCAAAACAGTATGCGGAAAAGGATTTAAATAAAATTAAACATCTCCAGGTTGCTTATCAAATTCTAAAGAAAGTTAGATTAGAAAAGCCAATCTATGAATTTGTGAAGAGCAGAAAAAAAGTGTCCGGAAATGATAAACCGCTGTCAATTTTTGGCTATGATAAAGAATGTGAAGATATCTTGAATGGTCCGCATTCCAAGAAGATTGTGCAGGGGTTATTTACGGATTGGGATAATACCGCAAGACGAAAAAATGGTTTTGTATTTAAAGGTGGAAACCCAGAAAAATTTGGAAAGTGCGCAAAAAATCTCTTTAACCAAATGAGAGAAGAGGATGATCTTCCGCTTGTCTTTATTAATGCTTGGAATGAGTGGGCAGAAGGAGCGTATTTGGAGCCGGACGAAAAGCATGGCTATGCTTATCTGGAGCAATTACAATTGGCGATTAAATATTATAATAAGGAAAACTAAGGGATGGGAAAATGTATGACGGTATTGTTTTGCTTTCACTTTAATGAAAAGAATAATGGTGGAGTAAAGTCTTTACTGGACATGCTGGAAGTGTTTTCGGAAAAAGGAGTTCGAATTATTGCGGCATTTCCATTTAAAGATGGATCAGCGATTGAGTACTTGCGTGAGCAAGGCGTAAAAGTGTTGTATGTTCCTTATACAAGATGGGACTACAAGCTAAATGCATCCACCACAAGTAAATTCAAGTCCTTTACTTGTGGACGCATTAAACAGATAAAAACTTACATAGAGGCATTGAAATTTAAAAAAATATTGAGAGAAGAAAAAATTGATATCGTATACACTAATACTAACACTATTTTCTTTGGCGCGATACTCAACGCAATTTATAAGATTCCTCATTTTTGGCATGTCCGTGAATTTGGAGATTTGGATCATGGTAATGGTTATATTTTAGGTTTTGCAACATTTAAAAAATTTGTTGAAAGAAATACGACCAAAATGATCGTGATATCTAAGGCTTTGAAAAATTACTATGAAAGTAAAGGGATTCCATCTGAAAAGATGGTTACAATTTATGATGATGTGTCGAATGAATATTTTCTAAATTTTAACTACGAAAAGTTTAGAAGCGATTCTCTTAACATTTTAATTGCAGGCATTTTGCAAGAGGGAAAAGGTCAAATTGATGTTCTGAAAGCCTTTAACGAATTGTGCAAAGTGGGAGTAGAGGCAAATTTATATATCGCTGGAAAAGGTGATGAATCCTACACACAAAAGCTAGGAAAATATGTGACTGACAATCAATTGAATGAAAAAGTTCATTTCCTTGGTTTTGTTGAGGATATGAATACACTTAGAAAGAAAATGCATATTGCGGTAGTTGCATCTAAAAGTGAAGCGTTTGGACGTGTTACGATAGAGGCAATGCTTGGAGGATTAGTTGTTGTGGCAACCGATGCCGGAGCAAATTCGGAACTTATTGATAATGGTAAAACAGGATATCTTTATCCGTCTGGGGATTATCATAAGTTATATGAATGTATTTATAAGATTCAAGAAAACCGAGAAAATATGTATGAAACAGCTGTAAGAGCGCAGAAATATGCGGTACAGTACACAAATGGAAATTGTGGTATGAGAATATATCAAGAGATGACAAAAGAAATCTAATATGATCACAAAGGTACCGCTGGAAGGATGAAAACAAGACAATGAAGTTAGAATATAAAAAAATATGCAGATATTTATCTGTCTTAGTATATGTGGTATACTTGTATACTAGCGGACTGGCCAGTTATATTTTTGGAACGTGGCAAAATATCATTGCTGTTCTCCTAGGAGCGGTCGTGCTTGGCTACATAGCAAATACTGGTTTTCCTAAAATCAGAATAGTCAAGGCGATAAAGCCAGTTGACCTTCTTGTTGTGATTATGTTGATTGCGCTTATCTTTAACAATGTCGACATAAAAAATGGGTCGTACATTAATACCGTGGCGACAGTGTCTATTTTCTTATTCTATCTGGTCTCGAAAAATGATAATCGATGGATGGAAATAGCAACGAATTTACTGTTTTATGGTGGTCTATTTCATGCAGTTGCTTCATTTATTTTATATCTTTTGCCAAATGTGTATATGACGTATGTCATGCCACTATTTGTTTCATTTGGTTATGAATCAACGTTGCTGTATTGCGTAAGAAATGGGTATGCAGTTGGACTTACACCTCACTATAGTACAAATGCCATGTATATGTCGGTTGCGCTTGGAGCAGCTTTTATTCGTCTGACGGATAGAAGGTTTAAGGGGAAACCGATTATGAATAAAATCAATATTGCTCTTACAGCATTTATTTTATTCGTATTGATCCTTACAGGAAAAAGGGCGCATTGTGTATTCGCTTTGGTATGCTTGTTTGCGGCATATTCTGTATATAATTCTGATAAACCGAAAAACCGTCTAATGAAAACACTAGCATTGATAGCGGTTGGCGGTATAGCTCTAGTTTTAATTGTAGAGATTGCACCTGATGCTGTACCGGTTATTAGGCGATTTATTTATATGTCCCAGTTGGAAGATAGTTCGCTGGGAAGAAATGCGAGAATGCTTCTGGCGCTGAATTTGTTCTTACAGAATGCTTTGACAGGAATTGGATGGAATGGATTTACTTATTATTATAATGCCACTTTTGGAGATTGGCTTAACGTACACAATGTTTATTTACAGCTTTTGTGTGAAGAGGGATTGCTTTTTAGTTTGGCATTTTTTGCGTTTTTTATTGTCTCATTTTTACATGCCTGGAATGCATTGAAGCAGAGCAGAGTACAAAAACTGGATGGTATTAATGAGTCGTTGTTGCTGTATTCAGTTTATATACAAGCCTTTTTCCTGTTATACAGTCTTACAGGAAATCCACTTTATGATGCACCGTTTCTTTTTCCGTATATTTTTGGATGCGCATTTGGAGAATATTATTACAGAAAGGTTAAGGAGTTAACAGCATATGAATCTTGAGATTGTAACATTTCATTTTGCTAATAATTATGGTGCGGTCCTCCAAGCATATGCGTTACAAGCACATTTGAGCCAATATGGAAATGTGGAGTTTTTGAGTTACGAGCCTGAACATTTAAGAAAGCTGTATTCATTAAATCCTTTTTCATGTGGAATACACCCGCGTGAAATAGTACGAAGAGCTAGAGCCATTCCATATAAAAGAAAACAGTTTAAACTTTTTTCAAATTTCAGAAAAAATGATTTAAGGTGTGCCAATTCGGATACATCAGATATAGACTTGGCAAAAAATATCATAAACAAGGCTGAAGCAGTAATTTATGGCAGCGATCAGATTTGGAATTTAGGTATTACAAATAGTGATAGTATTTATTTTGGAGATTATGTAGATAAAACTGTGAAAAAGATTGCCTATGCGGCAAGCTTTGGTGCTGATAACGATCCTAATTCTATAAGTCAGTTCGTTAAAAAATATTTGAACACCTTTGATGCATTATCTGTTAGAGAACAAAGTGGTGTGAAATTATTAAGTGATAATGGCGTGAGTAATGCAGATGTGGTATGTGATCCAGTCTTCCTGTTAGATGAGGATTGTTGGATAAACATTGCAAGGAAACCAGTTGAAAATATACCTGAAAATTATATTTTGTATTATGCATTGCGTAAAGACGAGAAATTGATTAGAGCTGCGAAGAAAGTAGGAAAAGACTATGGGATTCCTGTGTTTTCTATCCATCCTAATGGAGGTAGGTCTTTTATGATAGAAAATCAGTTACACAAAATTGGGCCGAAAGAATTTGTGTGGCTGATTAAGAACGCAGCTTATATTTGTACAAATTCTTTTCATGCTGTTGCATTCTCATCAATCTTTAAGAAAAAAGTTGTGTTTCATGGGTATGAAAATGGCAAAGGTCGTGTCGAATCATTGCTTTCAATCCTGAAATCTCCAGAGTTCTTCTATAAAGATGAAAAAGGAAACGATATTTTTGATTTGGAAAAAGCTGAGTATAAAGGACTAAAGGAATTGAAACAACAGTCAATTAGATATCTGAAAGATAATATCGCGTCAGATAATGGATGAAAATTTGGAGGTCTTAAATTAACTAATGGGTGCAAAAAGAAATGCAGTAACAGGATTAATAACTCAGCTCATAATCATTGCATTGGGATTGATTGTTCCAAGAATCATGATCACCAACTATGGTTCTGACACTAACGGATTAACTAATACCTTAACACAGATTTTTAGCTATATTGCTTTGCTTGAATCAGGAATTGGACAGTCAACGAGAAATGCACTGTATAAGCCAATCACAGAGAATGATAGAGATGGGGTTTGCAAGATACTTTCGGTTTCAAGAAAGTACTATTGGAAAATTACAAAATACTATGCGGCCATTGTTGTAGCGATGGCATTACTTCTTCCGTTTATATTAAAAACAAATCTATCAGCTAAAACTGTTTTTGCCGTTGTTTTCTTTGAGGGAATGTCTGGCGTAGTTCGGTTTATGTTTACTGAAAACTGGATGCAACTCTTGACGGCAGAGGGTAAGGGATATGTTCAAGCGAATATAACCCTTATGGGACGCTTACTTACATATGGAATAAAAATCGTTCTGGCATGCATGAAGATTAACATTGTTGCAATTCAATTTGGATTTTTTTGTGTTTCTTTGATTCAGCTTGCTGTATATAAGATTTATATCGATAAAAACTACAGCTGGATAAAATATGACATTAAGGCATGTGATGAAACGGAGCTTCCAGATAAAAATGCATATGTATTAACAGAGGTGGCATGGACTGTTTTTTCATCTACTGATATGATTTTGCTTTCTGTAATGTTTAGTACAGCACTATCAAGTGTATATTCTGTATATAATATGATTTATTCTAATATCTCTGTATTAATGAGTGCTATATACACTAGTTTGTTGTATTTGCTGGGACAGGCATATAGCGAAAATTTAAAAAAATATGAAACAACTCACGATGAATTTGAATTGTTGTTTATGACAGCAGTGGCAATTTTAATGAGCTGTTGTTCACTGCTGGCAGTTCCATTTGTACAATTATATACAAAGGGCGTTACAGATGTGAATTACATATATGCTTTTTTGCCTACTATGTTTGGTTTGATTCAAATTCTATCATGGGATCGCTATGTAACAGGAAACTTATCTGGAATTGCAGGACATGCTAAAGTGGTTTCAAAAATTTCCGTTATTGAGGCAGCTTCTAATATTGTTTTGTCGGTTCTTTTGGCTCCGAGAATGGGCTTGTATGGAATTACATTGGCAACAGTTATTTCACTTGTTTTTAAGCTGGCATATTTGACCTATCTTGGCAATGTTGTAATATTGAAAAGAGGGATATGGAGTAGTCTTTCTAAAATTTTGTGTTATCTTGGTACATATTTAGTGATTTCATTTATTGGAATAATAAAACCATTGAAAATATCAAGTTTTGCCCGTTTTATTCTTTACGGCTTTATAACGCTTACACTTGTTATGGTCGTTTTTATTATTTTGGCTTATATCATTGATAGAAAGACATTTAAAATACTTGCTAAGAGGATTGGAGGAAAGATGCATTGAATAAAAAACATATATTAGCCCTATTGATCTTATTTGCATCGTGGATGGCATTTGTTTGTTATATTTCTTTTTCGAATGAGTCAATAATCACGATGATTATAAAGAAAGTTATATATGTTCTTGTGATAGGTATAGTTCTACCGAGCTTTTTCATAATAAGAGATAAAAAGCTAAACGGTCTTTTTTCTAGAGTTAGAGGGTGGAGCGTTAAACACACGCTAAGGGAGTGTGGGAAAAATCTGAGAGTTGGGAAAAACGTAAAATTTTTTAATCCACAAAAAATTCAATTAGGAGATAATTGCGATGTTGCAGATGATGTAGTATTTGCACCCTTAGTAAAACATAATGGTAATAATTATAGTTCGGAAATAATTGTTGGAAATAATGTCCATTTTGGCACACAAGATAGAATTGCATCAAAAGATGCTGTCATCATTGAGGATGATGTTTTGTTTGCGGCATTTGTACATATTACAGATCATTCTCACGATTATCATGATGTTGGATTGCCAATATCAAAACAGGGAGTTATTGGAAAGGGTAAAGTTGTAGTAAAAAAGGGAGCGTGGCTAGCGTTTGGTTGCCATGTTCTTTCTGGTGTGACAATTGGAGAAAACTCTGTAGTGGCCGCAAATTCAGTTGTTACGAAAGATGTTCCACCCTTCTCAGTTGTAGCAGGTAATCCGGCTAGAGTAGTAAGCACTTATAACTTTAAAACAAATCAATGGGAAAAAGTGAAAAATGCGTAGACATGTAAGACGAGGAGATTATAATCTTGAGAGCAGAGCAGAGCAGAGCAGAGCAGAGCAGAGCAGAGCAGAGCAGAGCAGAGC